>Ga0154006_1000738_pt1 | contig 11169 bp, 2 predicted proteins | sample TSFL090MetaG_FD_104747 | JGI IMG/M metagenome (GOLD analysis project Ga0154006, IMG submission 104747) | Attine ant fungus gardens microbial communities from Florida, USA - TSFL090 MetaG | ecosystem: Host-associated > Fungi > Mycelium > Unclassified | place: USA: Florida, Wakulla State Forest... | reverse complement strand
CGCTTGCGCCGTACCTGGTTCATTCGATACCGGGCTTGTGCTTGCAATGGCAATCGCCGCATCCTTACGCGCTTGTTCTTGTGCATCCTTGGCATCCGCCACCGCCTGCTCCAACGCCTTTTGTGCGTCGATGATATCCGCCGTCAACGCATTGGCATCATCATTTGCAGCCGCGTCCATCACATCTTGCAAGTGCTTCAGTGCGTCTTGTACTGCTGGTTCATCCGCTTGCTTACTATTTTGCGCATCTGTCATCGCATTTTGTGCATCGGTGTTCGCCGTTGTACGCTCCGCCTTAGCATCACTGGTTGCATTCAGCAAATCTTGCGTGGCTTGCTTAATATCATCAGCCGTTGATGTGCTATCGGCCAACAAGGCATCCAAAGCATCCTTAGCGGCTTGCACAGCTGGCTCATTTGAGACCGGTGCCAAGTCTGCCAACGCATCTGCCGCGTTATCACGTGCTTCCGCTTGATCCTTAGCAGCTTGCGTCACGGCCGTTCGTAAGGCATCCAAAGCATTCGCAATATCAGCCGTTAAGGCATCTGGCGAGTCAGTTGCCGCTTCATCTTGCAACTCTTGCAACGCATCCAAAGCGGCCTGAACGGCTGGTTCTTCACGTTGGTTCGAGTTAGCAACCTTGGTCTCATACGCATCCGCCTGCTGATTGATCGTATCACGCTTCGTCTGTTCAGCCGTATTCGCTGCGATCAAGGCGTCGGTCGCCTTTTCAATATCCGTTGTTGAAGAACTTGGATCTTGCAGCAGCTGATTCAAAGCGTCACGGGCCTTCGTCACAGTCGCCTCGTTAGAGACCGGTTGTGAGTCAACAATCGCTTGGGCCGCTGCATCACGAGCTGCCTGCTGATTTTGCTTAGCCGCTTCTTGCGCAGCCGCCAAATCATTAATCGCTTGCTTAATATCATCTGTCAACGCATCCGATGAATCGGCAGCTGCCTTAGCTTGCACGTCCTTCAAGTGTTGAATTGCTTCTAGAACGCCTGGCTCAGTCGCCTGATCTGACGTTTCAGCTGCTGACACCGCATCATTGGCTTGCGTATTCGCCGCATCACGATCGACTTGATCAGTCGCCGTCGCCGCTGTTAACTTTTCAGTTGCTTCCTGAATATCTGCCGTGGTTGCAGCTGGATTATTCAAGACATCTTGCAAGTTTTGAATCGCATCCGCTGTGGCCTGCTCATGTGAAACTGGTGCAGTCGCATTCAATGCATCTTGGGCCGCTTGACGCGCATCCCCTTGATTATCCGCGGCTTCCGCAATCGCATCTTGCAAATTCTTAATCGCGTCGCGAATATCTTGCGTCAAGGCGTCTGGGTTATCTGTCTTCGCTTGATCAACCAAATCTTGCAAGGCTTGTTCAGCCGCTTGCACACTTGGTTCATCCGATTGATTTGAACCTTGCGCATTCGTAATTGCCGTCGCTGCATCTTGATCGACTGTCGCACGTTGATCAACCGCCGTCTCAGTTGCAGTCCGCAATGCTTGCGTCGCGTCGTTAATCTGGTCAGCTGTGGCGGTTGGATCGTTCAACACGTTATTCAACGCATCAATCTTGTCTTGTACACCCGGCTCATACGTGACCGGCGTCGTTTCATTCAACGCCTTCGCCGCATCAGCGCGAGCCGCATCTTGGGCCCCACCAGCATCAGCAACAGCATCCTTCAACGCTTGCGTAGCTTGCGCGATATCATCGGTCAAGGCGTTAGGGTCACCAGTCTTAGCCGCATCAATCAAATCTTGTAACTTCTTGGCCGCATCGATTACCGATTGGTCATTCGCTTGATTTGACTGACTGGCTGACGTGATTTCATCCTGAGCCGCTTGATTAGCCGCATCACGGTCAGCCTTTGCATCAGCGACAGCCTTGTCATACGCATTCGTTGCATCAACAATCTGTTCTGGCGTGCTGTCTGGGTTATTCAGAATATCCGTCAACTGTTGCTTAGCATCAATCACGCTGGTTTCATTTTGAACCGGCGTATTATCTTGATTCAATGCAGTATTAGCGGCGTCCTTTACCGCATCGACAACCGCTTGTTGGGCATCGGTAATGTCCTGGGTCGTGCCTTCGTTGTTGGCCGCGTTCTTCACTGCATCCGCCAACTTCGCAACAGCATCCTTTACTGCATCATCCTGACTAGCAGCAACCTGATCCGTAATCGTATCGGCTGCTTGGTTAGCTGCATCACGCTCTTGCTTGGCTGTATCAACCGCGTCTTGCAACGCTTGCTTAGCTTGGTCGATAGCTTCCGTCGTTGACGTTGGGTCATCCAACACATCGTTCAACGCATCTTGCTTCGCTTGCACGTCTGCCTCTTGCGCAACTGGGGCCGTATCAACCGCCTTCGCTTCTGCCCGTGCAACGGCATTCTCCAATGCATTTGTCGCATCCGTAATGGCTTGACTAGTGCCGGTGTCAGCATCCCCAGCAGCGATAGCGTCACGCAAATCTTGCATGGCATCCGCCACGGCTGGGTCCGTTGCAACTGCCGTTGTATCATCTGACGTCAACGCATCGTTAGCCGTTGTTTTGGCTGCATCACGCTCTTGCTTAGCTTGATCAACCGCATCTTGCAACGCCTGCTTGGCTTGGGCCACATCAGCGTCGCTCGCTGTTGGATCCTTCGCCAAATCATCCAATTGTTGCTGTGCGTCCTTTACCGCTGTTTCTTGTGAAACTGGCGCAGTTTCAACGGCTGTCAACGTCACCGTCTTCGTTGTCGTATTACCCGTTGCATCCTTCACTGTAATCGTGACATCGCGTGAGACACCATCTTCAGCAACTTGCGCGGCAATCGTTTCATAATCGGTTGTCGTCACACTAGTTCCGTACTGCTGATTATCAGTCGTCTTAAAGCCAACTGCTGCTAGGAAATCAGCTTCTGTTGCCGGCATACCCGACTTCGATGAGACGAGTTCATCCTTCGTCGTCGTAATCGTTGGTGCTTGCACATCACGGTAGACGTAACGCACCTTTTGGTCGACGGCCGTATTGTTGTCGAAATTAGCCGCGTCCGATTGGTTTTGAACTACCAATTGGTAACCCGCAATTTTTTGATCCGCTTGCAACGACGCGTCGTCATAATTAACCGTCTCGTTCGTCACACCTGTCAAAGTATGACTTTGCACCTTGGTATCCGTTGTCAACGTTCGACCAACTTCATCAACGAATTCAACGACTACCTTTTGAGCCAATGGTGTGTACGTCACGACCGTGTTTTGCGTTGGTCCATCCGTATCAGCCACCGTATCATACGTCAACGTGTAGGTTGCGGACTTCTCATCGGCCGCAATCGTCCAAACGATACCTGGTGCATCAGTAACACTTGTAATCTTGTAACCAGTTGGTGCGTTAAACGTTCCCTTAACCACTTGTTCTGACTTACCATTTAGCGTCTCATCAGATTGTGGGAAGGCTGGCGTGTTGGGCGCACCATCCGCATATTGTTGCTTAATTGTCGCACTTTGATCAGCCGCAACATACGTTACCGTAAAGTTCTGGGCTTCTGTATCTTGCGCTGATCCATTGTTCGTGCTGTCAAAGATTGGATTTGCGGCCAAAGCTTTCGCCATTGTGTCGTAAATCTCACCATCAGGTCCAGTTACCGTGTAACTGTACCCGTCCTTAGTCAATTCACTATCTGAGAAGCCTTGTGGTAACGTGATATTCTCAGCCGTATAGCCCTGCACTGGCGTCATCTTAGCCGTCACAGTTGTTGGCCAAGTTGGCACGTTAATCTTAAACATTGCCACTTGTTCAGACTTGCTTAGCGTAATGGTCGTATCTTGCGTTTGCTCATCCGTGCCTGACGCATCCGTATTCTTCGAGTTATCGTACGTTCCCGTTACGTTAACCGTCTTACCATCATTACTAATCTCAGTTGTCATGCCTGAGGCGGCCGCTGCACTACCACTTGCTACGTAGTATCCGGCTGGCGTTGTGTACTCATACGCATATGATTGGTTCGTCTTGGCATTCTGCGTGTCAACAACACTCGTCGTACCATCCGGCATTGCTTGAATAATGTTTGCCGTTTGGTTATTTGGTGCAAAAGTAACCACCATATCTTGTGAATCACCATCAGTAGCACTATTACCATTCGGGGTATCATCTAGAATGACTGAATAAGTCACTTCTTGGTGCGTCTCGTCCGTGTAAACCACATTATATGGATCACCGGAAATTGACACGATGTAGTAACCTTCAGGCGCGGTAATTGTACCCGTCTTAGAATCACCGGTCACCCCAGCTAATGGCACATCAGCTGGTACCGTTGGTGAACCAATCGCGTCGGCATAAGAGAAGCTAATATTTCCAGATTGACTAGCCGGTGCCATCCGTAGTGTGAAATTCTGCGCAGCGCTATCCGTAGCGCCCGGATTGTCGGTGTTATCAAAGGTAAAGGTAAAGTAAATTGTTTTCCCGTCCGCTGCAACACTTGCGCCACTTGGTTGGCCGTCTGCCGTAAAGTAATACCCGCTTGCCGCGCTAAAGCTAGATCCAGAACCGGAGCCATACACATCACCTGTCGCGCCGGCTACCGCAATCGCTGACATTGGTGCCGCCCCTGAATCAGTCATGAACGTAATATTGGCTGACTGGTAGTCTGCCTTATAGCTAACTTGGAAGGCTTGTGCACTCTTATCAGACTGCGTGTCACCATTTGACGTATTGTCGTAAAGTGACTGCGCGGCTAAGGCCGATGACAGCGTCGCATATGATTGCGTTGTGCCATCAGGTCGAACAACCGACACTTGGTACGTATAACCAGGCACTGCCAATGTGCTATCAGTCGTGCTGTATGAAATGGCACTGTTTGTTACGCCAGACGTTGTTTCAACGGCAGCAGCTGCTGAAATTGGTGAATCACTCGTTACCGTCAACGTACTCTCCTGATATGACGGTACTGGATTAATCACAAATTGTTTAATACCCGAATGTTCAGCGTTATCATCAACCGCATCAAATGAATTATTCGCCGCAATCGCTTCGTCCAACGTCGCATAACGTACGACATTCCCAGCATCATCCGTCACAAAACTATCGTCTGCGTGCTTAACCGTTACATAGTACGTATACCCCTGGGTCATCTCCATTGACTGCAATGTTGCATCGGTCAACTTAATACCTAGCGCCGCACCAGTATCACCGGTGACGGTCTCCAACACTTGACCAGAATACTCATCCTTGGTCTCAGCCACGACAACCTCAGCCGTTTGTGTAATTGCCGCATACTCAACCGTATACGTTTGTGGCGCAGCATCTGAATTCGTCGCGTTATTCGTGTTGTCGTACAATCCAGTGGTTCCGGCTAACGCTGATGACAACGTTGTATACGTCTTACCATCAGGCGTCTTCACAGTGTATCGATAGCCAGCAACACGCAAAGCTGAGTCATTGGTTCCAAATGAAGCACGGTCACTCGTGACACCAGCGGCCGAATCAACCGTGACCCCACTACTAATTTGGGTGTTTCCCCCAACAACCAGGTTCGCTGATTGGTAGTTGGCCACATATGACACCGTAAAGATTTGTGGATCCGCATCTGAGGCACCACTTGCCGTATTCGTGTTGTTATACAAACTATTAGCTGCCATCGCTGCTGACAACGTACTGTAACTCGTCGTGCTGTTTGAACCCATGTAAACAACACAACTGTATCCGCTCTGAGCCAACGTCGCATCAGTCGTACTAGCAAAGGAAATTGCTTGACTAGTCACACCAGCCGCTGAACCCATTGTCAAACCAGCCCGAATTGGTGACTTATCAGCCCCGACCACGCGTGCGGCTTGACTAAGCGCGCTATAGCTAATTGTAAACATTTGGGCTTCCGCATCTGAATCTGTCGCGTTACTTGTGTCGTCAAACGTCGTGTTATTTGATTGTGCTGCGGCCAACGTGCTATACCACTCACCATCTGGCCCCATCACACGGTAGCTGTAACCAGAGACCGCAATTTGTGAATCGTTATATGCGAACGGAATTGTCTCAGCAGTCCCACCTGATGCAGTCGTCACGACACTACCCATACTAATTGGCGAATCAGACGTCACAGCCAACGATGCTTGTTGGCGATCCGCGACATAGTTCACCGTAAAGGCTTGCGCACTCGCATCATTCGCACCGGTGTTATCCGTTGCGTCATAGATACTATTTGCTGCAATTGCTGATGACAAGTTGCTGTACGCCTTACCATCCGGTCCCGTTACTGTGTAGTGGTAACCACGCACGTAAAGGTCGCTATCGTCCGTATCAACGAACGTCAACGCACCACTGGTTTGGCCAATTTGTGAGTCGACCATGTTACCGGCGCTGATTGGTGACTTCGCATTTACTTGAATATAAGCACTTTGCTGGTCTGCCGTGTAGACGACGAAGTAAGCTTGTGCACTTTGATCAGATGACCCAACGTTTTGTGTACTATCAAAACGTCCTTCTGCGACTAAGGCCGATGACAAGGTTGCATAGCTGCTACCCATTGCCGTGTAAATATTGTATTGGTAGCCCGGCACGGCCAATTGTGAATCCGTTACATTAAACGAGATGTTACCGGCCGTTACACCTGCTGCCGAACCAACGATTGCCCCGGCACTTCTTGGGGCATTTTCATCCATTTGCAAATAAGCTGATTGATAATTAGCCCGGTATGACACCATGAAGCTTTGCACGGCGGAATCATTCAACGTCCCCAAATTATTCGTGTTGTCATAAATTGGGTTCGCTGATAAGGCTGACGCCAAATTGCTATAAACTTGACCATCCGGTCCCGTTACCGTGTACATATAACCACGGGCGTACAGGTTAGCATCCGTAATACTGAAGCTGATACTATCCGACGTCCCACCAGTGTTCGACGCAAACTTTGAGTTAGCCCGAATTGGTGAAGTTCCTGTCACGTTCACAACAGCTGATTGATAATCCGCCTTGTAGCTCACCGTAAACTTATCCGGTGTATCATCTGCAACACCAGATGTCGTGTTGTTCGCATTGTAGAACGAGTGGGCGGCCAAAGCTGAAGATAGCGTCGTAAAGGTTGCACTATCGCTGCCATATCTCACGGTATACGTGTAACCACTCTTGGCCAATTGCGAATCCAACGTTGTGTTTGAAGCGCTTGGCGCAAAGGAGATAGCTGAACCAGTCATACCGTTAGCTGACATCGCTGTCGAGCCAGCGCTAATTGGTGAGCTAGCATCGATCACCACCGCTGCCGCTTGACTCATTGGTGCATAAAGCACAACAAAACGTTGGGCATTCGTATCAGTGGCACCGCCATTGTTATTCGTCGCATCATAGGTACCGTTAGCGGCCAAAGCGGCAGCCAAATTTGAGTACCAAACCGTATTGGCAGCATCGTAACCATAACCAACCGTGTACGTGTATCCTGAGACAGCCAATGTCGCATCCGTGGCACTGAAGGCCAACTTGCCACTCGTGCTACCGACAATGCTATCAACCATCACCCCACTACTAATTGGTGAATTTTGTTGCACACGAATGTACGCTGATTGCATATCCGCCTTATATGACACGCGGAATGTTTGTGCTGATGCATCAGATGATGCCGAGCCATTTTCAGTGGCGTCATACAAACTGTTGGCTTGCACCGCCGCTGACAAAGTTGCGTACGACGTTGAACCCGTTGGCCCATAAACAACGTACGTATAACCACTCTTCGCTAACTGCGAATCCGTCGTGCTAAATGACAGGGCCCCACTCGTAACACCCGAAGCGGATGCCACAGCCGAGTTAGCCGCCACCGGTGACGCACTATCAACTACCACGTTGGCTGATTGATACTGAGCCCGGTATTGGTACTTAATAACTGAATTACGATCGGCATCAAACAACCCATCGTCGTCAGAGTCTGATGACGGACCAATTAGGGTATACCCCGAAATCGTCAGTGGATTAGCTGGAATCTTCGCCCCAACATAACCCGTCTTGGTCACCGCTGTCGCAATCGTTTTACCGTTTTCATCATAGTAGTAGTACGTAATATTAGCCGTTTGTGGTGCATAAACAACCTTGAAACGTTGCACTTGAGCGTCGGTCGTTGCATTCGCTGCATTTGAGGTATGTCATACTTCTGCGCAGCCACGGCTGACGTCAGCGTTGTGTAGGAATTAATGACACTACCCGCCGAGTTCAATACCTGCACGACATAGCTATAACCACTTCTAGCCAACTGTGAATCCGTTGTACTAAATGAAATGGCACTGCTTGCTGGTCCATTCGTCGTTTCGTTAATCGCTGAATAACTCAAAACAGAGTTGCTTGACGTGTCCGTCGAATCCGTAAACAAAGATGCGTATTGATTTGTCTTATACGTAATTTGGAAAACTTGTGATGACGCATCTGAGCTACCACTATTGGCCGTTGCATCATAACGTGGGTGTGCTGCCACTGCTGATGACAACGTCGTGTACGCCGTACTATCAGGGGCATCCGTGCCCATGTACTTCACCGTGTACGTATAACCCGCACTGGCCAAGTTTGAATCAGTCACGCCGGCAAAGGCGATTGTACCACCCGTCGTACCTGAAGCAGTTGCCTTCGTTGAACCGGCACTAATCGGTCCACTAGCATCGTAGCGCAACGCGGCCGCTTGGTACTGAGCCACGTAGCTAACCGTAAAGACTTGGGCTGACGAATCTGTCGTCCCTGTATTATTCGTCGCATCATACAGTGAATTTGCAGCAACCGCTGATGACAACGTGCTGTAGTTTGAACCATTTGGTCCCTTCACCACGTATGAATAACCAGCTGTTGACAATGAAGCATCCGTATATGGCAATGAAATCGTCGCGCTTGTCGCCCCCAATGATGAGGCCAAAACTGAGCCAGCCTTTACCGGTGAGTTCGAATCAACAACCAAACTGGTGGTTTGCGTTGCTGGGGTGTAGTTAACCGTAAAGTACTGGTATGACGTATCACTCGACGTCTGGACACCGGCTACCTTGTTATCCGTGTTATCGAATGAATTCGCTGCAACTGCTGATGACAAGTTTGAATACGTAATGTTATCTGGGCCCGTCACCGTGTAGGTATACCCTGACTTTGGCAAACTACTATCGGCGGTACTAAAGCTAATTGCGCCACCCGTCCGGCCACCAGCTGCATCCTTATAGGTACCCGAAGACGTTGTTGCTGAATATGAGCCATTCACGTATGAATAATCACGCGTGTATAGGTACGCCCCTTGATAATCTGGCACATACTTAACTGTCCAACTTTGAGGGGCTGAATTTGAGGTGCTATCCCAAGCGTTGACTGATGCTGCAGCCGCAGCTGATGACATCGTTGCGTATGAACTACCCTTTTGATCCGTCACGTAGTAGCTGTAACCTGACCGAACCAACGACGTATCCATAATGCTGTTAGCAACGCTCGTACCACTTCCCAATGGGTTGTCTTGATCAACGCTCCAGTATGACGTAATCACCGAGTTGTTGCTCCACAATGCTGGTGTGTCTGTTTGAATGATTGATTCTTGATAAGGCAACGCCGTGTACTTAATTGTAATTGTGTTGTTTGCCGCCGTTTGTGACACGGTCACATCGTTAGCTGAAGAGACCTTATAGCCACGAATCGTCGGTGCGGCTTAGGCATAATCTGCTGTTCCTGCCTTAGCTTGCGTTGACAGATTCGTAATCCCAATCACGTCACCAACGGCCGCCGCAAAGGTCGTTGGATCCTTAATGGCATTACCGTTAGCATCCACATACTTAACGGTCGTTGTTCCCGTCGCAAACGTTCCCGAGATATTATCAATTGAGGCAAAGTTATCCGCGGCTTTTTGTCCATTGGCAGCGTTCACACCGACTGAAAAGGCCTTTGGTGGATTAATCGTTACACCCGCCTGATTGGTATTAACAGTCCACTTATTATTAGTATTTGCATTGTCGGTAAATGACGCCGTAATATAAGGGCCACCATTTGGACTACCGGTTGGCCAGTACGTCAATTGGTACTTAATTGTCGTTGACCAATTCGTCATGTTGATACCCTTGGTATACAAGGCATCTGGCACTGAATTCAAAGCACCACTACTGTTAGTTGAACGTAGGGCTCCGAATGGACCGGCAGCGGGATCCCCAGAGTTTTGATAAAAGTCTAGCCCCAAGGCCATGGCATTTCCAAACCCTTGGATACCAAGACCACCACCACCATTCGCCATATTGTAATCCGTGGCCATCTTATTCGGGTCGGTTGGCGTCAAAACCAACCCCACCCAGTCTGACCAATTTCCATTACTTGGCAACTTACCATCTTGTCCACTCAAATTAGGGTGGAAGTAACCATCAATGGTAAATTTCTGCGATGCATCAAATTGACGAGTCAAATAGTAGTATCCAATTGTGTTACTACCATTGGCGGTCAGCTTCGAATAGGTTTGGGTTGATGGATCGGCGTATGATGAAAACTCCGCACTCCATGCCGTTCCGTTATACGTTCCTTTTCCAGCAACCGCGTCATTATCGTTAATCCCGGTTTTATTCCAAACCACATAACGACCATTCGCATCCGCATCGGTTACTGTATCAATCGTTTGTGTCGAAGTCGTCTGCGCGGCAAATACCGCATCAACGTCCTTACTCAACCTATTAATAAATTGTGGATTAACCACCCCTACCGTCAGGGCTGTCATTCCAGCGGCAACCCAAAATTTACCGCTTTTATACATCTTCTTTCTAAATTTTGTCTCACCCATGTCAATAAACCCCGTTAAGTATTTTCTCAATTCATCATGTATGTTTCATATCTGAAACACTACCTTCACTTACCTTGAGTTTATCAGTTTATTATGAGAAATTCCTGTTTAAAAACTTGATTAATGTATTAATTTTGTATAGTTTAAAACGTTGATGTAAAGACGTTGGAAGGGTTTTCATACAAAACAGTTCACACTGTTAACAGCCCATATATTAAAACTATATTAATTATCAATGATATATGTCGAAAATTGCGCACAAAAAAAGAGACCTCTCTCACTAAATGAGTGCAGGTCTCCCTTTGTGTCAAAACAGCCCACCACGACCGTTTCGACGTCTTCACCGTATCATGTTAACAGGCACCACCCCGTTAACAATCCCCATACTTCGAGGTGTCCAAGCCTCGAAGCGCTTTTCCTCCGATTCCGCGTG
>Ga0154006_1000734_pt1 | contig 11181 bp, 11 predicted proteins | sample TSFL090MetaG_FD_104747 | JGI IMG/M metagenome (GOLD analysis project Ga0154006, IMG submission 104747) | Attine ant fungus gardens microbial communities from Florida, USA - TSFL090 MetaG | ecosystem: Host-associated > Fungi > Mycelium > Unclassified | place: USA: Florida, Wakulla State Forest... | reverse complement strand
TCAACTCGATCGGCAACCTCGGCGGCTTCTTCAGCCAGAACCTGATGCCGTTCGCGGGCAAGGTGACGGGCACCGCGTTCGGGCCGATGATCGTGCCGATCGTGTGCCTCGCGTTGCTCGGGATCGGCGCGCTGGTCGCGTGGACGCGCTCGGAGCGGGGGATGGTGGCGGCGCGGGCGTGATGGGCAGGGTGGAGCGCTGTTCCGGAGGCACCGACCTGGAATATCCACCTCCACCGCTGTCCCTTCGCCGGGCGTCGTATCGATCCGCAGCGTGCCGCCGACGAGATACGTGCGCTCGCGCAGGCCGACCAGCCCGATCTTCTGACCAGGATATTCCGCCGAAGCCGGAAAAGGTGCGCCTGCGGGACTTTTTTGAGACATCCTGATGGGGAATGTGTCCTGTAACGAAATAATCGGCGAGAAATAGGTACAAGCGATAAGGCCATAAGCGGCGGGTATTTCCGGGGAATTGTCGCCGTCGGGCGGGCGCGGAGCCTCGCGGACCGGCCTGATTCAGGGATAAACTGGTGCCCGATTGCACCGTCTTGTCCCGACCCGAGGAGCCTCCACGATGATCGATCTCGCCGACATCCTGCCGTCCGCGCTGCCCGACGCCGTCGCCTGGGCCGACGCGCAGGCGGCGCACGGGCTCGCGCGGGGCGTGCCGCTGACGCCCGCGCAGGCCGACGACGCGCGCACCGTGGGGGTTGCGCAACCGGAGCGGATCCGCGTCGTGGTCGCCGACCGGCTGCCGTTTCCCGACACGCCGGCGCTGGGCGCGATCGCACGCGACACCGGGCTGCTGTCGCCCGGGACGATCGGCCTGACGCTCGGCCATGCGGTGTTCGTGCTGCGCGGTCACGACACGCGGCGCCTGCTCACGCATGAATTCCGCCATGTGCATCAGTACGAGGCGGCCGGGTCGATCGGTGCATTTCTCGCGCGCTATCTGCACGAGATCGCGACGGTCGGTTACCACGACGCGCCGCTCGAGGCCGACGCGCGGCAACACGAGTTCGACTGACGCCGACGGCCGGCGCGAACGCGCGCATCCTTCGATGAACCTTCCCCACGCCAGCGTCGGCACGGTGCAGGCACGCCGCGCCGCCACGCCGAGCCGCCCGCGATGAGCGACACGATCCACGCGTGGCTGGGCGCGATCGGCGCGCACCCGGCACTCGTGCTGGCGGTGGTGTTCGCCACCGCCTGTGCCGAGGCGATCGCGCTGATCGGCACGGTCGTGCCGGCCGGCGCCGTGATGTTCGCGGCCGGCACGCTGATCGGCGCGGGCGCGCTCGACCCGTGGGTGACGATCGGCATTGCGGCGGCCGGCGCGGTCGTCGGCGACGGGATCAGCTACGAGCTCGGACGCCACTACCGCGGCACGATCCGCGACGGCTGGATCCGCCTGGGCTACACGGACGCCTTTGCGCGCGGCGAGCAGTTCGTGCTGCGCCACGGGATCAAGAGCATCGTGCTCGCGCGCTTCCTGGCGCCGGTGCGCGCCGTCGTGCCGGTCGTGGTCGGCTGCGCGACGCTGCCGCGCCGGTCGTTCTATCCGGTCAACGTCGTGTCCGCGCTGATCTGGGCGCCCGCGCACGTCGCGCCGGGCATCGTGTTCGGCGCGTCGGCGGCGCTGGCCGCCGCGATCAGCGTGCGGGTCGCCGCGATTCTGCTGGTGGTCGCCGCGCTGGTCGCGCTCGTGTGGTTCGGCGTGCGCCTGGCGCTGCGGCGCGGCTGGCCGTTGCTGTGCCGTGCGGCCGGCGCGGCCGTGCATGCGTGCGCGCGCCGCTGGCCGCGCGTCGGCGGCTGGCTGCACGACACGATCGACAAGGTGCGCCGCCTGCCGGGCGCGGTGCCCGTATTCGCGCTGCTGTTCGTCGGCTGCGTGTGGCTGTTCGCCGGCATCGTGCAGGACGTCGTCGCGAACGATCCGCTGATGCACGCCGACATCGCGCTGTATGCGTTCCTGCAGAACCTGCGCACGCCGCCCGTGGATGCCGCGATGCGCGCGCTCGCCGTGCTGCACGGCCACGATACGGGGCTGATCGTCGCGGCGGCGTTTCTCGTCTGGCTGATGATTCATCGCTGCTGGGTGACGTCGGCCTGGTGGCTCGCGACGGTCGGCGTCGCGATCGTGCTCGTGCCGGCGTTCGGCGCGAACCTGCCCGGCACGACGCCCGCGAGCCTGCCGCCCGGCGCGCTGCACATGCCGCTGCCGGACGCCGATGCGGCGTTCGCGATGCTCGCGAGCAGCGGCATCGGCTGGGTCGTCACACGCGACCGGCCCGTGCTGTGGCGCATCCCGGTCGTGACGGCGGTGGTGCTGTGGATCGTGCTCGGCGGATTCGCGCGGCTGTACGTCGGCGATACCTGGCTGTCGGGCTTGCTCGGCGGCTGGAGCCTAGGGCTTGCGTGGTTCGCGGTGCTGGCGGGCGCCTATGCGTACTGGCAGGTGCGCGAGCACGTGCAGCCGCGGGGCGCGCTCGTCGCGGTGCTGGTCGTGCTCGCGACGGCCGGCGTGTGGACGGTGCCCGCGCAATGGCAGCTCGATCGCGCGACGCGCCCGCACGTGGGCGACGTCGTCGCGATGACCGTCGACCAGTGGCAGCGCGGCGGGTGGCAGCGCGTGCCGACGCGGCGCACCGAGATCGGCGGCGATCGCGAGGAGACTCTACCGCTGCAATGGTGCGCGACGTCGGATACGCTCGATCGTCATCTGTCGCTCGCCGGCTGGCAGCGCGCGACGCCCTGGTCGCCCGCCACCGCGCTGCGCTGGCTGCTGCCGCAGGCGCCGGCCGAGGCATTGCCCGTGCTGCCGCGCTACACGCACGGCGAGAGTACGCGGCGCGTGTTCGTGCGTGTCGATCCGGCTCATCCGGACAGCCGCCTCGTGCTGCGGCTGTGGCGTTATCCGTACGTGCTGCAGGATGCGCTCGGCATGCGGCCGCTGTGGTACGGCGCGCTGTATCGCGAGACGTTGCATCGGCCCGTGCGGTTGATGACGATCGTGCGTACGACGCCGCTCGACGATGCGGCGACGATCGCGCAGGCGTTGAACGTCGAGCCGAGGATCGAGCATCCGCCCGCGGGGACGAGCACGGCGCCGCCTGCGATGCTGCTCGTGTGGATGGTGCAGCCTTGAAACGCGGGCGCGGCGTCAGGCGTGTGCGGGCGCTGCCGGTTGCGCGGGGACGACGGACAGGCGCAGGCCGACCGTCTTGAGCACCGCAAGCAGGGTCTTCAACGTCGGGTTGCCGTTCGGCGACAGCGTGCGATACAGCGACTCACGGCTGATGCCGGCTTCGGCCGCGACCGCGCCGAGCCCGCCGTACGCTTCCGCGACCGTGCGCAGCGCGAGCAGCGCGGCCGCGCGGTTGTCGGGATCGTCGAGCGATTCCATCGCGACGCGCAGATAGGCCACCGCGAGCTCGCGGTCGGCGCCGAGTTCGGCGACTTCCGCGTCGTGGTGCGATAGCGCGCCTTTGAGCTTGTTCATGCTTGCCTCCGTTTCCAGTTCAACCAGTGTTCCTTCGCATGCCTGATGTCGTCGGACTGGCTGCGCTTGTCGCCGCCGGACAACAGCAGCACCAGCGCACTGCCGTGCCGGCCGAAGTACACGCGATAGCCGGCACCGACGTGGATGCGCAGTTCGATCACGCCTTCGCCGACAGGCTCGCAATCACCGAAATTGCCGGTCTGCACGCGTCGCAGGCGCTCGCGAATCCGCGCCTGGGCGACCTTGTCGCGCACGGCATTCAGCCATTCGGTGAAAGGCTCGCGACCGTCGTCGCGCTGATAGCGAAGCAGTTCGAATTTGGAGAGCATTGTAACTTATAAGCTACATAAAGGATATGGATATCGACGTGATTGCGTGGTCTGTCGGATGACGCGGACGGCGTGACGCCCGACTGCCGAATCGAGACGAAGCTCGACGCCAAGGCGCTGCGCGGCAACGCCTGCAGTGCCTTCGCGGCTCGGGGTTTCGGGCGGTGAGGCCGGCTTCCCGAGCGAGGATCATTCTTTCATTCGGGGCGTGCGATGGCGATTCGGCCGAACGGCCGATCTCATCGGCGCGTTCGGGATACGCGCCGTGCGGGGGAGGGACTGATCGAACAGCCGACCCGCCGGCGCCCCGCCGCTCGACGCGACGGGCGACCCGGCAGGTGCAACCGCGTTACTGCTTCGCGGGCGCGGCCGCCGCGACCTTGTCGAGCGCGGCCGGGATGAAGGCGTCGAGCTGCGCGGTCACCGATTCGTAGAAGTCGATCGGCTTGCCCCACGCGTCGGGCACGTCCTTGTGCGCGCCGGTCGCGTATTCGGCGAGCGTGAACACCTTGCCGGCGGCCGACGGATAGAGCGCGAGCACCTTCTCCTTGTGCTTGTCGGTCATCGTCAGGATCACGTCGGAATGCTTGATGTCGTTCGCGCCCAGTTGCACCGAACGATGCGCGGACGTGTCGATCCCGCGCCGCTTCATCAGGATCACGCCGTTTTCCTCGGGCTTTTCGTCATACGGATCCTCGTCGACGGCGCGCGAGATCACCGCGATATGCGCGTGCCGTTGCGCGATCAGTTGTCCGGCGATCGCCTCGGCCATCACGCTGCGCCCGGTGTTGCCCGTATCGACGAACGCCACCTTCTTCGGTTCGTCCGCGAATGCCGACGTCGCGCACTGGACGCCCAGGCAACAGAGCAGCGCAAGCGCCTTGAGGGTGTGGCTTCTTTTCATTAGTGTCTCCGCCTTGGTGGGATGGCCGCCTCGGCGTTGCGCCGAGGCGTGCGGAGATCATGCCGGCGGTGTGTGTCGGAAAAAAATAAATGGCCGGTTTGGGCAAGTGGGTGTCGCATGGTTGCAAGAGGGCCGGACAGGGCGGGACACTGCCGTGCCACTGAGCAACGCAAGGCGCGACGCGCGCGTTTCTGGCACCATCGCAAGGCATGCATCTCGTCTGCGCACAAGGCATGCGTGCACGATGTCGCTCCATCCCCTTACCCCCTCACCCGCAAGGACCGCATGATCACGCTTCGCCCGATGACCGAAGAGGACTTCCCCCGCTTCTGGCCCACGTACCACGCGATCGTCGCCGCGCAGGAGACCTACGCATTCGATCCGGCGCCGACGCGTGAAGCCGCCCGCGCGCTGTGGCTCGATGCGCCGCTCTGCACGTGGGTCGCCGAGGAGGACGGCGTGCTGCTCGGCTCGTACTACTTGAAGGCGAATGCGGCCGGGCCTGGCAATCACGTGTGCAACTGCGGCTATATGGTCAGCGAAGCCGCGCGCGGCAAGGGCGTCGCGCGTCTCATGTGCGAGCACTCGCAGCAGGTCGCACGCGAACGCGGCTTTCTCGCGATGCAGTTCAACTCGGTGGTCGCGACGAACGAGGTGGCGGTTGCGCTGTGGCAGAAGCTCGGCTTCGACATCGTCGGCCGCCTGCCGCGCGCGTATCGTCATGCGCGGCTCGGCTTCGTCGATTGCCTCGTGATGTTCAAGTGGCTCGGCGACGCGGCGGCGGCCGACGCCTGATTCCACGGTCAGACGGTGAATGTGCGGTCGAACATGATCCGCCCGGCGAGCGAGCATGTCCGGTGATCGCGCGGTGTGCACCGGCCTCGTTGCCGGCGCACGCCGGTCTCGCGGCGGGTCAAGTATCATCGGCCGATCGGCGCGCACGCTTCGGCTGTCCGGACCGGCGCACGCCATCAACAAGACGGTTTCCGCATCGACGACGCCACGGCCCGGGCTCCAGATCCCCGGCCTGTCACGCCGCGTCGGCGTTGCGGGCGCCAGGTCCGTACCGGGCCCGAACCACGACGGAGACACCGCGATGCGCGCAGCGCCGCAACCGGAGCACGCCGGCCGAGCACGGCCGGACGCCGGCGCCACCGAACCCGGCCGCATGGCCGCGTGGCGGCTCGCGATCTGCCTGTCGCTCGGCAGCGCGATCGCACTCGGCCTCGCGCGCTTCTCGTATGCGCTGTTGCTGCCGCCGATGAAGGCCGATCTCGGCTGGACCTTCGCGCAGGCCGGCGCGCTGAACACGGCCAACGCGGCCGGCTACCTGATCGGCGCACTCGCGTTTCCGTTCCTGTCGCGGCGCTGGCGCACCGGCACGCTGCTCGCGGCCGGCTGCGCGCTGACCGCGGTGCTGACGGCCGCCTGCGGGCTCACGTCCGGCATGAACGCGCTGCTCGTCGAGCGGCTCGCGACGGGCGTCGGCAGCGCGCTGATCTTCATCAGCGGCGGCGTGCTGGCCGCGCGGCTCGCGTCGGCGTCGCCGCGCGATGCGGGGCTGCTGCTCGGGCTCTATTACGGCGGCACGGGGTGGGGCATCGTCGCGTCGTCGCTGCTCGTGCCCGCGACGCTCGTGCAGCGCGCGCACGGCTGGCAGCCCGCGTGGTTCGCGCTCGCGTTCGCGTGCGTGCTGTTTTCGGCGGTGGCCGTGGCGGCGGCGCGCCGCATCGAGCGCGCACACGCGGCACCCGCCGCGCGGCGAGACGGCGCCGAGCCGGCCTCGAGCGCGAGCCCCGCGCGCTTCGCACTCGCGCTCGCGGGCTACGGGCTGTTCGGCGTCGGCTATATCGGCTACATGACGTTCATCGTCGCGCTGCTGCGCGGCGCGGGAATGAGCGGGACGATCGTGTCCGCGTTCTACGTGATGCTGGGCGTCGCGACCGTCGTGTCGGCGCGGCTGTGGTCGGGGCTGCTCGACCGGATGCGCGGCGGCCAGGCGCTCGCCGTGCTCAATGCGCTGCTCGGCGTCGCGACGCTGATGCCGGCGCTGTTCGTGCATCCGGCGGCCGCGTTCGCGTCGGGCGTGCTGTTCGGTGCGACGTTCCTGTCGGCGGTCGCGGCGACGACCGCGTTCGTGCGTCACAACCTGCCGCCGGACGGCTGGGCGAAAGGGATCAGCGCGTTCACGACGATCTTCGCGTTCGGGCAGATCGCCGGGCCGGTCGCGATCGGCTGGGTGTCCGACAGCGCGGGTCTCGCGCGCGGTCTCGTGTATTCGGCGCTGACGCTGTTCGCGGGCGCGGCGCTCGCGGCAGGACAGCGCGCGTTACGGGGGCCGTTCGCGTAGCACCGCGTGCACGCGCATCCGGCGAGCCCTGGATCGTTGCCGCGACGGCTACCGCTGCACGCACGCAGCACGCGACACACGATGAAACGCGCGGCTGAAATAGATCAGGCTGTCGCCGTCGTGGCGCACGCGGATCGACGTCGCCTCGATGAACATCACCGAATGCGAGCCGACTTCCTTCATCTCGGCGATCGTGCCCTGCAGGCTCGCGAGCGCGTCGCGCAGCACGGGTACGTCCTGTTCGCCGCGATCCCATACCGGCAGGTCGAAGCGTCGCTCCATCGGCAGCTCCGTGAGCCCCGCGAAGTGTCGCGCGAGCAGTTCGTGCTCGGCCGGCAGCACGTTGATGCAGACGTGACGATTGCGCTCGAAGATCGCATGCATCGCGCTCGACCGGTTCAGGCATACGAGCAGCGTCGGCGGCGTGTCGGTGACGGAACAGACGGCGCTCGCGGTGATTCCGCAGCGGCCGTGCGGCCCCGCGGAGGTGATCACGTTGACGGCCGCGCCGAGGTGGGCCATCGCTTGCCGGAAGGCCTTTTGCGCGTCGGTCGGTTCGGCGCGCGCCGGTTGCGGGGTATCGGTCGTGGCGGACATGGGCGCTCCTGGGTGAATGAGGGCGGCGATCGTGCAGGCGATGGATGCGGCAGCGGATCGGCGACGTTTGACCCAAGCGTACGTCGCGAAAAAGCCGCTGAACATTCGCACGATTGACGATGAAGCGGGCGTTCCCGCCAACGCGTCTAAAGGTTCTACCTAGATCCGCGGCGCGGCGCGCGGAAAAAAGTGCGATTGCGCGTCGGTGCGGTACGTAAAGGGGTATTCAGCGCATTTTCGGCTCGTTATGATGTGCCGCATGCCCCGACGAACGACGCCTGCTGCACACCTGGCGCGTGCGATACCGATACCGATATTTTGCGAGACATCCCGATGACGTCACCCGCTCCGATCGTATACATCGTCGACGACGACAGCGGCATGCGGACGTCGCTTGCCTGGTTGCTCGAATCGGTCGGCATCGCGTCCGAAGGGTTCGCGAATGCGGCCGACTTTCTCGCGCGCTTCGACGTGAACCTGCCCGCATGCCTCGTGCTCGACGTGCGGATGCCGGAGAAAAGCGGCTTCGACGTGCAGGCGGAATTGAACGCGCGCGGCGCGACGCTGCCGGTGATCTTCGTCAGCGGTCACGGCGACATTCCGATGTCGGTGCGCGCGCTGCAGAACGGCGCGATCGATTTCGTCGAGAAACCGTACAACTCGCAGCAGATGCTCGAGCGCGTGCAACGCGCGCTGCGACTCGCGCAGCAGCGACACGCGGTCGACCAGCGGCACCGCGTGCTGCGCCAGCGGCTCGATGCGCTGACCGCGCGCGAGAAGGAAGTGCTGCGCGGCGTCGTCGACGGCAAGGGCAGCAAGCAGATCGCGTCGGACCTGTCGATCAGCGTGAAAACCGTCGACGTCCATCGTGCAAGCATCAAGGATAAGCTCGGCGCGACGTCGATCGCCGCGCTGGTGCGCGACGTGATGGTCGTGTGGGGCGACGACGGGGAGTCGTCGCGCTAGCGGTCCTGCGTGTACGCGGACGGGTTTGCGCGCACAAGCACGCCAAGCACGCGACACAGCCGACGCAAGCGCACACGCACCGTGCGCGGCATCGGCCGGCACCGCGCGCTCGATGCCTGCCGCCGTTCAACGCATGTACAACCCGCCGTTGATATCCCAGCACGCGCCGTTCGCGAAATGCGCATCGCCCGATGCGAGCAGCACGGCCGCATCCGCGACGAACCCGGCCGACCCGAGCTTGCCGCCCGGCAGGCTCGCGAGCACCTGCCGCAATTTTTCCGGCGCGACGCTTTCGTAGACGATCGGCAGATCGAGCGGCCCCGGCGAGATCGCATTGACGGTCACGCCCTGCGCGGCGAGATCGCGCGCGAACACCTTGGTCAGCGTCAGCGTGCCACCCTTCGCGGCCGCGTAGTGCGCGCCCGTCGCCGAACCGCCGTTCTGCCCGGCGAGCGACGCGATGTTGACGATGCGGCCCGCGCCACGCGTCGCGAAGTACTGGCCGAACACCTGGCAGCCGAACAACACGCTGCGCAGGTTCACGTCGATCACCTGGTCGAACTGCTCGGCGGTGATCTCCATCGCCGGCACGACCTTCGATGCGCCCGCATTGTTGACGAGCACGTCGATCGCGCCCCAGCGCGCGACGAGCGCGTCGCGCGCGGCTTCGAAATCGCGTTTCGACGTGACGTCGAGCGGCAGCGCGATCGCGCGTTCGCCGCTCGGGTCGAGGTCGCGCGCATGTGCGTGAATGGCATCGGCGGCGATGTCGGCCAGCGCGACGCGATAGCCGGCCGCATGAAAGCGTTCGGCGATGACGGCGCCGAGCCCGCGCGCGGCGCCGGTGACGAGAACGACTCGATCTGACATGGTGCGTGATTCCGTGGTTCGCGGGCGCGTCGCCGAAGCGGCGCCCGCATCGTGGTTCATGCGGCGAGTGCCGCTTCGACGTGCGCGGCGATCGCGCATACCTGTTCGTCCGCGCCCTTGCGTCCGACGATCTGCAACCCGGCCTTCAGCGGCGTGCCAGCGAGCGGCAGCGGCAGGCTGAGCGCCGGATGGCCGCTCAGGTTGAACGGCCGGATCAGCGACGACATCGCGATGACCGACACGCCGTCACGTGCCTGCGCCAGCGTGATCGGCAACGCGGGCAGCGTCGGCAGCACCAGCACGTCCGCGTGTTCGAGCGCGGCATCGACCTGTGCGGTGAAGCGTGCGCGCACGGCTTCGGCTTCGGCGAGCGCGGCCGGTGTCGTCTGCGCGGCCATGCGCAGCCGTGCATCGAGATCCGCGCCGAGCTTGCCGGTTTCGACGAGATGACCGAACGCGCGCGACGTTTCCGCATTGATGACTGCGAGCCCCGCCGTGAAGGCGTCAGGCATCGCGTCGAGCACGACATCGTGCGCGCGCAGGCCCGCCGCACGGAGCGCCGCGTCGAGCGCGGCGGCGATCGCCGGCTCGGCATCGACGATCACGCGGGCGATCGTGCAGCCGGCAGCAGGCGTGGTCGCGCGCGTTGGATCGAAGCCCGGCGCGATGGCCGCCATCACGGCCGCGAGGGTGCGCAGCTCGCGTGCGAACGGCCCGACGCAATCGAGCGTGGTGTCGGTGGGCGCGACGCCGCGCCGCGACACGCGGCCGAACGTCGGCTTCAGGCCGACCACGCCGCAGCACGCAGCCGGCCCGCGAATCGAGCCGCCGGTATCGGTGCCGAGCGCGGCGTCCACCACGCCGAGTCCGACAAGCGACGCCGACCCGCTCGACGAGCCGCCCGGAATGCGCGTCGGATCCTGCGGATTCACCGGCGTGCCGGTGGTGTCGTTGATGCCGGTCATGCCGAACGCGAGTTCGTGCATGTTCGCCTTGCCGGCGATCTGCCAGCCGGCGTCGAGCAGCAGTCGGACCACGTCCGCGTGCTGCGTGGCGGGCGGCGCGTCGGCGAGCGCGCGGCTGGCCGCGCGGGTCGGATGGCCGGCGATGTCGATCGTGTCCTTGATCGCGATCGTCGGGCCCGGGCCGCCCAGCGTGAAGGTGTCGATGAAGCCTGTCATGGTGCGATGGCGTGCGAGCAGGAAGAAAGGGTTCAGGACCGCGGCGCGGCGGCGAGCGGCCATGGGCCGTTCAACACGCGCTCGGTGCGGAAATGGCGGATCAGCCAGGTCGAGCCGTCGTCGGCCGGCGCGAAATCGATCGTCAGCCGCGCGGCGATCAGCTCGGCCGTGCCGTCCGCATAGCGCGACGCCTGCAGCATGATCCAGCGGCCGCGCGCGGTCGCGCGCGCGAGGTCGACGTCGATCGACTCCGACGTCAGGAAGTGCAGGTTCGCCGCGAAATGCGGATCGGGCGGCAGGTAGCGGCGCAGCATCGCGACGATCGCATCGGTGCCTTCGAGGCGGCCGAACTTGCTCGCATACTGCGGGCCGATGCCTTCCCATACCGCATCGGCCGTGAACAGTGCGGCGAGCGGCGCGCCGTCGCCGGCATCCTCGGGCACGTCGCACAGCGCCATGTAGCGCGTGATCGTCGCGCGCACC
>Ga0154006_1000733_pt1 | contig 11185 bp, 8 predicted proteins | sample TSFL090MetaG_FD_104747 | JGI IMG/M metagenome (GOLD analysis project Ga0154006, IMG submission 104747) | Attine ant fungus gardens microbial communities from Florida, USA - TSFL090 MetaG | ecosystem: Host-associated > Fungi > Mycelium > Unclassified | place: USA: Florida, Wakulla State Forest... | reverse complement strand
GGGCGGCAACCAGCAGAAGGTGGTGCTGAGCAAGTGGCTGTTTTCCAACCCCGAAGTGCTGATCCTGGACGAACCCACGCGCGGCATCGACGTCGGCGCCAAGTTCGAGATCTATAACATCATCAGCAAGCTGGCCGCCGAGGGCAAGTGCATCATCATGATTTCGTCGGAAATGCCCGAACTGCTGGGTATGTGCGACCGTATCTACGTGATGAACGAAGGACAGTTCGTGGGCCAGTTCGATCGCGCCGAGGCTTCCCAGGAAAGCATCATGCGCGCGATCATGAGAAACAAGCGGATATAAGATCAAGGCAGGTCACTGCCCGACACATTGAGACCGGCAACACCCGAAAGACTAAGAGATTCAGAGGAGTAGTACATGGAGACCAGCAATATCGACAAGCAACCGGCGCTCACGCCAGCCGGGGCAGCGGATGAAAAGAAGGATTACGGCAGCTTCCTGAAGAGCAACATGCGCGAATACGGCATGTTGCTGTCGCTGGTGGCGATCATGGCGTTCTTCCAGATCATGACCAACGGCACGCTGATGCGTCCGCTCAACCTGACCAACCTGGTGCTGCAAAACAGTTACGTCGTCATCATGGCCCTGGGCATGCTGATGGTCATCGTGGCCGGCCACATCGACCTCTCGGTCGGTTCGGTGGTGGGCCTGATCGGCGCCCTGGCGGCGGTACTGATGGTGGATTACGGCATGGACTTCGTTTCGGCCTCGATCATCTGCCTCATCGCCGGCGCGGTCATCGGCGCGGCCCAGGGTTACTGGATCGCGTACTTCAGGATTCCGTCGTTCATCGTCACCCTGGCCGGCATGCTGGTCTTCAAGGGCATGGCGCTGGCGCTGCTGCAAGGACAATCGCTCGGCCCCTTCCCGGAAACCTTCCAGCGTCTGAGCTCGGGTTTCATCCCCGATCTCGGCGGCCCGACCAAGTTCCATACCACTTCGCTGGTGGTCGGCGTGGTGGCCGCGATGGTGCTGCTCGGCATCAAGCTCCATGGCCGCCGCAAGCAGATCAAGCATGGCATGGAAGATGAGCCGCAACTGTTCTTCCTGCTCAAGAACGGCCTTTTCGCGGCTGCCATCATCGCCTTCAGCTACCTGATGGCGACCTATCGCGGCATGCCCAACGTGCTCATCATCATGTTCGCGCTGATGGTGTTTTACACCTTCCTCACCAACCGTACCACCCTGGGCCGTCGCGTCTATGCCGTGGGCGGCAATGAGAAGGCGGCCAAGCTGTCGGGCATCAAGACCGAGCGCGTGAGCTTCTTCACCTTCGTCAACATGGGCATCCTGGCGGCGCTGGCCGGCCTGATCTTCGCGGCGCGCCTCAATACCGCCACCCCCAAGGCCGGCCTCGGCTTCGAGCTGGACGTGATCGCGGCCTGCTTCATCGGCGGCGCCTCGGCGTCGGGCGGCGTGGGCAAGGTGATGGGTGCGGTCATCGGCGCCTTCGTCATGGGCGTGATGAACAATGGCATGTCCATCATGGGCATCGGTATCGATTATCAGCAGATGATCAAAGGCTTCGTGCTGCTGATGGCGGTGTGCTTCGACGTTTATAACAAGAACAAGTAATTCCTACATCAACCCATGACGACGGCGGGCAGCTCCCGTCGTCGTGCGCTACCCTCCAGGATCTTCCATGAGCACTGACAAGAAAGACAAAAGCCGCAAGCTGCGTTCGGCCAGCTGGTTCGGCACGGCCGACAAGAACGGCTTCATGTACCGCAGCTGGATGAAGAACCAGGGCTTGCCCGATCATGAATTCCAGGGCAAGCCGGTCATCGGTATCTGCAATACCTGGTCCGAGCTGACCCCATGCAACGCGCACTTCCGCAAGATCGCCGAACACGTGCGACGCGGCATCATCGAAGCCGGCGGTTTCCCGGTGGAGTTCCCGGTGTTTTCCAACGGCGAATCCAACCTGCGCCCGACCGCCATGCTGACCCGCAACCTGGCCGCCATGGACGTGGAAGAATCGATCCGTGGCAATCCGATCGACGGCGTGGTGCTGCTGACCGGTTGCGACAAGACCACCCCCGCCTTGCTGATGGGCGCGGCCAGCTGTGACGTGCCGGCCATCGTGGTGACCGGCGGGCCGATGCTGAACGGCAAGCACCAGGGCCGCGACATCGGATCGGGTACCGTAGTCTGGCAATTGTCCGAACAGGTGAAAGCCGGCGAGATCAGCATCCATGACTTCATGGCCGCCGAAGCCGGCATGTCGCGCTCGGCCGGTACCTGCAACACCATGGGCACGGCCTCGACCATGGCCTGCATGGCTGAATCGCTGGGCGTGTCGCTGCCGCACAATGCCGCCATTCCGGCGGTGGATGCGCGCCGCTACGTGCTGGCGCACATGTCGGGCATGCGTATCGTCGACATGGTGTGGGAAGACCTGAAGCTGTCCAAGATCCTGACCCGCGCCGCCTTCGAAAACGCGATCCGTACCAATGCCGCCATCGGCGGTTCCACCAACGCGGTGATTCACCTGAAGGCGATCGCCGGCCGTATCGGCGTGGACCTGGAGCTGGAAGACTGGACCAGGATCGGCCGCGGCACCCCGACCATTGTGGATTTGCAACCGTCGGGCCGCTTCCTGATGGAAGAGTTCTATTACGCCGGCGGCCTGCCGGCGGTACTGCGCCGCTTGGGCGAAGCCAAGCTGCTGCCGCATCCCGATGCGCTGACCGCCAACGGCAAGACCATGTGGGAAAACGTCAAGGACGCGCCGATCTATAACGACGAAGTGGTGCGCAAGCTGGACACCCCGCTCATCGAGGATGGCGGCATGTGCATCCTGCGCGGCAACCTGGCGCCGCGCGGCGCCGTGCTCAAGCCCTCGGCGGCCTCGCCCGAACTGATGAAGCATCGCGGCCGCGCCGTGGTGTTCGAAGACTTCGCGCATTACAAGGAGCGCATCAACGATCCGGATCTGGACGTCGATGCCAGCTGCGTGCTGGTGATGAAGAATTGCGGCCCGAAGGGTTACCCGGGCATGGCCGAAGTCGGCAACATGGGCTTGCCACCCAAGGTGCTGGCGACCGGCGTCAAGGACATGGTGCGCATTTCGGACGCGCGCATGAGCGGCACCGCCTATGGCACGGTGATCCTGCACGTGGCGCCGGAAGCGGCGGCTGGCGGCCCGCTGGGCATCGTGCAGGACGGCGACTTCATCGAACTCGACGCTTATGCCGGCAAGCTGCAACTGGATATCAGCGACGAGGAAATGGCGCGTCGTCAGGCCGAACGCGCCAAGCAACTGGCGACGCAGCAACCGGCCATGGCCGGCGGCTACCAGTCGCTGTATATCGATCGCGTGTTGCAGGCCGACGAAGGTTGCGACTTCGACTTCCTGGTTGGTTGCCGCGGTGCGGGCGTGCCCAAGCATTCGCATTGATCCACATGGTCGCCGGTCGTCGGCGACCCTAATACTTATTCCACATTGATCCCGGCCGGCGTGCTCGCGCCCGCCGGCAAGGAGACTTCATGAGCAGCAATCCCGCACAATCCGGCAATGGCGGCCACGGCCAACTGGCCGTCTTCCCCAGCCTGAAGGGGCGTCGCATTTTCGTGACCGGCGGCGGCACCGGCATCGGCGCGGCCATCGTGTCGGCTTTTGCCGAGCAGGGCGCGCAAGTGGCGTTTGTCGATATCGCCGAAGCCGCCAGCGAAGAACTGTGCACGGCGATCGCCGCGGCCGGCTGGATCAAGCCGGTGTTCCGCCGTTGCGACCTGCGCGACATCGAAGGCTTCCAGAAGACCATCGCCGAACTCGAGGCGCAAGTCGGTGATTTCGACGTGCTGGTCAATAATGCCGCCAATGACGAGCGCCACAAGCTGGAAGACGTGACGCTGGCGTACTGGAACGAGCGCATCGCCATCAACCAGCGGCCGTCGTTCTTCGCGGTGCAATCGGTGGTGCCGGGCATGAAGCGGCGCGGTGGCGGTTCCATCATCAACTTCAGTTCGATCAGCTGGCACCAGTCGGGCGGCGGTTTCCCGGTCTACACCACGGCCAAGGCCTCGACCCTGGGCCTGACGCGCGGCCTGGCGCGCGATCTCGGTCCGCACAAGATCCGTGTCAACACGGTGACGCCGGGCTGGGTCATGACCGAACGCCAGATCAAGCTGTGGCTGGATGAAGCCGGCAAGGAATCGATCAAGCGCAACCAGTGCCTGCAAGGCGACTTGCTGCCCTGGCACCTGGCGCGCATGGTGCTGTTCTTGGCGGCCGATGACAGCGCCATGTGCTCGGCGCAGGAATTCATCGTGGATGCGGGTTGGGTGTGATGGAGTGAGTCGGAGTGCATTCCGCTCTTATTCAATACAAACTTCCGTTCGTCCTGAGTAGCGGCGTAGCCGCGTATCGAAGGACAGGCTCATCGACAGGCTTCGATACGACCCTGCGGGTCTACTCAGCCCGAACGGAAGTGAAAAGGTGGACTTTGTCAGCAGTCTGAAGGGCCAACGGCCCTTTTTTCTTGTGCCGGTCCCTATCGGCATGACCCGGGCCGGCTATCTGATCAATAGATCATCTTCGCCACTTCCCGCACCGCCTGCAACAGCAGGGTCGCGCCGGGCGAGCGCAACTGGTCGTGGCGGGTGATGATGCCGAAGCCATCCATGCGGCAAGGCAACTCCACCGGCAGGATGTCGATCAGGCGTGCCTGGGTGTAATAGCGCGCGACTTCGGTGGGCATGGCGTACAGGAAGTCAGTCTGCTGCAACAGGCTGGTGGTGAACAGGATGGCGGTGGTGTCGACCACGTTGGACGGCGGCGCCACGCCCTGTTCGCGGAACATCTGGTCGCAGCGGTCGCGCAGGATGCTGCCGCGCGGCGACAGGATCCACGGCTCGTTGGCCAGTTCCACCAGGCGCAGGTCCTTGCGCGCGTGCAAGGGGTGTCCCACACGGGCGACCGCGCAGATGGGTTCGTCCGACAGTTCTTCGTAATGCAGTTCCTGCTTGGCCTGTTCATCGAGAATGCGGCCGATCACGAAATCGAGCTCGCCATGCAGCAGGCGCGACAGCAGGATGTTGCTGCTTTCCACCTCGACGCCGATGCGCAGCATGGGGGCCTGTTCCTTCACCCGTGCGATGGCCGGCGGCAGCAGGGCCATGCCCGGCGACAGGATCACGCCGACATCGACCTGGCCGGACAGGCCGGATTTGAGCGCGACGATATCTTCATGTGCTTTCGACAAGCTCGTCAGAGCCATGCGCGCATGGCGGATCATGGCCTCGCCATAGATGGTCGGGCGCATGCCGCGCGGCAAGCGTTCGAACAGCGAGACGCCCAGCATGTCCTCGAGATCCTTGAGTTGCTTGGAGGCAGCAGGCTGGGTCATGTTCAGTTCACTGGCGGCACGATGGATGTTGCGCGTGTCGTCCAGGGCGATCAGGAGAAGAAGTTGGCGCGTCTTCAGCCGGGCGCGGAGAAACCAGTTGGGATCACTGTTTTTCATAGGTCTCCGTGGGAAGGATGATTGTTTTAAATTCTTTTACGAAAAAGATGATATCAAATCGCATATCGAAATTGCGAAAGATTTCATTGGAAAGACATGAACCGAATACTTAGTATCTATCCCACATTCTGACCTCGCATAAATAATCGAACGCGAAGGACTGAATGCGCACTTAAAAGGTCGGGAAGCACCACTAAGAAGAAGTTGGAAGACCGTCCGGGGCCGGTCGGGTCCCGCATGGTCAAGAGTGCAAGTGCCGCAAGGCGCTGGCCTGCACGACCAAGCCCACCGAACGAAAAAATCTAAACTGCAATATCCACGGAGACTATCCATGAAGCAAGTGAAGCCATCCTTTACTGGAGCAAAGACCCTGTGCGCGCTGGCGCTGCTGGGCGCATTTTCGGCACAAGCACACGCACAATCCAGCGTGACCATCTATGGTCGCGTGGTTGCCGGTGTTGACGTCCTGACTCACGCTGGTCCTAATGGCCAAGGCACCAAGTGGAGCGCCGCCAACAACCAGTGGGGCACCAGCATGATCGGCTTCAAGGGTACGGAAGACCTGGGCGGTGGTAACAATGCCTTCTTCCTGCTGGAATCCGGTTTCAATTCGACCAAGGGCGCTTTCAACGGCTCCGATACCAATAACGCCGCACTGTTCAACCGCCGTTCTTATGTCGGTCTGTCGTCGGCATCGGCTGGCTCGATCAAGTTCGGTAAGAACCTGTTCATTGACAATGACGTTTGGTTCCTGGATCCGACCGGTCAGCAAGCGATCGGTACCGCTTCGCTGGTCAATGGCCGCAACTGGCACCAGGCCAGCAACGTGATTGAATACACGACTCCTGACTTCGGTGGCTTTACTGCAACGCTGCAAACCAGCCTGGGCGAAAAGCCTGGTTCCTTTAACGGCGGCGTGCCTAATGATGCTGATAGCGATGGTCGCAAGGATGGTATCTCCCTGGCCTATCAAAAGAATGGCCTGGAACTGCGTGCCATCTATGACGTGATCCGTGATTCCAATGGCAAGTACACCAACGTGTGGGCGCATTCCAAGGAACTGATCCTGGGCGGTACTTACAAGTTCGACAAGCTGAAGATGTTTGTCGGTTATGAAAACTTGCGTGCGCCTGACGCGGTTGCCGGCGATCCGGACCGGGCTAACCACTACTGGATCGGCGCCAACTATGACGTCACTCCGCAATTCCAACTGGTTGGTGCTTTCTTCCGTGTGAATGCCAATCATGGCACCGCCGATGGCACTACTGATGCGGGCGTCAAGAGCGGCGGTGGTGGCAGTGCCAACCTGTACATGGCTGGTATCAACTACTTCCTGTCGAAGCGTACCCTGCTGTACGTTGACGTCGGTACCGTTCATAACAGCGGCGATGCTTCGCACCAGCTGGAAAACGGTGGCAATACTGCCGGCGCACCTGGCCTCAGCCAGACCGGCGCGTACTTCGGTATTGCCCACTCGTTCTAATAATGTTGTAAAAATCCTTCCTGAGGTGGTCTTGATGTAGTTTCAGGGCAGGCGCAAGCCTGCCCTTTTTTCTTTGTTGATGCATCGGCGGCGGGCAGGTGTCGTGCGCCGATGGAAGAGGGCTGATGATGAACGTGCGACAACTGGTCGATGGAAAACATGAACTGGGCGAGGGCGTGGTGTGGTGTGACCGCTCGCAATCGATCTACTGGACCGACATCCATGCTTCCCGGCTGTGGAATCATCATCCGGCCAGCGGTGTCACGCGCCACTGGGTCATGCCGGAGCGTTTGTGCTGTTTCGCGCTGACGGCCGATGACACGCAATTACTGCTCGGCCTGGAATCAAGGCTCGCCTTTTTCAACCTGACGACGCAGCAGATCACGCCGATCTGCGATGTGGAGGCGGATCTGCCGACCACGCGCCTCAATGACGGCCGTTGCGACCGCCAGGGCCGTTTCGTGTTCGGCACCCTGAATGAAGATGCGGGCCGCGCGCCGATCGCCAGCTTTTACCGCCTGCATACCGATCTCAGGCTGGAGCGGCTCGACCTGCCCGGCATCGCCATTTCCAACAGCATCTGCTTCAGCCCCGATGGCCGCCTGATGTATCACTGCGATACCTTGCAGAAGAAGATCCTGTGTTGCGACTACGACGTGCTGGGCGGCCCGGTGCGCGGGCAGCGCGTGTTCGCCGATCTGGCCGATCAGCCGGGCAGCCCGGATGGCTCATCGGTGGATGCCGCAGGGTATGTCTGGAATGCGCAGTGGGGCGGTGCGCGCGTGGTGCGTTTCGCGCCCGATGGCAGTGTCGATCGCGTCGTCGCCATGCCGGTCACGCAGCCCAGTTGCGTGGCCTTTGGAGGCAAGGATCTTTCTACTCTGTTCGTGACCTCCGCCCACGAGGGCATGTCGGCCGCCGATCGCGCGCGCGATCCCTTGGCCGGTTCCGTGCTGACGACCGCACTGGACGGCGTGCGGGGCATGCCGGAGTCGCGCTTCGGCGCGGTGTGATGCAGGGAAGCGGCTAGCCGGCCGCGGATGTCCCGGCGCTGACATCGCCCATCAGCCGCGACAGCCGCGCAGAGATTTCCTGCACGATGCCTTGCACTTCATCCAGGCTAGGATTGACCTTCTTGTCGATGCGTTCGATATACGGCACATTGAGCGCGGCCAGCATGCGCTGGTTGGCGCCCATCACCGGGTAGGACAGGTTGATGACGCCACGGATCTGGCGGCTTTCCATGCGCGAATGCCCGCGTCGCCGGGTTTCCTCGATCTGCCGCAGCAATTGCGCGTTCTCGATTTCCTGTTCGCCATCCAGCCGCACGTGGGCGGCCAGCATCTGCGCGCGTTCGGCGGCGTCGCGAAAGGCCAGCAGCACATGGCCGGAGGCCGTGTCGGTCAGGCTGACCAGCGCGCCGACCTTGAGGCCGAAGGCCCAGCGCTCGGGGCTGTCCACCTGTGCCACCACGATCACGCGGCCGGCTTCATAGATGGTGAGGTGTGTCGACTGCATGGCGCGGTTGGCCAGTTCGCGCATGTGCGGCAGGGCCGTCGCCGCCAGCGATCGGATCGGCTGGTGCTGGTGGGCCAGTTCGAACAGCTTGAGCGACAGGCGATAGTGGTCGTTGTCAGCCAGCAGATAGCCGCGCTGTTCCAGCGTCACCACCATGCGGAAGATTTCATTGACGCTGCGCCCCAGTTGCCGCGAGATCTGGTTCAGCGTCAGCATCTGTTCGGAACGGCTCAGCAGTTCCAGGATATCCAGTCCCTTTTCCAGCGCCGGGGCCGCATAGCGACTCTTCGCCGTGGCCGAATCCTCGCCGGTGGCGGCCAGCGCCAGATCGGCGGAGTCTGGCAGGAGCGCGGTCTTGCGTGTCTTGGGCATGCGGCGCGAAGTCAGAAAAAAGGTCGAGGGAAGGTGTCGATGGATTCTATAAGACTTTAATTTCATTTGTGAAATTAATTTTCATATGCATGGGCGAGGCAGGGCGACATGACGATATTGATATCGGTAGCGTCAAAAAGATCATCGGTCTGATGCGCACGGCAGCCGTGAATTGGTCGTACTCTACATATCTCACATATAAAAATTCATTTTATTTGTAAATTCAAAGGCCGCTACCGGTCTTGCTGAAGCAGCTATTGCGACACCGATTGATTCATCTCCACCGATCCCGCCGATGACCAAGATCACCGCCATACGCGTGCTGGACGTGCGCTTTCCCACTTCGCAGTCGCTGGATGGCTCGGACGCCATGAATCCGGATCCGGATTACTCGGCCGCCTATGTGATCCTGGAAACCGACCATCCGCAATGGCAAGGCCATGGCCTGACCTTCACCATCGGCCGCGGCAATGAAATCTGCTGCGCCGCCATCGCCGCCATGGAACATCTGGTGGTCGGCCTCGATCTGGCCTGGATCGCCGAAGACATGGGCCGTTTCTGGCGCCATGTCACTTCCGACAGCCAGTTGCGCTGGATCGGTCCGGACAAGGGCGCCATCCATCTGGCGACCGGCGCCGTGGTCAATGCCATGTGGGACCTGTGGGCCAAGTCCGAAGGCAAGCCGGTGTGGAAGCTGGTGGCCGGCATGACGCCCGAGCAACTGGTGCGCACCATCGATTTCCGCTACATCACCGATTGCATCACGCCCGACGAAGCACTGGCGCTGCTGCGCGAAAAGGAAGCCGGCAAGGCCGAACGCATCGGCCTGCTGGAGCAGGAAGGCTATCCCTGCTACACCACCTCGGCCGGCTGGCTCGGCTATGACGACGCCAAGCTGCGCCGCCTGTGCCAGGAAGCCGTGGATCAGGGCTTCAGCCACGTCAAGCTCAAGGTCGGCCGCGACCTGGAAGACGACAAGCGCCGCGTGCGCATCGCGCGCGAAGTGCTGGGTCCGGATCGCCAGTTGATGATCGACGCCAACCAGGTGTGGGAGGTGGATCAGGCCATCGACTGGGTCAACGCGCTGGCCTTCGCCAAGCCGTGGTTCATCGAGGAGCCGACCAGCCCGGACGACGTGGAAGGGCATCGCCGCATCCGCGAAGGCATCGGCGCGATCCAGGTCGCCACCGGCGAGATGTGCCAGAACCGCATCCTGTTCAAGCAATTCATCATGCGCGGCGCCATCGACGTGGTGCAGATCGACGCCTGCCGCCTGGGCGGCGTCAATGAAATCCTGGCGGTGATGCTGATGGCCGCCAAGCATGGTCTGGTGGTCTGCCCGCACGCCGGCGGCGTCGGCTTGTGCGAATATGTGCAGCATCTGTCGATGATCGACTATGTGTGCATCTCGGGCAGCAAGAGCGGCCGCGTGACCGAGTATGTGGATCACCTGCACGAGCACTTCGTGGACCCTTGCGTGATCCGCGAAGCCGCCTACATGCCGCCGACACAGCCGGGCTTCTCGATCGAGATGAAGCCGGCATCACTGGAGCAATACCGGTTCCGCGGCTAGCCGCCACGCAGGCAGGCACGCGACAGAACCGAAAGAGACAATAAGACGGAGACACAAGTGGACCTGAATTTGCAAGATAAAGTCGTGATCGTGACCGGCGGCGCTTCCGGCATCGGCGCCGCGATCTCGCTGCAACTGGCGGCCGAAGGCGCCATCCCCGTGGTATTCGGACGCCGCGCACCGGATGCCGGATTCTGGCAGCGCCTGACGCACATCCAATCCAGTGCCGCCTTCTTCGAGGTCGAGTTGCAGGAGGAGGCCGCCATCCGCGAGGCCGTGGCCGTCACCGTGGCGCGTTTCGGCCGCCTGGATGGGCTGGTCAACAATGCCGGCGTCAACGACAGCATCGGGCTGGATGCCGGCCGCACCGAATTCATCGCCTCGCTGGAACGCAACCTGATCCATTATTACGTCATGGCGCATTATTGCGTGCCGCACCTGAAGGCCACGCGCGGCGCCATTCTCAACGTCTCGTCGAAGACCGCGGTGACCGGGCAGGGTAATACCAGCGGCTACTGCGCCTCCAAGGGCGCGCAATTGTCGCTCACGCGCGAATGGGCCGCCGCCTTGCTCGACGACGGCGTGCGGGTCAATGCGCTGATCCCGGCCGAAGTCATGACGCCGTTGTACGCCAACTGGATCGCGACCTTCGACGATCCCCAGCAAAAGCTCGACGCCATCACCAGCAAGATTCCGCTGGGCAAGCGCTTCACGACCTCGGAAGAAATGGCCAACATGGCCGTCTTCCT
>Ga0154006_1000730_pt1 | contig 11211 bp, 3 predicted proteins | sample TSFL090MetaG_FD_104747 | JGI IMG/M metagenome (GOLD analysis project Ga0154006, IMG submission 104747) | Attine ant fungus gardens microbial communities from Florida, USA - TSFL090 MetaG | ecosystem: Host-associated > Fungi > Mycelium > Unclassified | place: USA: Florida, Wakulla State Forest... | reverse complement strand
TAAAAAAAAAAGTAGAAGCTTTGGGATGTTTCTTCCGCAATCAAAATTTGATTATGTCGTATAGGAACTTCTTGAATGAAGATAGCGTTCCTGCTGAATTTATTTTATTTAAAAAGAAATAAATAACCCATCCTGTGATCCTAGGTTTAAGTTTAGCTATTAATTCAAAGGCTGTAGTATTTAAATACTTTCTAAATAGGTCGATTAGGGATTTTTTGAATGCTTTGTAATTATCGGGTGAGGGATAAACGTATAATTTAGCTCTTTTTTCTAGTCTTTATTCGTGTTTCTTATGGTGTAAGTATTTATTCCTGATTTGATTAGTTCTTGTAAAATAGTTAAAGGTGTATCCTAAAAAGTTAAATGAAGTGTTAACACCAAATTCTATGACTTTGCTTTTATCTGGTTGTATTTCCAGACCTCTCACTTTTAATATTTATATTATTTTGGTTTGAATTATATTTAATAGTCTGGCTGAACCCGAGAAAATTAAAAATCGTACGCAAATTTAACAATAATGCAAGCGATACTTATATTTTGTTCTTTTAAATTTTTATCCTTAGAATTTATTGAAACAGCTTTAACGGATAGTCTGAAACCATCTATTTATCTGAATCTGATAGCTGCACGCTTTGTAAAGTTTGTATACTCTCTTTTGTGCTTCTTCCTGGTTAGTTTTCTTTCCGTTCAGAGTAAAATTAATAAGTAAATGGTTAATTATTCCTCCTTGGGCTTCTATTCAATTATACCTGAGACTTTAGTTTCGTTAAATTCAATTAATCCGGCTTTTAATCATCCCTTTAGAATAATTCTATATTTAGGAGGGATAGAAACGTTTGTTAACAATCAGTCATGAGTTTTTAAATCAAAGCATTTCCTAATCTCTGCATCTCAAATATATTGGGTGTCTATTGTACGAGTTATTTTATAAACTTTTTGTAAGGCTTTTTGTAGTGTATAAAAATACATACTTGAAATATTCTAAGTAAAAATTAATCTAAAAAAGATTTAAATATAAATTTTAAAATAAAAAGATAATATAAGTTATTAGATTTTGCGCATATTCTTACTCTCCATCTACATACTAACTTAATAACAAAAACAAAAAAGATTAAGTAGCCCTTATAAAATTTCCGTATTTAAAACTATTTTATTTAGTTTATAATAATTTGTTTTATAAGGTTATGGTTGAATATAGGGATTTTGGTTTAAGCTAATCAAAATTGATTGAGATAATGAGTTTTAAAAATTACTGATTTTTTGTATTATTTTTGAGTTTATAATTTTTCACTAAAAACTTTACTTATTTTGCAATAAAATCTATTGCTTTTTCTTCATTTTAATGATTATAGGATAATGAGCTTATTTACGTACTTTTTAATGTTTTTAATTTTATATAAAAATAAGATCTAGAGGGTTTAATAACTAGGATTTCCAATATTAAATGAATAATTTTTAAATATTTTTAATTAAATACGGTAAATTATATCCAGGAGATTAAAATTGGAGATTAATTTATAGTGAACGGGTTGTGTAGTCCGTCTCAGCTATCTCTGTTTGTCTTTAAGCATACTGATATAAATTCTGTTTTAGATATTGTTTACATTAGGTTAAAACACGTGGCTAAGCTCGATTCCTGTGCTCTATCAAACTTATGTGGCACATTGGTAACTAAACGTAACCAGTTAATTATATTGTTTAATTACATTATCATTTTTTAACCTTATTAAAACTAACCATATAATCTTATATATTAATTAAAAAGGCTAGTAAAATAATTATGATTTACATTTTTTGAACATTATTAATTTTGTTGCGGTTTTTGTTCATTAAACTATTGAGATAGATAGCAATCTACAGGATACAGGAGTGAAGTTAATCAGGAGAATGAAAAATAATAATTATTGAATGTATCTCCAGATGTTGATTGATATTTTGATTAGCATTAAACAAATGAATAAAATTTATTATAGTTAAACATAATCAATACAAGAAAGTTATAAAATTATAAATTTATAAAAGGGCTTATGAAATGTTAGCTAGATATAATAATATATATATACTCATAGAAATTATACTACATTGACTAGAAATAAGAAAAGAAGTTTTGATTTCGAGATTAGAGATGTACTTAAATTATAGCTAGTATTTACTGAGCTAAGGTGAAAATAAGAACTCCATTTATAATAAGTAACAAATAAAAACTAGGAAATAGTAATAATTAAAGAAACTAGTTGATGAAAAACAATATATATATTAAAGATTTGGATACCAAAGTTAGTTCAGAATAAATTTTTAATGTCAATTAGAGTTAATTTAAAAAACCTTTACCTTACATTTAATTAATAAGGATATACATAATATCAAAAAAGAAAATAAAGAAATAATTGATAAAGTAGTAAATACTAAAGTTAAATATCAAGATCTGGAACTGATCATATAAACTAGTAAACTAATCAATTTAAGTTATCAAATTTAAATATTTGTAGCTAATTACCTTGATCTTCATTCATTTGTAAATAGAAAGGACTATGTAGTAAGAGTTGAAGACAAAGATAAATTAAATATAATATTGAACGATATTAATATTACAAGAATAGTTATTTAACTTTTGTGCCTTTATTTAAATTTTATTCTCTATTAATCATAATTAGTAAACCTATATTAATAGTTTTGTAATAAATCTCAAAGGTGACAACTTGAAGAATTCGAACCTCCATTCTTATAATCCGAAGTTAGACGCATTAACCGCTTAAGCTAAAGTTGCAAACAATACAATGATTGATATATACTATCTTATTATATTTACTGCAAATAGCAGGACTTGAACCTGCAAAGTGTAAACTACCGTATTCTAATTACGGCTTGGCTAGCCTTTTAACATATTTGCTTAGCTTAGCATAGATTAGATTAAATTTTTTATTATAATTATATAAGTTATAATTAGTAGTATTTCAAGGGTATAATCTGCAGTATATTAGTTTGACTCATTTATATCCACATTTATAGGTTTTTTAAAAATTGATAAAACTTAAATAGATAAATAATCTTAATAATTTAACTCTAAGTCATCAAAGTATTTAATCTTATAATACTAAAGTAAAAATAACAACTATAAACTTATAAAAATTACAATAATTAAAACATAAATCAATTTTATTAAACTATATTTATTAATAATCAAAACTAATCCAGAATAAAACTAAACCCCGCAGGCTCTTTTTTATAATCACTAATATTAAAATATAATCTTTCAAATTATAATCATAATCAGTAGGTTAATACCATTTATTAAATAATATAACCCTTTTTAACTAATATAATCTTAAACTAAACTAGTTTTTAAAATTTTAACTCCTTTATATTAATAGTAGAGTAATCGTCTTCTAATCGATTAGTACAAGTGCGAATCTTGTAAGGGGTCAATATATCCCTTAACTTAAATATTTTTTATTTAGCTCCTTAATATGTATTTTATAGGTTTTTCACTTTTTCTATTAGTTTGATATAATAATATATAACTATCGAATTTAATCCACCAAATTATACACATACTATTATAGTAATTTTACACTATCTCCGTTTCCAGCTACTACACCTTACATTTAATATCTTACTTATAGGTTTATTAAGAATGAATAATAAATTTTATATAAAAAAAATTATAAAATAATATAGTCTTAATTATAATTATACTCTTAGTCTTATTTGTTATAGGGTTTTTAATAATAAGTATTAACATATAAAATGTTATATTGCTTAAAATACTTTTTTTTTTTTAATATATTTTTATACATCTGCACTTTTGACACTAATTTAATGTCTAATCAGATATACTTTTTAAGAGAATCACTCTAATACATCACGTTAAAGGATCTTTTTTCCTTGGAAACTAAATTCGTCAAATCCAATCTATTTAGTTAAAAATATTAATATATTACCTAACAATATCATTAGAAATTTTAATATCATAAATTCATGTTTAATGTTATTATTTCAAAAAGAAACCACTTAAAACAACCTGTCATCATTTTATTATTTATCAACCACTCTATTCTCACTCAGTTATCAATCTATTATATAGATTTTATTTTATACTTATATTTATAGGAACATTTTGTTTCTTATTTTATTTACTTAAAATTATATAATGTTAAATATTTATTATTTATATACTATTTTAATACTATTCTATAGTTTTACTAAGAATGTAGAATAAGTAATTATACTAGTTTATAGGTTTATCTATTTCTTTATTTATTAATAATTTCTTAATACCTTTACTAATTATTTAATACTATTTTATAGGTTTACCAATAATTTAATATATTTTTATATGAATTTAATAAATACTAGCTTTATGTATTTAATTAATATTACCTTTATTTATATTTACTATATAGGTATACTAATATTTAAGATTATTTTATAGTTAATCAAATTTATTTAAAACTAGCTTTTAGCTATTTATTTATAAAAGTTTATAGGTTTATTAATTTTACATTATTATTTAATAATAGTTTTATAAGTTTATCAATTTACCTTTATTTAAAACTAGTTTTATATGTTTAATAATAATTTATAATAGTTGAAATATTTTATTTAATATCAATCTTATTTGTTGATTAATTATGATTAATAGTTAATATAGTATTATTTACTAGTAGTTTTATAACTTTACTAATAATTAAGAATAGTAGATATAATTTAAAAGTTGTATCACACCCTTTATTATTTTACTACCCTTTTTATAACATTAGTTTTATATAGTTATAAGGTTTTGCTATAATAAGTACTTAAATATAAAGAACTAATAATTATAAGTTTATTCCTTTATTTAATATTCTAATATAACAAAAATAATTGTTTTGCCCTTAATTAAACGGTTAGAATGTGTTACCAATAAATACAATACAGTGGTTCAATTCCACTAGGACAAATACATTATAATTTATATATTATAACTTAATATTTATAGGTTTATCAGGATTAGTCTTTTTATAAATAAATAAATAAATAACGAATTCTTAATATTTGAAAAAAGTAAATAAAACATTAATAGTACTATTAGATAGATTACTATTTTGTACCTTTGTATAGATTTTTATATCTATATTTCTTAGTTTAAAACTAACTTAGTAAATTTGCTTATTTTTATTATAAATAAGTTACGGTAAATTTTATTTTTTATAAAAACATGAGACTACTTAAAACACATTCAATTCTATCACTAATTAATAGTTATGTAATTAATTCAGCACAACCTGCTAATATTTCTTATTTTTGGAATTTTGGTTCACTACTAGGAACATGTCTAATTACTCAAATTCTTACTGGAGTATTTCTAGCAATACATTATACACCTTATGTGGTTCTATCTTTTTCCAGTGTTGAACATATTATGCGAAATGTTAATTACTGATGATTTATTAAATAGCTACATGCTAATACTGCTTCATTCTTCTTTATTTTTGTATATCTACATATTGGACGTGGACTATATTTTTGCTTAAGTTAAATTTTCTCGTATTCTTATTCGGTCAATTGGTGTTTTTATTATAAATTTTATTATTATTATTGCTTTCCTAGCTTTTAGCCTAAAATGACTGTGTTTCTACAATGATATCGATTTTACTTCTAATTAGAATCTTTATGTTGCTACTTTTATGAACCCAAGTAAACGAGTTCAAGAGTTTTTAAATAAACAGAATATTAAACCTGTTCTTCTATTCTAAGATTTTTCAATCTTACTACTAAATTTGCTGATCAATTTATAATTCCTCATTTTGGTTTTTATATGGTAGTTAATCTAGTAACTATTAAGTTTAAATAGGAAGGGCTAGTACTGGTAATATAACTACCCGTCTTAATATACATCTATTCTATCTAACAGGGAATAGACCAATTGCAAATGCTTTTAATAAATACGGACTATCTCAATTTGCATTTCTACTTCTAGAAATTATTTCTGAACAGGATAGTTCTAACAATACACTAATAATTAAAAGTTAAAATTTTGAACTAAAAAGTCTTCTACCACAATATAATTATCAGCTTACAGTTAATAATAAAGTTCCAATAAAAATTAAAAACCACGAGGTAATATGAATAATAATTATTAGGTTGAACTAAAAATTTTGCTCGAAAGCTTAAAAAGGGTAAACCCCATTCAGTTCATACAAGAGAACTTAATCGTATTGCAGCTCTAAATCGTCCACCCTTATCTATTGAATCAGGACTTAAATATATTTAAACACTCGACCTATTACTATTACTTGTCTAGATGATATTAAATATTTAATAAAATTATTATAAGGTTAAAGAGGCAAGTATTGCTATTTCATGTAGTGTAAAAACAATTCAACGTGCTATAAATGGTATCATCAAAAAGAAATATATTGTGAAAGACACTGAGAAAAATAGTAAGTATATATAACAACTTTTATTAAATTAATTATATTTATATCCAAACCTTATAAAATTACATAAAGTAATAATAAGAATATTTTTAGTAACTTACACAATTTATTAATTAAATAGAATTATAACCAAACCTTATAAATAATATATAAAGAAACACATTTATAGTCCTATTATGTTCCCCTTGTAATTTTTATAGAAAATAGGTTTTAGATTAATAGAATACCTCGACAGGGGTATTAGAGATTCATTTTTATCTCTGGCAATATAAGTGAAAACGGTTAACTAAACTTATCACCTTTAAAGACCGTCTGTTCTATATTCAATCGCTAAAAATTACGTTGCTTGTTGGTACCTAAAATGGTACTTAATGTATACTCGGATATCTGAGATAATTACTATCTCTCAAGGCCTAAATTGATATAAATGATAGTAATATGATTATTTATTAATTAGGTACAACTAACTTCTATTTACTGGGATATAAAAAGTATTTTTAATTTCATTAAATGAAAAAGAAAGAGATTTTTCGTATACCCTGCCATATTGTAAAATATCACTTTGAGGTGTTAAGTTTAAGTCTGCGCTTTTGCCTTATGTATTTTTAGTACCAGTATAATACTTTATATGATCCTATTTAATAGTAATTATATACTAATACCCCTATACTACTTATATACTATATATTATGCTATATGCCATATATACTAATAATAATAATATAATACTCTTATATATTTGTTCTATTATACTCCTTTTAATAATCTAACTAATATTTGTAATAATATACTAATTATGCCTATTTTATAGGTTATTTTGTAATAATGAATAAAATTTTAAATGTTAAACTTAACTAACTATATTTAATTGCTAATTGTTACGAAACTTTTTTAAAAAAATAGAAGTATCAACTCCTGTATCTAACAAATTAGAGGCTATTTTTGATTAAGTAATATATTGTAAATAACTAATTAAATCAACTATTCTTAATAGGTCATTGTTACGAAACTTTTTTCAGAAAAGAAATTAAATCAACAGACTGGATATAACCATTTTATAGGCTATTTTTATATTAAATATATATATTATATATGATAATTAAACAAACTATTCTTAAATGCTGATTGTTAGCAAACTTATATTAACAAAAGAAAGTAATAAATAAACTATCTAGTCCTGTATATTATATTTTTATAGGCTATTTTTAAATAATGAATATATTTTTATATAAATTAGCTAACTATTATCAAATGCTCATTCTTACAAAACTTTTTAAATTAAAGAAAAAGAGACCTATCATCTCCTGGGTATTAAAATTTTATAGGCTATTTTGTAATAAGTAATATATTGTTAAAATATAAATAAGCTAACTATTTCCAAATGCTCATTATTGATAAACTTATATAAACTAAATTAACAAATAATAAACTAAGAAAGTTTCTAGTATAATATAATTATAACAAAACCTTATAAAGGTTTATAAAATAATATAAAGCTACTACTACGTAATATTGATCTACTAATAATATGGCTGTTCTAATATAGTATATAATATACTGGAACTAATACTGGTAGAACTACTAATATCTAATATGAAATATATATATTGCTATATACTTATAATAGTAAGCAACTCCACTACTAAGGTATATTGGTTAAATATAGTATATTGGAAACTTTATATTAACGTATTATGATACTAATAGCTATTATGAATAAACCTATATTGAAAAATAAATTAAATTAAAAATTTTTAAAAAAACAACTAAAATACTATTGTGAACTAATGATATTGGTTAAACTACAAATACTATTGTCAACTAATAATACTAATTTATAAATATAAATATTGTGAATAATACTAATATAATAATAACAAATACTATTTCTACAAATACTAATTTGAAATTTTTAAAAAAGTAATGAATATAAAGTATATATATGATAGTAAACTTTGATATATTGAGTATTATTTAGGGTTCTCTTCTAGGGATTAGTGAAATAGAATATAATATAAATGAAACACGAATTAGTTTTAGTATAGAAGAGATAATAGTGAAAATCTGACTATGCTGCAAGATAAAATTGCAAAAATAGGTTATTGTTGATGTAAACTACCAAAAAGTAAAACAATACTAGGTATTAGTGGTAAATACGGTATATTATTAGATATCATAGTTACACTTCAGTAAGTTTCAACTGAATTCATAAAAATTGATATATAAATGGTCTAAAAGAAATTCCAATCAATATAAATGATTATATAACGCCTATGACTGTAGCAATTTTTTATAAATAATGGAACAAAAGTAAAAGATACAATACAATGGTAAACAAAGAAATTTAATTATAAAGATAATCTTCTGCTATCAAACGTACTTTTAATAAATTTGGTATACATACATCAGTACAATCAACAGGAGTTGTAGATGAGTATAAAATCTATCTTTTTAAAAAATCAATGCCAATACTACGTGAGATAGTAAAACCATTTATATTCTCTTATATGATATATAAAGTAAATTTAGTAAATAGCACTCATTTGAGTAAAAGCTGTACTAAGTTGTATACTCTTGAATTTTAATTCATAAATAAATTAGTAAAAGGCAACACTGATGTAAACGGTTAACAGTTATATTTAAGGCTTAGACCGCCGCTTAATCCTTTAATAGAATGGTCGCTACAGACTGGTTCATCGCGGGTGTTATAATTAACGCTTAATGTACACTCTGGGCGTTCTAACTACATAGATAAACTTACACAAGGCTCCTTTGTATTTCTACATTTTTTGTTTTTTTTCTAAAAAGAGTACAGGGTTATAAATTAGGAGATAAGCTATAAATAGCACTATATATAATTGAACGCTTGGTAACAGTGATTATAATTCTTATTACTGCAGTTCCATGGATTGGTCAAGATCTATTAGAATTTTTATTAAAAAGTTTTTAAGTAAGTAGTGCGACACTGAATTAAATTTTTTTTGTTCGCTTCATTATCTGCTACCTTTTGTACTATCAGCACTAGTAGCTATACATCTACTTACACTGCATGAACATGGGAGTAATAATCCATTAGGTGTCTCAGAAAATCTAGATAGACTGTCATTTCATCCTTATTTTGTATTTAAAGATCTAGTAACAGTATTTATATTTCTACTTGGACTATGTGTATTTATTTTTGTATCAAATGCTCTAGGACATTAATATAATTTATATACCTGCAAATCCAATGCAAACACCATTCTCAATTGTTCCAGATTGATACCTTTTACCATTTTATGCAATTCTAAGATTTATTCCCATATTACTAATGGAAGTAGTAGCAATACTAGGAAGTCTTTTAATTCTTCTAATTATACCTTTTTTTGATACAACGCGAGTACGAGAAAGTCAATTTCGTCCATTTATATGATTAAGTTTTTTTATCAATTTTTGGTGTGTTTTTGGTAGTAATATATATTGGAAGTAAACATGTAAAATAACAGTATATTGAACTAGCTGCAGTAGAAACTGTATATTACCTATATGGGTTTTAGTAGTAGTACCAATAGTTGGAATTTTTAAATACTCTGGTAAATCTAAGTAAAACTCCTTGTAAAACTAAAAAGTAAGTAAAGTAATGTTAAATATAACAGGATAAAAGCCAATTGTAAATTATATAGTCTTTATAGGGTTTTACATAATAAGGATTTTTAATTAAACTATTAAAGTTTTGTCTACTAAATAGTTACAATAATGTAAACTTTAAAAATAGAAAAGTAAAATATGTTAATTTAATTCCTTTTTAACTCTATTGGTTTTATAAAAATAGCCAAAATCAAATCAAATTAATAATTAAATAAATAACAAAAATAACTAAAAATAAATATCGAATTTCGTAATGGTAAATTAGGGTAATTATAAAAATATGAAAAATTGAACAAATCTGGTAATTCAAAAATTTGGAAAATCGAACCAAAATCTGCAAAATAGAACAAAATAATATTTCAAGAAATTTAAGAAAAATAATTTAATTAAAATTATGAAACTTTACAATTTAGACTTTTATTGAAAATTGAATCCATTTATAACTTTATATTTTTACCTTCATTACTTAAAAATCTTATAAGGCTAATATTTAATATTTAATCTACTAAGTATTATTTCTAGTAAACTTATTAATTAGATCTCTATAGATATATATACTATTCAGTATTGTTACTAAAACCTATAGTATAAATCTTTTTTAGTGAAATAAAGTATTATAATACTATTTAGTAGTAGAAAAGGATTATTATTTATCCATAAATTTCAGTTCAAATAATTATTTATTTTACTTGTTTATTTATACTTAGTGTAATAGAAGCGATAATAGAAGAATAAGACTAGTAACTATTAATCAAATACTTTGATAAGTGTAAAGATTCTCTCCAATACTTTCAATTTTAATTTTTAATTTTACTATCTGCATTTCCACTAAAAATTACATGAATATTAGATATTTTATTACTTTTATCTGACCATAAAAATAGATTATTAACTCTATTAAGTATTCCTACTTTTAGACTATTTCTTGATATATTAACATCAATTATATCACCTACTATATTAATTTCATTGAATCTATTAAATTTTTATTTTATTGCTAGATTTATTACTAGTTCAAATAGAAGTAGTGACCCTACTACTACCTTTTACTGCTGTTATAAATTTTATTTAGAATTTCTTGTTCCTTATTAAATTTGACCTATTTATTTTTTGAGAAAAGAATACCAGAGATTCTAAAAGTGTATTAAATAAATTAATATGTTAG
>Ga0154006_1000729_pt1 | contig 11226 bp, 10 predicted proteins | sample TSFL090MetaG_FD_104747 | JGI IMG/M metagenome (GOLD analysis project Ga0154006, IMG submission 104747) | Attine ant fungus gardens microbial communities from Florida, USA - TSFL090 MetaG | ecosystem: Host-associated > Fungi > Mycelium > Unclassified | place: USA: Florida, Wakulla State Forest... | reverse complement strand
ATCCGCCTGGTGTTCAAGAACACCCTCGACATCGACCTGCCGAATCCGTTCCCGGTGATGGACTTCGCCACCGCCATGGGCAAGTACGGCTCGGACAAGCCGGACATGCGCGTCAAGCTCGAATTCACCGAACTGACCGACGTCATGAAGGATGTCGACTTCAAGGTCTTCTCGGGTGCGGCCAACAGCGAAGGCGGCCGCGTGGTCGGCCTGCGCGTGCCGGGCGGCGCCGACATGCCGCGTTCGGAAATCGACGCCTACACCCAGTTCGTCGCCATCTACGGCGCCAAGGGCCTGGCCTACATCAAGGTCAATGAAAAGGCCAAGGGCCGCGACGGCCTGCAATCGCCGATCGTCAAGAACATCCATGATGCCGCCCTGGCCGCCATCATCGAGCGCACCGGCGCCCAGGATGGCGACCTGATCTTCTTCGGCGCCGACCGCGCCAAGGTCGTCAACGACGCCATCGGCGCGCTGCGCGTGAAGGTCGGCCACAGCGAATTCGGCAAGAAGAACGGCCTGTTCGACGACCAGTGGCGTCCGCTGTGGGTGGTCGACTTCCCGATGTTCGAGTACGACGAAGACGGCGCCCGCTGGGTCGCGCTGCACCACCCGTTCACCTCGCCCAAGGATGGTCACGAAGACTTCATCTCGACCAACCCGGGCGCGGCCATCGCCAAGGCCTACGACCTGGTGCTCAACGGTTGGGAACTGGGCGGCGGTTCGGTCCGTATCCACCGCGCCGACGTGCAGAGCAAGGTGTTCCGCGCGCTGAAGATCGACGACGAGGAAGCCCGCCTGAAGTTCGGCTTCCTGCTCGACGCGCTGCAATACGGCGCGCCCCCGCACGGCGGCATCGCCTTCGGCCTGGATCGCCTGGTCACCATGATGGCCGGCGCCGAGTCGATCCGCGACGTGATCGCCTTCCCCAAGACCCAGCGCGCGCAATGCCTGCTGACCCAGGCGCCGTCGGCGGTCGACGAGAAGCAGTTGCGCGAACTGCACATCCGTCTGCGCAATACGGAGCCGGCAGTCAAGGCCTGATCCTGACGGCCCGCTTCGCCTGAGAAGGGCGCATGCAGCGATGCATGCGCCTTTTTCATGCCTGCATCATGTGCGTATCGCGTTTATCCTCGGCCTGCAGACGGCGCATCGCCGCGCATATCGATATAAATCTTTTTCAGATGCATGCGTCGTGGTCATGGCGACATGCGCAGATATCATTTCCGGCTCGCTTGCCGCTCCCCCTATCATCGGTCGCAATTACACCTGTCGATGAATACATAAAAGGAGGAGATCATGCAAGCCAACACCGTTTCGGCCTGCGGCATGCCGCAGGTCACCAACAACCAGCGCCGACGTGCCATCGTCGCCACCGTCATCGGCAACGGCCTGGAATGGTTCGACTTCACCGTCTACAGCTTCTTCGCGGTCATCATCGCCAAGCTGTTCTTTCCAACCGGCAATGAATTGACCTCGCTGCTGCTGGCAGTGGCTACTTTCGGCGTGGGTTTCTTCATGCGTCCCGTCGGCGGCATCCTGCTCGGTATCTATGCCGACCGCGTCGGTCGCAAGGCGGCGCTATCGGTCACCATCCTGCTGATGGCAGTCGGTACCACCATCATTGGCCTGGCGCCGACCTATGCGCAGATCGGCCTGTTCGCGCCGCTGCTGATCGTGGTGGCGCGCCTGCTGCAAGGCTTCTCGGCCGGTGGCGAGATGGGCAGCGCCACCGCCTTTCTGACCGAATATGCGCCCGCCAGGGAACGTGCCTATTACTCCAGCTGGATCCAGGCCAGCATCGGCGTGGCCGTGCTGCTGGGTGCCGCGGTCGGCACCTTGGTCACCTCCAGCCTTGATGCCGAATCGCTGGCCAATTGGGGCTGGCGCCTGCCATTCCTGCTGGGCATCGTGATCGGCCCGGTCGGCTACTACATTCGCAACCATCTGGATGAGACGCCGGCCTTCCTCGAAGAGAAAGACAAGACCGATTCCCCGCTGAAGGAAGTGATCCGCAATTTCCCGCGCGAAACCTCGGCCAGCTTTTCAATGGTGATCCTGTGGACGGTCTGTACCTATGTGCTGCTGTTCTACATGCCGACCTATTCGATCAAGGTGCTCAATCTGCCGCAGTCGACCGGTTTCATCGCCGGCATGGTGGGTGGCCTGTGCATCATGGTGTTCGCGCCCATCGTCGGGCGTCTGGCTGACCGCTTTGGCCGCCGTCTGTTCCTGTCGGGTTCGTCGCTGCTGATCCTGCTGCTGGCGTACCCCATGTTTGCCTACATCAACATGGCGCCGGGCCTGGGTTCGCTGCTGCTGTTCCAATTGGTGTTTGGCGTGCTGATCGCGGCCTACACGGGGCCGATCCTGGCCGCCTTCTCCGAACTGTTTCCAGCCAAGGTGCTGTCGACCGGCCTGTCGGTGGCCTACAACCTGGCCGTGACCATCTTTGGCGGTTTTGCCTCGTTCATCATCACCTGGTTCATTGCCGCCACCGGCAGCACCATGGCTCCGGCCTTCTACGTGATGATTGCCGCAGCCATCAGTTTCGTCGGCACGCGCTTCGTGCGTGAGCCCCAATACCTGCAACAACATTGATTCCCGCTATGACCAAAATCCTCCTGCAGGGCGGCAACGTCCTTGACCCCGAGCTGGGCAGCCTGTTTCCGCGCCACGACGTCCTGATCGAAAAGGACCGCATCATCGACGTTTCGGCCACGCCGTTGGAGGTGCCTGACGCGCGTCGCATCAATGTCGCCGGCAAGACCGTGATGCCGGGCCTGATCGACTGCCACGTACACGTGCTGGCTTCGCTGGCCAACCTCGGTCTGAACGCGCTACAGCCTGGTTCGCTGACCTCGATCCGCGCTTTACCCATCGTCGAGGCCATGCTCAATCGCGGCTTCACCTCCGTGCGTGATGCCGGCGGCGCCGACTGGGGCCTGGCGCAGGCGATCGCCATTGGCCTGGTGCCGGGGCCGCGTATCTTCCCGTCCGGCAAGGCGCTCTCGCAGACCGGCGGCCACGGCGATTTCCGCCCGCGTTCGGATGTGCTGGAACCATGCTCCTGCGCCTTCCGCGCCGGCGCCATCGCGCGTGTGGCAGATGGTGTGGACGCGGTGCGCCTGGCCGCCCGCGAAGAGTTGCAAAAGGGCGCCACCCAGATCAAGATCATGGCTTCCGGTGGCGTGGCTTCCCCTACCGATCCGATCGGCAACACCCAGTACAGCGAAGATGAAATCCGCGCCATCGTGGCCGAGGCCGAAGCGGCCCAGACCTACGTGATGGCTCACGCCTACACTGGCCGCGCCATTTCGCGCGCGGTACGTTGCGGGGTGCGTACCATCGAGCACGGCAATCTGGTCGATGCCGAGGCTGCCAAGGTGATGCGCGAGCACGGTGCTTTCGTCGTGCCGACCCTGGTCACCTACGACTCACTGGCACGCGACGGCGCGCGGCTGGGTCTGCCGCCGGATTCGGTGGCCAAGATCGAGTCGGTGCGCCAGGCCGGACGCGATTCGCTGCGCATCTATGCCGAGCACGGCGTACAGATGGGCTTTGGTTCCGACCTGCTGGGCGAGATGCATCAGGATCAGTCGCATGAGTTCATCATCCGCGCCGAGATCCTGGGCAACCTGGAAGCCATCCGCTCGGCGACTTCGATCGCGGCCGCCATCCTGCAGCGCGAGGGCGTGCTGGGCACGGTACGCGCCGGCGCCCAGGCCGACCTGATCGTGGTCGACGGCAACCCGCTGCAAGACATCACGCTGCTGACCGGCCAGGGCGAGCACCTCTCGCTGGTGATGCAGGCAGGCCATATCCACCGTAGCCGCGCGTGATGCCTGCTTGCCGGGGCGGTCTCGATGCCGTTCCCGGCGGGCATGCTTTCATTCTCGCCTATTGATGAAATGAGTTCTAACATTCGGCTATTACAGAGACATGTTGGAGCACCTCCATGCGTATTTCTCCGCTTCCCCCACTGCCGTCCCTGATCGCCTTCGAGGCCGCCATGCGTCATGGCAGCTTCACACGTGCGGCCGCCGAACTGCACCTGACGCAAAGCGCGGTCAGCCGCCAGATCGCCCAACTGGAGCGTTTCCTTGGCAAGAAGCTGTTCTTGCGCGAGCCGCGTGCATTGCGCCTGACCGTCAGCGGCCAGCGCTACGCCGCGCTGGTGCAGCGGCTGCTGGTGGATTGCGCCGAGGCCACCGAAGATGTGATGAAGCGCAAGGGCCACCAGGAGCTGACAGTGGCCTGTTCCTCCGGTGTGGCCGTGCTGTGGCTGACGCCGCGCCTGGCGCGCTTTCGCGCACTGCATCCGGATTGCCGCTTGCGCCTGATCGTCAATGACAGCCTGGCCTTTCTCTCCGAGACCGACTTCGACATGGGCATCTACTTCCTGCGCGATGGCCCGCCCTCGGGGATGGCGGTGCGGCGCCTGTATGACGAAGAAGTGTTCCCGGTCTGTTCGCCCTCTTACCTGGCCGGACGCAAGCTGACGCCGCAGGACCTGCGCAACGAGACCCTGTTGCTGCTGGAAGACGGCCAGCGTCAATGGATGTCGTGGCAGAACTGGCTGGCGCACAACGGCATGCCGGATGCGCGCATCGAGCACCATATCCTGTCCAACCAATATCCCATTCTGCTGCAATTGGCCATGGAAGGGCACGGCATTGTGCTGGCCTGGCGCCACATGATCGACGCCTGTATGCGGGCGGGCCTGCTGGTGCGCGCCTGCGAGGCCAGCGCCAGCCTGGGTGGTGGTTATTACGCGGTATGGCCGCGCGACCGCATTGAACATGCTGCCGTGCGCAGCTTCCGCAGCTGGCTGGTGGCCGAGAGCGAGATGACCAGCGCTTGAGCACGCGGGGGCCGGCTGCCGATACAATAGGGTTTTGCCGATGCGCGGCCTGTTGCGCGGCGCATGGCGCGAGAGATCGCCCCAAGTATGATGGACCCGCAGATGACGCAGACCAAGCCTTACAAGATTCCCGAATCCGTGCTGGTGGTGATCCACACCGCCGAGTGCGAAGTCTTGCTGATCGAGCGCGCTGACAAGGCCGGATTCTGGCAATCGGTGACCGGCTCCAAGGACACTCCGGATGAAGTGCTGTCGGAAACCGCCCGACGCGAAGTGCAGGAAGAAACCGGCATCGAGGTCGCCGGCGCGGCGTTAGAATCGACAGGACAGGGCACGGGGCAGGTGCCGGCCTCGCATCTGCGCGACTGGCAACTTTCCAACGTCTATGACATCTATCCGGTCTGGCGGCACCGTTATGCGCCGGGCGTGACCAGGAACACCGAACATGTCTTTGGCCTCCTGGTGCCGCGCGACATCCCGGTGACGCTGGCGCCGCGCGAGCATACGCGCCATGTGTGGCTGCCTTACCGCGAAGCGGCGGACAAGTGTTTTTCGCCGTCCAACGCCGAAGCCATTTTGCAATTGCCGCGCCATCTGCGCGACGCCGGCCTGACGCGGTGACCAGGATGCCGGCGCCGGAAGTTCCAGAAAGGCTGTTTCCATGAAACTGCGCGTGGCCACCTACAACATCCACAAGGGCGTGACCTCGTTCGCCGGCCGGCCGCGCATCCTGGCGCTGAAACAGGCGCTGGCCCAGCTCGACGCCGACATCCTGTTTTTGCAGGAAGTGCAGGGCCGGCATGATCTCAATGCCTTGCGCCATGCCTCCAACTGGCCGCAGCTCGGCCAGCACGAATACCTCGCCGGCGACACCCACCACTCCGCCTACGGCATGAACGCGGTCTACGACCACGGCCACCACGGCAACGCGCTGATCTCGCGTTTCGAGATTGCCTCCTTCCGCAATCAGGACGTATCCGACCATGCCTACGAGTCGCGCGGCATCCTGCATTGCGTGGTGCCGGTGGATGGCGTGGAGGTGCATTGCTATGTGATCCACCTGGGGCTGTTCGCGCGCAGTCGCCGCCGCCAGACCAGCGCATTGATCGAGGCGGTGCGCACCTCGTCGCCACCGGACGCGCCGGTCATCATCGCCGGCGACTTCAATGACTGGAACAACCAGTTGAGCCGGCTGATGTACCAGGAGCTGGGCGTGACCGAAGTGTTCGATCAGCCGGTGCCCAAGGGTGTCATGCACGGCTTGCGGCGGATGGGCGGCCTGTCCGCGCCGATCCGGCCGGCCCGCACCTTCCCGGCGGTCCTGCCGTGGCTGCGGCTGGACCGCATCTACCTGCGCGGTTTCAAGGTGGAGCAGGCACAGGTGCTGTGCGACGGCCCCTGGACGCGGCTGTCCGACCATGCCCCGATCATCAGCGAATTGCGGCTGGCCTGACCTCGCGCATCCATCCACCAAGCCCACGGGAAACCCGCCACATGCGTCACCTCAACTTCACGGATGGCAATGACATCGCCTTGCTGCACAATGGCGCGGCCTACTATCCGGCGTTGATCGCGGCCATCGACGCGGCGCGGGTCGAGATCTATCTCGAAACCTACATCTTCGCCTCGGACGACACCGGCCTCCTGGTGCTGGATGCCTTGCAACGCGCGGCCGGACGCGGCGTGGTGGTGTATGTCATCAACGACTGGCTGGGTACCGGCCGCGCCGACACGCGCAAGCTCAAGGCCAGCCTGGTGGCGGCCGGCGTGCAGCATCGCGCCTTCAATCCCTGGTTCCGGCGCGGCGTGGCGCGCAGCCATCGCAAGCTGTGCGTGGTGGATCGCCAGGTGGCATTCGTCGGTGGGCTCAACATCAATGACGACTTCATTTCCGACAGCGGCTATGGCATCCGGCTGCCGGCGCCGCGCTGGGATTTCGCCGTGCACATCGTCGGCCCGCTGGTGCAGGATGTCTACCACGAGATGGAGGCGCAATGGATGCGCGTGGGCCGCATGAAACTCAAGGCTCGCTGGGAAAATTTCAAGCGCTTGCGCTACCATCCTTCGGGGCCGGGACTGGAGCATGGCCAGACCCAGGCGGCCCTGGTGGTGCGGGACAATTTCCGCAACCGCCGCACCATCCAGCGCGCCTACCTGACCGCGCTGGGGCACGCCCGTGACACCGCTTTCCTGGCCAACCCGTATTTCGCGCCGGGCCGCAAGATGCGGCGCGCGCTGGAAGAGGCTGCCCAGCGCGGGGTGAAGGTCACCCTGCTGCTGGGCGTGGGGCAATTCCTGATGCAGGACGCGGTGGCGCATTCCTTCTATCCCAAGCTGCTGCGCGCCGGCGTGCGCATCGTCGAATATACCAAGACCCAGTTGCACGCCAAGGTAGCGGTGGTGGACGACAAATGGTCCACGGTCGGCTCCAGCAACTATGACGGGCTGTCGCTGTTCGTGAACCAGGAAGCCAATGTGGTCATCCAGGATCAGGCGTTCGCCGAATATTTGCGCCAGGAAATCGAAGCCGGCACGGCCGACGGCCGGGTCGTGCATCTTGCCGATTTCGCGCATTCGCCCTGGTACAAGCGCCTCGGGTATGGCGCCGCCTTCCTGCTGTACCGCACTGTCATCCACATCATCACCCTGGGGCAGGACGCCTGAACGGCGCGGCTCTCCAGCCCGCCTGGATGCCGTGCGCATCCTGCCCGCATCGAAACCGGTACCGAAAAATCACCGTATCGCCTTCGCCCGTGAAATGCACTAAGATGACCATCCGGGTATCACCCGCCCGGACCAGATAATTCAATACAAGGAGCATGTTATGGATGATGTCGTCATTGTCGCCGCACAGCGGACCGCCATTGGCAAATTCGGTGGTTCCCTGTCCAAGATCGCCGCCGCCGACCTCGGCGCGCAGGTCATCAAGGCGCTGCTGGCCAAGACCGGGATCAAGCCCGAGGCGATCAGCGAAGTCATCCTCGGCCAGGTGCTGACGGCCGGCGTCGGCCAGAATCCGGCGCGCCAGGCGGTGATCCGTTCGGGCCTGCCCGACATGGTGCCGGCCTTCGTGGTCGGCAAGGTCTGCGGCAGCGGCCTGAAAGCCGTGCAATTGGCGGCCCAGGCCATCAAATGCGGCGATGCCCAGATCGTGATCGCCGGCGGCCAGGAAAACATGAGCGCCTCGCCCCACGTCCTCAACAATTCGCGCGACGGTTTCCGCATGGGCGATGCCAAGCTGACTGACACGATGATTGTCGACGGCCTGTGGGATGTGTACAACCAGTATCACATGGGCATTACCGCCGAAAACGTCGCCAAGAAGTTCGAGATCTCGCGCGCGGAGCAGGACGCCTTCGCCGCCGCCTCGCAGAACAAGGCCGAAGCCGCCCAGAAGGCCGGCAGGTTCAAGGATGAGATCGTCCCCATCGAGATCAAGGGCAAGAAGGAAACCGTGGTCTTCGATACCGACGAATTCGTCAAGCACGGCGTCACCGCCGATGCCCTCGGCGCGCTGCGCCCGGCCTTCGACAAGGCCGGCACGGTGACCGCCGGCAACGCCTCCGGCATCAACGACGGCGCCGCCGCCGTGGTGGTGACCTCGGCTAAACTGGCAGCCGAACTGGGCCTGCCGGTGCTGGCCAAGATCAAGTCCTACTCCTCGGCCGGCCTGGACCCGAGCATCATGGGCATGGGTCCGGTACCAGCCTCGCAATTGACCCTGAAGAAAGCCGGCTGGACCGCGCAAGACCTCGACCTGATGGAAATCAACGAAGCCTTCGCGGCCCAGGCCATCGCCGTCAACAAGCAGATGGGTTGGGACACCAGCAAGATCAACGTCAACGGCGGCGCCATCGCGCTGGGCCACCCGATCGGTGCGTCAGGCTGTCGCGTGCTGGTCACGCTGCTGCACGAAATGGTGCGCCGCGACGCCAAGCGCGGTCTGGCCAGCCTGTGCATCGGCGGCGGCATGGGCGTGGCGCTGGCGGTGGAGCGTTGATGGCGTGAGATATCGCTGAGATAGCTACACCGGTCGTAGATGCCGTTCAGTGGAAGCTGGACGGCATTTATTTTGGTTGGCGCTATACGGACTCCGTTCGTCCTGAGTAGGCCGCAGGCCGTATCGAAGGACAGGTAGGCTTCGATACGGTTCTACGAACCTACTCAGCCTGAACGGGTGAGGCGAACCCACATCAGGCCCGTGTTTTTCTTTTGTCGCCCGCCTGCCGTACAATTTCCCTTTCTCGTTTTCTCGTTTCCGCCCCATGACCGACACCACCCGCATCGACAAATGGTGCTGGGCCGCGCGCTTCTTCAAGACGCGTTCGCTGGCCACCGAGGCCATCGACCGTGGCCGCGTCAGGCGCAATGGCGAGCGCACCAAGCCTTCGCAGAATGTGAAGGTCGGCGACAAGCTCGACATCGACAACGGCGCCACCGAATGGGAAGTCGAGATCATCGGTATCGCCGACAAGCGCGGCTCGGCCGCCATTGCCGCGACCCTGTATCGCGAGACCGACGAGAGCATCCGGCGGCGCGCACAGCAGGCCGAGCGTCACCGCCTGTTTCGCGAGCCGGCCGCCGAGATCAAGGGCCGTCCGACCAAGCGCGACCGCCGCCTCATCGACCGCTCGTCTTCCTGACGCCCGGCGACCGGGGCCGCACATGGCGCGCCGTAAGCTGTAAGATGAAGGCTTCCGTCCAGTCCGCCAGAATCCGAAGAGTGCGATGTCCCAGGCCGCCCTGTTTTCGATCCGCAAGGAATGCCCGCCCGGCGCGTGCGCTTGCGACCGCGAACGCCTGCTCGACGACCTGCAATCGGACGCCGCCCGGGTCCTGCTGTTGACGCGGGAAGAAGAAAAACGGTTGATCGAGCGCATCGGCCGCATCACCACCTACGACGAATTGCAACGTATCAGCGCGCTCATGCGCAAGCAGCTCGGCATCGTCCTTCACATCGCCCCCGGCGCGCGCGAAGTGCGTACCGTGCGCGGTTTCCAGATCCTCCTCGAAGAACAGCCGGGTCTGTGCCGCAAGACCCAGCAGACCATCCCGGCGGCCGTGCGCAAGTGCCTGGAAAACCATCCCGCCATCGTGTTCGCCCTGCTCGACGCCCACGACCTGCTGGGTGCGGCAGCATCGCCTGCATCCAGCCAGACCGCGGCCGGGCCGGATTTTTTGCCCTGATCATTGCCTGGCCGCAACCGCGGTGGGCGCGCCCGATTTTTTGTTTGACATTTGCGGCGCGATGAATAATAGTACGATCGTTCGAAATATGAAAGCGCCGCCGCTGGCGTCAGGTGCATGATGCCGCGGCGCCATAGCGGTGGCTCCCTATGCCGCGCCGTCGTCACCGACGGCTGATAGCAAAGAGATAACGATGAACGAGACAAAGAAAGCCGGCCCTGCCGCCGCTCGCCCCAGGTTCCTGCGCAAGGGCGAGCAGACCCGCGCCGCGATCCTCGACGTGGCCCTGGAACTGGCCAGCCGCGACGGCCTGGAAGGCCTCACCATCGGCTTGCTGGCCGAAAAGATGAAAATGAGCAAGTCCGGCGTGTTCGCCCATTTCGGCTCGCGCGAGGATCTCCAGATCGAGGTCGTGCGCCTCTACCACACCCGCTTCGAGCAGGAAGTCTTCTATCCCGCCATCAAGCAGCCGCGCGGTCTGCCGCGCCTGCAAAGCATGTTCGCGCGCTGGATCAACCAGGTCACGGTTGAAATCGCGCTGGGCTGTATCTACATCAGCGGCGCGGTGGAATACGACGACCGCCCCGGCGCCATCCGCGACCAACTGGTCGGCATGGTGCAAGCCTGGCGCGAGGCGCTGGAATATTGCGTCACGCAAGCCATCGCGCAAAAGCACCTGCGCAGCGACATCGATGTGGCGCAGATGGTCTACGAAATGTACGGCCTGATCCTGGCGCTGCATCACGACGCCCGCTTCCTGCACATCCCCGGCAGCGTCGAACGCGCGCAGGCCAGCTTCGCGCGCCTGATCGACAGTTACCGTCTGCCCGGCGCCGCAGGGGCCACCAAACAACAATCCAGAACGGCCGCCGACCGCGCGGCCTGAAACCTACCATCCAGCCGGAGACACACCATGCCCCAATACCAAGCCCCCCTGCGCGACATGCAATTCGTGTTGCATGAATTGCTCAATGTCGAGGAGGCCTTCCAGCAACTGCCGCCGCACGCGGACACCAACCGCGAACTGATCGACCAGGTGCTGGAAGAGGGCGGCAAGTTCACCTCGCAGGTGCTGTTTCCGCTGAACCATTCGGGCGACCGCGAAGGCTGCCATTACGACCGCGACGCCCGCACCGTCACCACCCCGAAAGGCTTCAAGGAAGCCTACCGGCAGT
>Ga0154006_1000728_pt1 | contig 11227 bp, 9 predicted proteins | sample TSFL090MetaG_FD_104747 | JGI IMG/M metagenome (GOLD analysis project Ga0154006, IMG submission 104747) | Attine ant fungus gardens microbial communities from Florida, USA - TSFL090 MetaG | ecosystem: Host-associated > Fungi > Mycelium > Unclassified | place: USA: Florida, Wakulla State Forest... | reverse complement strand
ATTGAATTTTTCTTTCATCAATATCTTTTTATTTATCTCTATTTGATTTCTTTATTATTCTGATCTTTCTTTTTACTTTCTTCTTTCTTTCTATATTTTTCTTTATCACTATCTTTTTTCTATAAATTAGTGGACATCTTGTTATTTTAACTTTTCCCATTTTCTAGTTTATTTTGGGGTTATGTACTTGCAACCATAGTATATTTAGTATAATATCTGTTTTTTTCAAATTGTATATGTCTATCCTCATTTTTTCCATATAGCTTTTGTAGTACATATTTATTTTCATTTAGTATATAATAGCCCTTACACTATTGTTCATTTCATTTATATTCCTGACCATTACTGGCCTATCTAGCTTATGTAGTTTAAACCCATATCTTGCTGCTATTTTCTTATTTATAAACATTTTTATTACATCACTATCCAGAAGTGCTTTTACTGTCACACCCTTATGTGTGTTTACTTTCTCTACTCCAATGTTCAGCCATACTTCTTATGATATTTCTTTATTTATCTTTTTCTTTTGTTGTGCTTTTTAAAGCCTTTGTTCATATACTGCTCTACTATACTTTTTTTCCTTTACAACTAGAGCCTACTATTCAAAAAGACCAGTAATTGAGTTGGTCATCAATTGAGGACAATAACAGAATAAAGTTTAGGCAAGGTTCAAAGTAAACAGTACCTGAAATATAGTATTGAGTTCTTTTGTTATGCAACTTAAGTTGAGTTGATTTAGCAGCTAAGTCTTTAAGAATTACAAAGAAAACTTGATAGAGTTCTTGATTAATTGTGTTATCTACTTATACAAGTATATTATTTACTTTTATTTATATTAATAGTATTCTATAACTAGCCAAGAGACTATTGGTTTGATTTTTTTGTTTATTATTCTATAAATAGATCTTTTTTGGTCATAGTCAAGGCAACTTATAACACTTAGATTGAATCTTGTATCAGTATCCAAATTAAGCCAAAAAGGCACTATAATCACTTTTATCAAAAATGAAGTTATAATCTAAGACAACAAGGAAAAGAAAGTTGTTCAAGCAACTTACCTTGAATAGCTATACTTTATTGATATACAAAATAGAGTGTTTATAGCATTCATGACATAAGCTAAAAAGAAATCAATAGACTTCAAGACTTGGTATTACAGATTGAAATATACTAGTATAAATGTAATTCAGAAAATGGTATCAAGAAAATCTGTAGATAGGTTAAACATTAGTAGAAAAATGTCTTTGGGTAGAATATACAAAGATTGTATTTATAGAAAATATATAGCTTATCTATATAGTACAAATACAATTGGAAAGAAAACAGAATTACTAAAGAAAGTATATATTAATATTTGGAAACCTGCACAAATTCAGTTAGTGGAGGGAGTAAATTACTTCATGATTATCATGGACAAATACTTATTATTTTATACTGTGGCTTTCTTGAACTCAAAATTAGCAAACATAACCCTCAAAGTATTCTGTACTTTCTATACTAAAACAAAGTGATAAATAGACAGAAAACTAAAGAAGGTTAGGGTTAATATAGGCAAGGAATGGTACAACAATATATGGAAGGATTATTAAAAATCAAGTAGTCTTGTTTTCAAATTTATGACCTCCTATATATATCAATAGAATGGAGCAGTAGAAAAAAGTATGTAAATTATATTAAATGCTATGTAATATGCACTTGCCAAGTCCAGACTATTTTCAAAATATTGGGCCAAAGCTGTACAAATAGTAGTTTATGTCAGGAATTTCATGTCTTCAATTTGATAATTTATTTTAATTTTAGCTGAGGTATGGCATAGATGAAAACAAAATGTATTTTATCTTTAATCTTTTGGTAATATTGTCTATGCTTATATTCCACTTGATTTAAATGTTTTAAAACTTTATCCAAGATCTGTAAAGACTATGTTATTGGAGTTTTATGATTGATAGAGATATAAACTACTTGACAAAAAAATGAGAGTAATCTTCAAGTTACATAATGTTATATTTGAGAAAGGAGCAATCCATCCTGCTAAGCAAGCTAAACCTAACAAAAATTTTGAAATTAGTGATTCTTTTAAATCCCAAGTTAAGTATAAAGCTATCAGAAGTAGTATTAGAGAAGTAGAACCTAATAGCTTGTCCTATTATAGATTTGCACCATGTTCAGTAATAATACCAGATCTTAGAAGTAATGAAATCACTAAGAGCCTCAACACCAACAAATCCATATCATAATTATTGTTAAGACTCTAGACTACAAAAGTAAATATATACTTCAACTTTGAGCCTATATCAACACTTAATATCTTTTCATCCCTTTACAAAAGGTCTAATTAAGATTTTCAGAAGAGTTATATCAAAAGAATGAATATTGAGACTTTTAGTTACACTCCACAAGTTAGTTCAAAGACTAGAGGAAATAAAAGGTTCCAAGAAAAGTAGATTTTTAGGTGAACTACAAAAAGAAAGAACTTACCATTCTTTTCTCTTTCTGGATTGTATTTATCCTAACTAGTAACATTATAAAAACTACTATCCTAAGTACTAGTAAGTAACAGTAAGTGACTAGTTGAGTCAGAGTCTATAAATAGGTTAGTCTAAGGTTTTCCCATTTATTCTAAAGTTTATAATTATTATAAGATTTGTCTATAATTACCCTAAGGTTTATTTAAAGTTTCTTCTGCAGTCCAATGTCTATAATTAGTCTAGTCAAGTCTGAAGTCCAACCTAATTTTGATATGCTGACATATCATTCATTGCATCATTGTCCTCCCAGTTTTGTTGGGTATTTTAATGAATAGGTTATATAGAAGAGTATTAGAGAATAGAGTTATGATTTTCTGAAATGGAGAGGAATAGAACAGTTTGACTAGTGGAGAGTTTGTTTTTGAAGAGTATTCATTTGTAATACTTTTGAGTAGTGGGATAATATTGAGTTTCTGGGGTCTCAGTGAGAAAATGTTCTAGAAATTTTTGTTGTGTTAGAGTGAGACCAATAATGAAAGTGAAGAGTAATTTATTGCAGAACAACTCTGGAAAATCAATTCTAGCTTGTTCAGCTTATCATTTGGCCATAAAGAATTTTAGTTAGGGTCATTGTTGTTGGAGGAGGCAGAATTTCTTATAGTGACCTAGGTTTCTTTTGTTATACTTTTTGCAAACATAGTTAGGGCATTAGTTAAGGAAATGATTATGTCGGTCACAGACAAAGTATTATGTATCATCTGTAATAAAGAGAGTTCTATTTCTAATGTCTTAAAGTTCTAGATCTCTACAAGTATCATCCAGATCTCATTTAGTTCCTGCTGAGAGGTTGCTAATCTCCAATTGTCTAGTATTCCCTTTATTTCTTGCATTATTTTCTTGTATATTGTTAGAAGAGTCTCTAGTATCAGATTCAGTTGGTAAATCAGAGTTCTGATTGTTTGTATTTGGTTAAGACTGTACTTTTCTTATAGTGGCACATAAGAGTTGTTGATGGATTTTAGGGATTGAAAACTCATTGAGATTTTTGAAATTACTTTGAAGTTGATAAAAGCATTGATCTGTTGTATGTTGAAGATATAAATATAAAGCCCAATTCTCCCTGAGTATGTCAGGATTGACAAGAGCTACTGAATTCCTGATAAGAGTGGACCGTAGCTAAACCAAGGGATTGTCAAATAATGTGTATTGTTGAATGGAAGAAGTTTTATTAGTAGTAATTTGTTAGTAAAGTATATAGTAGAATGGAGATATGTTGTTTTCTTGTGTACGAATGAATTGTTCAATAGATAGAAAAAAGTTATTGACTTGTTTGTTGTTGACTGGTAAGGGAGTTGGTAAAGTAGTGATGAGAGTTAATGAGCTAGAAAATAAAGACATGAATGTGAGTTTCCTTATTGTTGTAGCTTTGCTCTTCTTTTATATGCATTGAGGATCTACTTTGAATTCCTAAGATTTTCTTCTGGTTTCCAGATGCATTTTAAATTTGGATATTCTTTCCAGTGAACTAAAAATTCCTTTACCCTATTTCTGGTTTCTGAGTTAATAATATCTTTAATTTCCCACTCTTCTTCTCCTGCAATAATCTTAGATGGGGGTTTCTCTGAGAATTTGTTATATTGGATATTCTCTTTTGTGGGCCAAAGTAGATGAACATAGAAAATAGGATATATCTTCTAGTATGGTGGTAATTTTAGCTTGTAGTTCATAGGTCCTGTTCTTTTGAGTATTTCAAAGGGTTCTAATCATTTTGGTACAAGTTTCTTTAAGGGTCTTTCTATTTGGATATGCTAAGAGTTTAGCCAAACTTGTGTTTCTATTTCAAGATTTGAAAGCTTGTTTTTAATTCTTTGATTAATAATATTCTTGGCAACTTCATGTACTTGTTTAGCATTTGTCCAAATATTCTCCATATGGTTAATTCTATTGTTGGCTATGATAGATGAAGTTTCTGGGATGTTAACATGTCATTTAGTAGGGTGTTCAAATATAAGTTTGAATAGGGTATGTGATTTTTCTCTATAGAGTCTTGAGTTATGAGTATATTTAGCTATTGGTAGTTTGTCTGCCCATGTTTCAGAGTTATCAGCATAGTAGATGGCAAGGTAAAGTTCAATTTTTTGGTTAAATTGTTTAGTAGTGCTATCTGTTTGAGGGTGAAAGGCAGTAGATGTCACTTGTTTAATTTTTAGTCCCTATAGGAATGCTTTCATAGACTTAGTAATGAATCAAGGGTTATGATCAGATATGACCTTAATGGAAATACCAAATCTTTAGAAGAGATTGTTTATTAAAAGTATTGCAATTCCTTCTAAGGTTACTTCTTTTGTTGTTGGTATTAATATTATCTCCTTTGTTAGGCTATGGTCCACTATGAACAAAATAGAATTGTATTCTCTTGATTTGAGAAGATCTGTAATTAGATCTATAGTAATTTGTGCAAAAGGTCAATTAGACTGTGGTACTGGAATTCCTTGAAGTGGTGGTTTTAAGAGATGTTAATTTATCTTGAATCTCTGGCAATTTTCATAACCTTTTATATAGTTGATGACAGATTGTTTGAGTCCAGGCCATGAATGATGTTCTGATACTTTTCTGAGTGTCTCCTTAATACCAGGGTATCCAGTGGTTGGTGAATCATGATGTTGTTTGAGTATATTTTGTTTTTCTTGTAATATTAGTTCATTGGTTAATTCTTCTACTAGGAATGTTGATTTGTTAATTAATTTATTTGGTATTGTCTACTTTGGTTCATTCTCATCTTTTTCTTCAATGAATTTTTGAGAGAAGGCATTTGCTGGGGTATTCTTGTTACTGGCTATATATTTGATCTTGATTTTGTAGACACTAAGTGTCATAGACCATCTTGTCATTTGTTATAATAGTTTGGCAGGGTTTGTTTAGTAAATGATATTGTTATAATCAGTCCAGATGATAGTTTCTTCTAGTTCTCTGTCAATATAATGTCTTTATTCTTGGATAGCTCAGATAATAGTAAGGAATTCTTGTTCTAAGGTATGATATCATTTTTCCACTGGTAAAAGTAGTTTTAAATAGAAGAAATAGGGGTGTTGAACTCCATTGTTATCTCTTTGTGTGAGTACTGCTTCTGTTATATAATTTGATACATCAGTAAATTTTTGGTGTAGTCCTTGATGAATTTTCTGTAAAAGTTACAGAATCCTAGAAATTTTCTTGTTTTTTTTATTGTTGTTGGAGAAGGCCAGTTGGATAGTTCTTTGAGTTTAATTAGGTCTATTTGGACTTGATCAGAGGAGATAATATATCTATAATAGCTAAGTTGTTGTTTTGTAAATTCACATTTCTCTGGTTTAAGGTACAAGTTGTATTCTTGAAGTATCTTCAGGACTTGTTTTGTGGTTTTACAGAGTTGTTTCCTTGTTGGTGTGTAAATAAAAATGTCATCTATGTATACAAGAATAAAGTTTTTGGTGATGAGTGATACAAAGATTGTATTTATCATGGTTTAGAAGGTGGTAGGACTATTGCATATTCCAAAAAACATAACAGTAGGTTTGTATAATCCTTGGTGAGTTTTAAATGCTCCTTTTCATTGATCCTGTTTTTAGATGTGGATATTATTATATCCAAGTCATATGTTGAGTACTATGAAATATTTTGATCCTCATAATTTGTCCAGGATTGACTAAACATTAGAGATTAGATAGGCATTTTTGACAGTGTGTTCATTAAGATAACAATAATCTTGGCATGGTCATAGTTTTCCATCTTTCTTTGCTACAAAGAAGAAGAGTAATGCCATTGGTGATTTTGAGGGTTTAATGTATTCTTTTTGTAAGTTTTCTTCAACAAATAAAATTTGTTTCTTGATTTCTGTAAATGATAATTTATAGAGTTTGAAAGCTTGTAGTTTAAATGTTAGTTTTGTTTCAATCTTGTGATCCCATGTTCTGGCAGATGGGAAGTATTTGCTTTTCTTCTCATCAAATAATGAGAGATATTTATGATATTCTTCTGGAACAATTTCTTTAGTACTTACCTTTCTGTGCTAATATCTATGAAGCAGAGGTTTTAGTATTTAATTCATAAATCTCATGGTTCATTAACCATAGATTCTCCTGTTGTGACTTGAGTAATTCACTATAATTCTTTATCAGCTCAGGATCTCTCCATTTCATCATACTTGTTTTCCAATTAATAATTGAATTATGTATCTTGAGCCATGGAATGCCTAATATGATTTGTGGTTTTCCAAGATCAGTAATTACAAGTTTGAGTTTGAGTTTTTGATGATCAATAATAGCATTTATTTTTACAAAGTTAGTAATTCTTTTGTTTTTGTTAATACTTCTGTCTCCATTTCATATAGCAAGTGGTTTCTTGAGCTTTTTCTTGGGTAATTTCCAGTTCTTGACAAGATGTTTGTTGATTAGGTCAAGTCCTGCTCCTGAATCTATTAGTGATAATAATACATCTATGGTTTTTCTTCCTAGAAGTACTTGGGTTGGGGAATAAAGAGTATTAGATTAACATAGTTTCAACTGCATTTCTACAATGTCTTTTATATGTAGTCTGTTTACTTGCCTATCATTGTCTATTGTGCTGGAAGTTTTGAGCAAGCTAGATGTGGTTTCTAGTCACTTTGGGGAAAATCCTCCTCTTCTGTCTCTTCTGAGTCAGAGTCAGTTGAAGCTTTTTCTATGATGTTTTCTGTAAGGTCTCTTTTTTTGTAAGTCTTTTTGGTGAACTGATTCTTTTTAGCCTTATAAGATTTGTTATAGGGAAAGGCTTTGAAGTTTGGTCATTTTGAGCATTGGCAAGCAAAGTATCCAGGTATTCCACAACTGAAACATTCCTCTTGTTTGAATGACTTCTTTTGATCTTAGGTAAGAATATTGCTGAGGGTCTGGTGTACCAACTTCTGGATGTATTGATTGGTAGTTTCTTGTTTGTTGTCAGAGTCTTCTTGATCCTGAAGAGTATTTTTGTAGTTCTCCAGTATGGTTTGTATATTATTAACGTTCATAGCATCTGGGTCTTTATAGTTGTTGTGGGGTTGAAGCCAGTCTGGATTTGTGTAGTGTTTTTCTTTGGCCAGAATTCTATAGAGGTATTTTCTTTCTTTTCCTCCCAAATAGATTCTTTCCATGTGGATAATCTCTTCTCCTTGTTTTGCTGCTTCAATCCATGCTTGGAGATTATTGTTGGGTCCTCAGCAAATGGCTTGTATTGTGATATCAGAGTCCAGACCTTGTCTGAATAGATGGATGAGTTGTGAGACATCTGTAAGGCCTGCTTGTGTGGCAAATACTCTGAATTCAGAGACATATTTGTCTACTGGTCTTGACAATTGTCTGAGAGCATACAACTACCACAAGGCATCTCCTGCCATATCAAATGGTTGAAATGCTAAGTTAAAGGCTGCAAGGAAGTTTTCCATGGTTCTGAGGTGTATTCCTTGTCCTAAGACTGTATGGACTGCCATGAATTCTATTCTCCAGACTAGAGCCTTCTTGTCTATGTGGTAGAGCATGAACATGATAGCTGTGTGTTTATCTGGAAAACTGTGCTTGTGGACAAGTATGTACAATGGACAGCCTTCTTTCCATTTTTGATAATTTCTTGGGTCTCCATCAAATTTGTCTAGTTGAGCATATTTGGGTCAATGCTCTTGTTGGATTGTTGATGTTGCTGCAGAGATATCTGGTGATTCTGTTGGTGGCTTTCCAAAGACATTGTAGAATGAGTTTCCTTGGTTTTTTGTGGAAGATCCAAAAGTTCTGTGTCTGAGAATTCCTGCTGGATTGGTAGAAGTTGAGGGAGCTGCTTGTATACTTGTAGAGGCTGTGTCTGTTGATTTGGACATTTCTGTGTTGAGGTTTTGTTCAAAGGCTTGTTGTTGGATTTCTGATTGTCTGATAGCTTTTTCAATTTCTTTTTCTGGTTCACTTTCTGAGTCTGTTAAAGAGGTTCTGGGTCCAAGTTATGAGAAGGAAGATTGTTGAGAGGTGGTTTATCCAATGGAAATGGTAGGATGGTGTCTACTTGATTATCAAGAGATGGGAATGGGTTTCCTGTTGTGTAATTTTGATATATACTAGGATGATGCCTCAAGATTTCTTGGATGATCCTTCCTCGTGTTCTTTCACTAATGGGTCTAGTAAAGATAAAATTGCTAGTGTCAATGAAGCTGGTGTCTTCTGCAAAGTTACTATCTTTGGTGGACCAAGTATGTCCTGAAAGTGTTGAGGTTGTAGATTTGCTATCCACAGTTACAACAATGTCCTAGCTACAGTATGAAGCAATAAGAGCTCAGGGGTTCTACACAGTACAGCACAAGACAATGAGAACTGGTGAGGTGTCAATGATACAGTGTGAGGCAATGAGAGTTGACAACTATGACTTTGGTGAGTGTTGTCACTTGTAATAAAGAAGAAAGTTCTTTCTTAATTGTTAAGACTCTAGACCACAAGGGTGAATATACACTTCAACCTTGAGTCTATGTCAACACTTAATATCTCTTTGCCCCTCTACAAAGGGTTTGGTTAAGGTTTTCAGAAGAGTTATATCAAAAGGATGAATATCAAGGCTTTTAGTCACACTCCACAAATTAGTCCAAAGACTGAAGAGAATGTGGGATTCCAAGAAAAGTAGGTTTTCAGATGAACCATAGAAAGAAAGAACTTACTGTTCCGTTCTCTTTTTGGATTGTAATTATCTTAACTAGTGACATTACAGAAACTACTATCCTAAGTACTAGTAAATAACAGTGAGTAACTAGTTAAGTCAGAGTCTATAGATAGGTTAGTCTAAGGTTTTCCCATTTATCCTAAAGTTCATAACTATTATAAGATTTGTCCATAATTACCCCAAGGTTTATCCAATGTTTCTTCTGTGGTCCAATGTCTATAATTAGTCCAGTCAAGTCTGAAGTCCAACCTAATCTTAATGTACTAACATATCATTTATTGTATCATCTTTGTCTTCCTTATCTTTTATTGCCATTATCTCTTTTACTATCCACTCGTTATCAGTCCAGGGCTGATAATAGTCATAGTCCCAATGTAATTCTATAACAATTATCCCTTCTACCAGATTGAGTCAAATCCAAGAATGAGAACCCCATACCTAATGAACTACTGGTACTTTAAAGGACTTAGCATAAAATAAGGTCCAGTAGACACTTACAAGAGCTATAGGAATATCTAAGTTAACTATTAGCATACAACATTAATACTGACACTTGAATCCCAAAGACTTACTGAGATGCTATGAAGAGGCCTGACTTTATAGTAGGAGCTGATAGCAAAGGAGATTAAGATGTTGAAACAGAGGAATATTTTTACATTAGTATCTAGACCAGTGGGATGAAACATGATAGGATCAAAGTAGATATTTGCTCTGAAATGGAAGAAAAATGGAGGAGAAACACAAAGCTCATACTATTGCCAAGGGCTTTACTCAAGTGATTGGAGAAGACTATGAGGAGACCTACACTTCAGTGGTATGGCTAAAGTCAGTGTACTCAGTGTGTGCTGTAGTAGCTGTCCAAAACCTTTGCCTTTGGAAAATTGACTTTGTATCTACATTCTTAAACAGTGAAAGTACTTTTGATGTTTATATAGAGCAACCAAAAGGATTTGAGGAAGAAAGAGAAAGATTTGTGTGAAAGCTGAATAAAACTCTATATGGGATAATGCAAGGAGCTCACAATTGGGCTAAAACTTGAACAGAACTTTTGAAGGCCATGGGTACTATAAATCCAAGGCTGATCCCCAAATCCATTTAAGAGTGTGCGAGAACAAATTTACATTGATGTCAACCTGAACAGATAATATATTAGATGTTTCATTGACTATCAAAGGGGAAATCCTAGCCAAGTCTAATCTGGGAATGAGTTACAAAATAAAGGATCTGGAAGAGGCAAAACTCATACTTGGAATGCATATCAACAAAGACCCACAAAGTGGAAACATAACAATCTCACAAGAGATGTACTGTCTGAGGATACTTGAGCATTTCAATGTGGCAAATTACACACCATTTTCCATCCCATTATCAGCCAGATTGACTCTTTTCATTGACAATTGCCCTGTTATATCTGAAGAAACTAAAAAGATAAAGAGAACACTTTACCATATCTTGTTTTGCACACAATCCAGGTCAAACACACTAGAATGTATTCAAACATGCTTTAGCCTATATTAAAGGAATAGCACACTATGGAATAACCTATTATGTAAATAGGACTTTGGAACCTTTTGGATTTGTTAATTCAGACTTTGCTGGATGTAAGAATTTGAGGAGATCAACTGAAGGAAATGTTTTTATAGTTGTAGGAGGACCTATATCATGGAAGAGTAAACATCAGGAAATAGTTACTCTATCAACAGTCAAAGCCAAATACATAGTGTTTTCACAAGCTACAATACAAGCTATCTGGTTATCAAAATTCTTTGATAAGATTGGTTTACCATTCAAAGAATCTGTAGTCATTAATGCTGACAACAACAGTGCAATATCAAACAGTCTCAATAACAAGAACTATTTATGCACCAAGCACATCAATATTAGGTACTACTTCATCAAGGATTGTGTAGCTTGAGGCCAAGTTACTTTTCATTACACTCCATTATCAGAAAACATGGCTGACATCCTCACCAAACCCCTCCCAAGAGACACTATGCAAAAGTTCACTTCACACCTTGAATCAGGACAGAGTCCAGTAGAGAGTACCTATTTAGGGGAAGTATTGCAGT
>Ga0154006_1000727_pt1 | contig 11236 bp, 1 predicted proteins | sample TSFL090MetaG_FD_104747 | JGI IMG/M metagenome (GOLD analysis project Ga0154006, IMG submission 104747) | Attine ant fungus gardens microbial communities from Florida, USA - TSFL090 MetaG | ecosystem: Host-associated > Fungi > Mycelium > Unclassified | place: USA: Florida, Wakulla State Forest... | reverse complement strand
CGCTTGCGCCGTACCTGGTTCATTCGATACCGGGCTTGTGCTTGCAATGGCAATCGCCGCATCCTTACGCGCTTGTTCTTGTGCATCCTTGGCATCCGCCACCGCCTGCTCCAACGCCTTTTGCGCGTCGATGATATCCGCCGTCAACGCATTGGCATCATCATTTGCAGCCGCATCCATCACATCTTGCAAGTGCTTAAGTGCGTCTTGTACTGCAGGTTCATCCGCTTGCTTACTATTTTGCGCATCTGTCATCGCATTTTGTGCATTGGTATTCGCCGTTGTACGATCCGCCTTAGCATCACTGGTTGCATTCAGCAAATCTTGCGTGGCTTGCTTAATATCATCAGCCGTTGATGTGCTATCGGCCAACAAGGCATCCAAAGCATCCTTAGCAGCTTGAACAGATGGCTCATTTGAGACCGGTGCCAAGTCTGCCAACGCATCCGCCGCGTTGTCACGTGCTTCCGCTTGGTCCTTGGCAGCTTGCGTCACAGCCGTACGTAACGCATCCAAAGCATTCGCAATATCGGCTGTCAAGGCATCTGGCGAGTCAGTTGCAGCTTCATCTTGCAACTCTTGCAACGCATCCAAAGCAGCTTGAACGGCTGGTTCTTCACGTTGGTTCGAGTTAGCGACCTTGGTCTCATACGCATCCGCCTGCTGATTAATAGTGTCACGCTTCGTCTGCTCAGCCGTATTCGCCGCGATCAAGGCGTCGGTCGCCTTTTCAATATCGGCTGTTGAAGAACTTGGATCTTGCAACAACTGATTCAAGGCATCACGGGCTTTCGTCACAGTCGCCTCGTTTGAGACCGGTTGTGAGTCAGCAATCGCTTGAGCCGCTGCATCACGAGCTGCCTGCTGATTTTGCTTAGCCGCTTCTTGCGCTGCCGCCAAATCATTAATCGCTTGCTTAATATCATCTGTCAACGCATCTGAAGAATCCGCGGCGGCTTGCGCTTGCACGTCCTTCAAATGTTGAATCGCGTCTAGCACACCTGGTTCGGTTGCTTGATCTGACGATTGTGCAGCTGATACTGCATTATTCGCATCGCTATTTGTAGCATCACGGGTAGCCTGATCAGCCGCCGTCGCTGCCGTAAGCTTTTCAGTCGCCTCTTGAATATCAGCTGTCGTTGCAGATGGGTTATTCAAGACGTCTTGCAAGTTTTGAATAGCCTCTGCTGTGGCCTGCTCATGTGAAACTGGTGCAGTCGCGTTCAATGCATCTTGGGCCGCTTGACGCGCATCCCCTTGATTATCCGCTGCTTCTGCAATCGCATCTTGCAAATTCTTAATTGCATCACGAATGTCTTGCGTCAAAGCGTCTGGGTTATCCGTCTTCGCTTGGTCAACCAAATCTTGCAAGGCTTGTTCAGCCGCTTGCACACTTGGTTCATCTGATTGATTTGAACCCTGCGCATTCGTGATTGCCGTCGCTGCATCCTGATCGACCGCCGCACGTTGATCAACCGCCGTCTCAGTTGCAGTCCGCAATGCTTGCGTCGCGTCGTTAATCTGGTCAGCTGTGGCTGTTGGATCGTTCAATACGTTATTCAACGCATCAATCTTGTCTTGCACCCCTGGTTCATACGTTACTGGCGTCGTCTCATTCAATGCCTTCGCCGCATCCGCACGAGCCGCATCTTGGGCCCCACCAGCAGCGTCAACAGCATCCTTCAATGCTTGTGTGGCTTGGGCAATATCATCGGTCAAGGCGTTAGGATCACCAGTCTTAGCCGCATCAATCAAATCTTGCAACTTCTTGGCCGCATCGATTACCGATTGGTCATTCGCTTGATTTGACTGACTGGCTGCCGTGATTTCATCCTGAGCCGCTTGATTAGCCGCATCACGGTCGGCCTTCGCGTCAGCGACAGCCTTATCGTAAGCGTTCGTCGCATCAACAATTTGCTCTGGCGTGGCATCTGGATTATTCAAAACATCCGTCAACTGTTGCTTGGCATCAATTACCTTCGCTTCATTTTGAACCGGTGTATTATCTTGGTTCAGTGCAGTATTAGCCGCATCCTTCACCGCATCAACAACCGCTTGTTGGGCATCGGTAATGGCCTGGGTCGTACCTTCGTTGTTGGCTGCGTTTTTAACGGCATCCGCCAACTTCGCAACGGCATCCTTTACCGCATCATCCTGACTAGCCGCAACCTGATCCGTAATCGTATCGGCTGCTTGGTTAGCTGCATCCCGATCTTGCTTGGCTGTATCAACAGCGTCTTGCAATGCTTGCTTGGCTTGGTCAATAGCTTCCGTTGTTGACGTTGGGTCATTCAACACGTCGTTCAACGCGTCTTGCTTGGCTTGCACATCTGGTTCTTGCGCAACTGGGGCCGTATCAACCGCCTTTGCTTCCGCACGTGCAACGGCATTCTCCAGTGCATTTGTCGCATCCGTAATGGCTTGACTAGTGCCGGTGTCAGCATCCCCAGCAGCGATAGCGTCACGCAAATCTTGCATGGCATCGGCCACGGCTGGGTCTGTTGCAACTGCCGTTGTATCATCTGACGTCAACGCATCGTTAGCCGTTGTTTTGGCTGCATCACGATCTTGCTTAGCTTGGTCAACCGCATCTTGCAACGCCTGCTTGGCTTGCGCCACATCAGCGTCGGTCGCTGTTGGATCCTTCGCCAAATCATCCAATTGTTGCTGTGCGTCCTTTACCGCCGTTTCTTGTGAAACTGGCGCAGTTTCAACGGCTGTCAACGTCACCGTCTTCGTCGTCGTATTACCGGTCGCATCCTTCACCGTAATCGTGACATCACGTGAGACACCATCTTCGGCAACTTGCGCGGCAATCGTCTCATAATCAGTTGTCGTCACACTGGTTCCGTACTGCTGATTATCAGTCGTCTTAAAGCCAACTGCTGCTAGGAAATCAGCTTCTGTTGCGGGCATCCCCGACTTCGATGAGACGAGTTCATCCTTCGTCGTCGTAATCGTTGGTGCTTGCACATCACGGTAGACGTAACGCACCTTTTGGTCGACGGCCGTATCGTTGTCGAAACTAGCCGCGTCCGATTGGTTTTGAACTACCAATTGGTAACCCGCAATTTTTTGATCCGCTTGCAACGACGCGTCGTCATAATTAACCGTCTCGTTTGTCACACCCGTCAAAGTATGGCTTGTCACCTTGGTATCCGTTGTCAACGTTCGACCAACTTCATCGACGAATTCAACGACTACCTTTTGGGCCAATGGCGTGTACGTCACGACCGCGTTTTGCGTTGGTCCATCCGTATCGGCCACCGTATCATACGTCAACGTGTAAGTTGCTGACTTCTTATCAGCCGCAATCGTCCAAACAACGCCTGGGGCATCAGTGATATTTGAAATCTCATACCCAGTTGGTGCATTAAACGTTCCCTTAACCACTTGTTCTGACTTACCATTTAGCGTCTCATCAGATTGTGGGAAGGCTGGCGTATTTGGCGAACCATCTGCATATTGTTGCTTAATTGTCGCACTTTGATCAGCTGCGACATACGTCACCGTAAAGTACTGGGCTTCTGTATCTTGCGCTGACCCATTGTTCGTACTGTCAAAGATTGGATTTGCAGCCAAAGCTTCCGCCATCGTATCGTAAACCTCACCATCTGGTCCCGTTACCGTGTAACTATAACCAGCCTTGGTAAGTTCACTATCTGAATAGCCTTGTGGCACTGTAATGTTGTCAGCTGTGTAACCTTGTACCGGTGTCAGCTTAGCCGTCACGGTTGTTGGCCAAGTCGGCACATCAATCTTAAACATCGCCACTTGCTCAGACTTGCTTAACGTAATCGTTGTATCTTGCGTTTGCTCATCTGTACCTGACGCATCCGTGTTCTTCGAGTTATCATACGTTCCCGTTACATTAACCGTCTTACCATCATTACTAATCTCAGTCGTCATGCCCGAGGCGGCCGCTGCACTACCACTAGCGACGTAGTATCCTGCTGGCGTTGTGTACTCATACGCATATGATTGGTTAGTCTTGGCATTCTGCGTGTCAACAACACTCGTCGTACCATCCGGCATTGCTTGAATAACGTTTACTGTTTGGTTATTTGGTGCAAAAGTAACCACCATATCTTGTGAATCACGATCAGTGGCACTATTACCATTATCGGTATCATCCAAAATCACTGAATAAGTCGCTTCTTGGTGCGTCTCGTCCGTGTAAACCACATTATATGGATCACCGGCAATCGACACGATGTAGTAACCTTCAGGCGCGGTAATTGTACCCGTCTTAGAATCACCGGTCACCCCAGCTAATGGCACATCAGCTGGTACCGCTGGTGAACCAATCGCGTCTGCATAAGAGAAACTAATATTTCCAGATTGACTAGCTGGTGCCATCTTCAAAGTGAAGCTCTGCGCCGCACTATCTGAAGCACCCGTATTGTCGGTATTATCGTAGTTAAACGTAAAGGTCGCTGTCCGTCCATCCGCCGCAACGCTAGCGCCACTTGGTTGACCATCCGCTGTGAAATAGTAACCGGCAGCCGCTGTATAAGTTGATGTGTAGACACCACTTGTCACACCGGCGGCTGCAATCGCTGACATTGGTGCCACCCCTGAATCAGTCATAAACGCAATGTTTGCTGACTAGTAGTCAGCCTTATAGCTAACTTGGAAGGCTTGTGCACTCTTATCGGACTGCGTGTCACCATTTGACGTATTGTCGTAAAGTGACTGCGCGGCCAAGGCCGATGACAGCGTCGCATATGATTGCGTTGTGCCATCAGGTCGAACAACCGACACTTGGTACGTATAACCCGGCACTGCCAATGTGCTGTCAGTTGTACTGTATGAAATAGCACTGTTTGTTACGCCTGACGTTGTTTCAACGGCAGTAGCTGCTGAAATTGGTGAATCACTCGTTACCGTCAACGTACTCTCTTGATATGACGGTACTGGATTAAGAATAAATTGTTTAATACCAGAATGGTCAGCATTCTCATCAACCGCATCAAATGAATTATTCGCCGCGATTGCCTCATCCAACGTGGCATAACGAATGACATTCCCAGCTTCGTCTGTCACTAAACTATCATCAGCGTGCTTAACCGTTACATAGTACGTATACCCCTGGGTCATCTCCATTGACTGCAATGTTGCATCCGTCAACTTAATACCTAGTGCCGCACCAGTATCACCGGTGACGGTCTCCAGCACTTGACCTGAATATTCATCCTCAGTTTCAGCCACGACAACTTCAGCTGTTTGTGTAATCGCCGCATACTCAACCGTATACGTTTGTGGCGCAGCGTCTGAATTCGTCGCGTTATTCGTGTTGTCATACAGACCAGTGGTTCCGGCTAACGCTGATGACAACGTTGCATACGTCTTACCATCAGGCGTCTTCACAGTGTACCGATAGCCAGCAACACGCAAGGCTGAATCATTGGTCCCAAATGAGACGTGACCGCTCGTGACACCAGCGGCCGAATCAACCGTGACCCCACTACTAATTTGGGTGTTTCCCCCAACAACCAGGTTCGCTGATTGGTAGTTGGCCACATACGACACCGTAAAGATTTGCGGATCCGCATCTGAGGCGCCACTAGCCGTATTCGTGTCGTTATACAAACTATTGGCTGCCATTGCTGCTGACAACGTACTGTAACTTGTTGTGCTGTTTGAACCCATGTAAACGACATAACTGTAACCACTTTGCGCCAACGTCGCATCGGTCGTGCTAGCAAAGGAAATCGCTTGGCTAGTCACACCAGCCGCTGAACCCATTGTCAGGCCAGCTCGAATTGGTGACTTATCAGCCCCCACAACGCGCGCTGCTTGGCTCAGGGCACTATAGCTAATCGTAAACATTTGGGCATCCGCATCTGAATCCGTTGCGTTACTCGTGTCATCAAACGTCGTGTTGTTTGATTGGGCTTCTGCCAACGTACTGTACCACTCGCCATCTGGCCCCATCACACGGTAGCTGTAACCAGAGACCGCAATTTGTGAATCGTTATATGAGAATGGAATTGTCTCAGCAGTCCCACCTGATACAGTCGTTACGACACTGCCCATGCTAATTGGTGAATCAGACGTCACCGCCAACGATGCTTGTTGGCGATCCGCGACATAGTTCACCGTAAAGGCTTGCGCACTCGCGTCATTCGCACCCGTGTTATCCGTTGCGTCATAGATACTATTCGCTGCAATTGCTGATGACAAATCGCTGTACGCCTTACCATCTGGTCCCGTCACTGTGTAGTGATAACCACGAACGTAAAGGTCGCTATCGTCCGTATCAACGAACGTCAATGCACCACTTGTTTGGCCAATTTGTGAGTCGACCATGTTACCGGCGCTGATTGGCGACTTCGCATTCACTTGAATGTAAGCACTTTGCTGATCCGCTGTGTAAACGACGAAGTAAGCTTGTGCACTTTGATCAGATGATCCAACGTTTTGTGTACTATCGAAACGTCCTTCTGCTACTAAGGCCGATGACAAAGTTGCATAGCTGCTACCCATTGCCGTGTAAATATTGTATTGGTACCCTGGTACGGCCAATTGTGAATCCGTCACATTGAACGAGATGTTACCGGCCGTTACACCAGCCGCTGAACCAACAATTGCCCCGGCACTTCTTGGGGCATTTTCATCCATTTGCAAATAAGCTGATTGATAGTTAGCCCGGTATGACACCATGAAACTTTGCACGGCCGAATCGCTCAATGACCCTAAGTTATTCGTGTTGTCATAAATCGGATTTGCTGACAATGCTGAAGCTAAGTTGCTGTATACCTTGCCATCCGGTCCCGTCACCGTGTACATGTAACCACGCGCGTACAAGTTAGCATCCGTAATACTAAAGCTAATGCTATCCGAGGTCCCACCAGTATTCGAGGCAAACTTTGAGTTCGCTCGAATTGGTGAGGTTCCCGTTACATTAACAACGGCTGATTGGTAATCGGCCTTGTAACTGACCGTGAACTTATCTGGCGTATCATCCGCAACACCAGAAGTGGTGTTATTCGCGTTATAGAATGAGTGCGCAGCCAAAGCTGATGACAACGTCGTAAAGGTTGCGCTATCGCTACCATACTTCACTGTGTATGTGTAACCACTCTTGGCCAATTGTGAATCCAATGTCGTGTTTGAAGCACTTGGTGCAAAGGAGCTTGCTGATCCCGTCACCCCATTGGCTGACATCGCTGTCGAACCAGCACTAATTGGCGAACTAGCATCAACCACCACCGCTGCCGCTTGACTCATTGGTGCATAAAGTACAACGAAACGTTGGGCGTTTGTGTCCGTTGTTCCACCATTGTTATTTGTCGCATCGTAGGCGCTATTAGCAGCCAAAGCGTCAGACAACGTTGAATACCAAACCGTATTGGCAGCATCGTACCCATAACCAACCGTGTACGTGTATCCTGAGACGGCCAATGTCGCATCCGTCGCACTAAAGGCCAACTTGCCGTTCGTGCTACCGACGATGCTATCAACCATCACCCCGCTACTAATTGGTGAATTTTGTTGCACACGAATGTACGCTGATTGCATATCTGCCTTATATGACACACGGAACGTTTGTGCCGACGCATCAGATGATGCCGAGCCATTTTCAGTAGCGTCATACAAGCTGTTTGCTTGCACCGCCGCTGACAAAGTTGCGTACGACGTTGAACCCGTTGGCCCATAAACAACGTACGTGTAACCACTCTTCGCTAACTGCGAATCCGTCGTGCTAAATGACAGTGAGCCACTCGTAACACCCGAAGCGGATGTTACAGCCGAGTTAGCTGCCACCGGTGACGCACTATCAACCACCACGTTGGCTGCTTGATACTGGGCCCGGTATTGGTACTTAATGATTGAATTTCGATTAGCGTTAAACAATCCATCGTCGTCAGAGTCTGATGACGGTCCAATTAGGGTATACCCCGAAATCGTCAGTGGGTTAGCCGGAATCTTTGCCCCAACGTACCCTGTTTTCGTTACTTCTGTCGCGATTTTTTTACCGTTTTCATCATAGTAGTAGTACGTGATATTCGCTATTTGTGGTGAATAAACGACCTTGAAACGTTGCACTTGGGCATCGGTCGTTGCATTCGCGGCATTCGAGGTATTGTCATACTTCTGCGCAGCTACGGCTGATGTCAGCGTTGTATATGAATTAATGACACTACCCGCCGAGTTCAACACCTGCACGACATAGCTGTAACCACTTCTAGCCAACTGTGAATCCGTTGTACTAAATGAAATCGCACTGCTTGCCGGTCCGTTCGTCGTTTCGTTAATCGCTGAATAACTCAAAACAGAGTTGCTTGATGTGTCCGTCGAATCCGTAAACAAAGATGCGTATTGATTGGTCTTATACGTGATTTGGAAAACTTGTGATGACGCATCTGAGCTACCACTATTGGCCGTTGCATCATAACGTGGGTGTGCTGCCACTGCTGATGACAACGTCGTGTACGCCGTACTATCAGGAGCATCCGTGCCCATGTACTTCACCGTGTACGTGTAACCCGCACTGGCCAAGTTTGAATCCGTCACGCCAGCAAAGGAAATCGCCCCACCTGTCGTACCTGAAGCAGTTGCCTTCGTTGAACCGGCACTAATCGGTCCACTAGCATCGTAGCGCAACGCGGCCGCTTGGTACTGGGCCACGTAGCTAACCGTAAAGACTTGGGCTGACGAATCTGTCGTCCCTGTATTATTCGTCGCATCATACAGCGAATTTGCAGCAACCGCTGATGACAACGTGCTGTAGTTTGAACCGTTTGGTCCCTTCACCACGTATGAATAACCAGCTGTTGACAATGAAGCATCCGTGTATGGCAATGAAACTGTCGCGCTTGTCGCCCCCAATGATGAGGCCAAAACTGAGCCAGCCTTTACCGGTGAGTTCGAATCAACAACCAAACTTGTGGTTTGCGTTGCTGGGGTGTAGTTGACCGTAAAGTACTGGTATGACGTATCACTTGAAGCCTGCGCGCTACCTATTTTGTTATCCGTATTATCAAATGAGTTAGCAGCAACTGCTGATGACAAATTTGAATACGTAATGTTATCTGGGCCTGTCACCGTGTAGGTATACCCTGACTTTGGCAAATTACTATCAGTGGTACCGAAGTTAATTGCGCCACCCGTCCGGCCACCAGCTGCATCCTTATAGGTACCCGAAGACGTCGTTGCTGAATATGATCCATTCACGTATGAATAATCACGCGTGTACAGGTACGCCCCTTGATAATCAGGTACATACTTAACTGTCCAACTTTGTGGGGCCCCATCTGACTGCACCCCAGCTGAGTTCGAAGTACTATCCCAAACGTTGACCGATGTCGCTGCCGCAGCAGATGACATCGTTGCGTAGGAACTTCCCTTTTGGTCTGTCACGTAGTAGCTATAACCTGACCGAACTAATGATGCATCCATAATGCTGGCAGCTACACTCGTGTCACTTCCCAACGGGTTATCTTGATCTGTGCTCCAATATGATGCAATAACGGCACTATCACTCCACAGTGCCGGCGTATCCGTTTGAATAATCGATTCCTGGAATGGCAACGCTGTGTACTTAATCGTAATCACGTTAGCTGAAGCTGTTTGCGAAATCTTCACGCTATTCGTTGCTGAACTGGCCTTATACCCTCGAATAGTCGGAGCACCAAAAGTATAATCTGCCGTACTAGCATCTGATGACAATCCCGTGATTCCAACAGTTTCTCCAACTGATCCGATAAAACTCGTTGCCGTTTTAATCACTTTACCTGACGTATCGACATAATTAACCGTCGTTGTCCCTGTTGCCATCGTACCTGAAACCGAATCAATTGAGGCAAATTGGTCATTTTTGTTTTGTCCGTTAATGGCATTCAATCCGAACGTCAACGCACTAACACTTGGCAACGTGACCTTACCAGCTGCAGTATCAACCGTCCAAGACGTCTTTTCGCTGTTACGCGTACCTGTTGGCGTCATCGTTGCTTTAATTGATGGTCCACCGTTCGGACCACCAGTTGGATTCCACGTCAGCGTATACTTAATCGTCGTATTCCAATTCGTTAAGTTATAACCATCTGTATAAGTGGCTGTTCCAGCAACATTGTTTTGTAGTCCCTGCGTTGCCGTCAATGTTCCGGAAGAATTTGTTGTACGCAAAGCCGCGAATGGTCCTTCAGCCGGATCGTTTTTATCAGAATTTTTGTGAAAATCGACACCTAAGGCGAAGGCATTCTTCATCCCTTCGATGCCAAGTCCACCCCCACCTTTAGAGCCAAAATCATAACTTGACGCAATCTTATTCGGGTCGGTTGGCGTCAATAGCAAACCGGTCCAGTCAGAATAATCACGCGTCATCCATGTGTCGGCGTCCTTCACGTTCGGGTGCAAGTATCCCGTAATCGTAAACGTCTTGGTTGCATCAAATTGACGCGTCAAATATAAGTAACCGGCTGTCGATGCACCGTTTGCTACCAACTTAACATACGTCGCACCGGCTGGATCCTTTGATTGCCCACCATACGTACGGTCAGCCGTCCATGTCGACCCATTATAAGTCCCCAATCCCGTGACATCACTATTATTCCAAGCACTAGATCCGTTCCAATTAACCGTACGACTGGCACCTGCCTGCGTATCCGCGTCCGTCACTTGATCAATTGTTAACGGCGATGTAACCGTTGCTGCCGACGCCTCCTGTAAACCATCAGTAAATACAGGCAAGCCTACTCTTTGTGCACCAACCACACCAACCGTCAGTGCTGTCATTCCAGCGGCAACCCAAAATTTACCGCTTTTATACATCTTCTTTCTAAATTTTGTCTCACCCATGTCAATAAACCCCGTTAAGTATTTTCTCAATCCATCATGTATGTTTCATATCTGAAACACTACCTTCACTTACCTTGAGTTTATCAGTTTATTATGAGAAAATCCTGTTTAAAAACTTGATTAATGTATTAATTTTGTATAGTTTAAAACGTTGATGTAAAGACATTGGAAGGGCTTTCATACAAAACGGTTCACACTGTTAACATTCTATATATTAAAAATATATTAATTATCAATGATACATGTCGAAAATTGCGCACAAAAAAAGAGACCTCTCTCACTAAATGAGTGCAGGTCTCCCTTTGTGTCGAAACAGCCCACCACGACCGTTTCGACGTCTTCACCGTATCATGTTAACAGGCACCACCCCGTTAACAATCCCCATACTTCGAGGTGTCCAAGCCTCGAAGCGCTTTTCCTCCGATTCCGCGTG
>Ga0154006_1000726_pt1 | contig 11237 bp, 10 predicted proteins | sample TSFL090MetaG_FD_104747 | JGI IMG/M metagenome (GOLD analysis project Ga0154006, IMG submission 104747) | Attine ant fungus gardens microbial communities from Florida, USA - TSFL090 MetaG | ecosystem: Host-associated > Fungi > Mycelium > Unclassified | place: USA: Florida, Wakulla State Forest... | reverse complement strand
GCAGTCCTACTTATACTACTGTTACAGTGGCTGTACCCTAAAGTCCCATGATCACCTGCTCTTTCCAGAATGTTCTATGGTCACCTGACCTTTCCAGAATGTTCTATGGTCACCTGACCTTGTTACGTGACTTTGGCTTACTCAGTCCCTATCCTGCCTTTTACTCCGTTGTATACTTGGGTGTTTGAAATGCGTGGGGAACCTTTTTCCTACTCGAGATTCTCACAACACTACATGACTCTTGTAGTACACATTTGCTTCTACCTGATGTGTAATGGCTCCTCCACTGTTATTTGTCCTATCTACATTTCTGACCATTATGGATCTCTCTAGTTTCTGCAGCATAAACCCATGTTTTGCTGCTGTCCTCTTATCCATGAACATCCCCGTTGCACCACTATCCAAGAGCACTTTTACTATAACACCCTTATGAGTGTCTATCTTTTCTATCCCAATATTCAACCACACTTCTCTCAGCATTTCAAAGGTTTGTCTAACCTCTCTTTGCCTACCCTTCTCTTTTGCTGTGCCTTCTAGGGCTCCTGCCCATATGCCACTCTGCTGTGCCTTTTCCCTTTTAGGGCATACTATCTCTGTCTCCTTCCTTTTCTGACATCTATACTATTTCTGCCTATCTGAAATCACCCTCTGTTCTCTATTCTTCTCTATATGGCATTCTTTCCATCCATACCTTTCACACTCCACATATAATACTATCACCTCCTTTGTATACCACCCCAGCTCTAATAGGCATGTCTCATCTAGAGTGCCCTCTCCATAGTGCTCCTGTGCTTTTTATTGTAGGACATACGCTGGACTCCTCCTCTACTCTTTTTGCTGTGCCTTTTGTGGCATGGCTACATGCACCACCTCTTCTACCACTCGCAACTTCTTTTCTCCTTTCCAAAGAGGACACTCTCTACACTTGTGTTCCTTTTCTCCACACTTAAAACATTCTACTTTCACCATCTCCTGCTTCCTTATTATCCTCTCTTTCACATCACACTGTATTACTCTACTTGACAACACTTCAAATTTATTTTGGGGAGTAGTTCCTCTCTCCTCCTTTCCTTCCTTATTCCTGCAATTTTGGGCCAGATGCCCGAACCCTTTGCAACTCCAACCTTCTCGTTCTTTTTTTCCTTCTAATTTTGCCCTTAATGAAGTAAAGACATACTTTTGTTTGAGCAAGTTGCTCATTAATGAATTGTATTGTTGCAAAGACATAGTGCTACGTCTCTGCAAGGGTATGGAAGTAATGTTGATTCTTGCTAATTACCACTATATCTGCTGGGGTGCAAGATCTTCACCCAGCCAGGTGCCTACTGCCCTACTAACTACTGCCTTAATAATAGGGTTAAACTATCACCTCAAGGAGAGGATCCCTACTCTAGACAGCCTTCTAGAAGTAACCATCACTCCTCTGTGTGTACCACTCACAATGGAGTGCAGCACAAGGTTTCTACTAAGAAAACAGTAACTAATAACACCATCCAGTTGCAAGGTCAGGTCTAGAATACAATGCCTGGGTTTAGTACCATATCTCCACCTACAGTCCCTAACTGACTACAAAGTCCCCTTAAGCCAAGGGCCTAGCTATATATGAAGATGGCTAGTGATCATGATAACCACTGGCCAAAGGTTGATTTATATGAGAGTAAGAGTGAGCAAGGTCCAAGACAGACAGTACTCAAGAAGTGGATATTGAGTTCTAGTGTAAGAACTTAGACTAAGACATCTTAGAACTACTTCTAGTCTGAGTTAACAAGAAGAACTCAATAGAGTTTACATTAAATTTCCTATACTACTTATACAACTACTACATGGTCTGTGTACTTTCTTCCCATGGTTCCCATGTGACTTAGTCATGTGCCATCATCTGACTGTGACTTGTAACCCTATGACTCTTGTGACACTTAGTCACATGATACTTTCTCATGCTCCATCCTTGTATAGTAAGTCCAGAAAGGAAAAGAAAGAAAAAGAAAAGAAATAATGACTTAGTTGTTTTGCCAAGTCATGACAGACATAGTGCTATGTCTCTAGAGGGTTTCAAGATAATCTCACTTAATGTTATGTCTACTGGGGTGTAAGATCTTTATCTAGCTAGACACCTACTATCTTACTTACTACTACCCTAATACTATAGTTATACTATCACTCCAAGAAGAGGATCTCTAACCTAAACGCCTTCTTAAGGATGTAGTGTTAATCTCCTGTGTAGACAGATGACAATGCACCTGTAGCATGAAGTTTATAGTATGAAATGGGTACAAGTAATTATCCAGTACACTTGATTGTAAGGTCAGGTCTTAGTAGTGATACCTGAGCTTGGTACCACACCTCCACCTGCAGTCCCTAACTGACTACAAAGTCCCCTTAAGCCTAGGGCCTGGTTATGTCATAGTGGTCCTGAGTTGTGTCACTTAGATACCAAGAAAGATAAGAGAGTAAGGGTAGCAGGGCTCTGTGATGAGCAGTGCCAATGAGGGAATCGAGTTCTGGTATAGTAACTTAGCCTGAGGCAACTTAATTACCCTCCTAGTCTGAGTTGACAAGAAGAACTCGATGGAGTTCTCATTTGATTATGGTATACTACTTATACACTTCTTGTGTTTACTTCTATTTATAAACTCCTGCACATCTCTTCTTAGTCATTTCATTCCACATGTCCACTGATTTTCTAATTAAAAGAAAAGAAAAAGAAAAAGAAAATAAATAATAACTTAGCTGTTTTTGGCTGTATCATGACAATAGACTGGTATGGTAGAATAGGAGGCAATGTTGGACATATTTATATAGTGTAGTTGTGAAGAAGAAAAGTGAAGGAAACTAAAAGAAGAAGCATTTTCCTTTTCTATTCATTTTTTTTATTGAGTCTCATCAATTTGTAATTTTAGTATGATACTCAGGGAGCCAGTAAGAGAGGGCATGCAATCTTGATACCTGCTACCATTTCAAGAGCTCTAAAGTTGTTTTCTGGCACTTGTATGAGTTTTAAGTAAAGTAGTTGGATGGTTGAGGTAATTTCTTTCTATACCCTTACTCTTTCTGGAGACAAGACATAGTAGTCACTTGGACAACCTTCTTCAAGGTAGTAGGCTTGGAAAGCTTAGCTAGCCATTGACTCAAATTGTATTACATCCATAAGGTTCAGTATTGGGAATGTAGATGAGAGCTTGATTAAGTGTGGTAAGGCCTAGGAGTAGTTTACTAACCATTTTGATAGTGAGCTTGTTATGGTGCATAAAGGTTGGTACCTTAGAGACACTATATGAGGTAGATCTAGATTGAGCTTATACTCTTTTTAAACAATTTTACCTTACTTTACTGCACTAAGTTTTTATATCCTCTTTTTAATATCTTTATTCTTTATTCATCCCCACAAACTCTTTAGCATGTGATTGGAACCCAGTACTATATATTTAGCTTGTGCTAGGCTAATAGTCCCTTTTGTCCCCTTCAATGGAAAGGCTCCATATCTTGTGGAGATGCCAAAACCAAAGTAATAGTAATGGTCTTCTTTAGTATATTGGAAGCTTTGTCCTTTTTTTGATCCCAAGTCTATACCTTATCTGCCTTGGTAAGATCAAAGAAAGGCCTGGCTATTGCTGAGAAGTTCTGCATGAACCTTTGATAAAAGTTGACAAAACCTAGGAAGGCCTAAATGTCTGTCTAGTCTTTGGGGGTGGGCCAATCTTATACTTTGGCTACCTTAATAAGGTCTATGGAGATTTTGTTCTTGAATATCACCAAACCCAAGTACTCTATCTGCATTTTCTGGAATTTGCATTTCTCCAGATAAAGGAACAACTTGTATTCTGCTAGTATCTCTAGGACTCTCTGTATGGCTTGGACATGTTTTTCTACAGTTCTGGTAAAGATCAGTATATCATCCAAATACACTATTACTATTTCTTCCACTATCAAATTTTGGAATATGTCATTCATCATTGTTTGAAAAGTGGTAGGACTATTGGTCATACTGAAGAACATTACTAGAGGTTCAAAGAGACCCTGGTTTATCTAGAAGACTGCCTTCCACTCATCTCTGGGCATCTAGCTTAGTGAAATATCTAGTTCCACATAGCTGCAAAATGAGCTTAGAGATGAGGGGTAGAGAATACTTGTTTTTAACCATCATTGTATTTAAGGCCCAATAGTCTTGGACTAGTTGAAGAAAACCATCCTTTTTCTTGATAAAAAAGACTGGCACTATCATAGAGGACCTTGAGGGATAGATGCAGCCCATATGTAAGTTCTTCTCTAGGAACGTATCTAGTTTGGTCTATTTGGCTGGAAATAGAAAGTATATTTTCAATAACTTAGATTCAGAGCCTAAAGTCAGCTCTATGGTATAGTTCTACTTCTGGTGTTCTAGAAGAGTGTCAAAGTCTTTCTTGGCAAATGTAGCTTTGAAGCCTCAGGCATAATCTAGCAAGGGGGAAAGAGAGACTTGGCTCTGTGTACTGCATCAAGTATCCTTAGCTAGATATTGGAAAATGGTAGCTACAGCTTGGATGTTGGCTTGGAGGTCTTTAGAGAGCATCCTGGTAATGAACAAATAGTTGTCTAGCTCCCAGTCTCTGCCATTAGTTCTAGAGAGGCAGTGACTGGTCTCTTTTTCCTCTAAGAGAGAGGGGAGTAGGCTGGTCCAATATGTACATAGGGCTTAGATCTCCAAACACCTTTTTTAAGCCTATTCTTGGTATACAGCACATCCTCCTTCATATCAAATAGAGTATTGAGACATCTGGACTTCTCCAGTCTCCCAGTCAATCTTGGGATTGTAATCCTGGAGCCAGTTATATCTTAGGATTAGGTTTTGCTTCCCTAGTCTAGAAACCACTAAAAGCATTCTTTTGGAGTGAGTCTTATATCACAATATAATATTGACCACTTCCAAGATCTAACTGGCTTCATTTGGAAAACCATCCATATTGAAAATGGGGATAGAATGGAAAATAGTCTGGGTATTCATGTCTTTTGAGCAGACAAAGTCTTGATCTATGAAGCTTTCTATGGCTCCACTATCAAGTAACACTTTAACAAAGTAGAGTTTGCTAGTATCTGTAGTACTGATTTTGACTTGAAGATGCAAGGATGTTCTATATGTATCTAACATACTAATAGAGTACCAGCTAGGCAATCTTTTCTTCTATTTTAGTCTCTGAGGAATGAACTTACATTTATAGACAAAGAGAGAGGGTGTGTCTATAGGCTCACTATTATTATCTATTTATTCTATCTCAAGTGCAGTAAACTTATTTATAGATGGCCAGAGCATACTTATCACTGATTGCCTTTGACAAAATTCTCTTTCTCTCATATCTCCACTTCTTGTACATTCTGCAATGTGAGAAGGTCTTCTATGAGCTCTTTGCATTGCTCTACTGATAGCATTCTAATATCCAATCTTTGGGAACAGTCCCTAACTACATAGTTGGTGTCTCCACAACAGAAACAGCCATAGGAGGGTGGAGGTTGAGCTCTGTGAGCAGCATTGACATCTATAGATACTTCTATTGACAGGGTCAACAGAGGTAGCAGAGGTTTGGAGGCCAGAGCTAGAGAGGGAATAAACACCAAAGAAAGATGTTATTACAAATGGCCACTTACTGATTTGTGAGTTGATGATTTAATAATCAAAAGGCTTAAAAAAGCAAAGTTTAGATAGTAGCAAAAGATGTTGTTAAGTCTGAGGTTTATTCTTAGATATACAGTCCTTAAATACATGATTGTGGTAGTCTGTACACCAGAATAGTCTACCAGATAATTACTACCTATTGTTCTACATATAGGAGTGCTATTGTTCTTGAAATAGAGATAACCTAACCATCTTAGGGCAGTTCTTTGTTCTATTCAAGGACAGATGATAATCTATAGGTAAAAATTAGTGTTATATACAAACATTAAGGACCTTGTATCTCCATGGGATCTTATTGCCTTGGGATCTATTTATAGCTGAAAGAAGTGCATCGAAGAGAGCTTCACAATAGTTGTTGAAGCAAATGATTATATTAAGCAGTCTCCGAGATATTGGCAATTTAGTGTCTGGTGACTTGGTGATCACTAACTAATCTGCTGATAACTTGGTAAATACTGATTGCTTTGAGATGTTTTTGGTACTGTTTGAAAGATCTTCTTAAGGGCTTTTGGTGGCCATTTAGATTGTCGAAATTAGTTAAGTATTCTCAGAGTTATGGTCTGAATGAAGTTTGTAACATATAGACCATTCTTTGTAGTATATATAAGGGCTTGTATTAGTAGATTTACCCTTACTCAAATATTACTCCAGCTTCTAGGACCCTTACTTAGCTCTCTGATATAACTTTTGGTCAATTGCTAGTTATTGCCCTTACACTGAGTAAGTACAAAAAGAAGTAAGGTAAGGAGAAAAAATGTTGATTGAGAAGGAAAACTTAAAGGAAAAAATAAGAAAAGTACAAAAGAAGGACAAAGGAGTAGTCAAGATGGTAGAGAAACTAAAGTGATCAGAGATGAAAATACTAAAAAGTAAGAAGTGATCAATTGAGAAAGAACTGGTACTAAAGAAAGATCAAATCTATGTATCTGAAAAAGAGCTAAGAACAGAAATAATACAACCGCACTATGACATACCAGTAGGAGGGCATGAAGGAAGATGGAAAATAGCAGAGTTGGTAAGAAGAAATTATTGGTGACCAGAAATGACAAAGAAAGTGGAGAGGTACATAGATGGATATAATGTATGTTAGAGGAACAAAAATCATACAGAAGCTCCAGTAGAAAAGCTGATACCAAATACAATCCCAGAAAAACTATGGAGATATATTAGTACAGACTTTATCACCAAGTTACCACTGGCCCAGAGATACAATACAATATTAGTAGTATATAACCAATTTACAAAAATAGCCCATTTTGTCACTACTACAGAAAAAACATCAGCAGAAGGGTTAGTAAGGTTGTTCCAAGACCAAGTATGGCAGCTTCATGAACTCCCAGAAAACATTGTATTAGATAGAGGGTCTCAGTTTGTAGCAGGAGTAATGAAGAAGCTAAATGAAATATTGGGAATTAAGACAAAATTGTCAACAGCCTATCACCTACAAATGAATGGACAAACAGAAAGAGTAAACCAAGAATTGAAACAGTACTTCCATATATTTATCAATCATAGGCAAGAGCAATGGTTAGAGTGGTTAGGGATGGCAGAATTTGCCTATAACAATAAAATCTACTTAGCAATAAAGGTTTTACCTTTTAGAGCAAACTGTAGGTAAGATCCAAGAATAGGGTTCAAAGAAAAGAGGAGAGGAAGATACAAAGTAGCAGAAGAGTTTGTGGAAAGAATAAAGAGGATTTAGGAGAAAGCAAAAAAACTAACAGAACAGTTTGTGGGTCTATACAAAGTAAAAAGAGTAGTCTTAACAAATATAATCAAGATAGAAAAAATCTTAAACAGGAGAAAGGTACAAGAAAAGAACAAGTTTCTAGTCCAATAGAAGGGATATACAGTAGAGGCAAACACATGGAAAGGATGAGAAAATTTAGAAAATGTGAAAGAGTTGGTTGAAGAGTTTGAGAGAGAGTATAGAGAAGAGGCCAAAGAAATTAAATGACAAGAACTGAAAAAAGAAGAAGAAAAATTCAGTTAAGAATTACCAAGGGAGTTTACAGCCAAACTAGTATATAGATGGAGAAGAAAAAGATACAAGAAGGAGAGAAAAAAGAGATAGGAAGAAAATTGGAATAGATAAAAAAGTTCCTTAGGATGAGGAACCTTAAAAGAGAGGCTATGTTATGAGTTGGCTCCAAAGAAGAAAAATATCTTCTATACATTCATCAACTTGATAGAAAATCTCTAGAAATATAATGTAGAGAAGATATAAATAGCATGGGACAATATTGTGTAAGAACTATATAGTTACTAGTTATAGTCTTGTGACTATGGAAAGTAGATGTATAGACCATAGGATATTTGTATAAGTACTAGTAGAAATCTAATAGAGAACTCTATCAAGTTCTTCTCTTTCAATTGTCACTGGTTGGGATTAGAGCTTCAGTTCTAAGTCTATACCCTTAACACTTAATCACACTCCAAGTCCAAGTTGACAAGGAGAACTTGATGAAGTTTTCATTGGATTCTATACACTACTTATATAACTACTACATAGTCTGTATACTACTCTTCTACACTTATTATATAACTCTATTATATGATACAACACTGTGACATTCTAACATGTGACTGTAATATGTGACATCAGTCATGTGACACTTTCCCATACTTCTTTCTTGTATAGTAAGTCCAAATAAGAGAAAAGAAAAAAATATAAATAATAACTTAGCCATTTTGCCAAGTCATGACGATCCTATTGGAACATATTGAAACATACACTTATATATGTAAAAAAAACCATTGATTACAGAATTATATATAAAGGAGGAGAAACATTGAACCCTATAAACTATATAGACTTAGATTATGCAAGCTACAAAAATACAAGATGTTCAACAAAGGGAAATATCTTTATCATTGCAAATGGACCAGTATCTTGGAAGAGCAAGTACCAAGAAATAATGGTACTATTTATGGTGTAGTTGGAATATATGGCCTTCATGTGTATAATAGCTTAGATATTGTAGATAATGAAATTCTTTGCTGAGATTGATCTACCTGTAACCAATCCAATTACTATCACAGGTCTATTTTCAATAGTACTAATAACAAAAACTATTACTAAACAAAGTATATTGATGTAAAATTCCACTTTGTAAAGAAACATACAAAAAAGAGAGAAATTATATTTGTATATATCCTATCTTTAGATAATCTTGCCAATCTATTCATGAAACCTCTTTCTTGTAAAATAATAAGACTAGCTTCAGCGATAGATCTCAATTCCAAAGGAAGGGCTATACCAGTCCAGGAGAAGTGTTGAAGTGGACCTTTGTAGTTATAGAACCAGAGCTTTACTGATATCATCATTCTAATAGTACTATAATAGTTAGCCAACTGCTAAGTTTATATATTGGACACACTTTACTATTACACCTCAGTTGTCAATCTACATTGTTGACCACTAAGACTTACTATATAAAAAATAATACTAAAACTAAGGGGTATTCTATTATCAGGTCTGGGATTTTCATCAAGGTTTAAGGTAGTAGATACCTTGAATTCAGAATTGTCTATTGTTATATATGTAAAAACCTGGTTGCTCTCTTCATCAGTAGTAGTTGTATTCATAGTAGGTGATGGTTTAAAGCCTCTTTACTAGGTATTTGCTGCTGATCCTCTAAAACCACTTTTTTTTTCAAAGCCAAGAGAAGATTGTCTCTCTTTGCCTCTTCCTAGCCAATAACATATCTTAATTGTATAGCCATAGTATTAGCAATTTGGGTTAATACAAATGAGCTAAGACCTTTGCCCTTGTCTAGGGGCAGATATTTAGAGTGTAAGTATGCTTTGGGTATTATTGGTGAGTCAGTTTCTATGGGATTTGGTATGCCAGATCTAAAGGTAAGCTATGGTATTTACAGAAGTCATTTCTGGATTGTAGAGCAGTATGGTTGCTGAGCTCCAGAATTCAGGTAAGAAAGATATAATTATATTCTTGAAATCTTTGTTAGTGATTTTTGATTCTAAGGCCCTGGCATTCAGCTACTTGCTGTGCATATCAATAATGAAATTATTGAAGTCAATTCAGTTAGAGTAAATTGCATTTTATAGGATTTGTTCTATACTTAGTTGTGCCATGTGTTGGATACTTTTTTGTAAGTATTTATGTATGAAGTCTAGACTTTGGCTGCAGTACCATCAATGTTAATTCCTAATCTAGCTAGGTTCTTTGTATTAATTAAAAGTAGACCCAAAGTGTTATGACATGGCCAAAATGGCTAAGTCATTATTTATATTTCTTTTTTTTTTTCATATTTGGACTTACTATATAAGGAAGTATAGAAAAGTATCACATGATATGCCACATGTCATATATCATATGAAAAAAATAGAGTCACATGATGAGTGTGGGAATTAGTGCACAGACCATGTAGTAGTTGTATAAGTAGTATACAGAAATTAAACGAGAATTCTATTGAGTTCTTGTTAACTTAGACTTGTGTCATGACTTGGCCAAATGACTAAGTTATTATTTATTTTCTTTTCTTTTTCTTTTCTTTTAATTAGGAAACCAATGGACATGCAAGGGGAAATGACTCAAAGGAGACACACAGGACTTTGTAAATAAGGGTAAATACAAAAATGTGTATAAGTACTGTATAGAAAACAAACAGGAACTCTATCGAGTTCTCCTTGTCAACTCAGACTAGGAGTAGTTCTAAGGCATCTCGGCCTAAGTTCTTACAACTTGGAGTGTGATTAAGTCATCTCAGGCTAAGTCACCATACAAAGTCCAAGTATTATGTACTCTCCATTCCTTAGGAGAAGGGGTTTCTGAGTCCCAAGGAGTTTTAGTGGAAGAAGCTTCATTGGCTAGTGGAGTAAAGGTGTCATGCCCTCCCCCAGTAGTGATATCTGAGAGTTATATCACATCACTTTCTGGGGCATGCCAGGTTTCCAGATCTCAAGCCATCACTATTATACAGTTCTTCTATTTCTTTATTGCAGCAGTCTAGATTAATCAGAACTTAGCTTTGTTCTCAACTAAGTTACATCCAGTCTTGTATTCCAGTATTCACTATCCTGAAAATCTAATTCCAACATTTCCTTACCAAGTTTGAGGCTTGACAAGAGGGTTGTTCAATAGATCCATCAAGATAGCCAAAAGCTCCTTTTGACATGGCTATTGTGCAAATAAATCTTCACCATAATTAGTGCCATTAAATTTGTCCGATTTAGAAAAGATGGAAGTGGTTGATGTTATTCTGGTAAGTTTGCTTAATATCAATCTTCTGGTAGAATTGATTGAGCACTTGGGCCCATTTGCATTGAACAACCATCCAGTCGAAACCTCGATTGTAAAATGGTTGAGTGATGCCATCCCAATTCATCTGAAAGTGTTGTCGTTGCAAAGCCCATTGTTTGGACTTTGAGGTCTTATATGGAGGTTGATGAATGCAGGCCCAATCATTACCACAATGTCATTTGAGATGATGTGATGAAAAATGGTTTCTAAGGAAGAATGACTGGAGTAAAAATTGTTGAAAGCTTGAGGAAGTACTCACTACAGGTGCATTGGTCTTTTCCCGAGGTGTACAATTATTGCAACTTCTCCCCGATCATAGGGTTG
>Ga0154006_1000723_pt1 | contig 11281 bp, 10 predicted proteins | sample TSFL090MetaG_FD_104747 | JGI IMG/M metagenome (GOLD analysis project Ga0154006, IMG submission 104747) | Attine ant fungus gardens microbial communities from Florida, USA - TSFL090 MetaG | ecosystem: Host-associated > Fungi > Mycelium > Unclassified | place: USA: Florida, Wakulla State Forest... | reverse complement strand
TGCTCGACGAGACGGCCGATCAGCGTTCGCTGCCGCCGCAGGGCGGCGCGACTTCATTGTCCGCGCTTCAGCAGGTCCAGCATGCAGCGCCCACGGCGGACACTGTCGCTCCCGCCGTGGCCGGCATGCATATCCAGCGTGACGGCACCGAGAGCTGGCTCGTGATCGACGGCAGGAAGCCGGCCGACATCTGGCCGCAGGTTCGCCGTTTCTGGCAGGAGCAGGGCTTCCTGCTCGTCGTCGACCAGCGCGACAAGGGCGTGATGGAAACCGACTGGAATGAAACCCACCCGCAGATCAACGATGGCCTGATCCGTGGCGTGATCTCGAAGGCGATGGGCAATTCGTACGTGACGGCCGAGCGCAACAAGTACCGCACGCGTCTCGATTCGGCGCCGAATGGCGGCACCTACGTGTTCATCAGCCAGAAGGGCATGCGTGAGGCGCTCACCGGCGCGAGCAACGATTCGAGCAAGTGGGAAGCGAAGCCGAACGATCCGGCGCTCGAGACGGAATACCTGAAGCGGCTGATGGCGGTGCTCGCGCAGAACGAGCAGCGCGCGAAGAACGGCGAACCGCCGATCGCGAACATCAAGGACAACGCGGTGCCGAAGGACGCGAAGGCGGATTCGGACGCATCGAAGGCTGCCGCCGCTGCGATCGCGGCCCAGAACGTCGCGCGTACGTCGTCGCAAGCGAATGACGTCGACTCGGCCGCGGTGCCGTCGGAAGTCACGCTTGGCGAGCCGTACGACCGATCCTGGCTGCATGTCGGCCTCGCGCTCGATCGCGCGAACTTCACGGTCGACGATCGCGATCGCGCGAAGGGGGTGTATTTCGTGCGTTACGTCGATCCGAAGGATCTGAGCTCGGCCGAGCAGGGCTTCTGGAGCCAGTTGTTCCATGGCAAGAAGGAAAAGCTGGCGAAGCAGTATCGCGTCAACGTGAAGGCGCTGACCCCCGACCAGACCCGCGTGGCGGTCGTCGACGATTCCGGCGCGATCGATACGTCGTCGCCGGCCCGGCAGATCATGGGGTTGCTGGTGAATCAGCTGCGCTGATCGCGGCCTGCTCCCGGTTCTCGAAAAAGCCCGCCTTCTGGCGGGCTTTTTTCATGGGTGCGCGCCGACGCCGGGCGCCGGCGTGTGCGCGAGGTTCCGTCGTCCCGCGACGTTACGTAACATCCGTGCGTTACGGCGGCAAGGCGGGTGTTACATCGTCATGACTGGGAAAAATATCCTTATAGATCAAAGGCATGTTTTGGAAGGTGCGCCTGGCACGCAAACTGCTTAATAGATGGGAATCGTTAGGACAGGGGGGGCGTCAGATACCGGGCGTGCGTCGCAAGCGCCTGACCAACGGAATCGACGTCTTCAGATGTTGGCGCGGCGAGCGCCGGCACAACCGATGATGATCTGCGCGGTGCGCGGTGCGCGGTGCGCGGATCTCGATGGCCCCGTCGCCTATCCTCGTAGGGCGACGGTTTCGCCCGCGCTTCTTCTGAAGCGCGGGCAATTTTTTTGGGCCGCGAAATGAGGGGGGCGGTGTGGCCGGCGCGCGCGTTCCGCGCACATTCCGGCCTGCCGCGAAGCGGCTGCGGACCGGGTCGATCGTGCCGGGATCCGCGGGCTGTCGACGCTCGTGTGAGCGGGGTGGTGCGGCCGGACGCGTTGCCGGCCGCAGCGGCGCGTCAGTGCGACGTGCTGGGAACGTCGAGAATCAGGATGATGGTCCAGTCGGCGTCGCCGTCGTGGTGATACTGGCGTTCGGCGACGATGAACGGCTGCTGCTTGCCTTGCGGGCCGAGGAAAAGCACGTCGCCCTCCATCGGCAGGCACTCGATCGGCGGCAGCGCGAGAAAAGCGTCGGCCGAGCCGCGCGGCATCAGTTGCTTGATCTGGCGAGTGGCTGCTTCGGTCCACTCGATGTCGAGTTGAATGTTGCTCATGCTGTCCTCCGCACCGAGGTGCGCACGGGTGGAAAATTTCGGTGCGCGACTTTAGCACAGCGCGCAGGCGCCGCAACCAAAAAAGCCGAACCCGGTTGCCCGGATTCGGCTTTTCGCTTGTGCGGTGCCGCCGAACTTACTGGCTGGCAGCGTCTGCCGGAGCGGCCTTGGCGGCCTTCTTGCCAGCTTTCTTCGCTGCCTTGTGGTGAGCAGCCTTCTTGCCGTGATGGTGTTCTTCCTGCATCGCCGGCTGTGCAGCCTGGGCTGCTTGCTGCTGTTGCAGCGCCTGTGCGCGTTGCTCGATCTCGGCGATCTTTGCCGGGTCGGTGATGGTCTGGATTTGCGTGCTCTCTTGCGCATACGCTGCGCCAGTCAGCGCCGACATCGCGACCAGAATAGCCAGGGACGTCTTCTTCATTGCTTTACCTCCGCTAAGTGGTGATGAACCCGAATGTTGCCGTTTTGTCTGGCGACTGCAATCGAGTGCGTGTCGAGTGTAACAAAAGTGACGGATCAATGTGCATCGGATCGCGCCGTGGCGCAAGGCCCCGTTGAAGTCGCGCAACACTTTGCGCATTCCGTCACGCGCATGCCATCCGGACCAATCTGCCGTTTCCCGCTTGCTGCCTCCGTGACACGATCAAAACCAGCCGAGCCATCGATAGACGTAGAACTGCGCGATGCCGATCAGCTCGTGCAGCGCCTGGTTGGCGTCCGCCAGGTTGTGCCAGCGAGGCAGCCAGCCCGTTTGCGCGCGCCGGCGATTCGCGTATACGGGCTGCGGATCGATGCCGAAGTGGCGGAAATCGAGTAATGCGCGCCGCATCTGGTATGACGATGTGACGAGAATGCGCGAGTCGTCATGTTGTGGGCGTAGTATAGACGCAGTGAATTTCGCATTTTCGTAGGTCGTGCGGCTGTTCGGCTCGAGAATGAGGTCGCCGGGAGCGATACCTTCCGCAACCAGCCGGCGCCCGTAGACGGCCGCCTCGGTATCGCCGTGATGTTGCGGGTCGCCGCCCGACATCACCACGGTGCAGCGGCTGGCCAGTTGGCGGCACATGCGATAGAGCGCTGCGGTCTTGCGGATGCGTGCTTCCCCGTCGGGCGGTGGCTGCAGGCCGGTGTCGGTGCGCCGCGTGCCGGTGCCGATGATGATCAGCGTGGTCTGCCCGTGCATGTCGGGGCGCTCGACCGGTGTGACGCCGGCCTCGGTCCATGCAAGGAGCGGTGCGGCGAGCCAGCCTGTCGCGAGCAGCAAGAACAGCGCGGCGCCGGCAATGGCGACGAGTCGCCGCCGCTTGCGGCAGAGCAGGAAACAGATGAAGAGAAGTGCAAATGAATCGAACAGAATCAATTTGATTGGGGTATGGTGTCTTTTTATGGACGGCTGACGATCCGGCCCTGACGCGACGCCGAACGTCGGCCCCCAGAATCGGTGGCGGTATCGGCGGGCGGAGATCCTGCCCGGCACGCCGCTTCGCATTGTCGCTGCACTTTAAGAAAGAATCGAGATGGCCACGTATTCCCACGAAGCGGTGCTCGACGCATTGAGACGAGTGCAGTACCGCCAGGTACCGTGGGCGCGCCGCCCGGGCGTGTTCGAGTATCTCCGGTCGCTTGGGCTGATGGACACGGTCCGGCAGAAAACCGTTGCTCCCGCACCGGGGTTCCATGCGCCGGTCGACATCGCGGTGCTGACCGATAACGGTCGAGCCGAATGTGCGCGCCTCGAGCGCGACGAGAAATTGCTTTCCTGGACTGATCGCCGTATGGACGACTACGCATTGAGCGAAGCGAGCGCCGTGGCGATTCTCGAAAGCCGCCTGTAGCGGCGCACTTCCGTCCTCGCGCGTCGCCGCCGGCGACGCAAAAAAAAGCCCGTATCACGAGGATACGGGCGTACCGGATACTTTTGCTGTTGCCACGCTGTGCTCATGGCAACGATGTGACTCGTCCCATTCCGGGCAGTTCCCGAATCGGGGAATTTTCTTTGGCGCAATCCTGCTGATGGTCGGCTACGGATGACGCGGCAAGTCAGACGGCTGCGAGCCGATACGCGCGCGTGCATTGCTTGCGATGTCGCCGCGCAAATCGCCGCGCGGGACCGTCTGCGGATTGGGCGACGCGGCCGGCGATTGCTGGCGGAGGGTGTTCCGGTGATCCTGCTGGCGGTGAGGCGGCTTCGCGCGATCGTCTGCGTGAGCGGGGGCGGTCAGCGCCAGCGAAATGACAATGCCGCATGCGACGAGCAGTGACATTGGTTTCATGGCGGGGCTCCCTTCAAGCCGTCGGCGCGGCTTGTTGATATTTCGCTAAGGTAAGCGCGGGAGTGCAGGCCTGCTGTAAATAATGGTAAATAGATGTATCGCTGCGCGACAGCGGTCGTCGATGGCGGCGCAGGCACCGCGCAACGGCGTGGCGCCGAAACGAACCGGGCGGCCGAAGCCGCCCGATCGAGCATGCGTTACGCCATCTTCACAGGGGCGCGCCAGGATTCCGGATTGGTCCAGAAGGCGCCGCGCAGCCGGTCGCGGCTCGGCGGTGCCGGCGGCTTCGCCGCGCTCGCGCCGATGCGTCCGCGCAGCGAGATTTGGCGGCCGCTCGTGCCGAGTCGCTTGACGATTTCGGCGAGCGTGCCGTCAGCCTGCCATTCGTCGAAGCGGCGGCGGCAGGTCGGCGGCGACGGATAGCGGCCCGGCAGCTTCGACCAGCCTTCACCCGTCGACAGGACCCACAGCACGGCGTTCACCACCGAGCGGGCCTCCACGCGCGGACGGCCGCGCCGTTCGCTCCGTGCCGGTTCCGAGCAAAACAGACCCTCGACCAGCGCCCACTCGTTATCTCTCAAATCGTCGAACAGCATCATGTCCTCACCTCAGCGAAGCTAACTCCGGTGCGCTGCCTTGCGCCGCGCACTCTTCAGGCACTCGAATGTTCGAGTGCCGGGTGGGGGCGTCCGGTTGGCCGGCAGCGGCGTTTCTGCCTTCCGTCCGACGAAACCTGCGCCCTGTGCGCCAGGTAATGCACGAAGCGTGCCACGTCGGAGGCGATTCCCTCGAGAGCCGCTTGGCAGCGGGCTAACGGCTAAGTCAGCTAGGGGCGTATAAGACGCCAAAATAACCCGCCAGCAAATCAGGACAATCACCAATCTTGTGCAACTCGCCCGTGCCGCGTGCGTTTGCGCGGATATTGCACCGCAGCGAAACATGTCCGGTGGGTGCCGGATTCGCCCAGCGAGGCCGATTCGCGCATTAAAATCCGCATCGATATCGACGATTGATGAGGTGAGGGGATGAACGTTACGCTGCGCCAGCTTCGCGTATTCATCGAGGTTGCGCGGCTCAGGAGCTTCAGTCGCGCTGGCGACGAGATCGGGCTCACGCAGTCCGCGGTCAGCCGCTGCGTGCGCGAGCTCGAAGCCGAGCTCGGGCTGAAGCTGATCGACCGGACGACGCGCGACGTGCAACTGACCGACGTCGGCTCGAACCTGATCGCGAGCGTGTCCCGCCTGATCGACGATCTCGACGACACGCTGCGCGAGATTCGCGAGATCGGCGAGCAGCGGCGCGGGCGCGTGATCGTCGCCGCGAGCCCGACGATCGCATGCCGGCTGATGCCGCGCGTCGTCGCGTCATGCGAGCGTCAGTTCCCGTTCGTCACGCTTGGCTTGCGCGACGACGTGCAGAGCGACGTGTTGCGCAAGGTGAGGTCGAGCGAGGTCGATTTCGGTGTCGTCATCGGGCCGCTCGCCGTCGCCGATCTCGTGTGCGAACCGTTGATGACCGATTCGTTCTGCCTCGTCGCGCGTGCGGATCATCCGCTCGCGGCGCGGGCCGAGGTGCCGTGGACGGCACTCGACGGCGAGCGCCTCGTGCTGCTCGACCATGCGTCCGGAAGCCGGCCGCTGATCGACGCCGCGCTGGCCGCTCACCAGGTCAGCGCGACGGTCATGCAGGAGCTCGGGCATTCGGCGACGGTATTCGGGCTCGTTGAGGCCGGCGTCGGCGTGAGCGTGCAGCCGTGGCTGTCGCTGCCGCTGCCGGCCGGATCGACACTGGTCGCGCGGCCGTTGATGCCGCGCACCGAGCGCACCGTCGAACTGGTGCGCCGCCGCGACCGGTCGCTGTCGCCCGCCGCGCAGGCGATCTGGGAGCTCGCGCGCCAGATGCCGGCGAGGGCGGAGGATCTCGATTGAGGGTACGGATCCGGCCCGCACGCCGGTACACTACGCGGATCGTGTTCGTCGGCGGTGGTTCTCGATGACGTATTCCGCAGATGTCGGCCCGGCGACGGGCGAGCCGACGGCACGCAGCGCAGTGCATGCGCTGCGCCCGTCGCTGATCCGGGAAGTGGCGAACGCCGGCTTCGGCGTGCCAGACGTACTGCCGTTCTGGTTCGGCGAATCGGATCGCGTGACGCCGGCGTTCATTCGCGACGCGGCCGCGGCAGCGCTGCGCGATGGCGCAACCTTCTATACGCACAATCTCGGCACGGTACCGCTGCGCGACGCGCTTGCGTCGTACGTGAGTGCACGTCACGGCACGACGGCGGCCGGGACGATCGCCGTGACGAGTTCGGGCGTGAGCGCGCTGATGCTGGCTGCGCAACTGCTGGTCGGTCCGGGCGATCGTGTCGTCGCGGTCACGCCGCTCTGGCCGAACCTCGTCGAAATCCCGAAGATCCTCGGCGCGCAGGTCGAATGCGTGTCGCTCGTCCATGGCGACACGGGCTGGCGGCTCGACGTCGACCGGTTGCTCGCGGCGCTGACGTCCGACACGCGGATGCTGTTCGTCAACTCGCCGAACAATCCGACCGGCTGGACGATGTCGCGCGACGAGCAGCAGGCCGTGCTCGCGCATTGCCGGCGTCACGGTATCTGGGTGGTTGCCGACGAGGTGTACGAGCGGCTCGCGTTCGGTGCGGCCGGTGCGCCGTCGTTCCTCGATATCGCATCGCGCGACGAACGGGTGATCGTCGTGAATTCGTTCTCGAAGGCCTGGGCGATGACGGGCTGGCGGCTTGGGTGGCTGGTCGCTCCGGCCTCGGTCATGGGCGATTTGTCGAAGCTGGTCGAATACAACACGTCGTGCGCGCCCGGCTTCATCCAGGCCGCGGGCGAAGTCGCCCTGCGCGACGGCGAACCGTTCGTGGAATCGTTCGTCGCGGCGCTGCGCGGCGCGCGAGACCATCTGGTCGCCGGGTTGCGAACCTTGCCGGGCGTCGAGGTGCCGCCTCCGTCAGGCGCGATGTACCTGTTCCTGCGCTTGCCGGGTGCGGACGACAGTCTCGCGTTCTGCAAGACGCTGGTGCGCGAGGCGGGGCTCGGACTGGCGCCGGGGCGCGCGTTCGGCCCGGAGGGGGAAGGGTTCGTGCGCTGGTGCTACGCATGCGATCCGGCGCGGCTCGATGCGGGTGTCGAGCGCTTGCAGGCGTTCCTTGCGCGCGGTGCGGCACCGGGCTGAAACGGGGGCGGAACGATCGCGGCGTGTGCGCGGCGGGCCGTTCGGCTCATCTTTACGCACCGGGCAATTTTGCGTAATATGGCGCTCAGTCACGCGGTTCCGTCGTTGAGCCGTGCTGTTCCGTCCGGTTTGGGCCTGGCTTGAAGTTGGTTCGCCGCCCCCGGTTCGTGCTCCCATCAATATGACCGATCAGAATCGGGCGAGCGCGTCTTCCGTTCCTTTCGTCTGTTTGTTGATCCGGTTCGTTTGACCACAGGGTCTGGCCTAGCTGCATGAATACCCAAGAGGCGAAGATCGTCCTCGAGACTGCTTTGATCTGCGCGCAGGAACCGCTGAAGCTCGGCGATTTGCGCAAGCTCTTTGCCGACGGCGTGTCGGCTGACACGGTCCGCACGTTGCTCGAAGATCTGAAACAGGATTGGTCCGGCCGCGGCGTCGAGCTGGTGGCGCTGGCAACCGGGTGGCGCTTTCAGAGCAAGCCGGCGATGCGCCATTTTCTGGATCGTCTGCATCCCGAGAAGCCTCCGAAGTATTCGCGCGCGGTGCTCGAAACGCTCGCGATCATTGCGTATCGGCAACCGGTCACGCGCGGCGATATCGAAGAGATTCGCGGCGTCACGGTCAATACGCAGGTGGTCAAGCAGCTCGAGGATCGCGGCTGGATCGAGGTGATCGGGCACCGCGACGTGCCGGGGCGTCCGGCGCTGTATGCGACGACCAAGCAGTTCCTCGACGATCTCGGCCTGAAGGCGCTCGACGACCTGCCCGCGCTCGAGGAGCCTGCCGCGAACATCGAGGCCGCGCTGCTCGCGCAGCAGGCGATGGATTTCGACGGCGATGCGCCGACGGCGGCGGAAGGCGTGCCGGAAGCCGGCGAAGCAGCGGCCGACGAACCGCAAGCGCCGCCTGACAGGTTGTCGGGCGATGCCGCGACGGACGTCGCGGCGGCGCAGGAAATGCCGAACCGCGATACGCTGGAAGCTGATCGCGTTCAAACCGAACAGGCTGGCGCCGAAGCAGCGCCGGCCGGCGGGCAGCCCGAGTCGCTGCGCGCGGAATGGAACGAGGAAGATCGCAAGCCGGCCGCCGACGCGGTTGCCGGAGACGGAGCGGAAGCGGCCGGCGACATGCCGGGCGAGGCCGACGCCATACGCTCCCGTCCCGCGGATGGCGAGATGCTGGACGATACGTCCGACAGCCTCGCCGATGCCGTACGCAGTGCCAGCGCGCCCATCGGCGCCGACGTGCTGCCGGACGACGAAGCAGAACCCGAACAGCGCCGCGCCTGATCGCGGCCGACTTCTTGCCGCGCCCGCGCCGGGCGCGAGACCTGACATTTTGAGGTTGTTTTGACAGATATCCACGATATTGAATCGTCCGCGCCTGCCGTGCAGGCCGCGCGTGCCGACGATGCGCCGGAGCAGGACGCTCCGGGTGGTGACGAGCGCCCCCGCCGCGGCCTGCGGCGCGGCCCGCGCAGCCTGATCGCGCGTCGTCGCGCGGCGGCCAAGTCGAAGGGCGCCGATGGCGAGCCGCAGGGTGGCGAAGGCGCGGATGCGCAGCCGGCCGAGGCCGCCGACGCGCCGCCCGCACGCGCGCCGCGCAAGGAAGGCGCGGCCAAGGGTGGCCGCAAGCCGGCCGGCAAGCGTGAAGGCGCGGCCAAGAGTGCCCAGGGTGGGCAAGGCGGCCAGGGGCGGCGCGGTGGCGTGGCGAAGGTCGAAGGCGACGCAGCGTCGCAGGACGATCTGTTCGCCTATGTGACGTCGCCGGCCTTCGACGCCGACAATTCGGCGGGCGGCAGCGGCGTGCGTGCGCCGATGCTGCGTCGCGGCCGCAGCCAGCCGGCGAACAAGCGCGTGCTGTCGCCGGACGACGACGCGCCGAAGCTCCACAAGGTGCTCGCGGAAGCCGGCATGGGTTCGCGCCGCGAAATGGAAGAGCTGATCGTCGCCGGTCGCGTGTCGGTGAACGGCGAGCCCGCGCATATCGGCCAGCGCATCATGCCGACCGACCAGGTCCGCATCAACGGCAAGCCGGTCAAGCGCAAGCTGCCGAACAAGCCGCCGCGCGTGCTGCTGTACCACAAGCCGACGGGCGAGATCGTCAGCCACGCCGACCCGGAGGGTCGTCCGTCGGTGTTCGACCGCCTGCCGCCGATGAAAACGGCGAAATGGCTGGCGGTGGGCCGTCTCGACTTCAATACCGAAGGTCTGCTGATGTTGACGACGTCGGGCGATCTCGCGAACCGCTTCATGCATCCGCGCTACAGCGTCGAGCGTGAGTACGCGGTGCGCGTCGTCGGCGAGCTGTCCGAAGGGATGCGGCAGAAGCTGCTGCATGGCGTCGAGCTGGACGACGGCCCGGCGAACTTCCTGCGTATCCGCGACGGCGGCGGCGAAGGTACGAACCACTGGTATCACGTCGCGCTGGCTGAAGGCCGCAACCGTGAAGTGCGCCGGATGTTCGAGGCGGCCGGCCTGATGGTGAGCCGCCTGATCCGTACGCGTCACGGCCCGATCCCGCTGCCGCGCGGCCTGAAGCGCGGCCGCTGGGAAGAGCTCGACGAGGCGCAGGTGCGCAAGCTGATGGCGACCGTCGGCCTGAAGGCGCCGTCCGAGGAGAAGGGCAAGCGCGGTGGTGGCAGCGGGCAGGCCGAGCGTCGCCAGCCGGATCCGATGCAGACGTCGATGGGCTTCATCGGCCGCGAGCCGGTACTGACGGCGCATGGTCAACTCGACCAGCCGCGTCGTGGCGGCAGCCGGCGCGGCGGCCCGGGCCTGCCGGGCCTGAGCGGCTACGGCAGCCTGCCGGTTTCGCCGTCGGGCCATGGCAACCGCTCGGGCGGTGGCCGCGATGTCGACGGCAATCGCGCGTCGTATGGCGCCGGCCCCAAGCGTGAAGGCGCGGGCGCAGGTGGCAAGCGAGGCGGCCCGAAGGGCGGCAACCGCAACCCGAACGGCAATCGTGCCGAAGGCGCCGGCAACGGCGGCGGTGCGCGCGGCGGCCAGCGTCCGCAGCGCAATCGCTCGCGCGGTCGCTGAGCGTTTCGGGCGTCCGACGGCGTGAAGCCGTCGGTGTGCCGGCGAAATCGGCATCGGTCTGGTCGAATCGGCGCCTCGCGTGACGTCGTTTGTTTCTGACTGTATATATCGCGCTGCCGGATTGTGCCGCCTGGTCGGACAGTCCGGTTTCGCATTTTTGGGCCGGTAAAGGCGGGCAGGGCGCTGCTTTTACCGGCTGGCTTGGCGTTTGCGCCAAAAAACGCTATAATCGCGAAGTCGCTGGGCGTACGGATTCAATGTGCGGCTCAGGTGCGACCACCAGTAAGAAGATGGGCGTTCAGCCCATTTTTTTTTGCTGAAACGGTTAGGCATCTCGGGTAGCGCTTCCTGCGCCGGCTAAGGCGCGCGCCCGCGGGTGAATCGCGAGCGGCGGGCGCGAACACCTGAGAGGACACTGTGCAACTGACGGAACTGATAGAAACCACGGTCTCGGGCTTGGGCTACGAGTTGGTCGATCTCGAGCGCACCGGGCGCGGCATGCTCTGCGTCTATATTGACCAGCCGTCCGGCATCGCGATCGAAGACTGCGAAAAAGTTACGCGTCAGCTCCAGCACGTTCTGACAGTCGAAAACATCGATTACGAGCGGCTCGAAGTATCGTCGCCGGGGCTCGATCGTCCGCTGAAGAAGTTGGCGGATTTCGAACGCTTCGCGGGCAGCGAGGCAGTCATTACATTGAAGAAGCCGTTGGACGGGCGCAAGTCGTACCGGGGCATTCTGCATGCGCCGAACGGCGAAACGATCGGTTTGGAATTTGAAGGGAAGGAGGGTGCGGCGATGCTCGATTTCACGCTCGCGGATATCGA
>Ga0154006_1000722_pt1 | contig 11291 bp, 8 predicted proteins | sample TSFL090MetaG_FD_104747 | JGI IMG/M metagenome (GOLD analysis project Ga0154006, IMG submission 104747) | Attine ant fungus gardens microbial communities from Florida, USA - TSFL090 MetaG | ecosystem: Host-associated > Fungi > Mycelium > Unclassified | place: USA: Florida, Wakulla State Forest... | reverse complement strand
TACCCCGAGATTCGCCTGTCGATCCTGCCGTACCGCAAGCTGCGCGCGCGGATCGATGCGTTCGCACCCGATGCGCTGCACATCGCGACCGAAGGCCCGCTCGGCCTCGCCGCGCGCCGCTATGCGCGCGCGCGCAAGCTGCCGTACACGACCGCGTATCACACGCGCTTTCCGGAATACGTGCAGGCGCGCTTCGGCATCCCGCTGTCGGCGACCTACAAGTTCCTGCACTGGTTCCACGGCCCGTCGCTCGCGGTGATGGCGCCGACCCCGGTCGTGAAGCAGGATCTCGAGAAGTTCGGTTTCACGAACGTCGTGCTGTGGACGCGCGGCGTCGATCTCGACATCTTCCGGCCGATGGAATCGAAGGTGCTCAATACCGCGCGCCCGATCTTCCTGTACGTGGGCCGCGTCGCGATCGAGAAGAACGTCGAGGCGTTCCTGCGCCTCGACCTGCCCGGCTCGAAGTGGGTCGCGGGCGAAGGCCCGGCGCTCGCCGAGCTGAAGTCGCGCTATCCGGAAGCGAACTATCTCGGCGTCCTGTCGCAAGCCGAACTCGCCAAGGTGTATGCTGCGGCCGACGTGTTCGTGTTCCCGAGTCGCACCGACACGTTCGGCCTCGTGCTGCTGGAGGCGCTCGCGTGCGGCACGCCGGTCGCCGCGTACCCGGTCACGGGCCCCATCGACGTGCTCGGCGGGGGCGATGCCGGCGCGATGCACGAGGACCTGCAGGAAGCCTGCCTCGAGGCGCTGAAGATCGAGCGCGAGACCGCCCGCGCGTGGGCCGAACGCTTCTCGTGGCGCGCGGCGTCCGAGCAGTTCGCGTCGCATCTGAAGCCGCTGCCGAAGACCGCGTACTCGCCCGCCGAAGGTGCCGCCGTTTGAAACGAGACCTGAACGACAAGACCCCGCCCCCTGCCGCGACGGCGCAACCGCATCGCCCGTTCGACGAAGAAGAGCCGCACGCCGACGCGGACGTGCACCCGCACGAACCGCTCGGCCCCGACGATCGTCTCGCGCCGCTGCCGCCGAACCCGTACAAGCGCCATCGCGGCATCACGCGCGCGTGGTACGCGCTCAAGCATTCGCTGAACGGCTTTCGCGTCGCGATCCGCGAGGAGAGCGCGTTTCGCCAGGAGCTCACGCTCGCCGCGCTGATGCTGCCGATCGGCGCGTTCTCGCCGGTCCCGCCAGCATCGCGCGCGCTGCTGATCGGCTCGGTGCTGCTGGTGCTGATCGTCGAGCTACTGAACTCGAGCGTCGAGGCCGCGATCGACCGCATCTCGCTCGAGCGCCACGAATTGTCGAAGCGCGCGAAGGACCTCGGCAGCGCGGCGGTCACGGTCGCGCTGTTCGCGTGCGTGACGACCTGGGGCTTCGTGCTCGGGCCCGTCATCGCGGGCTGGCTCGGCTTCTAGGGCGTTCCGGCCGCGCCGGCGGCGACGTTCGCGTGCGGCGGTGCAGCACGCTGCCGCATGTATTACGCACACGAAATGCGCCCGTTGTAAGGAAACAGCGGTTTATAATCGTCCGCCAGACTTAGAACAGCAACCCGCGCCGGACGAATCTCGCAGCATCGATTGCAGCGCCCGCCAGTCCGGCACACACAGGGCCGGACGACATGGAAGCGAAACCTCCCCGCCGCACCCGCGAACGGATTCTCGAGTTGTCGTTGAAACTCTTCAACGAGATCGGCGAGCCGAACGTCACGACGACGACGATCGCCGAGGAAATGGAAATCAGTCCAGGCAACCTGTACTACCATTTCCGCAACAAGGACGACATCATCAACAGCATCTTCGCGCAGTTCGAGCAGCAGATCGAACGGCGGCTGCGCTTCCCCGAAGATCACCGTCCGACGATCGACGAAACCTGGTCGTACCTGCAGTACATGGCCGATTTCATGTGGACCTACCGGTTCCTGTATCGCGACCTCAACGACCTGCTCGCGCGCAACCGCACGCTCGAGACGCACTTCAAGCAGATCATCAGCCACAAGGTGCGCTTCGCGCACGACATGTGCGAACTGCTCGTGTCCGACGCCGAAATGGTCGCGACGCCCGCCGAGATCGAAGTCATCGCCACCAACATGGCCGTGATCTCGACGTACTGGCTGTCGTATCAGTACGTGATGCACCCGCGCAAGTACAACGACCAGGACGCGATCCGCGAGGAGCTGCACCAGGTCAGCATGCACGTGATCTCGGTCATGGCTCCGTACCTGCGCGGCCGGTCGCGCCAGCTGTTCGACGATCTCGTCTCCGGCAAGCTGCCCAAGCGCCAGTTCACCGACTACCTGCCGCCGCGCGACGGTTCGCCGCGCCCCGCGGGCAGCCCGGTCGCCGTCAAGCCCGCCGCGAAGGATACGAAGCAATGAAGGCCGTCTGCGTTTACTGCGGTTCGTCGTCCGGCGTGCGGCCCGTCTATGCGGACGCCGCGCGCGCATTCGGCCGCGCCCTCGTCGATGCGGGCCTCACGCTCGTGTACGGCGGCGGCCGCGTCGGCCTGATGGGCGTGATCGCCGATGAAGTAATGGCGGCCGGCGGCCGCGCGGTCGGCGTGATCCCCGAGCTGCTCGTCGACAAGGAAGTCGGCCATACCGGGCTGTCCGAGCTGCACGTCGTGCCCGACATGCACCACCGCAAGAAGATGATGGCCGACCTCTCCGACGCATTCGTCGCGATGCCGGGCGGCGCCGGTACGCTCGAGGAGCTGTTCGAGGTCTATACGTGGGCGCAGCTCGGCTATCACCGCAAGCCGGTCGCGCTGTACAACATCGATTCGTTCTACGATCCGCTGATCGCGCTGCTGCGCCATACGGTCGACGAAGGCTTCATGCGTCCGACCTACTTCGACGCGCTGTGCATCGACGCCGAGCCGGTCGCGCTGATCGACCAGCTGCGCCGCTACCAGCCGCCCGCCAGCGACAAGTGGGCGCCCGACGCGGCCAAGTAACCCCTCTCGGGAGCCGCACGTCATGCCCGCACCGTCCGATCGCAAGGCCGTCCTCATCACCGGCGCGAGCCGCGGCATCGGCCGCGCGACCGCCTTGCTCGCGGCCGAGCGCGGCTGGAACGTCGGCATCAACTACGCGCGCGACGCGGCGGCAGCCGAACTGACCGCGCAAGCGGTTCGCGACGCGGGCGGACGTGCGTGCATCGTCGCCGGCGACGTCGCGAACGAAGCGGACGTCATCGCGATGTTCGACACCGTCACGGCGGCGTTCGGGCGCCTCGACGCGCTCGTCAACAATGCGGGGATCGTCGCGCCGTCGCTGCCGCTCGCCGATATGCCGGCCGACCGGCTGCGGCGGATGTTCGACACCAACGTGCTCGGTGCGTACCTGTGTGCGCGCGAAGCCGCGCGCCGCTTGTCCACCGACCGCGGCGGGCGCGGCGGCGCGATCGTCAACGTGTCGTCGATCGCGTCCCGGCTCGGTTCGCCGAACGAGTACGTCGACTATGCAGGATCGAAGGGAGCGGTCGATTCGCTGACGATCGGCCTCGCAAAGGAACTCGGCCCGCACGGCGTGCGCGTCAACGCGGTCCGTCCCGGCCTGATCGAGACGGAAATCCACGCAAGCGGCGGCCAGCCGGGCCGTGCGGCGCGCCTCGGCGCCCAGACCCCGCTCGGCCGCGCGGGCGAAGCGCAGGAGATCGCCGAAGCGATCGTCTGGCTGCTCGGCGACACGGCGTCATATACGACTGGCGCCCTGCTCGACGTCGGCGGCGGCCGGTAATCGCCCGCCCGACGCACCAAAACGGGGCAAGCGGACGTTCCGTGGTCACGACACCACAAATCTCCACAATATCGTGACGGTTTCAGTAAACATCTGTAACAGATCCGTGATTTACTAGCGCCCAGTCAAACAGTCGGTCATCCGGCTGTCCTTTCGCCCCGATGCGACCCTTAATGGTCCCGGCCCATGTCGCCGGACCGTCTTGACCCGACCGAGATCCTTTCCATGCCAGGAACCGCAGCGCCCGGCCGGCGACGCACGTCCGTGCCCGCTTCGGCCCACGCCCGACCAGCGTCCGCCCCCGACCTCGGCACGACGCTCAATACCGCCGGCACGCCCGCCGTGGCCGGCCGCTCCGACGCCGCCCGCGATCGCGTGCTCGGGCTCGGCTGGCGCGTCTGGTTGCTGGTTGCCGCGCTGGTCTGTGCGTATACGCTGCCGGGTGTGCTCGGCCACGATCCGTGGAAGCAGGACGAAACCTATACGTTCGGCATCATCCAGCACATGCTCGAGACCGGCGACTTCGTCGTGCCGACCAACGCCGGCCAGCCGTTCATGGAAAAGCCGCCGCTCTACGCGTGGGTCGCGACGAGCCTTGCATGGCTGCTGCAGCGAGTGATGCCGCTGCACGACGCGGCGCGACTGGCGAGCGCGCTGTTCGCGGCGCTCGCATTCGGCTTCATCGCACGCGCGGCGCGCAGCGCCAGCGGCGCCGAACGGTGGCTCGACCTGCGCGTGATCGGGCCCGTCGTGTTGAGCGCGGGCACGCTCGTCGTCATCAAGCACGTGCACGACATGATGACGGACGTCGCGCTGTTTGCCGGCACCGCGATGGGCTTCTGCGGACTGCTCGAACTCGTGATGCAGCACGTCGCGCGCGCGCGGCGGATGCGGCACGGGCTACCGGTGCGGCCGTCCGGTCGCTGGGCCGCGCCGATCTTCGGTGCGGGCGTCGGCATCGCGCTGATGACGAAGGGGCTGTTCGTGCCGCTCGTGTTCGCGGCCACGCTCACGGGCGCGCTGGTGCTCTACCCCGCCTGCCGCACGCGCGCGTTCGCGCGTTCGCTCGGCGTCGCCGCGCTCGTGTTCGCGCCGTTCGCGCTGATCTGGCCGATCGCGCTGTTCCTGCGCTCCGAGACGCTGTTCATGGCGTGGTTCTGGGACAACAACGTCGGCCGCTTCTTCGGCTTTTCGGTGCCTGAACTCGGCGCGGAAAACGACAAGCCGTTCTTCATCCTGCGCGCATTCCTGCTGCTCGGCTTCCCGGTCGCGCCGCTCGCGATCGTCGCGCTGGCGCGCGGCGCATGGCGCGACTGGCACACGCCGCGCATCGCGCTGCCCGTGCTGTTCGCGGGCATCGGCCTCGCGGTGCTGCAAGTGTCCGCGACGTCGCGTCAGCTCTACATCCTGCCGTTCTTCGCGCCGCTCTCGCTGGTCGCCGCGCAGGCGATCGACCGCCTGCCGCGCGGGCTGCATCTCGCGTGGGATTATCTGAGCCGCCTGCTGTTCGGCACGGTCGTCGCGCTTGCATGGGGGATCTGGGCGGTGATGGCCGATCCGAACGCGTCGCATGCGAGCATCGCGCTGCTCGGTCGCTGGCTGCCGCTCGACTGGACCATGCCGATCGTGCCCGGATTCGTGATCGGCGCGCTCGTGCTGACGGTCGGCTGGGTGTCGCTGCTGCCGAAGCTGCGCACGACCGGCCGGTGGCGCGGCGCGCTGTCGTGGGGCGCGGGCGCGCTGGTCGCGTGGGGGCTCGTGTATACGCTGCTGCTGCCGTGGCTCGACGTCGCGAAGAGCTACCGGTCGGTGTTCGACGATCTGAACGCGCATCTCGCGCTCGAATGGACCGACGGCGACTGCATGGCGAGCCTGCACGGGCTCGGCGAGTCGGAAGCGCCGATGCTGTACTACTTCTCCGGCATCCAGCACACGCCGATCGACGACGCGAAGACCACGCGCTGCACGTGGATGATCGTCCAGGGCGTGCGGAACGTCGATCCGGCGCCGGGCAGCGAATGGAAACTGTTCTGGACCGGCGCGCGCCCGGGCGACAACGAGGAACTGCTGCGCGTCTACGTGCGCACGCCCGAAGAGCACGGAGCACAGTAATGCAAGACGGCGGCGCCCAGCGGCGCCGTCGTCATCTCCGACCGACGACGCAAGCGGTCGCCCACCGCGCGGGCGCTCGGCTTCCTGCCGGCCGCGCGGCCTCCCCACCCATCAAAACGACGAACCGGGCTCGCGCAGGAAGGCCGTCTCCTCGTCGGTCGACGTGCGGCCGAGCAGCGCGTTCCGGTGCGGAAACCGGCCGAAGCGCCCGACCACGGCCGCATGGCGCAACGCGAAGTCGTGGTAGCCCTCGCACCCGGCCTCGCCGCGAATGCCCGCGCACAGCCGCACGGCCTCGCGCTGGCTCTCGTCCGACTCGTCATGTTCGAACGGCAGATACACGAACGCGCGGTGATGGCCGCTCGGCAGTTGCGCGTCCCACCCGGCCGCGACGACGCGCCGCGCCAGCGCCAGTGCCTTCGGATCGGCGGCGAACGCGCGCGGCGTGCCGCGATGAATGTTGCGCGAGAACTGGTCGAGGACCACGATCAGCGCGAGCGCGCCGAGCGGCGTAGCGGCCCAGCGATCGCAGGCGCCGTCGCACGCGGCGTCGAGCAACGCGCCGTAGCGCGTGCGCAGCACGTCGTCGAACGCCGCGCCGCCGTTGAACCATACCTTGCGCGCGTGGCCGAACTCCGCCGAACCCGGCGCGCCGAACCAGAAATCGAGAATCTCGCGCGCTTGCGGATCGAGCGCCGTGGCGCTGTCCGTCGGGGTGTCGATCGTCATGCAAACTCCAGTACGAGGCGCCGGGTTCGCGCGCTCTTTTTTTCAAGTTTGGCGACCCGCAGGTCGCCGATTTCCGACGTATTGCGCACGTGCGTGCCGCCGCACGGCTGCAGGTCGACGCCGTGGATGCGCAGCAGCCGCACGCGGCCCAGCCCCATCGGCGGCTTCACGCTCATCGTGCGCACGAGGTCGGGCCGTTCGGCCATCTCCGCGTCGGTGATCCATTCGGTCGTGACCGCATGCGCGCCCTGGACGAGCCCCGCGAGGCGGTGCTCGACGTCGACGCGGTCGATCGCGTCCGACGTCGCGAAATCGAGCCGCACGTAGTCGGCCGTCACGCTGCAGCCGTCGACCGGATACGGCAGCACCGCGCACATCAGGTGCGCGGCCGTATGCAGCCGCATGTGCCGGTAGCGGCGCAGCCAGTCGATGTCCGCCACCACGCGCGCGCCGGGCGCGAGCGCCGCGACGTGCGCTTCCTGGCCCGCCGCGGGCACGTGCACGGCATCGTCGGGCGTTGCGCCGTCGAACGTCGCCTTGCGCGTGTCGGCGATCGCGATCGTGCCGCCGTCGGGCAGCGTCAGCGTGCCGCTGTCGCCCGCCTGCCCGCCGCCGAGCGGATAGAACACGGTGCGGTCGAGCCGGATACCGTCATCGCCGACGGCCGCGACGACGGCCTCGCATTGCGTCAGGTAGGCATCTTCGCGAAACAGTGCCTGGGTCATCATCGCGCCTCGTCTCGATGGGGAAACGGTCAGTGTCGCGCCACGCATCGCCGGCAGCCAGACGCACATGGTCCGGCCCCCGGGCAGCAGCGTACCGGTCGATCAACCGGGCCGGTTGCGCATCCAGTCGGCCGTGTCGTAGAACGAATGCATGAGCCGCTCGCGCAGCGGCTCGGGCAACCCGATGTCGTCCATCGCCCACGCCATGCAGCGCAGCCACTGGTCGCGCTCGACCGACGCGATCGGGAACGGCAGGTGCCGTGCGCGCAGCCGCGGGTGACCGAACCGGCTGATGTAGTGGTCGGGGCCGCCGAGCCAGCCGCACAGGAACCAGAACAGCTTGTCGCGCGAGCCGTCGAGCGACGCCGGGTGCAGCGCGCGAATCTCCGCGAACTCCGGCTCGAGGTCCATCAGGTCGTAGAAACGGTCCACCATGTCGCGCACGCGGACTTCGCCGCCCACGAGCTCGAACGCCGTCGGCTGCGACGGCGCATCATCATTCACATCGGTCATACGGATAATCGGAAACGGGATGGTCGGGGCCGCCGGCGGCGCTCACGCGTCGCGCAGCGACTGCAGCGCGGGGCGCCGCAACACATTATGCAGGCTCAGCCAGCCGGCCGCACCGGCACACGCGACACCGGCCGCGATGCCGGCCGGCACGAGCCACGGATCGACCGCGAGCCGGAAGTCGAACACGCGCGATGCGAGCACCCAGCCGACCGCGATCGCCCCCGCCGACGCCAGCGCACCGGCCAGCGCGCCGACGACGATGAATTCCGCGCGCTGCACCGCATTGACCTGCGCGCGCGACGCGCCGAGCGCGCGCAGCAGCGCGGCCTCGCGCACGCGCTCGTCGCGCGAGCCGGCGAGCGCGGTGTACAGCACGAGCACGCCGGCCGCGAGCGTGAACGCGAACAGGAACTGCACCGCGCCGACCACCTGCAGCATCATCCGCTGCAGTTGCGCGAGGATCGGCGCGACATCGATCGCGGTCAGGTTCGGATAGCGCGCGATCAGCGGATCGAGCAGCGCCGCCTGTTCGGCCGGCAAGTGAAAGCTCGTCAGATAGACGGCCGGGAAATCCTTCAGCACGGGCGGCGGCATCAGCACGAAGAAGTTGACGCGGAACGAGCCCCAGTCGAGCTTGCGCACGCTGGTGATCGGCGCATCGACCGTCAGCCCCGTCACGTCGAAACGCAGCGTATCGCCCGGCTTCACGTTCAGCATCTTCGCCAGCCCGGCCTCGATCGAGATCTGCGGCGTGGCCGCGTTCCCGAACCAGTCGCCTGCGACGATCCGGTTGTCGGACGGCAACTCGGTCGAATACGACAGGTTGAACTCGCGATCGACGAGCCGGCGCGCGTCGTCGGACGGATACGCGTCGGGGTTCACCGGCTTGCCGTTGATCGCGACGAGCCGGCCGCGCACCATCGGCTCGGGCACCGCGTCGCGCACGCCGTGCGCGGCGAGCCACGCGGCGACGTCGTCGCGCTGGTCGGGCTGGATGTCGATCAGGAACTGGTTCGGCGCATCGGGCGGCGTCGACTGCCGCCAGCCGGCAACCAGGTCGTTGCGCGTGATCGCGATCAGCAGCAGGCACATCAGGCCCAGCGCGAGCGCGGTGATCTGCAGCGCGCTCGCCGTGCCGCGCCGGTGCAGCGACGCGAGCGCATAGCGCCAGCCGATGCCCGCGGCCACGCGCGCGTTGCGCACGGTGCGCGCCGCCGCGTACAGCACCAGCCGCGCGATCAGCGCGAAGCCGACCAGCGCGCCTGCGAACCCGCCCGCGACGATCAGGCCGAGCTTCAGGTTGCCCGCCGCCACGATCAACAGCCCGGCGAACAGCACGACGCCGACTGCATACGCGGCCCACGCGGTGCGCGACGCATCGCCCCAGTCGCGCCGCAGCACGCGCACCGGCGGCACGCGCGTAAGCGGCGCGAGCGGCGGCAGCGCGAAGCCGAGCAGCAGCACGAGCGCGGCCCCGATGCCGACGAGCGCGGGCCACAGTGTCGGCGGCGGCAGCACGACGTCGATCAGGCCGCCGAGTGCCGCCAGCAGCGCCCAGTGCCCGCCGTAGCCGAGCACCGCGCCCGCGACGCCCGACACGATGCCGATACAGGCGAATTCGAGCGCGAACAGCGCACCGAGCGTGCGACGGCTGACGCCGAGGCAGCGCATCGTCGCGCAGCCGTCGAGATGGCGCCGCATGTAGCGCTGCGCGGCCATCGCGATCGCGACCGCCGCGAGCAGCGCGGTCAGGAGCGCGACGAGCGTCAGGAAATGGCGGGCGCGATCGAGCGTCTGCCGCACCTGCGGCTGCCCTTCCTGCAACGACTCGAGGCCGACGCCGCGCAGCTTGCCGCCGTCGACGCGCCCGTGCGCATAGGCCTCGAAGCGCGCGACGGCCGGCGGGTCGCCGGCCACGAGCAGCCGGTACGTCACGCGGCTGCCGTAGCCGGTGAGCCCGGTCCCGGCGAGTTCGTCCGCGCGCATCATCAGCCGCGGCGAGAAATTGACGAACGAGAAGCCGCGATCGAGTTCGCGGGAGATCGACGCGGCGACCGTGAACGTGCGCAGCCCGACGCGCACGGTGTCCCCCGCCTTCAGATGCAGCGCGTCGAGCAGCGCGGGATCGGCCCATACGGTGCCGGGCGCGGGAATCGCCGTCGCCTTGTGCGCGGCGCTCGCGCCGGCCGGCACGATCTCGACCGCGCCGCGCAGCGGATACTCGGGCGACACGGCCTTCACGGCAGCGAGGCGCGCGGGCGCCGCACCGTTCGCCTGCCCGCCGCCGGCCGACGCGATCATGCTCGGGAAGATCGCCGTGGTCGCGGTGCGCAGCCCGAGTGCGCGCGCCTCGCGATCGAACGACGGATCGACGGGATGGTCTGCGCGCACGACGAAATCGGCGCCGAGCATCTGGCGCGCATCGCGCTCGAGCCCCTGGCGCAACCGGTCGGCGAGAAAACCGACGCTCGTCAGCGCGGCAACCGCGAGCACCAATGCCAGCACGAGGAGCGTCAGTTCACCGGCACGCCAGTCGCGTGCGGTCATCCGCGCGGCCTGGCGAATCAGGTCGTGCCAGCCGAAGCGGCCGGCATGCGCGGGCCGCCCGGCAGGCGACGGGTCGGCGTGCTGCCGCTCGACGGGTGCCGGCGCCTTCAATCGCGCTTGCCCCCGATCGAGTTGAGCCGCGTCACCATGTGATTCGCCATCCCGCGGAACCCGCCCGACACGCCGCGCCACAGACGCGGCAGCGCCCAGGCCGACGCCGCGATGAACGCGGCGAGCAGCACGAGGAACGCGAGCGGAACGAAGAACGCGAGGGCGAGGCCGCCGAACACGAGCCCGTCCTCGGTGGACGACGCGACCCAGTTCGAGATCGGTTCGGGAGACAGGTTGATCAGTGCGCGGGTGCCGGCCTTCGCGATGTGCGCGGCACCGGCGAGCGAACCACCGGCCAGCCCGGCGACCGCGAGCACGGTCGGGTCGGCATGGCCGAGCGCACCGGCGGCCAGCACCGCGCCGGCCGGAATGCGGATGAAGGTGTGCACGGCGTCCCACAGCGAGTCGAACGCGGGAATCTTGTCGGCGAGGAATTCGGTGACGGCGAGCACGGCGGCGGCGCCGATGACCCACGGCGAGGTGAGGACCGCGAGCGTATCGGGCAGATGGAGCCAGCCGACCCGCGCGAGCACGCCGGCGATCAGCACCGTCAGGTAAAGGCGCAGCCCGCTCGCCCACGCGAGCCCCGCGCCGAGCGAAATGGCTTCGATCATGGCCCTCTCCTTGCACTTTCCGTGCGATTTGCCGATTGATCGGATCGAGTCGGCATGACCGGCCGCGCGGCGCGTGGCGACCGGCGCCGCTGGCCGCGAACGGCGCAACGGCATTCAGGCCCGAATGCGTTCCATTATAGACAGGCTATCAGGAGAGCCGGCGCAATTCCGCAGTGCGTCACGCCGGGCACGGGCACGGGC
>Ga0154006_1000720_pt1 | contig 11322 bp, 9 predicted proteins | sample TSFL090MetaG_FD_104747 | JGI IMG/M metagenome (GOLD analysis project Ga0154006, IMG submission 104747) | Attine ant fungus gardens microbial communities from Florida, USA - TSFL090 MetaG | ecosystem: Host-associated > Fungi > Mycelium > Unclassified | place: USA: Florida, Wakulla State Forest... | reverse complement strand
TTGACCCTGCCTCGCCTCTGTAACAGGAGAGATGACGGGGAAATTCGCCATCTGACCGGGGCGCTGATATGATTCGCCCCCTTTTTGATTGACGCGAAACAAAGCCAGGAGGCTAAGGTGTTTGATCGTGTAAAACTCGGCCTGAATCATGTACTGCCGAAAAAATGGTTAACGGAACTTGCGGGTTGGGGTGCCAGCCGTCGTGGCGGCTGGTTGACCAAACTGGTGATTGATATCTTCGTCTGGTTCTACAAGGTTGATATGTCGGAAGCGCGCAAGACCGACACCGCCAGCTATCGCACCTTTAACGACTTCTTTGTTCGCCCGCTGAAAGATGACGCCCGCCCGATCGATGCCGACGCGAACCTGATCGTGTTGCCCGCTGACGGCGCCATCAGCCAGCTGGGCCGCATCGAAGGCGACCAGATTTTCCAGGCGAAAGGCCATCACTATACGCTGGACGCGCTGCTGGCTGGCCAGGAAGCGATGTCGGCGCAGTTCCGCGACGGCCATTTCGTCACCACCTACCTTGCGCCGCGCGACTACCATCGCGTGCATATGCCGTGCAACGGCATCCTGCGCGAGATGATCTACGTGCCGGGCGATCTCTACTCGGTAAACCCGCTGACGGCGCGTAATATCCCGAATTTGTTCGCGCGCAACGAACGCGTTATCTGCTATTTCGATACCGATATCGGTCCGATGGTGCAGATCCTGGTGGGCGCCACTATCGTCGGCAGCATCGAAACCAGCTGGGCCGGCACCATTACGCCGCCGCGCGAAGGGGTAATCAAACGCTGGCACTATCCGGCTGCGGATAGCGAAGGCGCCGTTGTGCTGCTGAAAGGCCAGGAGATGGGCCGCTTTAAGCTGGGTTCAACCGTGATTGACCTGTTTGCGCCGGGACGCGTTAAGCTGGCAGAGAGCCTGGAAGCCGAAAGCAAGACGCGCCTCGGTCAGCCGCTGGCTATCGCGCTGCCGCAGACCGATCCCGTCGACGTTATCGCCGACTAACCGCTGAGAGTGTTTTTGCTGTGCGATCGTTTCTCATCCTGCTGCTGAGCCTCTGGCTCAGCACCTCCGCGCTGGCGGCCACCGTGCCGGATGCCAGCCAACTTAAACAGGCGCTGGACGAGGCGAAAGCGGCAAAAAGCTCTCCCGCGCAGGCGGAGCAGGTGCAGTCTCTTGAGGCTGCCCTCAACTATCTTTCCGAACGCGATGCGTCGCTGGAGCGCGCCAGGCAGTATCAGCAGGTCATCGACGACTTCCCCCGCCTCGCGCGCGAACTGCGCCAGCAAATCTCCTCGCTAGACGACGGCAGCAAAAGCGTACGCAGCACCATGAGCAGCGCGCAGCTCGATCAGGAGATCCTGCAGGTCAGTAGTCAGCTGCTGGAAGAGAGTCGTCAGGCGCAGCAGGAGCAGGATCGCGCCCGCGAGATCAGCGACTCGCTGTCGCAGCTTCCGCAGCAGCAAACCGACGCGCGTCGGGCGATGACCGAGAGCGATCGCCGCCTGCAGAGTGGTGGCGCCGCCGCGTCGCCGCAGAGCCAGGCGCAGCTCTGGGCGCGTCAGGCAGAAAACGCGGTCAATAAAGCGCGCGTGGACGAGCTGGAGCTGGCGCAGCTTTCCGCTAACAATCGTCAGGAACTGGCGCGCATGCGCGCCGATTTGCATCAGCGTAAAGCGGCGCAGCTCGACAACTATCTGCAGGCGCTGCGCAATCAGTTAAACGAGCAGCGCCAGCGCGAGGCGGAGCTGGCGCTGGCGCGCACTGAACAGCTGGCGGAAAACAGCGGCGATCTGCCGCCCGTTATCAGCGATCAGTTTCGCGTCAACCGCGATCTTTCCGCTGCGCTGAACCAGCAGGCGCAGCGCATGGATCTGGTGGCCTCGCAGCAGCGTCTGGCGACCAATCAAATTATTCAGGTGCGTCAGGCGCTGGGCACGCTGCGCGAACAGTCGCAGTGGCTCGGCGTGTCCAATCTGCTCGGCGAAGCGCTGCGCGCGCAGGTAGCGCGTCTGCCTGATATGCCGAAGTCGCAGCAGATTGATAACGAGATGGCTCAGCTGCGCGTGCAGCGCCTGCGCTACGAAGATCTGCTGCAGCAGCAGGATGCGCTGCGCAAAGCGCATCAGCCCGACGGGCAGCCCTTCAGCACCGAACAGCGCCGCATTCTGGATGCGCAGCTGAAAACCCAGCGCGAACTGCTTAACTCCCTGATCTCCGGCTGCGATACGCTGATTCTGGAAATCACCAAGCTCAAGGTCGCTAATACCCAGCTTCAGGATGCGCTGACCGATGTGAAAGATGCCACTCACCGCTACCTGTTCTGGACGGCGGACATCAGTCCGATCGGCCTGAACTATCCGGTGGAAGTGGCGCGGGATCTGTCGCGTCTGCTGTCGCTCGACACGCTGGGCCAGCTGGGTAAAGCGCTGGCGATGATGGTCACCAGCCGTGAGACCGTGCTGCCTTTAACCGGTGCGGTACTGCTGGTCGGCTTCAGCCTCCGAACCCGTCGCCACTTCAACGCTTTTCTGGCGCGCTCGGCGAGCAAGGTAGGCAAAGTCACGCAGGATCGCTTTCGTCTGACGGTGCGCACCGTTTTCTGGTCGATTCTGGTGGCGCTGCCGCTGCCGGTACTCTGGGCAGCGCTCGGCTACGGGCTGCAGCACGCCTGGCCCTACCCTATCGCGGTGGCGTTCGGCGACGGCATTACGGCGACGCTGCCGCTGCTGTGGGCCTTTATGATCAGCGCCGCGTTTGCCCGTCCAAACGGCCTGTTTGTGGTGCATTTCCGCTGGCCGCAGAATCGCGTAGCGCGCGCCACCCGCTATTACTCGCTGACCATCGGCCTGATTGTGCCGCTGATTATGCTGCTGATCGCCTTCGCCAATATGGAGGATCGTCAGTTTTCCGCCTCGCTTGGCCGCCTCTGCTTTATCCTGATCTGCGGCGCGCTGTCGATCGTTACCGTGAGCCTGAAGCGCGCTGGCATTCCGCTCTATCTGGATAAAGAGGGCAACGGTGAGAATCTGGTGAACCGCGTGCTGTGGAACCTGATGATCGCCATTCCGCTGGCGGCCGCCCTTGCTTCAATGATCGGCTACCTGGCAACCGCGCAGGCGCTGCTGGCGCGGCTGGAGACCTCTGTCGCCATCTGGTTCCTGCTGCTGGTGATTTACCACATTATCCGCCGCTGGATGCTGATCCAGCGGCGGCGTATCGCCTTTGACCGCGCGCGCCAGCGCCGTGCCGATATGCTGGCGAACCGCGCGCGTCACGAAGATGAGAAAGAGTCGGCAGCGCAAAACGGCGAGGTCGAGGTCGATGAGCCGGTGATCGACCTCGACGCCATCAGCGCGCAGTCGCTGCGGCTGGTTCGCTCTATCCTTACCCTGATTGCGCTGGTGTCGGTGATCGTGCTCTGGTCGGAGATTCATTCCGCCTTCGGCTTTCTCGAGAATATTCGTCTGTGGGACGTCAGCACTACGGTGCAGGGCGTAGAGAGCATTCAGCCGATTACGCTGGGCTCGGTATTCATCGCAATTCTGGTGCTGATTATCACCACCCAGCTGGTGCGCAATATGCCTGCGCTGCTGGAGCTGGCGCTGCTGCAGCATCTCAATCTGACGCCCGGCACCGGTTATGCTATTACCACGCTGACCAAGTATGTGCTGATGCTGGTCGGCGGCCTGATTGGCTTCTCGATGATCGGCATTGAGTGGTCGAAGCTGCAGTGGCTGGTCGCCGCGCTTGGTGTAGGACTCGGTTTTGGCCTGCAGGAGATTTTCGCCAACTTTATTTCCGGCCTGATCATCCTGTTTGAAAAGCCGATTCGCATCGGCGATACCGTCACCATCCGCGATCTAACCGGCAGCATTACGCGCATTAATACGCGCGCCACCACCATTATCGACTGGGACCGCAAAGAAATTATCGTGCCGAACAAGGCCTTCATCACCGAGCAGTTCGTCAACTGGTCGCTTTCCGACTCGGTAACGCGCGTGGTGCTGACGATCCCTGCGCCTGCGCATGTGGACAGCGAAGAGGTGACAACGGTGCTGAGACAGGCGTGTGAGCGCTGCACTTACGTGCTGGACGTGCCGGCCCCGGACGTTTTCCTGGTCGATCTGCAACAGGGCATTCAGCTGTTCGAGCTGCGTATTCACGCGGCGGAGATGGGACACCGTATGCCGCTGCGCCACGAGCTGCATCAGCTGATCCTGAAAGGTTTTGCCGAGCACGGCATCGAAATGCCTTTTCCGCCTTTCCAGGTGCGTATGGAGACGCTGGGCAAGAAGACGCCAGCCAGCAACGGCACGCCAGCAGCGCGCACCTTTAAATCTGGTGGTTTGTGAGTGAAAAAAACCGGTAAATCCGGTTTTTCGCTCTGTTGACGTGATGATGAGAATGACCGGCCTGAGCGCCGAAGAGTTAACGCAGATCCATCACTGAGTTTGGGCATTTGCCGCTGTTTTAGATGCACGAGGCCCATCAATATGGGCCTCGCTGCGATACAGAGCATGCTACATTTCTCGCGCTTACTGCTTCACAAACTCCTCGCCCTGCGCGATATCTTTTTTCAGCGTCTCGAGCATGCCACGTAGCGCCTGCTGTTCAAAGTCGCTTAGCGCGCCGATAGCGCGTCGCTCGGCGATGCCGTTTTTGCCCAGCAGCAGCGGCTGCGAGAAGAAGCGGGCATATTCGCCATCGCCCTCTACGTAAGCGCACTCCACCACGTTCGCCTCGCCCTGCAGCGCGCGCACCAGCGACAGGCCGAAGCGCGCCGCGGCCTGGCCCATTGATAGCGTCGCCGATCCGCCGCCCGCCTTGGCCTCAACCACTTCCGTACCCGCATTCTGGATACGCTTCGTCAGGCTGGCGACCTCTTCGTCGCTAAAGCTCACGCCTTTCACCTGCGACAGCAGCGGCAGAATAGTCACGCCGGAGTGGCCGCCGATGACCGGGACTTCAACCTCGTCTGGCTGCTTGCCTTTCAGCTCGGCGACAAAGGTGTTGGCACGGATAATATCCAGCGTGGTAACGCCGAACAGGCGATTTTTGTCATAGACGCCGTGCTTTTTCAGGACGTCGGCGGCAATCGCCACCGTGGTATTGACCGGATTGGTAATAATGCCAATAAGCGCTTTAGGCGCAGTTTGCGCTACCTGTTCAATAAGGTTGCGCACGATACCGGCGTTAACATTAAACAGATCGGCGCGATCCATCCCCGGCTTGCGCGCGACGCCCGCCGAAATCAGGATAACGTCCGCGCCGTGCAGCGCAGGCGTCGCGTCTTCGCCGCTAAAGCCCTGAATTTTGACCGCGGTGGGAATATGGCTGAGATCTACCGCCACGCCGGGCGTCACCGGCGCGATATCATAGAGCGTGAGTTCAGACCCCGCAGGAAGCTGGGTTTTTAACAGAAGGGCAAGCGCCTGACCGATTCCGCCAGCAGCGCCAAGAACGGCAACTTTCATTCTGTACTCCTTATTAAGGTGGGGCAGAGTAGAGCCGGATTTCCATCTGTGTCCAGACCTGAATCAACTTCTCAGACGATGACAAACCCACTGTTCATTATGCGTGCAGCAGCACTTAATCTTTTGGGTTGCTACTTTGTCAGCACAACGCGCCTGAATGACCGACAACGATGCCGATGGCAGATAGAGCACGGCCGTGATAGCTATCCATATTACACCTCAATTGTATAACAATTCTGCAACCTTCGCTTTTCCTGCTCTAGCGTCCTTTTGGTCTGCGCAGAAATTTTGTTATCATTGCCGCCCGCGATCCGCGGCGCCTGCCTTTTTTATCGACTAATTGCATAAAAATTCATTCATATGCATAATAATGTATCTGCCGTCGGCGGGCGTTCGGCATTTTTCTTTACTGGTAGCTTATGCGAAACCCATCTAAGCAAGACGAATTGATTAAAGCGTTTAAAGCCTTGTTAAAACAAGAGAAATTCAGCTCTCAGGGCGAGATAGTTCAGGCGCTGCAGGAGGAAGGCTTCGACAATATCAATCAGTCGAAGGTCTCTCGTATGCTGACTAAATTCGGCGCGGTACGCACGCGTAACGCCAAAATGGAGATGGTTTACTGTCTGCCAGCGGAACTGGGCGTGCCAACCACCACCAGCCCGTTAAAAAACCTGGTGCTGGATATCGACTATAACGATGCGCTGATCGTGATTCGTACCAGCCCTGGCGCCGCACAGCTGATTGCTCGCCTGCTTGACTCACTGGGCAAGGCAGAAGGCATTCTTGGCACTATCGCCGGCGACGACACCATCTTTATTACGCCCGCGCGCGCCTTTACCGTCAGGAAGCTGCATGGCGCCCTCTTGACGGTGTTTGAACAAGAGCTCTAAACCGCTTTCTTGACCGGCAGTCGCGCTGCCGGTCAGCCTGCTTGCTCTGTCGTCCTTTCATTTCCTGTCTGCTCAGCGGCTTACCTTATTCTTATCTCTACTAATGTGCTGCACAGCTATCGCTATTCCTGTCTACCTGCTTAACCTTTCGCGCTATTTTACGCTGCTTTACACTACCCGATCAGCAACAACGCCCAGATCCAAATCAATAACCAGCCACTTCCACCCCCCTCTTTCGCACAAAAAGATAATGAGACCTAATGCTTTGTTTTGTAAGCCATTAAACCTCTAATGCCTGGTTTTTGAACCATTTTTATAACTATAAAGAATAAAAAGGAGCCATAAGGATAAAGAATCACAAAAAAATATTATTAGGCAGATATTAATTTCACACGTTATTAGTTCTATACTCCTTTTCGTGATGCAAATCACATCAAACAAAAAGACAAAAACAGACGACGAGGAAATATCTATGAACGTTAAAACTACTATCGCAACCCTGAGCATTCTATCTGCCCTGTCATTCGGTGCTTTTGCAGCAGAATCTATTAATGCGCAGCAGGCGCAAAATCTGCAGCCAATCGGCTCAGTAAGCGTAAGCGGCGTGGCGGGTTCTCCCATGCAGATTAAAGAAGAGCTGAATGCCAAAGCAGAACAGCAAGGCGCCAGCGCCTACCGCGTAATCGAGGCTTATAACAACGGTAACTACCACGCTACCGCCGAACTGTATAAATAAGCGCGTTAGCCAGACACCGTTGGAGAGGCGACCTTATTGAAGCGCGCGTTGCGCATCCGGTGGCCTTATCAATGAATTCAGGAGAGTAGACCATGAAAACTAAATCGCTTATCGCTTTAGCCACGCTGACCGCCGCGCTATCGTTCGGCGCCAGCGCAGCCAGCCTGGTATCGAATCAGCAGGCCGAAACGCTGCAGCCGCTGAATCAAACTATTAGCATCAGCGGTCATGACGGCGACCAGACCAATATCCGTCAGGCGCTTTCTCAGAAGGCAGATGCTCAGGGCGCAGGCCACTACCGCATCATCGAAAACAGCCAGGACGATGCCTATCACGTCACGGCTGAGCTCTATAAATAATTAACCGATCGGGCGCCCACGAGACGCCTGCTATATCGACGACCCGCATCATCATGTCAACCGCAGGTTGTTGATTGTAATGAGGAGACGAACAATGAAAATCAAAACAACCATCGCAACCGTTAGCCTGCTTTCCGTAATCGCATTTGGCGCTCAGGCAGCGCAGTTGATTACCGGCGATCAGGCGCAGAACATGCAGCCTGCGGGGACAGTGACAATCAGCGGTACAGCAGGTTCGCCAATGGACTATCGCGCACAGCTTTCGCAGAAAGCCGATGAGCAAGGTGCCAGCGCCTATAAAGTGATTGAAGCGCGCACCGGCGACAGCTACCACTTTACTGCCGAACTTTATAAGTAATTCCTCGTCAACTACTGACGAACCCTTTGGCCCCGCCTGTCGGGGCCCTTTTTGCTGGGTTACTTAATATTAAAGCGGAGCTGGCCTTCCAGCTCCTCTTCCGCCTCGTCAAAAAGCAGGATCAGCGCGCCATAGCGCCTTTTCTGTCCCTTTCCCAGATTGATAAATTCAATTTCCAGCGGCATCGGCAGCTCTTTGCCGGTGAGTACGTCCCATAACGCATCCAGGTCGCCAATACGATAAACGTTCAGTGCGAAGCGCTCGCTGAACTGGCGGAAAAAATGGGACTGATCAACGATCTCGTCAAAGTCGAAACGCTCGGTTTTCATAGTGAAGGCTCCTGTCCTTCCTCACCGGACGGCACGAGGCCGCCCGCGCGCTAGCTTTCGCTCAGGCCGCCGAGATGCAGCGTCTTGACCTCCAGATACTCTTCCAGGCCGAGCACGGAACCTTCACGCCCCAGCCCCGACTCTTTTACGCCGCCGAACGGTGCCAGCTCGGTCGACACCGCGCATTCGTTGATGCCGATCATGCCGCTTTCCAGCGCGGCGGAGACGCGAAAGACGCGCTGCAGATTCTGGGTATAAAAGTAAGCCGCAAGGCCAAACTCGGTATCATTGGCGCGGCGAATCACCTCTTCTTCATCGCTAAAGCGGAAGCAGGCGGCGACCGGACCGAAGGTCTCTTCCTGCGCCAGCTTCATCTCTTCATGCGCGTCGGCGATCACCGTCGGCTGCCAGAAGTTGCCGCCGAGCGCATGACGTTCGCCGCCGGTGACGATGCGTCCGCCTTTGGCTTTAGCGTCTTGTACGTGCTCTTCTACCTTTTCAACGGCGGAGGCCTCGATCAGCGGCCCCACGACTACGCCCTCCTCTACGCCGTTGCCGACCTTAAGCTGTTTCACTTCTTCTGCAAGCTGGTTCACAAAACGATCGTACACGGCGTCATGAATATAGAAGCGGTTGACGCTGACGCAGACCTGACCGGCATTGCGGAATTTATTGGCAATAGCGCCTTTTACCGCTGCGTCGATATCCGCATCCTCAAAAACGATATAGGGCGCATTGCCTCCCAGCTCCATCGACACTTTTTTCATGGTGTCGGCAGCGTTACGCATCAGCGTCTTGCCGACCTGGGTTGAGCCGGTGAAGGAGATTTTACGCACCGCCTTGCTGGCCATAATCGCATCGCTGATGGCGTGCGTATCACCAGCCACCGCGTTAAGCACACCGTCCGGCACGCCGGCTTTTTTCGCCAGCGCCAGCAGCGCAAAGGCGCTCAGGGGCGTATTGTTCGCCGGCTTAATAATGCCGGTGCAGCCCGCAGCCAGCGCGGGTCCGAGTTTGCGCGTCAGCATCGCCATAGGGAAATTCCACGGCGTAATTGCGGCGACTACGCCGATCGGCTCACGCGTGGCAAGAATGCGCGATCCGGGTTTGGCGGGCGGGATGATTTCGCCGTTGGCGCGCTTCGCCTGCTCGGCGAACCACTGAATAAAGCTGGCGGCATATTCAACTTCGCCTTCCGCCTCTTTCAGCGGCTTGCCCTGCTCGGCGGTCATCAGCTGCGCCAGCCAGCCCTTGTTGTCGATCGTCAGCTGATACCAGCGATAGAGGATCTCAGAACGCGCTTTGGCGGTCTGGGCGCGCCAGGCGGGGAAAGCGCGCTCGGCGGCGGCGATCGCCTGTTCGGTTTCGGCCTTGCCCGCTTTTGCTACGGCGGCCAGCACTTCGCCAGTAGCAGGATTCACTACATCAAAAGTCGCCGTGGCGCGATGCCACTTGCCGTCGGCCAGATAGCCGGTCTGAAAAAAATCGCTGTCGTGCAGTGGGGTCGTCATAGCTTCGCTCCTGTCAGTTTCACTTCCTGTCAGAAAAGTATAGATGGCAAAAGCGGACGTTTTGGGAAAGGCGTGGCGCGGGAGCGGCCGCTGCGCCGGGCAGCGGCCAGATTCAGATTTGGATGAGGGTGTTCTGGTATTTGCCAAGCATATCGGCAAGGCGTTTCACCGGCTCGGTGACGCTGAGCGGCGCATCGTACTGCACCAGCTTCTGCTGATAGACCTCGAACTCCGCCAGCAGCTGCTCAAAGTAGTGGCGTCGCTTCTCATCGCTGCGCGCGGAAATGACCCGATCCGCGGTAGCACGCAGCTGGCGATGGAAGGCTGACAGGTCAGCGTTGACCGGCACGTCGGCATTGCGCAGCCGCTGATGCCCGATAATCAGCGTCAGCGCGATGCGATACTTGTCGATATCGCCAGGGAACAGGTTCAGCAGCATAAACAGCTGCTGATAGAGCGCGGGCAGATGGTTTTCGCGGCGGCGCGCCTGGTTCGTGGTCAGCGCCGACACCGCAGCATACATAAAGCGGTTCAGCAGTTTACGTCCGGTGCGCGCTTTGGATTTATCGCGAATAAGCAGGATTACCATCAGCGCCAGGAAAGCACCGATCATCTGCCCCAGTACATTGTCGAGAAAAACGTTCAGATGGAAGGTCATGGGATTATCCAGCACCAGCACGTTGATCGTCCCGGCTAACGCGCCGAGCGTGCCTAGCTGACGGCGCTGAATCAGGATACCGCTGATAAAGCCGAGCAGGCCAATGGCGATGCAGAGCAGTAGCGCGCTCTGCTGAGTGCTGGGCAGCAGGTACATAAAGTAGAACGCGCTTAGCGGCACGGCAAAAATCATACCGTAGAAAAAGTCCTTCGCCATCATCAGCGGATTCGGTACGCGCATCGCCAGCGCGGTAATTACCGCCAGCATCACCATACAGCCGCTGCCGGACGTCCAGCCGGTATAGAGCCAGAACAGCGAGCCGAGCGCGGTGGCGACAAAGGTGCGAATGCCGTTAATCATCGCGTGGTGGGTTTCAGCGGAGCGCGCCTGGATGACGATTTCGCGCTCGAGGATCCCCTCTTCCAGCGTCGTGATGCGGCTGTTGCTTTTAATGCCTTTCATCAGCAGTAAATACTCCGTCGCCGCGCCGACCCAGCTCGCCAGCGTCACCGGCGTCTTACCCTCTTCGCTGGCGCCAATCACCCGCCGCATCACCTTCATGCGTCGATGCACGTCGGCAGCGCTTTCAACCTTCCTCTCTATCAGCAAACGATACTGAGAGGGAATATATTCCGGGCGCGAATTCTGGATGAGGAAGGTTTCCGCCGCCTGGGTGATCATGGTCAGCGACAGCGTGTTGAGCATTTGCAGCCGACGGTTGGCGTTTTGCCAGCGCGAAGACTCCATCATCAGCTGGCCGCGCATGGTGCCGAGCGCCGACGTGCGGCGCACCAGCGCGCTCCACGCCTTGTCGACCTCTTCTTTGTCCTCATGCGCCACGCAGAGCTGCAGCAGGCGATAATGCGCCACCAGCAGCGAATCGACTTCACTGTCGATCACCTTTTTAATCGAGCGCGGCGAGAAGAGCATATCCGCCAGAATGGCGCAGAGAATACCCAGCACAATCTCGCTGCAGCGCTCGACCGCAAACTGCG
>Ga0154006_1000718_pt1 | contig 11330 bp, 10 predicted proteins | sample TSFL090MetaG_FD_104747 | JGI IMG/M metagenome (GOLD analysis project Ga0154006, IMG submission 104747) | Attine ant fungus gardens microbial communities from Florida, USA - TSFL090 MetaG | ecosystem: Host-associated > Fungi > Mycelium > Unclassified | place: USA: Florida, Wakulla State Forest... | reverse complement strand
CGATTCGCATCGCCTGGTTTATCGTGGTGCTGCCCTCGCTGGTGCTGAACTACTTCGGTCAGGGCGCGCTGCTGCTCAGCGATCCCAAAGCGATTAAAAACCCTTTCTTCCTGCTGGCGCCTGACTGGGCGCTGATTCCACTGCTGATTCTGGCGACGCTGGCGACGGTTATCGCCTCGCAGGCGGTGATCTCCGGCGTCTTTTCGCTGACGCGTCAGGCGGTGCGTCTGGGCTATCTGCCTGGGATGCGCATCATCCACACCTCGGAGATGGAATCTGGTCAAATCTATGTGCCGATGATCAACTGGGTGCTCTATTTTGCCGTGCTGGTCGTGATTATCAGCTTTGAACACTCCAGCAATCTGGCGGCGGCTTACGGCATCGCGGTCACTGGCACCATGGTGCTAACGTCGATTCTCTCCTGTACCGTCGCGGTGAAAAACTGGCACTGGAACCGGCTGGCGGTCGGCCTGATCCTGACGCTGTTTCTCTGCATCGACGTGCCGCTGTTCTCTGCCAACCTGATTAAGCTCTTTTCCGGCGGCTGGCTGCCGCTCTGTCTGGGCCTGATCATGTTCCTGATTATGACCACCTGGAAGAGCGAGCGCTTCCGCCTGCTGCGTCGAATGCACGAGCACGGCAACTCGCTGGAGGCGATGATCGCCTCGCTGGAGAAATCGCCGCCGGTGCGCGTGCCGGGCACGGCCGTCTATATGTCGCGAGCGTTAAATGTGATCCCCTTTGCGCTGCTGCACAACCTCAAGCACAACAAGGTGCTGCATGAGCGCGTGGTCTTCTTGACGCTGCGCACCGAAGATGCGCCTTACGTGCATAACGTGCGCCGCGTTACCATCGAACAGCTATCGCCGACCTTCTGGCGCGTGGTCGCCAGCTACGGCTGGCGCGAAACGCCGAATGTAGAGGAGATATTTCACCGCTGCGGGCTGGAGGGGCTTAACTGCCGCATGATGGAGACTTCGTTCTTTATGTCACACGAGTCGCTGATTATGGGCAAACGTCCCTGGTATCTGCGTCTGCGCGGCAAGCTCTTCCTGGCGCTGCAGCGCAACGCGCTGCGCGCGCCTGACCAGTTTGAGATCCCGCCGAACCGGGTCATCGAACTCGGTACCCAGGTCGAGATCTAATCGTTACCAGCGCAGGGCGACGCAGAGTCCGCCGCCCTCGCGCGGGCTGAAGCGCAGCTGCATGCCGTGCAGCTGCGCCACGTTGCGCACGATTGACAATCCCAGCCCGCTGCCGCTCTTCTCCTGTCCCGGCGGCCGCCAGAAGCGCTCGCCCAGACGCTGCATCTCCGCCTCGCTGAGCCCGGCGCCATTATCCTCAACGCACAGGCCGCGGTTCTCCAGCACGACCCTGACGTCGCTGCCTTCCGGCGTGTAGCGGATGGCGTTGTCCAGCAGATTGCGCGCCAGCAGCGACAGCAGCAGCGGATGACCCTGAATAACCGGTGCGGCGTGGCTTTCCAGACGCAGCGCGACGCCGGCGCGATCGGCGTGGGGCAGCTGCTCGGCCAGCGCCTCCTGCAGCAGGCTATGCAGATCGACAGGCTGAAACGCGCCGCGCGCGTCCTCGGCTTCGGCGCGCGACAGCGTCAGCAGCTGATCCACCAGCCGTGTGGCGCGCTGAATGCCGGCGTCCAGCTGGCGCAAAGCGTGCTGGCGCATCACCTCGTCGTCAGCGGCAAGCTGCACCACTTCGCTCTGCACGCGCAGCGCTGCCAGCGGACTGCGTAGCTCATGGGCGGCGTCGGAGGTAAAGCGGCGCTCGCGCTGCACCATGGCGCTGATGCGGCTAAACAGCCCGTTCAGCGCCTCCGTTAACGGTCTGACCTCCAGCGGCACACGTCCGGCGTCCAGCGGTCTGTCATCGTCTGGCGCGCGCTGCGCCAGCAGCTGCGTGATGCGCTTGAGCGGGCGCAGCTCGCGCCATACCAGACCGAGCAGCAGTAGCAGCATCAGCGGCAGCGCGATAAGCCAGGGCAGAATGCTGCTTTGCACCAGCGCTTTCGCCATATCATCGCGGTATTCCCACTCCTGGCCCACCACGATCCGATGCTGACCGTCCGGCGTCGTCAGCCAGACAAGGCGCCAGGCATCGTCGTCATCGGTTAAGCGTCCGTCATGAAATCCCTGCGCTTCGGCGTCGAACGGCAGCATTCTGCCGTTTTCCCCGTCGTTCAGTACCGGTCTGCCGTCTCGGGTGAAAATGGCAAAGGCGAGCGCGTCGTCATCCTGATCGCCGCGGTGGTGGCGCAGCAGCGCCTTGTTTTTAGGCAGCGTGGCGTCAGCGGGCGCGGTGAGGTCTAGCGCCATCAGTCGCTTGGCGAACAGCAGCTGCTGGGTGTCGAAAAGCTCGTTGATGGTGTCGCGCGTCTGTAGCCAGGCGCTCAGGCTGGCGCTGCCCCAGCAGAGGCCGAGCAGCAGCACGAAGCCGACGCCAAGCCGGAGAAACAGGCTCATTGCGGCGCTCCCAGCATATAGCCGACGCCGTGCACGGTACGGATAAAGGCCGCGCCAAGTTTCTTACGCAGATGATGGATATGCACTTCTACCGCGTTGCTGGAGACGTCGGCATCCCAGCTGTAAAGCTTCTCTTCCAGCTGCGCGCGCGTCAGCACGCGGCCTGGATTGCGTAAAAACAGCTCCAGCAGCGCCAGTTCCCGGCTCTTGAGCGAAACGACCTCGCCATTCTGGGTCACGCTATGGCTGGCGGGCTGCATAGTGACATTTCCGTGACGCAGCTCCGGCTGCAGCTGGCCGTGGCGACGCCGGATGAGCGCCTGTAGCCGCGCGGCGACTTCTGTCAGGGCGAAAGGCTTGCAGAGATAGTCGTCCGCGCCAAGCTGCAAACCTTCCACGCGCTGATCGAGGGCGTCGCGCGCGGTCAGGATCAGGACAGGCACGTCCGCGCCCTGCTGGCGCCATTCGCGCAGAATTTCCAGTCCGTCACGCTGCGGCAGCGAAAGATCGAGGATCACCGCGTCCCAGGGCGCCGCGTGCAGCGCGGCGAAACCCTCATCGCCGGAAACAAACCAGTCGACGCTGAAGCCTAATTTGCCAAGGCCTGCTTTGATGCCGTCGCCAATCAGCCGGTCATCCTCAATTAATAAAATGCGCATCTTCCCTCCTTTATCCGCAAAGGCTTTATACGAAGGAGAACGAGGCTTGTACAGGCGATATCGCAACTTTTCGCTTATTTTTATCTCTTAAGATCCTGTTAAGAACTGGCTGTTTTAATTAGCAGCGTACAAAACACACATTCATGGAAACGAGGTGAAAATATGAAAAAGCATGCCGCACTCTTAGCTATCCTGGCGCTGACGACTGCACCGGTCTTTGCCGCGCCGCAAGGCGGATTTGTCGATACGAATGCGCCTGCCGTTCAGGCGAAACAGGGAGGTTTTCAGAATGACCAGAGCAGCGTGGTGACCGTCAAGCAGGCGGAAGAGATGAAAGACGACAGCTGGATTACCGTGCGCGGCCAGCTGGAAAAACAGATCGGCGACGAAGATTATCTGTTCCGCGACGCCACCGGCACAATGAAGGTCGAAATCGATCATAAGCGCTGGGATGGTTTAACCATTACGCCGAAAGATCGCGTTGAGCTGACGGGCGAACTGGACAAAGACTTTAACAGCATCGAACTTGACGTTAAGCAGGTGCGCAAAGCGCCGTAACCTCCTCCCTGCCGGGCCGCGTTAGCGGCCCTTTTTATCGCCTAAGTCAAATTCGCCTCAGCAGAAGCGAAACGTTTCGATAGCGATCACACTTCTCGATTTCCCCCGTTGAGTTACTGCTGCCATTTCATACACTGCCGCTAGCGAAACGTTTCGCTCTGGAGCAGAAAATGAAAAAAGGTCGTCTGTTAAACGCTGAACTCTCTTACGTGATTGCCCGCCTGGGCCATACGGATACGCTGACCATTGCCGATGCTGGCTTGCCGATTCCGGCAGGACCGCAGCGCATCGATCTGGCGCTGACGCCGGGCACGCCCGATTTTATGCAGGTGGTAAAAGCCGTCACGCTGGAGATGCAGGTGGAGAGCGCCCTGATTGCGGAAGAGATCAAGCAGCATAATCCGCAGCTCCATAGCGAACTTCTCGCCGTGCTCGAAGCCTTGCAACAGCACCAGGGAAATCGTATTGCAGTGCGTTACATCAGTCATGAACAGTTCAAACAACAGACTCAACGCAGTCAGGCGGTCATTCGCAGCGGAGAGTGCTCTCCGTTTGCGAATGTCATCCTGAGCGCTGGCGTCACCTTCTGAGGCCGTTATGCAACCCTTATTACAGCTCCAGGGGATTGAGAAATCCTTTCCCGGCGTAAAGGCGTTAAAAAGCGCGTCGCTGGCGGTCTATCCTGGGCGCGTGATGGCGCTGGTAGGCGAAAATGGCGCCGGCAAATCCACCATGATGAAGGTGCTGACCGGCATCTACAGCCGTGACGCGGGTTCGCTGCGCTGGCTTGGCGAAGAGACCACCTTCAGCGGTCCGAAAGCGTCGCAGGAAGCGGGCATCGGCATTATTCATCAGGAACTGAACCTCATCCCGCAGCTGACCGTGGCGGAAAATATTTTTCTCGGGCGCGAGTTCGTTAACCGTTTCGGCCGTATCGACTGGAAACGGATGTACGCCGAGGCGGACGCACTGCTGAAGCGTCTTAACCTGCGTTTCAACAGCCACAAGCTGGTGGGCGATCTGTCGATCGGCGATCAGCAGATGGTAGAGATCGCCAAAGTCCTGAGCTTTAAGTCGCAGGTGATCATCATGGATGAGCCGACCGACGCCCTGACCGATACCGAAACGCTGTCGCTGTTTCGCGTGATCAACGAGCTGAAGGCGCAGGGCTGCGGCATTGTCTATATCTCTCACCGCATGAAAGAGATCTTCGAGATTTGCGATGACGTGACGGTTTTCCGCGACGGCCAGTTTATTGCCGAACGTGCGGTGAACGAGCTCAGCGAAGAGAGCCTGATCGAGATGATGGTCGGGCGCAAGCTGGAAGACCAGTACCCGCGCCTCGACCAGGCGCCGGGAGAGATTCGCCTTAAGGTCGAGAACCTTAGCGGACCGGGCGTGCATGACGTCAGCTTTACGCTGCGCAAAGGCGAGATCCTTGGCGTCTCCGGGCTGATGGGCGCCGGACGCACCGAGCTGATGAAACTGCTCTACGGCGCGCTGCCGCGCAGCAAAGGCCGCGTCTGGCTCGACGGCCGCGAAGTGGTGACGCGCGCGCCGCAGGACGGCCTGGCCAGCGGCATCGTCTATATCTCTGAAGACCGCAAGCGCGACGGGCTGGTGCTGGGCATGTCGGTAAAAGAGAACATGTCGCTGACGGCGCTGCGCTATTTCAGCAACGGCAGCGGCACGCTAAAACACGCCGCTGAGCAGCTGGCGGTCGGCGATTTTATCCGTCTTTTCAATATCAAAACGCCGTCAATGGAGCAGGCTATCGGCCTGCTCTCAGGCGGCAATCAGCAGAAAGTGGCTATCGCGCGCGGGCTAATGACGCGCCCCAACGTGCTGATCCTGGACGAGCCGACGCGCGGCGTCGACGTCGGGGCGAAAAAAGAGATTTACCAGCTTATCAATCAGTTCAAGGCCGAAGGGCTGAGCATCATTCTCGTGTCGTCGGAGATGCCGGAAGTGCTCGGCATGAGCGACCGTATCCTGGTGATGCATGAAGGCCGTTCCGGCGGCGAATTTACCCGCGAGCAGGCGACGCAGGAATCTTTAATGGCGGCAGCCGTAGGCAAGCAACACAGCGAGGATTTAGTTGTATGAGCACCCAAACCTTACCGTCCAGCCGTCGCTGGTTCAGCAAAGCCTGGCTGATGGAGCAAAAATCGCTGATTGCGCTCATCGTGCTGATCGCGGTGGTGGCGAGCCAGAGCCCTAACTTTTTCACCGTGGCGAACCTGTTCAATATTCTGCAGCAGACCTCGGTCAACGCCATTATGGCGGTCGGTATGACGCTGGTGATCCTCACCTCCGGCATCGATCTCTCAGTAGGATCGCTGCTGGCGCTGACGGGCGCGGTGGCCGCCTCGCTGGTGGGTATGGAAGTCAACGCGCTGGTGGCGGTTGCGGGCGCGCTGGCGCTGGGAGCGGCGATCGGCGCCGTAACCGGCACAATTGTGGCGCGCGGCAAGGTGCAGGCTTTTATCGCCACGCTGGTGATGATGCTGCTGCTGCGCGGCGTCACCATGGTCTACACCGACGGCAGCCCGATTAATACCGGCTTCAACGACAATGCCGATCTCTTCGGCTGGTTCGGCATCGGCCGTCCGCTGGGGATTCCGACGCCGGTATGGCTGATGGCCGTCGTCTTCCTGCTCGCCTGGTACATGCTGCACCACACGCGCCTCGGCCGCTATATCTACGCGCTGGGCGGCAATGAAGCGGCGACGCGCCTCTCCGGCATCAACGTTAACCGCGTAAAAGTGATCGTCTACGCCCTGAGCGGCATGCTGGCGGCGCTGGCGGGCACTATCGAAGTCGCGCGCCTCTCTTCCGCGCAGCCGACGGCGGGCACCGGCTACGAGCTGGACGCTATCGCGGCGGTGGTGCTGGGCGGCACCAGCCTGGCGGGCGGCAAAGGGCGCATTATGGGCACCCTCATCGGCGCGCTGATCCTGGGCTTTCTGAATAACGGCCTGAACCTGATGGGCGTCTCTTCCTACTACCAGATGATCGTAAAAGCGGTGGTAATCCTGCTGGCGGTACTGGTGGATAACAAAAGCAGTAAATAACTCTGACCTTTACACAGGATGAAATGATGAAAAAGTTGACCGCACTGGCTGTGATCCTTGGCGCGACATTAAGCGCCAGCGCAGTGGCGAAAGATACCATCGCGCTGGTGGTATCGACGCTGAATAACCCCTTCTTCGTCTCGCTGAAAGAGGGCGCGCAGAAAGAGGCCGACAAGCTGGGCTACAACCTGGTGGTGCTGGATTCGCAAAACAACCCGGCGAAAGAGCTGGCTAACGTGCAGGATCTTACCGTGCGCGGCACCAAACTGCTGCTGATCAACCCAACCGATTCCGATGCGGTCGGCAACGCGGTGAAAATGGCCAACCAGGCCAATATCCCGGTGATCACGCTGGACCGCGTCGCGGCGCAGGGCAAGGTGGTGAGCCATGTCGCCTCCGATAACCGCTTTGGCGGTAAAATGGCGGGCGACTACATCGCTAAGCGCCTGGGCGACAGCGCCAAAATTATTGAACTGCAGGGCATTGCCGGTACCTCTGCGGCGCGTGAGCGCGGCGAAGGCTTTAAGCAGGCCTCGGATGCGCATAAATTCCAGATTCTCGCCAGCCAGCCAGCGGACTTCGATCGCACCAAGGGTCTGAACGTGATGCAGAACGTGCTGCAGGCGCATCCGGACGTGCAGGCGGTATTTGCGCAAAATGATGAAATGGCGCTTGGCGCGTTACGCGCATTGCAAACCGCCGGGAAATCTGATGTCGTGGTAGTCGGCTTTGACGGCACCGCCGACGGCGTGAAAGCGGTCGAAGGCGGCAAACTGGCGGCGACGGTCGCTCAGATGCCGGATAAGATCGGCATGATTGGCGTGGACACCGCCGATAAAGTGCTGAAAGGTGAGAAAGTGCAGGCCATCAATCCCGTTGACCTGAAACTGGTCACCCAATAACTCAAAGAAAAGCAGGGCAATGCGCCACCCTTAAACCGGTGGCGCACTCTTTCTGGATCACACCCTATGAGCAAAAGCGCAAAACTCGCCGTTCTCGGCAGCATTAATGCTGACCACATTCTTAACCTGACGCACTTTCCTCGTCCCGGCGAAACGGTGATCGGGGAGCAGTATACCGTTGCGTTTGGCGGCAAAGGAGCGAACCAGGCGGTCGCCGCCGGGCGAGCTGGCGCTGACATCGCTTTTATCGCCTGCCTTGGCGATGATGCTATCGGCGAGCGTATTCGCGCGCAGCTGGCGCGGGACAGCATCGATACCGACGCGGTTGAAACCGTGAGCGGCGAACCCACCGGCGTGGCGATGATTTTCGTCAACGGCGAAGGCGAAAACAGCATAGGCATCTGCGCGGGCGCCAATGCGGCGTTAACGCCTGACTGCGTGGCGCGTCATCAGCAGGTCATCGTCAACGCCTCGGCGCTGCTGATGCAGCTGGAGTCGCCGCTGGAGAGCGTGCTGGCTGCGGCAAAGATCGCGCGCGCCCATCAGACGCAGGTGATCCTCAACCCCGCGCCGGCGACGCCGCTCGACGATGAGCTGCTGGCGCTGGTGGATATCATCACGCCTAACGAAACCGAAGCGGAAAGTCTGACCGGCATCGCCGTCGCCAGCGATGAGGACGCCGCGCGCGCGGCAGAGGCGCTGCACGCCAAAGGCATCGGCACCGTGCTGATTACCCTGGGACGTCGCGGCGTCTGGCTGAGCGAGCAGAGCGGAAAAGGCGAGCGCATTGCCGGCTTTACGGTGAAAGCGGTCGATACCATTGCGGCAGGTGACACCTTTAACGGCGCATTTATTACGGCGCGGCTGGAAGGCAAAAGCCTGCATGACGCGGTGCGTTTCGCCCATGCGGCGGCGGCCATCGCCGTCACGCGTCCGGGCGCGCAACCCTCCGTGCCGTGGCGCGCGGAAATCGACGATTTTTTACTACAGCAGGGTTAAGCCTTGGCGACCATGAAAGATGTCGCCCGCCTGGCGGGCGTTTCCACCTCTACCGTCTCGCACGTTATCAACAACAACCGCTTCGTCAGCGAAGCGGTGCGCGAGAAGGTCGATCGGGCTATCAGCACGCTAAACTACGCGCCTTCGGCGCTGGCACGCAGCCTCAAGCTTAATCAGACGCACACTATCGGCATGCTGCTGACCACCAGCAGCAACCCCTTTTACGCCGAAGTAGTGCGCGGCGTCGAAGACAGCTGCTACGAGCGCGGCTACAGCCTAATCCTCTGCAATACGGCGGGCGACGAAGATCGCATGAACCGCAGCCTGGAAACGCTGCTGCAAAAGCGCGTCGACGGCCTGCTGATCATGTGTACCGAAAGTCATTTGCCCTCGGCGGCTATCCTTAATCGCTATCCTTCTATTCCTACTGTAATGATGGACTGGGCGCCGTTTGAAGGACGCGGCGATATTATCCAGGATAACGCGCTGCTGGGCGGAGAGCTGGCGACGCAGCACCTGATTGACAAAGGCTATACCCGCATCGCCTGCATTTCCGGCCCGCTGGATAAAACGCCGGGACGTATGCGTCTGCAGGGCTACTACCACGCGATGGAGAAAAACGGGCTGGCGATTCCGGCTGGCTATGTGATTAACAGCGACTTTGAGTTTCAGGGCGGCTACAGCGCTATGAAAGAACTGCTGGCGCTGGCGTCGCCGCCGCAGGCGGTATTCACCAGTAACGACGCGATGGCGGTCGGCGTTTATCACGCGCTTTTTGAGGTGGGATTGCGTATTCCGCAAGATATGGCGGTGATGGGATATGACGATATCGAGCTGGCGCGATACCTGACGCCGCCGCTGACGACAATTCACCAGCCGAAAGACGAGCTGGGCCAGCTGGCGATCGATACCTTAATCCATCGCCTGAGCGATCCCGACGCCAGCCAGCAAACGCTGGTGCTGACGCCGGAACTGGTGGTGCGCGCCTCGACTTAGGCGCTTTTCTTCTTTTTATCGCGATTAGCGATCAGATGGCGGCCATCGCCCGGCCGCAGCAGCGCAAAGGTAAAGGCCGACATCACCGTGACGATGCCCATCGTCAGGAAGGTCGCATGGAACTGCTCGACGGTGCCGGTTTCGAATTCCTGATAAAAGCGCAGAACCGCCGCGCTTACCGCCACGCCAAAGCTAATCGACAGCTGCTGCGTCACCGCCAGCACGCTGTTGCCGCCGCTGGCGTTCTCATCGTTTAGATCCGCCAGCGTGATGGTGTTCATCGCAGTGAACTGCGTTGACATCGACATACCGAGAATAAACAGCGGCAGCAGTAGCAGAACGATGCTTTCTGACGGCGACTGCAGCGCAAAGCTGGCAATAAGAATGCCGATAACGACGGTAATGCCGACCAGCGTACGTCGATAGCCGAACAGGCGCAGCACCTGAGTTACCGTCGATTTAGCCAGAATCGAGCCGATGGCAGTCGGCGCCATCATGCAGCCTGCCAGCACCGCCGAGAAGCCAAATCCTACCTGCAGCATTAGCGGCATGAGGAAGGGGACGCAGCCGGTGCCGAGGCGCGACGCGATATTGCCGATAATGCCGACCGAAAAAGTGCGGGTCTTGAACAGCGGCAGGCTGATTAGCGGCGCTGGATGGCGGCGTGCATGAACGATATAAAGCAGCAGCAATATTACGCCCGCTACCAGTACGCCCGACGCCAGCCAGGCGGAGACGATTCGCTCGCCGAATAGCTCAATACCGATCGACAGCAAAACCAGCCCCGCGCCGAACAGTAAGAAACCGAGAAAATCGAAGCGACGTCTGGGCAAGGTAAAGTCCGGCATATATTTGCGCGCATAGATAATGCCGAGAATGCCGACGGGAATGTTAATCAGGAATATCCAGTGCCAGCTCGCATAGGTGACCAGCAGCCCACCGAGCAGCGGACCCAGTATCGGCCCCACAAGGCCGGGCATAGTGACGAAGTTCAGCACCGGCAGGAGTTCGCTACGCGGATAGGCGCGCAGCAACGCCAGGCGCGCCACCGGCATCATCATCGCGCCGCCAACGCCCTGAACGATGCGCGAGATCACCAGCATCGTCAGCGACTGTGATAAGGCGCAGGCCAGCGAGCCAAGGGTAAAGAGCGACACCGCGATAATAAACACCTTGCGCGTGCCGAAGCGGTCGGCAAGCCAGCCGCTAACGGGAATTAACATGGCGACGGTAAGGGTGTAGCTGATGACGGCGGACTGCATGGCCAGAGGAGAGCGGTCGAGGCTGGTCGCGATAGCGGGTAGCGCAGTATTGAGAATGGTGGCATCCAGTGCCTGCATAAAAAACGCCATGGCGGCTATCCATGGCAGACCGGCCATACTGCGCGCGGATCGTATCATCGAAAATCCTTCTATATAGGTGTCAGTAGCTGGCAAGAAACCGAAGTGACAGCATAGCATCGGCATAAAAAGGCAGGTTGGCAATTTTCTACGGCGAAAGGCTGTTTTTGTGCGCTTTTTAGCCCGGAAATGTCTGCTTTTAACCCGTTCGATTAAAAAAAAGGCATACGGCAATTATTTTCAAAGAAATGCTTGTCAGCCCGGAAGAACTCCCTATAATGCGCCTCCACTGACACGGCACAACGGCTTACGGAATGCGGTG
>Ga0154006_1000717_pt1 | contig 11335 bp, 9 predicted proteins | sample TSFL090MetaG_FD_104747 | JGI IMG/M metagenome (GOLD analysis project Ga0154006, IMG submission 104747) | Attine ant fungus gardens microbial communities from Florida, USA - TSFL090 MetaG | ecosystem: Host-associated > Fungi > Mycelium > Unclassified | place: USA: Florida, Wakulla State Forest... | reverse complement strand
AGCGCGGATGGCGGCGCTGTCGGTGACGTCGCACACGCGCACCTCGGCTTGTCCGCCCTGCTCGCGGATGCGCCCGGCGACGGTCTGCAGCTCGCTCTCGGTACGAGCCACCAGCACTACTCGGGCGCCGTGTTCGGCGAGCGCCTCCGCCATGGCGGCGCCCAGGCCCTTGCTGGCACCGGTGATGAGTGCTGTGCGTCCGTCCAGGCGGAAGCGTTGGGCGATGCCGTTGCTCAATTTGGATGTAGTCACTATGTATCCTTGCTCAGATAAGGTTGTCGATGGTTGTCCAGCCGGCCTCACATGCCGAGGAACGCCTTCTTGATGAGGTCGTCGTTGAGCAGATCCTTGCCGCTGCCTTCCATCACAATGTGGCCGTTCTCCAGCACGTAGGAGCGGTCGACGATCTGCAGGGTCTTGCGCACGTTCTGCTCCACCATCAGGATGCTGATGCCGCGTTGGTTTAGGTTCTTGATTAGGGCGAACAGCTCCTGCACCAGCAGCGGCGACAGGCCCAGCGAAGGCTCGTCGAACATGAGCAGCTTGGGCCGGCTCTGGAGCGCCCTGCCGATGGCGACCATCTGCTGCTCGCCGCCCGACAAGGTCTTGGCGATCTGTGTGCGGCGCTCGCGCAGGCGCGGCAACAGGGTGTAGACTTCCTCCAAGCTTTCCTTGCGCTCCTTGCGCGCTGCCGGGTGGGTCGAACCCAGCAGCAGGTTCTCCTCCACTGTCATCAGCGGGAACAGCCGGCGGCCCTCCGGGATCTGCACGATGCCCAGCGGCACGCGCTCGTAGGCGGTCACATCCACCACCGGCTTGCCGAGGAAATTGATGGCGCCGCTGGTCAGCTTGAGCAGGCCGGACATGGCGTTCATGAAGGTCGTCTTGCCTGCGCCGTTGGAGCCGAGGATGCTGACGATCTCGCCCTGCTTGACGTTCAGGCTGACGCCAGAGAGCGCCTGCATGCCGTCGTAGTGGACGCTAAGGTTTTGCACATCAAGCAGCATGATCTTCTCCCAGGTAGGCGGAAATGACCTTGGGGTGGCTGATCACTTCGGACGGCGTTCCCTCGGCGATCTTCTCGCCGTAACTGATCACCAGCACACGCTCGCACAGCGCCATCACAGCCCGCATCACATGTTCGATCATGACGATGGTCACGCCGCGGTCGCGAATGGTGCGTACCAGGGTGATGGCTTCTTCCACCTCGCTGGGCGTCAGCCCGGCCAGGATCTCGTCAAGCAGTAACAGCTTGGGTTGTGTGGCCAGTGCCTTGGCCAGCTCCAGGCGCTTGCGGTCGACGATGGAAAGGTTCTTCGCGATCTGGCCGATGCGCCGGCCCAGGCCCAGCTCGTGCACGATCTTCTCGGCGTTCTCGATCGCTTCGTGGCGGTTCGAGGTGCGCGCGAAGGCGCCCACCACCACGTTGTCCAGCACGGTGCGCGAGGGAAACGGTTTGACGATCTGGAAGGTGCGGCCGATGCCCAGCTTGCACAGCTGGTGCGGCGGCTTGCCGGTGATGTCGACACCGTCGAAAATGATCTTGCCGGTATCGGGTGGGATGTAGCCGGAGATCTCGTTGAACAGCGTGGACTTGCCGGCACCGTTGGGGCCGATGATGCCGAAGATCTGGCCTTCGGGGACGGACAAGGAAATATCCTTGGTCACCACCAGGCCGCCGAAGCGCTTGTTGAGACGTTCCAGCGTCAGCATCGGAGGTTTGCTCGATACGCTCATTTGCCCGCTCCCACGTTAGGTTTTCCGACCAGCTTGCCGACCTGTGGCGTCGCCTTGGTCTTGCCGGCGTATTGTCCGCCCTGGCCCAGCAGGCGCAGTATGGGATGGATAATCCCCTGGCCCGGCGGCATATACAGGATCACGGCGACCACGGCCAGGCCATAGATGATCAGGTGCAGGCCCGAGTTGGAGCTGCCCAGATAGATCTGGCTCACGGTGGCCAGCGTGGTCAGCACGATGGAACCCACCAGTGGCCCGAACACCGTGCCCAGCCCGCCCACCACCGCCAGGAAGACCATCTGCACCGAGAGGTCGATGCCGGCGATCGTCGCGGGTTCGGCATAGCGGATCAGCTGCACAAAGAAGGTGCCGCCGATAGCGGTGAAGAAAGCCGATAGCCCGGCCGCGACCAGCTTGGTCTTCTGCGTGTTAATACCCAGCGCCTTGGCCGCGTCTTCGTCTTCCTTGATGGCGGTGAGGTAGTAGCCAAGCTTGGAGCGGTCGATGTACCAGCACACCAGCAGCACCACCGCCAGGAACGACAGGATGATGTAGTAGTACGGCACCTTGCTCATGAACTGGAAATCCCACAATCCAGCATTGGGGATGGGCGGTACGCGCAAGCCTTCGGCTCCACCCAACTCGACACCACCGACCTGATTCACGGTCTGCAGCAGCATAGACAGCGCTTCGGCGAACGCAATCGTCGCCAGCGAATAGTAGGCGCCCTTCAGCCGGAAGCTGGGCACGCCGATCAATACCGCCATGAAGGCCGCGGCCAGTGCGCCAACCAGCATGCCCAGCCAGGGACTGAGCCCCCAGTGCAGCGCCAGCAGGGTCGATACATAGCCGCCGATGGCCATGAACGAGGAGTGGCCCAGCGAGAGCTGGCCGGCGAAGCCGCCGACGATATTCCAGCTGGTGGAAAGATAAGCGTACAGCAGGATCATCACCACGCTATGTAGGATGAATTGGTTCTCGATCACTGTCGGCAACAGCAGCGCGGTTAAGGTGAGAACGATGAGAGGAATAGTTTTCTTCATGGCGCAGGCTCAATGGTCGTGTCGCGAGCCGAACAGGCCCGACGGACGGATGAAGAGGAAAATCAGGAAGGCGTAGAGGACAACGACCGACGAGAGTGTGCTGGGTACCCACAGCGTGCACAGTGACTCAATTACACCGATCAGCAGGCCGCCCAACAATGCCCCTGGGATGCTGCCCAATCCACCCAGCAAGACCGTCAGGAACGCCTTAATACCGAAGATGCTACCGATGGAAGGATGTACGTTGTAGAAGGGAATCAGCGCCACACCAGCCGTTCCAAGCACCGCCAGACCAATGCCAAAAGCGATGTTGAACACGCGTGGCACGTTCACACCCATCAGCAGCGCCGTATTGCGGCTCTGGCCGACGGCTCGAATGATCCGCCCCAGTTCCGACTTGTGCAGGAACAGGTAGAACAGCACTGCTACCACTGCGGCCAGCAGGAAGGCGTACAGCTTGGGCATGGCGACGATCACGCTTCCCATCTCCAGCGTCTCGCTCGAGAAGCTGGTCTTTACAGAGTGGTAGTTCGGCCCGAAGATCGCCAAGAAAATGTTTTCGATCAGTACCGACAGACCGAAGGTCAGCACCAGTGCGCCGATCGGCTCGCGGACGTCTGATTCCTTGTTCAGGACCCGCTGGATCAGACCCGCGTTGATCAGATAACCGATCCCGAACATCGCAGGAACTACCACGATCAACGTCAGATAGGGGCTCAGCCCAAGCTTGGTGACGGCCATGAAGGAGATAAACATCGACACCATCAGCAAGGTGCCGTGGGCGAAGTTGATCACCCGCATGATGCCGAAGATCAGTGTCAGCCCAAGGGCGATAAGCCCGTAGATGGCACCGATCAAGATGCCTTGGATAAGAAGTGAAAACACGGCGAAGACCTCTTCTCTAAATTGCGTTCGTTTAGTCAACTGCCCACCTGCGGATCTCATAGCCTGGCGGCCAGCGACCCGCAGGCGGGAGTGCCATCAATAATCGAAGGGGAATTTGAATTGATATCCGGGGCGAGCCTGCTCGGCCGGCCCCACTGTCACGCGCTCGACCTTGCCGTTTACCTTCACGAACTGCACCAGCACCAGGCTGCTGGTATCAGGGAATGTTCCCGTAGCATCGAAGTGCACACGTTGCGAGTAGATCTGGGTCATTCCCTCTTTGAGGTCGGTGGAGGCGAAAGCATTGCGGACCTTCTCCGGATCAGTGCTGCCAGCTCGCTCGAGCACGTCCTTGATCACATACACGCCGGCGTATTCCTTGGCTGTTTCGTTGTTGAGCATCAAGCCGAACTTGTCTTGGAATTTCTTGGCCACGTCTTTGGAAAACGGACGGTTGACGTCAGGCTCCCAGCCAGACACGTCGAATACACCCAAGGCAGCATCGCCAGCATTCTTCAGGTAGTCTGGATCGGTGTGCGCGGCTGAGGTCGCGAAGAAGGCCTTGGGCTTGACGCCTTGTTCCTTGAAGCTCTTAGCCATCATCACCGCGGCCGGCATGAAGGAATTGGCCAGCAGCACGATGTCGGGTTTCGCCGCCTTCACCTTGGTGACCACCGGCGAAGGATCGGTGGTCTTGGGATCGAATGGTTCGTCCAGAACAATCTTCCAGCCGTGCTGCGGCACCAGCTTACGCCACTGCAGTGCGGCGCCCTGGCCGTAGCCCGAGTTCTCGAACACAAGCGCCACGGTCTTCACCGAGGTGTTGGTCTGCTTGGCCATGGCATCGATGAAATCCAGCTGGGCGACGATGCGCATCGAGGTCTTTTCCGCCAAGCGGAAGACGTACTTGAAACCAGGGCGATTGGTGATGGAGTCATCTGAGGACACCGGAGTCCACCACACTCTCTTATAGCGCTCCGCCACTTCGGATGCTGGCAGGGTCACGCCAGAGTTGTAGGCGCCGGATAGAAAATCGACCTTCTCCTGCGCGATCAGGCGCTCTGCCTCCTGAACCGCAACTTGGGGCTTGCTCTGAGTATCAGCGTAGATGATCTTGAGCTTGGCGCCGCCTATGGCTTTAATCCCGCCAGAGCTATTGATCTCATCCACCGCCATGTCGATCGCGCGCTTACTCTGCTGCCCTTGGGGAGCGTTGTCTGCTGTCAACGGCAGCAGATAACCGATCTTCACTTCCTTGACTTGGGCGCTCGCAACGCCGCCCAATGCCAGGGAACCCCAGGCGGCAAATGTCGCCGCCAACGAAATCAGGGACTTCTTCATACTGTCTCCTTCCTTGTTTTAGTTGATGGTATTGCTGGTTTGTGGAGTGGCTCCACTGGAAAGGGTCTTGTTGCCCCTGACTACTATGCAGGCGCCGAGCATCGCAATGTTGTCGGGCAAGGTCGATCTACCCGCCGCGCATGTCCCATGAAAGCCGCATTGTTTTTATTGTTCGCCTGAGCGGACTGTAGAAGCGCGGCTTCAATTTGACAAACGCGTTTATTTTCAAGATTGTGCAAATTAGACGCACAATGGGTTCATAGACACATCTCTCCAATAAGGATGTATTTGAAGATCTCTCACAGTTTCATTCCCATTGCTTGTATTTCACATCGTCATGGCTAGATAGAGAGGCGGTTTGGTGACGACCTGTTTAATAAAGCCTAAGGGGCAAGAGGCCTTATTCGTGTGGGACCTTTTTTGGCTTCGAAGAAGTCATCAATGATTAGCTTCCCAAATGAAAAACGCATGAGACGGGAAGTTGGGCAGAACAAACTCCGAGAGCTCTTGCAGCACATCAAACGCAGGCCTACGGGATGCCTTCAAATTCAGTGCCACATGGTTCACGCCCATTGCTTGCAAACTGGATAGATAATCAACAAGTGCATTCCGACCAGTTCGAATACCAGAGTGGATTCTCTGCGCCGGATGATTAGGGTCTTCTGCCAAGTCAAAGAACAATCCTTGAAAGAACGGCTTGAAAGCGTCTTCGCCGCATTCGGATTTCACCAGCTCATGCCATCCATGAACCAACGGCGCCAGCTGCTCGGGAGTGAGGAAGTAATACAGCCAGCCGTCCGCATGCTTGGCAATCCAATTTAGGTCTTGCCGACTACGCCCAGTCACGATCAGCGGGATGCTGCCGTTAGCCGGGCGAGGTACCAAGGTCAAATTAGCCGACAAGGTGCCAAAGCGGCTCGAATGATGCTGGGGGAAGGATTTCTCCGTCGCCAGGTTGAATACATCAAAGGCATCCCTGAATCGTTCTCCTCGGCTCTCAAACTCCGCCTCGAGGCCAAAAGCAGGGTATTCGGTCGGTCTATCGCCCGAGGATATTCCCAGAATCAGGCGCCCTCCAGACATTTGATCGACAGATGTTGCCTGTTTTGCCAAATGAAGCGGATGTCTCAGCGTGATAACGGCACTCCCCGTCGCTAGCGCCAAGTCCTTTGTCGCGGCAGCTAAATAACCAAGATAGGAAAACGGTTCAAACAGTTGGCCAGTGTCGCCGAACATTGGATCGAAAAGCGGGACGTCACGAGCCCAAACGCCACCAAATCCTTGCTCGTCAGCATACTTGGCGATCGACGCGTGATCCACCATTGTCGGTGCCGGCTGATCAGGATATGCCTCCAGTGGGAGGATAAAACCGATAGTCAGGCGACCGGGCGCGAAAAGTCTATTAAATCCAGGGCTTCGTCTTACTGCAGGTGCACCTGTTGGTTCGATTGAATTCATATTCATACGGTATCCACGGTCTTGTTGCGGAAGTTGCTCTATGCGCCGATGTGTTCCGCCTGTCTTTTTAACGTAGACCATCTAGCCATAAGAGCTCTCTTCATTGAGTATTGGCTTTGCAATGCGGCAGCACCGCAAATGCGTGCCATCACTATACGAAGAACTCAAAAGGACATAAACGCCGCGCTTATTAATCGATATTTTCTGCAGAAGTAACAATGGGTGCGCGAGAAAGCGGGCATTTAGCGGCAACGAGTGCCACAAGCCAATCTATAAACAAACGAGTCTTGGCCGGCATATGTGTTCGCTCGGGATACAGGACCGAGACAGGTTTCGGAATGGGTGGAATTGTGGGGAGTACTTCAACAAGAGAGCTATTTTGTAAATATGGCTCAAGTGCCGGCCTCACTCCTTGGGCCTGTCAGAAATTTCGTGTTTAGGGCATAAGATGTCCCCCAGGAGTGAATATGCCCCGCAAACCGAAAGCAAGTCCGGCAGTTTTGCCGGCAATTCCCGCCGAACTACTTGAGCAGTTTAGCAACGGCCCGATGACGGCCGAGGCCATCAATGCCGCCACGATGGCGCTCAAGAAGGCGCTCATCGAGCGTGCGCTGGGTGCAGAGATGAGCCACCACCTGGGCTATCCGCCGGGTACTGCCAAGCCTGTATCCACCACCAATCAACGCAACGGCAAAGGCGGCAAGACCGTTCTTACCGAAGACGGCCCATTGCGCATTGAGGTGCCCCGTGACCGCAGTGGCAGCTTCGAGCCGTTGTTGATTCCAAAGCATGAGCGGCGCTTCACTGGTTTCGACGACAAGATCATCGGTATGTATGCACGTGGCATGACCGTCCGGAAAATCCAGGCGTTTCTGCAAGAGCAGTATGGCACTGAGGTATCGCCAGAATTCATCAGTTCAGTGACTGACGAAGTGATGGCTGAAATCACTGCCTGGCAAGGCCGGCCGCTGGAGCCGATGTATCCGGTCGTCTTCTTCGACGCGTTGCGGGTCAAGATCCGGGAAGACGCCGTGGTGCGCAATAAGGCGGTATATCTGACCTTGGGCGTTCTGCCTGACGGTTCACGCGACATCCTGGGCCTGTGGATCGAAGGCACCTAGGGCGCCAAGTTCTGGATGAAGGTGTTTAACGACCTCAAGACCCGCGGCGTCAACGATATCCTGATTGCCGTCACGGACGGCCTCAAGGGCATGCCGGAAGCGTTGGAAACGGTGTTCCCGGCCACTACGCTGCAGACCTGCATTGTGCATCTGATCCGTAACAGCCTGGCGTATGCGAACTGGAAAGAGCGCAAAGCACTGGCAGGCGCATTGAAGCCAATCTACACCGCCGTGAACGCAGAGGCGGCCGAGGCCGAGCTCAACGCGTTTGCAGAAGGTGCCTGGGGAGAGAAATTTCCGACTGTGGTGGCTGCGTGGCGCAATGCATGGGACCGGGTCATTCCGTTCTTCGTGTTCCCGCCAGCAGTGCGCAAAGTGATCTACACGACCAATGCCATCGAGAACGTCAACGCGCAGTTACGCAAGATCATCAAGACGCGTGGACACTTCCCAAGTGACGACGCCGCCACCAAGCTCATTTGGCTGGCGCTACGCAATATCACTGCCGCGTGGAGCCGATCCGCACATGATTGGAAGACGGCAATGAACCAGTTTGCTATCCTCTACGCTGATCGCTTCGTGCTTCCGGCTGTTTAATTATTAACCCGCCTACAACATCAAACGTCAATATTCCCCGCCTGCAGAGCATTAGTTTCGATAAACGCCCGACGCGGTTCCACGTCGTCGCCCATGAGGGTCATGAAGATCTGGTCGGCGGCGATGGCGTCTTCGATCTGGACCTTCAGCAGGCGGCGCACGGTGGGGTCCATGGTGGTTTCCCACAACTGTTCGGGGTTCATCTCGCCCAGGCCTTTATAGCGTTGCTTGTTGACGCCGCGCTCGGCTTCTTCGCGCAGCCAGGTCATGGCCTGGCGGAAGTCGGTGATGGCCGATTCCTTGCGTTTTTCACCCTGGCCGCGCGCCACGACCGCGCCCTTGCGGATCAAACCCTTGAAGGTTTGCGCGGCGGTGCTCAATGCCTGGTAGTCGGAACCGGAGGTGAATTCGGCGTCGATCACGGTAGCCTTGATGTTGCCGTGGTAGCGGCGCTGGATGTGCAGGGCCAGCTTTTCGGAGAGATCGTCGAGCTTGGCGATCACTTCGATCGTGGGGTCGTTGATGGCCTGGGTCAGTGCGCGGGCGGAGGCTTCGGCGTGTTCCAGGGTGTCCATCTGCAACTGCACGCCACCATTCATGATGGCGGTCAGCGCGGCTTCATCGATGGCGCGCGACAGGCGCATGATGATGGCGTTGGCGGTGTTGTACTGGCGTGCCAGTTCCACTAGCGCGTCGCCGTTGATGGCATCGACACCTTCGGCCGGCTTGATCTCGGCGTCGTTCAAGGCGATCTGCATCATGTATTGCGCTTCCTCGAAGTCGTCCTTGAGATAGCGTTCGTCCTTGCCAGCCTTGACCTTGTAGAGCGGCGGCTGGGCGATGTAGATGTGGCCGCGTTCGACCAGCTCCGGCATCTGGCGATAGAACAGGGTCAGCAGCAGGGTGCGGATGTGGGCGCCGTCGACATCGGCGTCGGTCATGATGATGATGCGGTGGTAGCGCAGCTTGTCGACGTTGAAGTCGGGGCCGATGCTGGTGCCCAGGGCGGTGATCAGCGTGGCGATCTGCTCGCTGCTGATCAGCTTGTCGAAGCGGGCCTTTTCCACGTTCAGCACCTTGCCGCGCAGCGGCAGGATGGCCTGGAACTTGCGGTCGCGGCCTTGCTTGGCCGAGCCGCCTGCGGAGTCGCCCTCCACGATGTAGATCTCGGATTTCTCCGGATCCTTTTCCTGGCAGTCGGCCAGCTTGCCGGGCAGGCCGGCGCCTTCCAGCACGCTCTTGCGGCGGGTCATTTCGCGCGCCTTGCGGGCGGCTTCGCGCGCGCGGGCGGCTTCGACGATCTTGCCGCACAGGGCCTTGGCGTCGATCGGGTGTTCCTGCAGCCAGGTGTCGAGGCTGCGAGCCACGGCGTCTTCGACGGCCGGGCGCACTTCGCTCGAAACCAGCTTGTCCTTGGTCTGACTGCTGAATTTGGGCTCGGGCACCTTGACCGACAGCACGCAGGTCAGGCCTTCGCGCATGTCGTCGCCGGTGGTCTCGACCTTGGCCTTCTTGGCCAGTTCGTTGACCTCGATGTACTTGTTCAGCACGCGCGTCATGGCCGCGCGCAGGCCGGTCATGTGCGTGCCGCCGTCGCGCTGCGGGATGTTGTTGGTGAAGCAGAGAACGCTTTCGTTGTAGCTGTCGTTCCACTGCATGGCCACTTCGACGCCCACGGGCACGCCGCCGGCGCTCGACTCGGTGTTGACCGCGAACACGTTGGGATGCAGCACCGTCTTGGAACGGTTGATGTAGTCGACGAAGCCCTTCACGCCGCCGCTGAAGGCGAAGTCTTCTTCCTTGCCCTGGCGCTCGTCCACGAGCTTGATGCGAACGCCGTTATTCAAGAACGAGAGTTCGCGCAGGCGCTTGGACAGGATCTCGTAGTGGTACTCGATGTTGTTGAAGATCTCGGCGTCGGCCAGGTACTGGACCTTGGTGCCGCGCTTGTCGGTCTTGCCGGTGACCTTGAGAGGCTCCACACGCTCGCCGCGGCGGAACTCCATCTCGTGCACGTCGCCCTCGCGGCGAATGGTCAGGCGCAGCCATTCGGACAGCGCGTTCACGCAGGACACGCCCACGCCGTGCAGGCCGCCCGAGACCTTGTACGAGTTCTGGTCGAACTTGCCGCCGGCGTGCAGTTCGGTCATCACGATTTCCGCGGCGCTGCGCTGGAATTCGTCGTCCTTGTGCACGGCCGTCGGAATGCCGCGGCCGTTGTCCGTTACCGAGATCGAGTTGTCGGCATGGATGGTGACGACGATGTCGTCGCAATAGCCGGCCAATGCCTCGTCGATGGCGTTGTCGACCACCTCGAACACCATGTGATGCAGACCCGTGCCGTCGGACGTGTCGCCGATGTACATGCCCGGGCGCTTGCGCACGGCCTCGAGGCCCTTGAGCATTTTGATCGAGTCGGCGCCGTAGCTATCGGAGCCATTTGCCGGCGCGGCTTGGATTGCATCGACTTCGCCCGTATCGGACGTGGTGTTCTGTTCGGTCATGAATTACAGCCATCGAATCCGTGAAGCATCCAACCCGCTCCACGGCAAAACAAAAAAAGCTCGGCGACCATGGGTGCCGCGGATCCGGCTCCGCCGGTCCGCCAGCACCGCCCCTTGAGGGGAGCGGCCGCAGGCCGCCGGGGGTGGGCCCCTCAAATCCTCATCGGCATGACGACGTACTTGAAGTCCGTGTTGTCGGGCAGCGTGATGAGGGCGGACGAATTCGCATCGCCCACGCTCCACTGCACGGTTTCAGCCTTCAGGTTGCCGAGCACGTCGAGCAGGTAGCTCACGTTGAAGCCGATATCGAGCGGCTCGAAGCCGTAGTCGATCTCGAGTTCTTCCTGAGCCTCTTCCTGCTCGGCATTGCTGGCGGAGATTTTCATCACGTGGTCGGCCATCTGCATGCGGACACCTTTGAACTTGTCCGTGGTCAGGATGGCCGCGCGTTGCAGGCTGCGCTGCAGCGCTTCGCGCGCGATGGGGAAATGCTTGGTGTAGCCGCTCGGGATCACGCGCTGGTAGTCGGGGAACTTGCCTTCGACCAGCTTGGAGATCAGTTCCACGTCGCCGAACTGGAAGCGGATCTGGTTGGCGGCGACCGAGATTTCGATCGGCTCTTCGCTGTCTTCCAGCAGGCGCAGCAATT
>Ga0154006_1000715_pt1 | contig 11358 bp, 7 predicted proteins | sample TSFL090MetaG_FD_104747 | JGI IMG/M metagenome (GOLD analysis project Ga0154006, IMG submission 104747) | Attine ant fungus gardens microbial communities from Florida, USA - TSFL090 MetaG | ecosystem: Host-associated > Fungi > Mycelium > Unclassified | place: USA: Florida, Wakulla State Forest... | reverse complement strand
TTGCTTGATTTGATAATCAAAGTATTCAAAAAAGCAAAGTTAGACAAGCAGCAAAAGATGTTGTTAAGTCTGAGGTTTATCCTCAGACATACAGTCCTTAAATACATGATTGTGGTGGTCTGTGCACCAGAACAGCCTACCACATAATCACTACCTATTGTTCTATATATAGGAGTACTATTGTTCTTGAAATAGAGATAACCTAACTATCTTAGGGCAGTCCTTTGTTCTTATTCAAGGACAGATGATAATCCATGGATAAAGATCAGTTGTCATGTACAAACATTGAGGACCTTGTATCTCCATGGGATCTTATTGCCTCAGGATCTATTTATGGCCAAAAGAAGAGCATTGAAGAGAGCTTCATGATGGTCATTGAAGCAAACAATTATGTTAAGCAGTTCCTGAGATATCAGCAATTTAGTGTCTAGTGACTTGGTGATCACTGACTGATCTGCTGATAACTTGGTGAATACTGATTGCTTTGAGATGTTTTTGGTACCATTTGAAAGGTCTTCTTAAGGGCTTTTGGTGGCCATTTAGATCATCAAAATAGGTCAAGTATTCCTGGAGTTATAGTCTGAATAAAGTTTGTAACAGTAAGTCCAAATAAGAAAAGAAAAGAAAGTAAAATAAAATAATAACTTAGCTATTTTGCCAAGTCATGATACATAGCTGGGCTCTAGGCTTAAGAGAACTTGATAGTTAGTTAGGGACTATTGGTAAAAGTACAGTACCAAGCTTAGATATTGTGTCTGAGACCTAACTTTACAATTGAATGGTATTGTATAGCATACTTGTGCTATTCTTAGTAGAAACCTTGTGCTGAAGTCCTATTGTAGACTATACATACAAAGAAGTAATACTACATTGTTATAAGATAACTCCTAAAAAGGAAACTATTTCTCACATATTTATCAACTTGATAGAAAACATCCAAAAATACAATGTAGGAAAGATATAAATAGCATAAAATAGTATAGGAAGGATTATGTAAGATATGTATAGTTTTTAGTAAGGGTTATGTGATTGTGGGAGACAGGTGTATAGACCATCTAATATTTGTATAAGTACTTAGTGAAATCCAACAAGGAACTTTATTGAATTCTTTCTGAACAACCACCCTGGTTAAGTTCTAAGCTCTCATGACTGCATACTAATATATATCCTTAAAAAGGCATTTAGGTTAGAGATCCTCTCCTTGGAGTGATAGTATAACTATATTATTAGAGCAGTAGTAAGTAAAATAGTAGATATCTAGCTAGATGAAGATCTTGTGCTCCAGTAGACATAACATTAGTAAGATCATTTTCTATTTGACTTCTCTGGAGACATAGCACCATGTCTCTAGACTGATATCACTCTCAATACAACTCTTTCATGAGTAGAATGCTCAACCAATAACATACTCTTGCCAAACTAAGGACAGAAATTGAGAGAAGAGAAGAAAAAGTGTGTTGGAAATATAGAAGGTTTGGATACCTGGCCTACAACTACAGGATGTTAGTGATTGACTCAAGAACCTTAAGCTAGGGTTTAACTCAAGATAGTACTTTAGAGTTAGAAAGGAACTTGATAGAGTTCTTACTCAATTGCAGTTTACTATATATGCAAGTACATTATCTGTCCTTGTTTAAACTACAAGCTGTCCATCAGCTACTGGTTTAACTCTAGTCTATGTCCATTCTATTTATAGCATTTTGTCATAGTCAAGGTGACTCATAACACAGGAATAAGAATGAGGAGGTGAAGGAGAAACTAACTTCCCTAAATAGATTTGAGGTAATAGTAAATAAGGTAATACAATGTGCAGTAAAGGAGGAAGTGAAAGTAAGGAGACAAGAGATGAAAAAGGAAGGAGTACATGTTGTGTGACTCAAGTTGAGTTGACTCAGCAGCTAAGTCTTTGAGGGTTATAAAGAGAACTCAATAGGGTTTTTGATCAATTGTGCTAGCTGTCATAATTTGGCAAAATGGCTAAGTCATTATGTCAGAGAACACAATCAATATTATTATACAATATCACTAGTTTAACTAAACACTATGTACAAACTGTGCTCAGCCTCAAATTTACTCTTGCAACTAGTAATCACTTTTGAATACTAGTATTCTCTGACATTTTGAGGCTCAAAACCATTTAACAGTGATTACTGTTGCCTTGCCTTATCTTGTCTTGCCTTGCCTTGTTCTGTTCTACCCTGATCCTGCCTAAAATTCCTCTACTATGGTCTGGCCTATAATACATTCCCAATCTAATATCCCAGATAATAAAGTAGAAGTACTCAACAATCTCCTGCCCATCTTTGAAGAGAAGGATCACAAAGAAGAAAAAGAAGTTATCTCTGACATTGCTAAACTCCAGTTACAACTTGCAAGAATCCAACTAGAACTATTCAATCTCTAATAGAAATACAATTCTGAAACTCAAAATCTTGGACTTGATTTCCCAGATGATGTCCCAACCCTTTCTCCTATTAGACAGTCCATTACCTCATTTGAAGATAATATTAAAGACAAGAAAAGTCTTATTATTCAACTATTCTGTAGTGATACCTATGACTTCAATAGGTTCTTTGCTAAAATAAATAAAGCATTTCTATTAGCCCCTCAAAAATTTGTGAATAACATATGTTGAGTAGTATTCACATGCCAGCACTTAGAGGACAATACCACTTCTTGGACTGAACCCATTCTAACTGGAGAAGATCTAGAGCTATAAGAGAATTGGTAAAAATTCTTCATAGCCTTTAGAGAACAGTTTAGGAACCCCAACTTTCAAGACCAATTAACTGAATATCTATATTCCTTAAAACAAATTAGGTTTATCAGGGAATATGTTGTAGACTTCAAAAACTTAGCTTGGAAGGTTGAACAACTCCATAGCATATAAGGAAACATATTCTACAGAAACTTAAAGAATAGAGTCAAAGATTTACTGGTTGGCATTCCTTGTCAAAAAGAAGATTATATCCAGTTCAAGTACACTGCCCTAGAGGCTGACAAACACTAGATATTCTGTTGTTTGAAAGGATCTTCACAAAATAGCCCTATCCAAACATTTGTCAGCCAACTTACCTCAACTTCAACCTATTCTGCTCATCTAACTACATTCTTATCTAATCATGTTACTATCTTGACCCCAACCCAATGTGCCAGTCTGTTAACATCAGAAGAAAAGGAATATCATTGAAATCTTAGACTCTGTTTATACAATAGGGGCTCAGGCCATATTACTGCCTCTTGCCCTACTAAAGCACCCTACATCTATCTCAACACTGTAGGGTTTTCCCTCCAATAACTTCTATGCTCCTTCCTTCTCTCTATTGGAGTTGAGAAAAGAATAAACTTGATACTAATAGTAGTCCCTCCATTGAGTTCTCTACTAAGCCAAGATATAGACAACTCTCTTTCACCTGTTTTAGCTAAACTAATTACTACCTCTTATTTGACTCTAGTTAGAGAAACAATAAATCACATTGTCTGTTATTTTCTTGACTATAGTATAACTGCAAATTTTATATTGAAAACTTTAGTGAATTCCCTCCAGCTAATGCCAATATCTGAGTTAGAAGACCCAATAAGGAGCCTAGACACCAAGAGTATAACAAAAACACCCCTATCTATCTACCTTTTGCAATACTCAATTTAGAGCAATAAATACAAAGAGTACTTTGTTAAAGTTCCAATCAGCAAGTATAAAATTGTTCTAGGAATGCCCTGGTTCAAAAGAACAAACCCAAAAATAGACTGGGCAAGACACCAAGTCTGCTTTGAAGAAAAGCCCAACCTAGAATCCAGCCACTATAAGAGAATACCTGATGTAAACAAACACTATAAACAAGTTTGCAAGTACATTAAGAATTAAGTAGACAACTTATATAAGTCTCTTCTTGTATTAGAAGAAAAATTACCCAGACTAACATTGTTCAAAGTCAATATTGATGCCAAATACTGTTTTTCTAAACCCAAACCCCAAATACTCTTCTAATACAAGGAGTTTATAGACATTTTTAATCTCTAGGCCATACAAATGCTCCTACTATACAGAAGAGTATTAGACCATGGTATTGGTATGCTGAAAGGCCAAAAACTCCCTTACTACCCTACCTACTATCATTTTGAGAAGGAAATGAAGTTACTGAAGGAGCTTATTCAAGATATGGAGTCCAGAAGGTTCATTAGGCAAAGTACTTCTTCTACTGCCCCCCCTACTCTTTTTGTGTCAAAAAAGAACACTTCAGACCTTTGGTTATACATAGATTATATGGTGCTAAATAAAATCACAATAAAGAACAGATACCTAGTTCTCTCTATTGATACACTACTAGACTAACTTTGAGGAGCAAAATATTTCACAAAGATTGACTTGTGAAAAGCCTTCTATCTACTTTGCATTTGTAAAGGAGACAAATGAAAGATCACTTTTCAAACTCTATTTGGTCTCTTTGAATTTCTAGTAATACCTTTTGGATTATGCAATGCTCCTGTTTTCTTCCAAAGTTATATAAACAGAATACTACAAGGCCTAGAAGAATTATTAATTGCCTACTTGGATAATATACTAATATTTGGCACCTCAATTGAAGAACTATACTACCATACCAAACAATACCTACAGTACTATTACAAACTTCATTCAGACTATAACTCTGGGAATACTTGACTGATTTCAACAATCTGAATGGCTACCAAAAGCCCTTAAGAAGACCTTTTGAATGGTACCAAAAATGTCTCAAAGCAATCAGTATTTACCAAGTTATCATCAGATCAGTTAGTGATCATCAAGTCATCAGACACTAAATCACTGATATCTTGGGAACTGCTTAATGTAATCATTCACTTCAATGACTATTGTAAAGCTCTCTTCAATGTGCTTCTTTTGGCCATAAATAAAACCAGAGGCAATAAGATCCCATAGAGATACAAGGTCCTCAATGTTTGTACATAATACTGATCTTTACCTATAGATTATCATCTATTCTTGAATAGAACAAAGGACTGCCCTAAGATAGTTATGTTATCTCTATTTCAAGAACAATAGTACTCCTATATGTAGAACAATAGGTAGTGATTATGTAGTAGGCTGTTCTGGTACATAGACTACCACAATTATATATTTAAGAACTGTATATCTGAGAATAAACCTCAGACTTAACAACATCTTTTACTGCTTGTCTAACTTTGCTTTTTTGAGCACTTTGATTATTAAATCAACCAATTACAAATCAGTAAGTGGCCATTTGTGATAAGTGCCTTAGGGAAAATGGTCTCTATGTGAAATTAAAAAAATATGAGTTTGATACACTTTCTCAATGACCAGATTACCAGATAAACCCTAATAATCCAAACCAATCAGCAAGTTTCAAACTATAGTTCCATATCACGTATTCTATAGATGAGACTGGAAAAGTAGAATTAAGTCTAAATGCTAACACTCGTCTAGACAAAATAAGCACAAGAATTATTAAAGCCTATCTATATAATATATATCTCAAGACTACAAACCTGCAAACAATTGTTGGAAACTGGACACAAGAAGGAAAACTATAGATTTATAAAGGAAAGGTATATATATCTGAAACAATACACTTCAAAATCATTATCCAATATTATGACCAACCACTAGTAAGACACTTCGGTAGAGACTATACATTGAATCTAGTGTAACATAGATTCTGGTGGCCAAGCATATCTAAATCAATTGCAGACTATACTAAAGTATGTCAATAGTATGCACAGAACAAACCTAACACACATACTATATATGGTAACCTACTACTATTCCCTTTTCTAAGTAAACTATGGCAATGTATAGGTATTGATATAATCACCAACCTTTCAAAGTCAAAGAAAACCAATTTTGACTGTATATTTGTCACAATTGATCACTTTACCAAAATAAGTTACTTTATACCTTGCAAAAAGACACTCAATACCAAAGGTACTGCTGAATTGTTCATAGACACCATAATCAGATATTACAGTGTCATGCTAGACAGCCTTTTTAGATAAAATACATGACATTTGTTGAAAAAACTATACTATACTCAGCTCAAGCAGTGAAAGTGACTCTTTGATTATATACTACTAGATTTCCAGTCTTGGACTCATATACATTACCTAAGTAGCAAAAGACTGGCTGTGACTGCCACTATACCAGCCTTATAGAGCCTGTCTAGCTATTCTATACTAAATATAACCCAGAAATCCCCTTTAGAAGCATTCTTGAGGACTGTTCAAACCTTAGAGAGATTAATCTTCTCTGATAGAATGATATTATAGTTTGGTGGCTATCTTATTTGATAGATTAGGCTTTAGTGTTGCTATCAGACCTCAGCAATCATTTTTGATGGCCACTATAATTAGAAATATTGGAGCAACCCTCTTGAGGGCAACACTATTAGAGTATCTAGAAAAAAGAAAATATCTAGGACTAAGAAGGAAGGTCAGAAGTATAAGAAAATAGAATAGAGAGATTGAGAAAGTTGGAAGTGGGGAGATCAATAAAGATGCTGACCTCAAGGGAAGATTACTTATGCTGATCTTAAGGCTTCTTGAGCTATATACAAAGACCAGGTTCAATAAATAGACATAAAAGAAAACCAGGTAAAAGGATTAGGAAGGACTATTACAAATAGCCACTTACTAATTTGTAATTGGTTGATTTGATAATAAAAGTGCTCAAAAAAGTGAAGTTAGACAAGCAGCAAAAGATATTGTTAAGTCTGAGGTTTATTCTTAGACATACAGTCTTTAAATACATGATTGTGGTAGTCTGTATACTAGAACAGCCTACTACATGATCATTACCTATTGTTCTATATATAGGAGTACTATTGTTCTTGAAATAGAGATAACCTAACCATCTTAGAGCAGTCTCTTGTTCTATTCAAGAATAGATGATAATCTATAAGTAAAGATTAGTGTTATATACAAACATTAAGGACCTTGTATCTCCATAGAATCTTATTGCCTTAGGGTCTATTCATAGCCTAAAGAAGTGCATTGAAGAGAGCTTTATGATGGTTATTGAAGCAAATGATTATATCAAGCAGTTTCTGAGATATCAGTGATTTAGTGTTTGGTGACTTGGTAATCATTAACTGATCTGCTGATAACTTAGTAAATACTGATTACCTTGAGATGTCTTTTATACTATTTGAAAGGTTTTCTTAAGGGCTTCCAGTGACCATTTAGATCATCAAAACTAGTCAAATATTCCCAGAGTTATGGTCTGAATGAAGTTTGTAACAAGAACAGGAAGCATTGGTCATATGATTAGAAGAGGATCCTGCTTTATTATTCCACTCCCTACCATAATGGATTGTTGGAATGTTTCTTTTGTTTTCTTAATTGTTAATTCAATGATTTGTAATCCTAATATATACTCTAGGGGTATAGAAGGGCCTAATAACAAATTATCTTCATTATCTCCCTTTCTCTGTCATTCTAGAGCTCTACTGCTATTTTTGAGTGACTAAGCTTTCCTGTTTGTTTTTTTTATAAAAAAGTCTATACAAAATATCCCTTAAGAGGACATCTCACTTTGAGAAGGACTTGGGCATTTGCTTGACTAGGAGTTTAACCACTTGCTATATATTTTTGGAGTGGGTTTCCAACTGTATGGTCAGTTGAAGTAGAGTCTACACAAGGACATGGGAGTTCTAGACAGTACTACTGTATTGATGGTGAGCCAGGCTACTAGACTAGTTTGAGAAAGGTAGTATTATAGTGTGAGATGAATGTATACCTTCAAGATCCTCAATCAACTAGAGCTTGCTTAAGAGAATACCAAAAATACTATATTTCTCTAGTTTTTACTCTGCATTTGACTTTTCATTATTCTTTGTGAGCTCTCTCTCTCTTCTGATTTACCTCCTCTGTACCTACTTGTCTGCATACAACTGTAAAACAGTTTGGAGATTCCATTTCTCTTATCTGTTATCTTACCCTTGTATTCTCATTTATCCCCATTAATAGTTAAGAACAATTATCTCTTGTCTTTGATTTCAGACTTGATTAACACTATAGGTACAAGAAAGGTGTTTATCAAGATAGACTTATGATAGGGGTACAACAATATATAGATAAAAGAGAGAGATAAGTAGAAGACTGCGTTCACAATATATCTTGGAGTATATGAACCCACTGTAATGTTTTTTGGTCTCACAAATTCACCAGCAACATTCCAGGCAATGATAAATAATATATTAAGAGATCTAATAGATATAGGAGATGTAGCAGTATTCATGGATAATATGTTAGTGGAAATAAAGGATGAAAACAAGCATAATGAGGTAGTGGAGAAAATCCTAAGGAAAATGAAAGCAAACAATCTATATCTAAAACCTGAGAAATCTGTATAGAAAGTTAAAGAAATTGACTTCCTAGAACTAGTGATGGGGGCAAAAAGTATAAAAAAAAGATACAGAAAGAGAAGGTATCAGGAGTTCTAGAATGGCCAAGGCCTAAGATAGTTAAAGATATACAGAAGTTCTTAGGATTAGCAAATTACTACAGGCAATTTATGAAAGACTTTGCCAGAATAGCTAAACCACTGCATAGATTGGTCAGAAAGAATAAGAAGTGGGACTGGAAAGAAAAGCAATAAAAGGCATTTAAGAAGTTGAAATAGGTGTTCACAATACAACCAGTGTTAGTGGTACCAGATCTAAATAAGGAGATAAGAGTAGAAGCAGATGTATCAAAGTATACAACAGGAGGAGTGTTGTTGATGAGGTATAAGAATGACAAGTAGAGACCAGTAGCCTGTATTTTGAAGTTATGAAATGAAGCTAAAAGAAATTATGAAATTCACAACCAAGAAATGCTGGCAATTATCAGATGCTTAGAAGAGTGGAGGCACTTGCTAGAAAGAGCACAAAAAAATTTGAGATTTGGAGTAACCACAAAAATCTAGAATATTTTATGAGTAGTCAGAAACTGAACTGTAAACAAGCAAGATGGGCCTTGTACCTATCTAGATTTGACTTTACTCTTAAACATATGCTGGATAGTAGTATAGAAAGAGCTGATAGCCTCAGTAGGCATCCAGACTGGTAGATTAGAGTAAAAAGAGATGATAAGGATAGAGTGTTAGTAAAAAGGGAGTAGCTGGAAGTCAGAGCAACATAAGTGGCAGATATTATGATAAAAGAAGTAGATATACTAGAAAAAATTAAAAAGTTAGATGCAAAAAACAATGAAATAATAAAAGTAGTAGAAGAAATAAAGTGAGCAGGAGTAAAGATGTTGAGAGATGAGAAATAGCGAGAAAAAGATAGACTAATATTAAGAAATAGGAAGGTGTATATCCTAAGGGATGAGAAACTGAGAGCAGAAGTAATCCAGCTATACTATAATATGCTGGTAAGAGGACATAAAGGGCAGTAGAAGACAATAAAGTTGATTACTAGAAACTTCTGGTGACCAGGGATGACAAAGAAAGTCAAGAAGTATATAGAGAGATATAATACCTACCAAAGAAATAAGAATTGTATAGAAGTACTGGTAGAAAAACTGATGCCAAATATAGTACCAGAGAAATCCTGGGCCTATATCACAGTAGACTTTATTACAAAGTTACCATTAGCACAGAGATATGATAGTATATTGGTAGTATACAATAGATTGACAAAAATAGCATACTTTGTACCTACTATAGAAAAGACTTTGACAGAGGGAGTGGCGAGATTGTTCTGGTATAATATTTGGAAGCTATATGGCCTATCAGAGAGTATTATTATGGATAGAGAAGTATAGTTTGCAGTGGGAATAATGAAAGAGCTGAATAATATATTGGAGATTGACACAAAATTGTCAATAGCCTACTATTCATAGATGGATGGATAAATAGAAAGGATGAATTAGGACTTAGAGCAATACCTGAGGATGTTCATTGATCATAGACAAGAGCATTGGCCTGACTGGCTAGTGACAGCAGAGTTTGTATATAACAACAAAGTGTAGACAAGTACAAGAGTATTATTGTTCAAAGCAAATAATAGACAGGATCCATATATGGGATTTGAGATGAGAAAGAAGGGGAAGTTTGAAAAGACAGAGGAGTTTACAACAAGAATAAAGGAAATGCATAAAGAAGTAGAAGCAGTATTAAAGAAAAGTTAGAAGGAAATATAGAAGTATGCAGATAGAAAAAGGGATGAACTGGAAGAGTATAAAGTGGAAGACTGGGTATTACTGAGTACAAAAAATCTCAAGTATCAGATATAGGGGAAACAATCAAAAAAACTAACAGAATAATTTGTGGAACCTATAAGGGAACCCTACCAATGCTACCCCTGAAACACCAGACTCATAGCCCAGAGTAACCCTATGTTTAATTAAATATTATTATATAATATTAAATTCCCTTTAGCTTGACTCAGAGACTCCTAACCCTGACTTATAGGACCATAGGATCAGAGATATCTTAATAGTAGGAGTATATATAGTATAGAAGTACACTCTAGAAATCTTATCCTAATCTCTAAGGATTCTCCTGGAGATAAGTTGTAACATAATTAGGAGTGTAATATTAGCTAAGGATTCCCCTGGAGCCACTCCACTCCAGTTGCTCTTACAGTAGGTTAGGATCTCCTAAAACAGAGCCTTGGAAAAACATAGTAGACAGTCTCCCTCCAGATAATCTTCACTGCTCTTAGTTGATCCTCTGGAACACTCCACTCTATGTAGATGTCATATATGGATACCTTCTAGACCATTACTGATACTCTGGTCTATCTGCAGTACTATCTGCACAAAGTCACTGAGCAATAAAACCACTTGGAAACAAATATCAATAATACTCTTGCTGCTCTAACTGTTTAGCTGCAACAACTTATATAGCTAGTTTCCAATACTCAACTCTCTTGTCTGGTAACAATCTCCTTTCTACTGTTTATACTAACAACTCCCTCTCCAGCAGTCCCTTATCTGCACACATATTCTAAACTCTTGTTTCTCCTAGACTTTTATAGAGACCAGAGTGCTGGCCAAGCCTTTCTCAACTTCTGTGCCCTCTATATTCACCTGGCCCCAGAGTAGTTCAGCTACAAAGAGAAAAAGGTACTCTAGGCCCTCACATTCTTCAAGGGAGGTTGAGCTACCAAGTAGTCCAAAAACCTCTTCAGACAGAAAGCAGACACCAGCATTTTTTCCCTTCAAACCTGGGGTAACTTTAACCAACAATTCCAGACTCAATTCTTTCTAGTCAATGCAGAAGCAGATACAATTAACTCCTTGGAGGGATCATTCTACCACTAAGGAAGTCAGATAGTGGACGACTACCTAGACAGCTTCCAGGCCTTAGTTTTTAATACTGGATATATGAACCTCCAAACCTTAGTGGTGAAATTC
>Ga0154006_1000714_pt1 | contig 11361 bp, 10 predicted proteins | sample TSFL090MetaG_FD_104747 | JGI IMG/M metagenome (GOLD analysis project Ga0154006, IMG submission 104747) | Attine ant fungus gardens microbial communities from Florida, USA - TSFL090 MetaG | ecosystem: Host-associated > Fungi > Mycelium > Unclassified | place: USA: Florida, Wakulla State Forest... | reverse complement strand
TCTGTCACAACCCGGCAAAACTGCACTTCGACAATGCCTGTCACCGGGATCCCGCTCGTTTCCGGCCCACGCCCCGGACGCGCTTGCGCACGGCCGGGCGGTTCCGCATCTCGCGTGCCATCCACCGAAAATACGATCATGTCGAACCAGGACAACTTCCCCGCCGAATCGAACGAGCCGGCCGCTTCCGTATCGCGTCGCGGCTTCCTGAAACTGGCCGGCGTCTCCGGCCTCGCCACCGCCGCGGGCGGGCTCGCGGCCGCCCGTGCCGCCGCGTCGAACCCGGACGGCACCCCGGAACAGGTCCACCTGACGTGGGGCAGCGACCCGACGTCCGAAGTCGCGATCTCGTGGGCGTCGCTCGCGCCGGCCGTCAATCCGCGCGCGCGCATCGTCGCCGACGGCGAGCCGGCACGTACCGTGCACGGCGTGCAGCGCCTCTACACCGACGGCCTGAACGGCGAGACGGTGTTCACGTACCACGCGCACGTGCACGGGCTGAAGCCGAACACGCGCTACCGCTACGAACTCACGGCCGACAACGACAGCAATGCCGCACAGCCGTTTGCCGCGACCTTCACGACCGCGCCGCGCGGGCGCGCACCGTTCCGCTTCACGAGCTACGGCGACCTCGCGACGCCGAACGGCGCATGGGTGCTGTCGTCGCCGCAAAGCCGCTTCGCGGTGCAGGCCGTCGAGCAGTTCCAGCCGCTGTTCCACCTGCTGAACGGTGACCTCTGCTATGCGAACCTGAACCCCGCGCACCAGCCGGAAGTGTGGCGCGACTTCGGCAACAACAACCAGACGTCGGCCGCGAATCGTCCGTGGATGCCGTGCCCCGGCAATCACGAGATCGAATTCAACAACGGTCCGCAGGGGCTCGACTCCTATCTCGCGCGCTATACGCTGCCCGAAAACGGCACGCGTTTTCCGGGCCGCTGGTACAGCTTTCGCGTGAGCTCGGTGCTGTTCATCTCGCTCGACGCCGACGACGTCGTGTACCAGGATGCGGCCGCGTTCGTCGGCGGTCCCGCTCCGCTGGTGCCGGCCGCGAGCACCGGCCGCGCGCCGATCGAACCCGGCACGTCGTTCTACGTGCGCGGCTACAGCCACGGCGAGCAGACGCGCTGGCTCGAGCACACGCTGCGGCATGCGTCGCACGACGACGACATCGACTGGATCGTCGTGCAGATGCATCAGGACGCGCTGAGTTCGTCGAAGACGGGCAACGGCTCGGACAAGGGCATCCGCGAGGCCTGGCTGCCGCTGTTCGACCGTTACGGCGTCGACCTCGTGCTGTGCGGCCACGATCACGACTACGAGCGCAGCTATCCGGTGCGCGGCTGCAATCACCGCGCGGGCGTCGATGCCTCGACCGGCGAAGTCGTCGAGACGCTGCAGCCGCGTCCGGTCGGCACGGCCGATCCGGACCGCACGACGTTCGACACGAGCCACGGTACGATCCACCTGATCCTCGGCGGCGGCGGCACCAGTGCGCCGCTCGACGAGTACGGCGAGAACCCGGCGACCGGCTATGCGCAGGCCAAGGTCTTCACGAAGCCGAACCGGCCGGTGCCGGGCACGGCGGCGAACACCTTCGTGCGCAAGCCGGCCGACGCGCTGGAGGATGCGATCTGGTCCGCGCGCCGCGACACGGGCACGGGCTACGGGATCGCCGTGTTCGACCACGATCCGGGCAAGCCGGGCGGCCAGACGACGATCACGATGCGCTACTACCACGCGCCGGGCGCGGATCAGCACCCGAGCCCACAGTACGAACTGTTCGAGACGATCGAACTGAGCAAGAAGCGCGGCGAGCGCTGATGCGACGGCCGCCCGCGGCGCGTGATCGCGCGGCGGGCGGCCGCGGCTGGTGCATGCGGGACGGCGCGCGCAACGCGCGCGATCCGCTTACGGAGACAGCGAAACCGTGAGCTTGCCGGCGATGACAGCCACGCGGCCCTACCCGGTCCGCAACCGCCGCTAGCTTCGCGATTCCAGCGCGATCCGCACGGCCAGTCCGGCCAGCACCGTCCCCATCAACCAGCGCTGCACCAGCGCCCACACCGGCCGACCGGCAAGAAACCCCGCGATCGCCCCGGCCATGCTCGCGATCAGCGCGTTGACGCTGACGCTGACCGCGATCTGCACGCAGCCCAGCGCCAGCGATTGTGCGAGCACACTGCCATGCCCCGGGGCAATGAACTGCGGCAGCAGCGACAGGTACATCACCGCGATCTTCGGATTCGCGAGGTTCGTGACGAATCCCATCGTGAAGAGCCGCGCGCCGCTGTCGTGCGGCAATTGCCGGACCTGGAACGCGGAGCGACCGCCGGGCTTGAGCGCCTGCCACGCGAGATACAACAGGTACACCGCGCCGGAAAAACGCAGCGCGTCATACGCGTACGGCACGGTCAATACCAGCGCGGTAATGCCGAATGCGGCGCAGAACATGTAGAACACGAACCCGAGCGCGACGCCGCCGAGCGACACCAGCCCCGCGCGGCGCCCCTGGCAGATCGAGCGCGAAATCAGGTAGATCATGTTCGGACCGGGCGTCAGGACCATGCCGAGCGACACGAGTCCGAAAGCGATCAGGGTGGGCAAGGCCGGCACGGCGGTCTCCATCGAGGCAATGAGGTCGAGGCGAATGTCGAACAATATATTGCATGTCGACGGCAGCTAACATGAATAAACTGCAAGCCGCCCATGCGTGCGCTTCACGGCGCCATTACGCTGCCGGCGCGTGACTTGCGCTTCTTCGCCCGCGCCTGCAGCGCCTTTCCTGCCTTCGTGCGTTGTGCGTCGACCAGCTTCACGAATGCGTCGGCAACCGGGTTGCCGGTCGCGTTCCACGACAGCCGCACCGAACGGTGCAGCCTGGGTGACAGCTCCAGCACCCGGCCGCCGAACCGCGTATAGGTCAGCGTGATGCGCGGGACGATCGACACGCCCATGCCCGCCTCGGCCATCGACAGGATGGTCCGCATCTCGACCACGTTGAACGCGGCGCGAAGCGACGCACCGTTGCGCGCGAAGTAGTCCGCGATGACCGGCCCGCACCCCGCCTTCGAGAAGATGAACGGCATCGTGGACAGCAGCTTCGCCGACACGCTCTTGCGGCCGTCGAACAGGCCGTCCGCCGCGACCGCGACGAAATCCTCGTCGAGCAGCGGCAGATCGTGCGCGAAGGTCTTCGTGCCGGCGACCACGCCGATGTCGGCGGTGCCGTCGTCGAGCCACCCCTCGACTTCCGCGTCCGTCCCTTCGAGCAGCACCGCAGTCACGCCCTCATGCGCCGCCTTCAACGCCTCGAGCGCGGGGACGACGAAGGCGAGCGATACGCTCGGCAGCGACGCCACCACCAGCCGCCCTTCGAGCTTGCCGCGCGCGAGGCCGAACTGCTGGCGCAGCGTCTGCGCTTCCCGCACGACGTTCTGCACGTACGGCCACAGACGTTCGCCCGCGGCGGTCAGGACGACCGGCTGGCGATCGCGCACCAGCAGCTTGACCTCGGTGAGGTCCTCCAGTTCGGTCAGCGCATGGCTGATCGCGGATTGACTGCGGCTGAGCCGGTCGGCCGCGGCCGTCAGCGAGCCGAGCTCGACGACGGCAGCCAGGGCCTGCAACTGGGCAAGCGTCATCTCGCCTCCTTGTTTCGGTCCATGTATTTTTCACATGATAGGGTCGCGCATCATGAATTATATTGAACCGGGGCGGCGATATTCGACGGCGTGCGAGGCCAGGATCGGCCGGGCGACCGCGCCCGATGTTTCGCTCCGTGCTCGGGTAAGATGCAGCGTCGAATCAGGACGCCCCCTGCCGACGTACCCGCTTATGTCCCGACCTGCTCCCGATAATGCATCTCAATCTGACTGAAGGCGTGTTGGTTTCCAGCCTGCATGGGCTCCCGGTTCTCGACCTGGTCGGCATTGCCGTCGCGCTGCTGCTCGGCGGAATGGTCAAGGGGATCACCGGCATCGGCGTCCCGCTGGTGGCCATGCCGATCCTCAGCCAGTTCCTGCCGATCCGGCATGCGGTGCTGCTGCTGTCGATGCCGATCATTCTCGGCAACATTCCGCAGGCGCTCGAAGGCGGCGAGGTGCTGGCCACCGCACGCAAAATCGCCGCGCCGATCGCGGGCACCGTATTCGGCAACGTCGTCGGCGTCGCGATCCTGCTGTCGCTGAACGCCGGTCACGCGCAAGCCGCGTCGGGCGCACTGCTGATCGTCGCCGCGACGCTGATGCTGAGCGCGCCGAAGCTGAACCTGCCGCCCGCGTGGCAAAAGCCCGTCGGGTTCGCGCTCGGGTTCGGCGCGGCGCTGATGGAGAGCATCGCGTCGGTGCCGGGCCCGTTGCTCGCCACCTACCTGATCTCGTCCGGCGCGACCGGCCGGGCCTTCACGAAGCAGATCGCGATCATCCTGGTGGTGTCGATCGTCACGCTGATCACGACGTTCAGCGGCGCCACGCACGCGAGCGGCGCCGATCTCGCGATTTCGGCCGCGGCCAGCCTGCCCGCCATCGCCGGCATGTGGCTCGTTCGCCCGCTGCGGGACAAGATGTCGCCGCGGATCTTCCGGATGGTCGTCCTGCTGTTCGTGCTCGTCGCCGCGTCCCAGATGATCTGGAAATCGGGCATCTTCCGCCACGCCGTACCGCCCGTCGCGCCGCTCGACAGCGCGCACGCAATCACGAAATGACGTCGGCCAGCGCGCCATCGCGCATGCGTTCTGAAAGCTGGGAAGCGTAGTATTCGCGGCCTCGCCGTACCGCGCTCGACGCCCTGACAACGGGCAGGCGCGCGGTACCGGTATTGCCATCCACCTGCCGGCCGGCCGCGACATCGGCGACGGCGCGTTTTTCAGAGGCGCGAAATGGAAACATACGTGTTGCTGGGCTGCGGATTCGGCCTGGGTTTGCTGATTGCCGTCTGGGGGATCTGGTCGCTCCGGTGACCGGGCGCACCCGCCATCGTTCCTGTCCGTCCTCACGCACACCCGGCCTCGATCCGCAAGACGCGTTAGACTGTCTCGATGGAACAATGCCGTTATTGCCAGAGAATCCGCGATGAATGGGATTGCCACGGGGACGAATGCCGCCGGGCAATCGCGAAGGCACTGCGCCGGCAGCGCGCGGGCCTGCCGATGGTGCCCGATCGCATCCGCAACGAACTGCCGTCCGGCGCGCCGACCCAGCAAGTGATCGCGGTGCTGTCGCGCCAGCGCCTGCGGGCGCGTCGCGGCAACGAGGAACGCCGCGAACGCAAGGAAATCGACGACGACGGCGTCTGATCCCGCCTCTCCGTCGTCCTGCCCTGCCTGCCGCTACCCCCACCGCCGGGCGCCCGCCCATGCACGGCGCCGCTCCCTCGCCTGCCCGTCCACTGCTTGCAATTCCCGCAACAGCGAATGGGGCCCGATCATATTCATCCCGGAATTATTGCCTGGCTTGCAAGGATCTTTCGCTGGAATCCACGTTTACCCTAGGCCCGTCGAAGCCTACGATGATCTCAATCGCTCACGACATGGTGTCGCCGGCGAAGTCAACAGAACATCGGAGGTCATCATGAAATCGCTCGTTTCCGCAGTCGTCGCCGCTGTCGCCCTGTCCGCCTCGTTCGGCGCATTCGCTCAAAGCACCGTGACCCGCGCACAAGTGCGCAACGAACTCGTCCAGCTTGAAAAGGCCGGCTACACGCCGAGCCAGTCGAGCCCGTACTACCCGGCCGACATCGAGGCCGCACAAGCGCGCGTGCGCGGCGCCGACAACAGCGGCTACGGCGCGCAAGCGGCCCCGGTCGTGCAAGGCGGCGCACCGGCAGTCAAGGTGCAGAACGCACGCGACTCGGTCTACTTCGGCCACTAAGCCCCGCTCAGCCTGCCGCTGCGCGCGTCGCGCGCAGTTCGTGCAGCGCCAACGAGCCCGTCCCGCGACGGGCTCGTCGCATGTCTGCCGTCCGCGTGGCCGGCCCGCCGTCAGCGGCTGCCGCCCGCCGCGACGCGACCGTCGCCATCCATGGCAACGCCGCCGCCCAGCAGTTCCTGGTAACGCACGTACACGCACTGCGCGGCCGCCTTCGCCGCGTACATCGCCGCGTCGGCCTTGACCAGCAACTCCTCGGCCGACGCGCCGTCGGCCGGGTATTCGCTGACGCCGATGCTCGCGCCCACGGCCAGGTGCCGGTCGCCGAACTCCAGTTCCTCGGCCATCACGAGCTGGATGCGCGACGCGATGTCGCCGATCACCGTCGGCACACGCACGTCCGAAATCAGCACGATGAATTCGTCGCCGCCGAGCCGCGCGGCCATGTCGCCGCCGCGCAGGACCTGGCTCAGCCGTTTCGCGACCGCGACGAGCGTGCGATCGCCGGCCGCGTGTCCGTGCTGGTCGTTGATCTGCTTGAAGCGATCGAGATCGACGAACATCACCGCCAGCCCCTCGTGCACCGCGGCCGCATGCCGGATCGCGTCATCCAGATGCTCCAGGAACAGCAGGCGGTTCGGCAGCCCGGTCAGCGGATCGTGACCGGCGAGATGGGTGAGCTCCAGCTGCTTCGCGCGCAGCATGGCGACCTGCGTGCGGATCTCGACGCGCATGCTGTCGAAACAGCGCGCGAGCACGCCGATCTCGTCGGCCCGCTCGACCGGCAGCCGTTCGGCGGCCGGATCGTCGAACACGTGGGTGGCTGCGCGCGCGAGCATCTGCAGCGGCCGCGTGATCGCGCTTGCAAACAGGATCGCCAGGATCACCGCCATCAGGCTCGAGATCAGCACCATCCGGATGATCCGCTCGCCCAGAACCCCGGCCGGCGTCAGCACATCCATCAGCGGCCGCGCCATGCCGAGCACGACGAAGCGGTTGCCCTCGTTGTGCCCGAACGGCGTGCGCACGAACGCGAACATCTGACCGGGCGCTTCGACGGGCTGCGCGAGACCGTCGAGCGTTACGTTGGTGCGCGTCCCGACGAACAACAGCCGCGTGGCGGGAAACGTGTCCTGCATCAGCACGCGCCGCCCGCGATCGAAGCCGAACGTCTGCGACGGATCGGGATGCACGAGGAAATCGCCCCACTCGTTCGCGAGATACACCGCGTAGTCGTCCGGCAGATCACGCTCGAGCCGCTCGAACATGCGCGACAGCTCGACGTCGACGATCAGCGCGCCGACGACCTGCCCGGCCGCGTCGACGACCGGCGTGCCCACGCGCACGATCGGCATCCCCTCGGCCGCATGCGAACCGGTCTCGTGATTGATCGCGATCGGCGACAGGTAGATATGGCCCGGCGCCGTTGCGAGCGTATCGAATACATAGGAAAACTGCCCTTTTTCCTGGAACGCACTGTCCGGCAGCACGACGATGCCGCGTGCGTCGCGATCGACGCGAATCCGCTCGAGCCCGAAGCCGGCGCGCGCGATCAGGCGGATCTGCAGATACTCGGGGTGATTCCTCATGAAGCTGTAGTACACCTGTTCGAGCCGCGTGCGCGGTGCGCGATCGGGGCCGTCGGTGGCCGCGACGCGCGCCGACGACGGCAATTGCGCCAGCACCAGCGAATCGTCGGCAACGTCGGACAACGCGGTCGTGAAGCGCTGCCCGAGCAACTGCGTCGACATCAGCAGGCTGTGCTGCGCTTCCTGCACGAGCATCGTCCGGTTCGCGCGATAGGTGTAGTAGCCGGTCGCGCCGGATGCGATCACGCCGATGCATGCGAACAGCATGGACAGCTTCGACGTAAGCCCGAGCCGGATCATTTTGCGAACCGCTCCGGCCGGTCGCCCGACACGATGCGGCTCCACAGCGATTCGCGCCGCGCGATGTTCTCGACCGGCTGGATCCAGACGAGGTGCTGGTGGCCGGCCCCGAGACCGGGCGGCGGCTGGAGGGTGTTCGCGAGCCCCTGGCGTTCGGTCAGCAGCGCGCCGATCGCCGGTTCGAGCATGTAGTTGATCCACGCGAACGCGAGGTCGCGATGCGCCGCGCCGCGCGTGACGCCCCAGCAATCGAGCCACGCGAGCGCGCCTTCGTCCGGAATCACGTAACCGACGTCCGCACCGGCGCGGCGCAATTGTTCGACCTGCTGCGTGCCGTAGTTGCCGAACATCAGCGCCGCGCGATGCTGGACGAACAGCGCGGTCGCTTCTTCCGGGAGCGTGTAATACGTCAGCAGATTGCGCCGCAGGTCGATCAGCTTGTGCGCGACCGCAAGCGTTTGCGAGGCCGACAGGCGAAACGGATCGCGATAGCCGAGCGCGAGCGCGGTGAACGAAAAATTATGCTGCGCGCTGTTGAAGTCGAGTACCTTGCCGCGATACCGCGGATTCCAGAGTTCGAGCATCGAGTGCGGCGCGGCCGGCACCTGCTTGCGATCGTAGATCAGGCCCATCGACGAGTACGTGAACGGAATCGCGTAGGTGGCACCGCGGTGCACGAGTCCGCCGATCGTCTCGAGCTGCTGGAAATTCGGCAGTTGCCGCCGGCGGTTCGGGATGTGCGACAGGTCGATCGGCGTGAGCAGACCTTCCTGCGTATAGCGCTGGATCTCGGCCGTGTTGGCCGCGAGCACGTCGTACGGCGGCGGCGACGCGCTGTGCATGCGCGTCCATAACGCTTCGTCGGAATCGACGAACGTCACTTCGACGCGCACATGGAATTGCGTCTCAAATGCATTGACGACATCGTTGTCCGCATAGCCCGGCCACGCGAGCACACGCAGCACGTCGTCGCTGGCGGTCTCGGGAGACGCGACGCACGCTGCCAGGCCCGGCAAGCCCAGCGACACGACGACAAGTAATCGGCACACGGCTCGTCGCACACGCCGATACGCGCCGATTCCACTGATTAATCGGTCCCCGCCCGCATTCCCCGAGTGCATTCGACTGTCCTTTTTAGCGTCGATGCCTGATCTGCAACGAGACCATAAAAAATAGCGCGGCGCAATCGGAACAAGCCGCACGAACACCGTGTTCCCGAATACGAAACGCGATACGTATGCGCTCGTTCGATTGCATGTTGTCGCACGCATCCCGACCCGTCGCGCGATTGAAGCAAGTGAAGAACGATCAGGCGAGCGACGTTACGAAACGATTCCGATTCCGATTCCGGTTGCGGCGATGGCCGCGCACCGCATGCATGGCACACGCGTTCGATACGATGGCGACGATGCGTATCCGGAACGAACGCACGCTACGGGAAGCCGAACGCGGCACGACGCGCCGCGGCCGCCGCACTTTCCTTTTCGGGCCGCTCGTCGGACAATGGCCCGCGCCCGCCGGCGCGGTGCCGCACCGGCCCCGCGCGCGGCGATGACGTGCTCCTCCCGCGCCGATGAAACGCTACGAAACCCTCGCTCATACGATCGCCGACGAAATCCGCCAGGGCAACCTCGCGGTCGGCACGCGCCTGCCGTCGCTGCGGCAGATCATCGCGCAGCATGGCGTGAGCCAGTCGACGGTGTTTCGCGCGTACTACCTGCTCGAGCAGTGGGGGCTGATCCGCGCGCGCGAACGCTCCGGCTATTACGTCGCGCCCGGCGCAGGTCCCGCAGCGAACCCGCCCGCGAAACGCCGCGCAAGCCGTGCCGGCGCCACACGCAAGGTCGACATCAGCGATCTTGTGTTCTCGGTGCTCGACGCCGCGACGCAGCCCGGCATCGTGCCGCTCGGCTCCGCGTTCCCGGCGCCGCAACTGTTTCCGCTGCCGCGTCTCGCGAAGTCGCTTGCGCAGGCGGCGCGGCTTGTGAGCCCGTGGAGCACGGTCGTCGATCTGCCGCCCGGCAACGAAGCGCTGCGCCAGCAGATCGCGCGGCGCTATCTCGCGACCGGGCTCGCACAGCCCGTCGACGAGATCGTCGTCACGAACGGCGCGCTCGAGGCGTTGAACCTGTGCCTGATGGCGGTCACGCGTCCCGGCGACGTCGTCGCGGTCGAATCGCCCGGCTTCTACGCGGCGCTGCAGGCGATCGAGCGGCTCGACCTGCGCGCGGTCGAGATTCCCGTTGATCTGCGCACGGGCCTCGATCTCGATGCGCTCGCCAACGCGCTCGACCGGCACGACATCCGCGCGTGCTGGTTCATGACCAATTTCCAGAATCCGACCGGCGTCACGCTGTCGATCGAGAAGAAGCGCGCGCTCGTCGAGATGCTCGCCGCGCGCGAGGTGCCGCTGATCGAGGACGACGTGTACGGCGAGCTGCATTTCGGCCCCGACTATCCGCTGCCCGCGCGCGCTTTCGACCGGCACGGCCTCGTGATGCATTGCAGTTCGTTCTCGAAGACGCTCGCGCCCGGCTACCGGATCGGTTGGGCAGCCGCCGGACGGTTCGCGGAGAAGGTGCAGCGGCTCAAGCTGATGACCACGCTGTCGGCGAGCATTCCCGCGCAGGCCGGCATCGCGAACTATCTGGAGCACGGCGGCTACGATCGTCACCTGCGCAAGCTGCGCGGCGCGCTGCAGACGCAGCTCGCGCGCATGGACGACGCGCTGCGGCGCTGGCTGCCGGCCGGCGTCGAATGGGTGCGGCCGGACGGCGGGTATTTCCTGTGGCTGTCGTTTCCCGATGCGATCGATGCGATGGAACTGCATCGCCAGGCGATCGCACACGGCATCAGCTTCGCGCCGGGGCCGCTGTTCTCGGCCACGCATGGCTTCGAGCGCTGCGTGCGCGTGAACTTCGGCCATCCGTGGAACCGCGACATCGAACGCGCGATCCGCGTGCTCGGCGAGCTGGTCGCCGCGCCGGCGGTACGCAAGGCCGGTTGAGCCGCACGCACGCCGCAACCGTGCAGCCGACGCGCTCACGGGTTACAGTGCAGGCCCCTTCGCTCCTTCGTCCGGTTCCCGTCTCATGAGCGCATTGCCCTACCTCGATCACGCGGCGCTGCTGAAGCTCGCCGCCGAAGCCGCCGGCATCACGCAGCCGTGCCCCTGCACGAAGACCTCGCTGGCCGGCTGGGCCAGCCTGCCGCTGTCGCTGCAGGACACGCAGCTCGTCGAAGTCGCGACGCTCGCGCCGCCCGGCGACCCCGAGCCGACCTACGACGAATACCATCCGGCCGGCACGCGCTACTGGTCGGACGACGCGCCGATCGCGCCGCGCCATTTCCCGTACAACCGCTGCAACGTCAGTCGCTGCGTATCGTGCAGCCGACTGTTCCTGCGCTATCAGGAAGGGGGCGGTTACTTCATCGACCAGCGTATCCGTGCGCTCGATCCGGCCTTGATCGCCGACGCACCTGCGTAAGCCACCCTGACGCGCGCAAGCGCCGCGCCCGCCGCGAAGCGGGCGCCGGCGTTCAGCGCGCCGCCATCGGCTTGCCGAACGCGCCGAGGATCTTCTTCTCGAGCGCGATGTAGTCGT
>Ga0154006_1000711_pt1 | contig 11378 bp, 7 predicted proteins | sample TSFL090MetaG_FD_104747 | JGI IMG/M metagenome (GOLD analysis project Ga0154006, IMG submission 104747) | Attine ant fungus gardens microbial communities from Florida, USA - TSFL090 MetaG | ecosystem: Host-associated > Fungi > Mycelium > Unclassified | place: USA: Florida, Wakulla State Forest... | reverse complement strand
TTTCGGTGCTCTTGCTGACATAAGCATTTGACAAGTCAACTTCCCAGAATTTTTCTCCGAGTGAAGAGCCAGGCACAGGGAAAAGAAAATTGAGCAGGACATAGATCAATGAAGAAACGCCGAAGCCGGTGAAGAACGACATTTGGTAGACTCGAGTAGCGGCAAGTGGGACATCCCTGCCAGCTTTACAGAAGCTATTTGTCAACATGTAAAAAGACCAAGAAAGACAGCATGACGCACTTGCTCCCGCAAAGCCAACAACGTTTATTAGGATGCCACTGATATATGCGGCATAAGCCCTGATACAGGTATCAGCAACGATTCAAGAATCGCTACGGAAGCGGAGCACACCTGCAATTGATTCCGTATGTGTAATAGTACCAGCCGCTCTTCTCAGCGTGGTACAAATCGGCAACACGATAACGTCCGCGGCGAATGACATAGTACTCAGTGATCTGAGAAGGCATAGCACGTAATTGAGAATAAGATCGGAGCAAGACGTGATAAGAGCAGACCATGACTCCAGCGATAGAGCTGAGGAAAACAGAATACGCAGAAAGATATGACGTGAACTGGTTGCTGCTTTTGAGAAGATTCCATGGAAGTATGACTAGTCCAACAATTGCAGCAATATAACCACCGCGTCGAATGTTCTAGGCTCGATATGAGATGAAATTCAGCGTTTCAGGGTAACAAATACCACGTACGACAAAACGAGGGAACAAAGCAGTAAGATCACATCCAGCACTGATCGAATTCGCCGAGATATTTGTTCTATATGAACCCCAAAGATTCAATTTTGATAGGTTGTTAGACAATAGTACTTGGTGATACCAAATTTGAATACACACCCAAGCTACATGAAGGAAGGTTCATCAAAAATTCGAAGACTCTTAATGGATGGCTCGGCTCACCTGTGCAATGATGAATGAGGCGGCAATAAACCATACCCCGAACCTTGTGGCTCTTGATGGACTGCCATCGAGGAATCGATTAAGGAGATCGATGGGTGACCAGATCGCTTCGCCGTAAATTGCCTCAGACGATGAGCTGACGACAAGACCTACAAAGCTAACGAGAGAAAAGCCGAGAGGAACAGATATGAGCTGGGGCCATAAAGCTGCCGAAGGTGTTTTTGCCCGCGAAGAAAAATCGGGTGCGTTTCTAGATACGAAGTCAGTATAATTTAGATCATGATTGAAATGACGTCGATGGAAGGTAAACTGCCTAAGAAAGAAGGGATGCATTTATAGTTTCAAGGATATATATAAATATATAGAAATGGAACCAGAACTTCGGAAATTTGATTGCTCACGTTACCAGAGTGGCCATATTGCTGATGCATGACATGAGACTGACGACCATATCCCAACCGAGCTCTGAGCCATGGACAGTGCTTGGACGGGAAATGATAGGACCGACACCCTTAGCCTTCACAATACACCAGATAAAAAAGGTTATGCCCGCTGCTGGTGCAACAACTGACTTCAGGGTAAAAAGATGTCGGCTGTGCAAAAAGGGGTAAGCACTAAAACCTTTCGGCAAGGGAATGGAACTAACATCTTGTGGATCGGGAACCAGATGGCAGGAAGTGAAATTAACCAGAAAAGAAAGAAACACATGAAATCCCTTGTCGTCGTTCCAGACGACTCTGGAAGGTTATTGGCTGTTGCTGTTTGGGTATCTATCTAAATCGTTTGGATACAGATCACGCACGTATATCATTGACACTTGGCCAGATTGCTCGGAGCATGGCCTTCATGCAATCGCCGCCGATACTGGCTTGCACACCATACCAAATGCTGCGGTAATGGGGTTCGTGATAAGACAAACATAATTTCAAATCACTATCATAGAGATCATTACGCACCATGCCATTGCGCCTCGGTTAAACGTACACCATAGACTTCCATAAAGGCCAAAACTCGTTCTGGCGACAACGGGAAACGTTACATGGAATATTGCACCTGGTCGTGCATTCAGGCAAATGAAGGGTGCGACGACGCCGTATCCGAGCCAGACGCATATCCAAGCCTGCCACCATGAAAGTCCAAGCTGTACCATAGACGACACAATCATCCACCTATAATTTGTTATGTATGACCTTCGTGCCACAAGAAACGGAAGCAAAACCTACGTATTGACGTTGAAGCTGTCAGCTATCCAGCTATCCATTTGGTGTCATTGTAAGGGATAATGTTGCGAATATTGAGTGAACCCACAAGGCAACGAAATTGATGCCCCCCCACTGCCGATTTTTCGGTGGTGTGGGCGCCAGATCATCGTTCTATCAAGGTCCGTCAGTGGACCCTCTGGAAGGTAAAGTGTACAAAGAACAAACAGCTAAGAAAAGTTGTTTGTACGTAAGTCCAGGGGGGTGAGGAACTTGAAGTTTCTGTAAAAGACTCATATTGAGGGGAAGGAAAAATACGGGAGAATGGTTTTACGACTACATTCATATTTAACCATTCAGCTGACCTCCAATACGAAACAAGGAGATAAACATAAACTCGCTCCAAATTTGGTATCAAGATCAAATTACTCCTGACCACTTCCGGAAGATAAATACAGAGATGCCGAAACTACCGAGGGATGACATTTGATAATAAATATAAAAGTGGGACAATGACATTTCTGCTAGCTTCGGAGTGTGGACGTTTGACAACACTGCGCATTTTACTCATGCGCCCAACGTTCGTCACTAAACATTGCCTGGTCTCTCTGGCTGATTGGGTCCAAAGATTTAGACGCTAATCTTGATTAACGTCTACAATGAGATTCTGTGTCTACTTATCAGTTGTGACAGAGTAGAACAATGTTGCAGTGACTGGACTATTTTGCCGCAGATGGTAATGTACGAGACCAATATTCCTCCGGGTTTTATCTCGTTTGAACTCGATATAGAATGACAGGAGGTTTCTGCCAGAGGTATCAGAAATCAGATCCATGCCAATTCGGCTAGCGTTTACGAAAGCAGCTGCCCCGCAAGCATGCGGTTTTGTCTCCCAGTCCCCACGCGATAAGAAAATTTAAACACTTGTCCGCAGATTCATCAGACGATCTACTTATGCTCATTCTTGGGACAGATGTTTATCGCATCCGAAATCGGCAAAGGATAAGATATAAGTAACCAATCAGAAGTGTATATGATAAATCAATCGCCAGATGGGGACCGGAAGTCCCAATGACATTGATAACATGACTTGTATCGGTCTAAATGAGTGAGGTTAAGATAAGAAACATGTATAAGGTGCAGGGAATCGAAATTATAATGCAAAGAAGACGAGGATAGGCCGGTAAATATAGTCCGATAAGATGATGTGTTGAATGGCAAAAGGGATTGACAGTATAGGGCTGTTTCAATCAGGGAAGACGACTGGGACAAAGCTTCAAGGTCATGCCAACTCCAAGCGAGGAACGCTGTTAGATCTTGACAGAGATTTGAAGCGCTCACTGGATGGAGAAGGTGAAGAGAATGTAAACGCGGCATAAATCTGTTTGCGTTCTGGCGTAGTGAATCTTCGCTTCTCGCTGGTTTCTGAAGCCGCAATGGAAGTGGAGGACAAAGAGGTAAGTGTTTGTGGGAAAAAGTCACGTATGTCCGGCTCCAGTGACGCGTCCTAAGATGGGAGGTTAGGAGCGTCAAACACATGAAAGAAGGCATTACCTTTCGGAAATTGGCTTTGGTAACGGGGGAGGCCAAAATGTCAACAGCTGATTCGATAGCCTCATATGCTTGAGAAACATCAGCTAAAGGCTGAACCATCAAGTCATAACACCGGGAGTCAATCGATGCCTGGGTAAAATGCTCAATCTCTTGAGCCTGACTGATAATTTCTTCCTCTAGTCGTGGAAGCCTGGACACTTTATGTGCCCCTCGTCTAGTGGTTTTCCGAGTGGATCCAATTGCCTTTCCCTCTTTGCTAACTACCTCTTTGCTCTGTTTGCCTTTGGAGCCTGCCTTGCGTTTCTTGGGGAGTTGAGAGTCTTTGGCTGTTTTGAGGGCCAGATGTGCGGATGATTTGTCAGCGAGGACAGTAGTTTTACGTTTCTTGGACATAGCAGCTGTCCCTGCACGTTCTCCAGTGAGCGGATTGACATTTTCCTTGTCCGTGGGTATGTGTTCATTTGAGGCTGGAGATTTCGAAAGTTTACTATTTGAGCCGGATGGTGAACGCGTCGTCATGCCATTTGAAGTGGGTTTCTTGGCCTTAATGACTTCGTCAGCAGGAAGGTCCTGGAAAACGGTGAAGGTTCTCGAGGTCATGAGGGCAGCGAAACAGATGGTCTGTTTACAAGAATACCCAGTTCAGATGAAACCCTAGCAAAAAAAGGGGATATAGTGATATAGACAGTGTATCAGAAAGATGCTTTGTGGGCAGAACTAAAGTCCAACGGATGTCTATTCTCATCACGTGAAAATCGATCAATGATCACGAGCCTGTAGTTGAAAGCCCGAATATTCGGACGTTGTGGCTTTGGCAAGCAATCTGGGCCTCATATTTCGCCAGAATGGTCTGTGCCAAGATACCGGATATAAATATCAAGAGCAGTAGTTTTGGTAGAATCTTCAGTGTAATCATCATCAATAATTCTTCAATTTTTAATTGATAGCAAATACTTGGAGTTGTGTTTCTCACACATTATTTCTGGAGCTGCTTTTCTGGGAAAAAATGGTATCATTTTCGATATTTTTCGATATTTCTCAAACGAATGGTATCCACGCAAATTAAGTATCAAGCGCAATGGACTTAAATTTGTTTTCATGATGTCTGAGCCAAAATATCGTGTGCCTCGCATCTTACACCTGTTGATGTAGTGCTTCTGAGGAGCTGTTGCTGATGTGAAATGAACGTTTTCGCGATGGAATACCGGGTGGTTTAAATGAGTTGGAAGACATAGAGTGTTGTCTATCAAAAGCGCTCGGTTTGCATCAGGGTAAAGGGGCCAGTATTATTAATGGGACAGGCACCGAAGATCATTGTCATCTTGAAATGTTATGTCATCAATTCATCCACCGCTTCCTTGAGAAAATAATAGTCTACAACTTGAACAACGTCGCGACCGTCGCGAAACACACTTGGGCACAATGTGATTATCTCCCATTTTGTAACAGGAGATTTCCCAGTTACTTTTTTAAAGGAGATCTGGTGCCATTCCCTTGCTATTGTCTACCCACGGCCTTGAGCTTCTATTCCGACCCTGGTTCCAGAAACATCAGGTGTGGTCTGCAGCTCGGCTCTCCCACTATTCTGATATCTATTCTGATATGAACAGTTCATATTGGATTCATTGAAGTTCGGGACTTGTCAATCCCAGCAGCAGCATGTCTTATGCAAGATGGAAACGAGCCATGCATCATGGGATGGACGAATGAGAGGTCTATTCCGACCCTTTTGCCGGAAGTCTCGAGAATATCCCCATGTAGTCAGGATTACGACAGACCTCGAGGCAGGTGGTAATGTACGAAAGCAGTTGTAGTGGTCCTTCAAGAACCGAGCTGAATATTTGATGATGCTTCCCGCAGACAGCTTGAAGTATAATCGGATGTCAAGTCTCATACCAAGTGCTTGTAACACTTCAACTGGTTACGGATCACCAGCAGGTGTTCGCAAGCTGATGGGACTCGGGGCAAACGTTCTGATGTCTGCCTGCCTCATGGCCGACACGCACAATAGGGATGCCGATCACGTTTGAATGGTGGTTCCCGCCTTCCTTGTGTCTTATAAGGACTTGAACCCTTCTCTGAACACTATAGGCTCCCCGTTGGCACTGGTGCTCACGTCACTCTTCTCCCTTCTGCTTTTCTGCCACTTGTACAATGGCCACCAAATGCAATTTCCAGCTTTCCCCAGTCCATCCACCCATTGGGACACTCATCGATGGAGGATCTCTTGAGCTCGTGGAAGTATTGGGTGTTGGTGGATATGGTGTTGTTTACCGTGCAAATGAAACATGTCCATCAACAACGGTGCCAAAGTCTTATGCTGTCAAATGTTTAGTTGCTCCTCAAGTTCAAAACCCTCGCTCTAGACAGGTTCACATCCGGGAGATCGCATTACATCAGTTAGCGTCAAGGCACTCTGGTGTTGTCACACTTCACAAGGTGGTAGAATGCCTCAACCTCACGTACATCATCATGGACTATGCACCCGACCATGACCTCTTCACTCAGATCTTACATAGTTGCCGATACCTTGGAGATGACGCACTCATCAGATACGTTTTCCTCCAGCTGCTAGATGCAGTAGAATATTGTCATTTCCTCGGTATTTACCACCGAGACCTCAAACCTGAGAACATCCTTTGTTATGATGATGGCCTTAGGATCGCAATTACAGACTTTGGGCTAGCCACGACCGAAAAAGTTAGTGATGAGTTCCGCACTGGCAGCGTGTTCCACATGAGTCCAGGTGAGCATATTCACCATCTTTTCGTTCGGTTCTATTGAAAAATTTTCTCAGAGTGTCAAGGTACTACATTTGCACCCCAGGGGAACTATTCCCCTATGCACAATGACATCTGGTCGCTAGGAATTATTCTCCTTAACCTTGCGACGGGACGTAATCCGTGGAAGTCAGCTACAGCAGATGACCCCACCTTCCAAGCTTATCTTCGTAATCCTAATTCCTTCCTGCCAAGCGTCCTTCCCATCTCCTCAGAGGTCAACAAAATTCTTGTCGGGATGCTCGATATTGACTACCGGCGCCGACTCCCCCTCAGGCAGGTTAAACTTGCAATTTCTCAGGTCAAATCGTTCTATTCCGATGGTGTTATCTTCGAGGGCAGTATGGCCCGTTGTCCATGGGAATCTGGGATGGATATAGACACCGACTCCTCCGAAGATATAGACCATCCTGCTCCTCGCTCTCCATCGCCCACTCCCAATGTTGCGTCGTGCTGGAGCAAGGAAACTATTTCAGATATTATCTTTGCAAGACAACCCCTACATGTAGAAGAGTCAACATATGATAAAATTTCCTGGAACAATCACTCATCTTGCGGTGCAACGTGGGCATACGATTCCACAGATTCCTCCGAGTCTTCCGAGTCCTCCGAGTCTGAGCCTGGTCTTGAGAACTCGGACATGTTTGGCGGATCCAGAACGCCTTCGGAAACATCCATTCAATCTCCCAATTCTTCCTTGCCTAGTTCGCCCAATAATGCTGATATTACATTCAGTCCAAAAGCTCCCCAATCGAACCGCAAGCCATTGAAGATCAACACAAACATCCCGCAGCCACGTTTCTATGACCATGAATCCAGCATCAAAAGTTTCTCTGAAAACTCGACTATAATGCAGACAGCCATTGGATACGATTCTTACTCATCAATGTTCTATTTGAAAAGTGCTCTTTCAAAAAGCAAGGTTATTGCGTTGCCTGTGTCCACGGCTCCTGCGACTGCTGTAACTGAGGACAAAGAAATGACCTCACCTTTGACCTGGCAAGGATTCCTGGATGTTTCCTCTCCATCTATTTATTCACGAGCGTCTGCACGCACTTCATCTCCTTTCGTTTCCCCTCGTTCCACCAATCTTCGGTCTTCTCGCACTCCCATGTTGTCCCCCTCTTCTGTCTTTTTGCGATCGAACTCTCCTTCTCCGGAAACAGAGTGGGCATCTGTTTGTCTGCAGTCTCATCAAGTGCCCGATAATTTTACCACTGAACAAAGTCAGCATCTCTTCCCTGTTTGTAGCCCTGCTGCGATGACCGATATTTCCTCTTTGTTATCCCCCTTTTCCCCTTCAAGGCAGTCACAGTTCTTCTTCCCTCCACCACCAGTGCATACTCCAGTCGTCTTTGATCAAAACGCTGTTAGCACAAGAGTCTCAAACAGAGGGACTGGATGTGCTAGCCCCAATGAGCCAAAGTCAAGATATGGCAGCCTCTTCGGACTCAAATTCTTTCCTTGGTCACCATCATCAGCATGGGGTCAGGCCCGTACAACGCAGGAGAAGAAGTCTCCTGCGACGAAAGTCCCTTCCTCCAATAGCACAATCGCAGGCACTGAAAACGTTACCAGCGTTAGCTCAGGGGTCACGTTGGGGCATATTTGTATCGAACCCATTGAACAAACTTCTTCATCTTCCTGCCCCGATGCGCGTGCCAACATTGAGGATGACAAGACCTGTCGATCGTTCATTGCATGTGATAAGAAGTCTATTAAGACGCTTGATTCGGAGGGGGCTGTTTGTGGAGCGGGAACAGGAGAGCGACGTGGAGAGGGGAAGTGTCGACACGATCTGGCGTGGCCCAGAACATGGGAAGGAGGTTGGAGATCCAAATATCAGGGTTCCGGGACTTGTACTTCGCAGGTCGATTCGTCCCGAAATTCCGCTTCCGTCTCGGGATCGTGCAGTTGTACGAGTGTGAATGAGCCAGAGGCACATTCACAGCAAAACTCGAAGACCTCAGCTTCTCTTAGACAGAGTCGCATCTCCGTCGGCAGGTATACTCGACGAGAACGACGATCGAGGTCTCCAAGAAATTGGTTCATTCCTGGGCGGTTTTTTGCTTCGGCTGGTGCTGCAGCTTGATTTCTTGATTCACCTTTTCCACGTTGCTACGTCATTTAAACACGATCTATTCATGACGGCAATGATCATGTTCATCAATACGTTCATAGAGCATTATTTTTCCCCATCGGTATCTATCCTTGCATTGAATATCTGCACCATATAAACTCACCTGATTTGTAATACCTCAGCATTCTCATATAACAGACTGACGCTTTGCACACACACGTTGAAATGTAGCACACATATGTTTGATGTACAGTAGTCCGGGCTAGTCCACTGAAAGACTAAAATGAAAAAGACATGAATGTGGATCACTTACGGCGTGTATTTGACACTCTTAAGAAACGTCATTAACATGCAATAGTAGTAGTAAGTGCTGGCAAACCTGAAGTTCTAGCATTCGCGGATATTGTATCTCATGACCGGCTGGCATCCAACGGGTCATGGACTATTGTTCATAAAATGTCGTTCGAGAACAATTAGACATTCATGTAATTCTTCCATCCCATGCCGCAGGCAGGCGACAGTGTACGTGCCCAATTAAAACCCAGCACATCAAGGTCTGTCATATCCGTTGACTTATTAGAGGCCACAAGATCGCCCAATCACACTTGGTATTTCATCGAACGCATAATAAGTAGCGCTTAAAGACAAGTATAAGATACCCAAGTTAAAGAGCATCATCGAAATCTGGGGTAATTAAGCTTCAGCATCGGTTCAGTCTGTCTTGAACAGACAGGGTATTGTGTCATATCCTATCCTTATGAAGCCCGAGTCGCCGAGCGAGCCATGGCTGCCATATGCACAGTTGCATGCCACCACGCGACCATTCCAAGCCCGACAAAACCATGTAGAGTACCCCAGAGGATTTCGGGAGTTATTTTATACCTGAAATACATCATGAATACTGAAAGGATCAAGGTCATACTCTTCCAAGTCACACTCAACTGTTCAGCCAGCGATCCGAAAGAATGTGGAATAAATCTCGGAGCCTGGAAAAGGGTAGTAGAGACCACACTATGATAAACACAGAGACCCATAGCAAGAGCTCGCTTTCCTGGCAAGAAGTCAGGAAGAGGGAAGCACAAGAGAGAGATAAGACATGTCGAAAGTGATAGAGCGGCGTATAACTAGGGATGTGGTTCAGTCCCTTCACAAGGGATTTTAGGGGCGTTCAGTGTCACCTTTAGGAGGACCAGAGCCGTATTATTCAGTTGCAGAAAAGGCAAAGCATTGGGTGACAAAATGCCTTGTAACGCCAGCGGAATCTCGAGCGCTATATGTAATAAAAATACAACAGCGCTAATAAACAGCGTATCAGACTACTGATTTTGTTAAATAACAATTAAACTTACAGCGGATGACGAGGGGCAGACATAATCACTGTGCTGAGAAATAAGACCTACACAAACCTTTTTGAGAACGACCACCGCGACGTGGGGAAGGGCATATGAATGATTCAGGAACAATTCGTGGAGTCATCATTTTCCCACAGCAGTGTATTAGAGATCTGATTTTGGACCCAACTCCCACTAAAACATAGACAGGTTCAAGTCGGCGGTCCATGCCAAGGGCTTTGAATGTCATCGACAGAGCTCATAGGTGAAACTAGACTTTCTATCACGAGGATGACGGAAGAAAAAAGAATGAGGTTGCATCCAGATCGTATCCTAGTCCTAACCGCTAACTCTCAGCAGAATTGTTGCGGGATATTTTTTGTGGTATCTTGAGGGCCTTGAGACTTGTGCATGGGTGCTCGCAGCTGTGTACTTCGTGGAAAATTTTGGTCCTTCGTACATCGAAGCTTTGGCCCAAGGTCAGTGTCCTGTATTCTGGTTATCGCCGGATCGCTGTCATTCTATCGCTATACATTTGCTGGTAGGTGGGTAGTATGCATGCTATAGTTCTATATGTCTCCAGCGCTATTTCGAAACTTCTACCTCAAAAACCTAGTATCCGTTGATCCAACGATCTGACCCTATTCCAGCTGTTAACACGAGATCGGTACCGCGGTTCACCGATAATGCCGGCCTCAAAAAGAAAGGTCAAATTGAGTTTGGAAGATTACAGATGCATGTTCCAAGGGTGAAGGAAAATATAGGAAGGTGTGGGGGATTTTCTACTCAGATGGTTGGTCTATTTTTTCCTTAGACGCGACTTCTCAGCTGGGTAGGAAATCAAAATCGGCAAAAAGAACAGAGAACAGAGCTGATTCAACATGTTTTGAAATATAGCTGGGCAGAAGATGCTCAAGGACCATGGCAACATCAAGAACACCAACTCGAACGTCAAAAACAAATTAAACCTAATACTGAAGCAGGGGCGTAGAACTGAGGCATACAACTGAGAGCACCGACTGTATATCTGCGAACTAGTCATGCTGGTGTCCAATCCACTTTAGGTTGTACTTGCGTACTCCTTGTCTTAGTTTCCCTAAAAGGACTCAGGTTTGCTTGATGATTGCCTTGCTGATAGCTTTGAGCAATTTTGAACCGGTAAGCGGGATTGTGATATACCATAAATCAACAAATTTTGGCCAAGTTCACGATCTACATGGTATCCATTATTTTTAAGAGACATAGGAATATCGGGGCACATGAAAAAATTATGCTGGGACACGCCTCGAGCTACATCATCTGACGGCTACTATGATGTGGTTTTTTAAAGTAGCTTCGGAATGGAATGTGCACCTGGAAGATGAATTGACTATGATAACAGTCCTAAGCCGTCTGATTGCCCAAGTTCACGAGTGAGGTCCTTGATCCTGTCAGTTGCCTTTCATACTACAAATAAGGGCGAACTGCAGGTCACCCCACAAGGCTAGCAGCACACAGATTAGGACATGGGAACGTTGGCC
>Ga0154006_1000707_pt1 | contig 11410 bp, 10 predicted proteins | sample TSFL090MetaG_FD_104747 | JGI IMG/M metagenome (GOLD analysis project Ga0154006, IMG submission 104747) | Attine ant fungus gardens microbial communities from Florida, USA - TSFL090 MetaG | ecosystem: Host-associated > Fungi > Mycelium > Unclassified | place: USA: Florida, Wakulla State Forest... | reverse complement strand
GTGCTGGCGGCGATGAAGCGCGGCTACACGGCGCTGGAATACAAGTCGGTGATCCGCCGCCTGCGCCAGGTGCGCCCCAACATCACGGTGTCGTCCGACTTCATCGTGGGCTTCCCGGGCGAGACCGAGGAAGACTTCGAAGGCTTGATGAAGCTGATCGCCGATGTCGGTTTCGACAACAGTTTTTCCTTCGTCTTCAGCGCCCGTCCCGGCACGCCGGCGGCCAACCTGGCCGACGACACGCCGCAGGAAGTCAAGCTCAAGCGCCTGCAACGCCTGCAAGCCGTCATCAATGACAATGTCGGCAAGATCAGCGCGGCCATGCTGGGCAGCGTGCAGCGCATCCTGGTGGAAGGCCCGTCGAAGAAAGACCCGAATGAATTGCAGGGCCGCACCGAGAACAACCGCGTGGTCAACTTCGACGGCGGCCCGAACGGCGCGCGCCTGATCGGACAGATGGTGGACGTGACCATCGTGCAGGCGCTGCCGTTCTCGCTGCGCGGCGAAGTCGTCATTCAACACTAAACCGGAAACGGCATTGAAAAAGATCCCCAACCAGCCTCACCACTTCATTCCGCAACCGCTGGACAACCGCCGCCTGGCGAACCTGTGCGGCGCGCTGGATGAAAACCTGCGCCAGATCTCGACCGCGCTGGATGTGACCATCTTCCGCCGTGGCGACAAGTTCATCGTCACCGGCACCAACGCCGCGCGCGCGGTGGAAGTGCTGGAGCGCTTCTACGACCGCGCCGAGCGCCCGGTCTCGCTGGACGATGTGCAACTGGCGCTGGTCGAACAACGCGCCAGCGCCGCCGCCGATGAGGAAGCCGGCCTGCCGCCCGCCACCGACGGCGCCCCGCGCAAGCGCGGCGCGGCCCAGGCCACAGCCGATGGCGCGGATGACAGTGCAGCCGCGGCCGACGGCCTGGATCACACCCTGCGCGACAGCCCCGTGTTGAAGACGCGCAAGCACGACCTGCGCGGCCGCACGCCGCACCAGAGCCAATACCTCAACGCCATCCTGGAACACGACATCACCTTCGGCGTGGGTCCGGCCGGCACCGGCAAGACCTACCTCGCCGTGGCCTGCGCCGTGGACGCGCTGGAACGCGACGCCGTGCAACGCATCGTGCTCACGCGCCCGGCCGTGGAAGCCGGTGAACGCCTGGGCTTTTTGCCCGGCGATCTGGCGCAGAAGGTGGACCCGTACCTGCGCCCGCTGTATGACGCCCTGTACGACCTGCTCGGATTCGACCGCACGCAAAAGCTGTTCGAAAAGCAAGCCATCGAAATCGCGCCGCTGGCCTACATGCGCGGCCGCACGCTGAACCATGCCTTCATCATCCTGGACGAGGCGCAAAACACCACGCCCGAGCAGATGAAGATGTTCCTCACCCGCATCGGCTTCGGCAGCAAGGCCGTGGTCACCGGCGACGTCACCCAGGTCGACCTGCACCACGGCCAGAAGAGCGGCCTGGTGGATGCCCTGGCCGTGCTGGACAAGGTGCGCGGCATCGCCTTCTCGCGCTTCACCAGCGCCGACGTGGTGCGCCATCCGCTGGTGGCGCGCATCGTCGACGCCTACGACGCCCAGACCAGACCCGACACCGCCCGCAGCACCGCGCGCGCGGCCACCAACCTGTTGACCAAAGCCGCCAAGCCACGCAATGTCCGCTAAGCCAGAACTGTCCCTGTCGGTGCAATACGCCGACGACCGCCTCAAGCAAACCATCACCCGCCCCATGCTGCGCCGCTGGGTCAAGGCCGCGCTGTTCGCGCCGGCCGAGCTGACCCTGCGCTTCGTGGATGCCGAGGAAGGCCGCGTGCTCAACCGCGACTACCGCGGCAAGGATTACGCCACCAATGTGCTGACCTTCGCCTATAACGAGAGTCACGATGGCGAAGACCAGGACAGCGAAGTGACCCAGGCCGACATCATCTTCTGCACCGACGTGCTGGAAAAGGAAGCCGCCGAGCAACACAAGAGCGTCATCGCCCACACCGCGCACCTTGTGATCCATGGCGTCTTGCACGCGCAAGGCTACGACCACGAGAACGACGAGGACGCCGCCGAGATGGAAGGCATCGAGACCGAACTGCTGGCCGCACTGGGCTTCGACGATCCCTACGCGGCGACTTGACCGATTGGCAAGTTACCGTCTCGCGCAGGCAACGGATCACATCAGGGCGCATGCCCGTGATGCCATCCGTTTCCTCCATGCAAGCCATGCCGCCCCAACGTCTTGCAACATGCGGGAATAGCCCCCCGATCATCCCCGTTTCGTCGACTTGTCACATAATTGTTGTATCCTATGGGCCTTCGAAACTACGTCGGGCTCGCGCCTAACGCCATGCAAGATCACCCTAGTAGCGTCAGGTCTGACGCTAAACCCCACCGTTCGTTGTTCGAACGTCTCACCGCACTGATTTCCCCCGAACCCGAAAACCGCGCCGAGCTGCTCGAAGTGCTGCACGACGCGCATGAGCGCAATCTCATCGACGCCGACGCGCTGTCGATGATCGAAGGCGTATTCCAGGTGTCCGACCTGGCCGCGCGCGACATCATGATCCCGCGCTCGCAGATGGACACCATCGACATCAGCAAGCCCATCGACACCTGGATGCCCGAGGTGCTATCGACCTCGCACTCGCGCTTTCCCGCCGTCGACGGCGAACGCGACAAGGTGGTCGGCATCTTGCTGGCCAAGGACCTGCTGCGCTATTACGCCGAGGAATCCTTCGACGTGCGCGACATGCTGCGCCCGGCCATCTTCATCCCCGAATCCAAGCGCCTCAACGTGCTGCTGCGCGACTTCCGCGCCAACCGCAACCACATGGCCATCGTCGTCGACGAATACGGCGGCGTGGCCGGCCTGATCACCATCGAAGACGTGCTGGAGCAGATCGTCGGCGACATCGAGGACGAATACGACTTCGACGAAGCCGAAGACAATGTGCTGGCCCTGAAGGACGGCGCCACCGGCGCGCGCTGGCGCGTCAAGGGCCTGACCGAGATCAGCCAGTTCAACGACGAGATCGGCAGCCATTTCCCCGACGACGACGCCGACACCATCGGCGGTCTGGTCGCCAACCATGTCGGCCGCGTGCCGCGCAAGGGCGACGAATTCGACATCGACGGCCTGCACTTCGAAGTGCTGCGCGCCGATGCCCGCCAGACCCACGTGCTGCTGGTGTCGCAATTGCCATCGGCAGCGGCCGATGCGCAGTAACGATACCTCCCGCGATCATGCCCCGTCGGCGGGCATGACTTCTTCCACGCCACGGCAAGACACGCACCGCCGCCTCCACGCGGCCGGCCTGTTGCTGCCGGTGGCGGCCGGCGCGCTCAATGTACTGGCGTTTGCCCCGTTCGGACTGTGGCCGGTGCAGATCCTGGCGCTGGCTTGGTTGTTCCGGCGGGTGATGGCGGCGCCGCAGGTGTCCCCGCGCCGGCATTTCCTGCACGGCTGGCTGTACGGCTTCGGCTGGTCGGCCGCCGGCGTGCACTGGCTCTATATCAGCATGCACGACTACGGCGGCATGCCGGCCTGGCTGGCGGCGCTGGCCGTGGCCCTGCTCGCCATGTACCTCGGCCTGTACGCAGGCGCGGCGGTATCGCTGGCGGCCTGGCTGCGCCGCCGCTGGACCTCCTCGACGCCGATGCTCGGCCTGCTCATACTGCCGGCGCTGTGGGCGCTGGGCGAATGGGCGCGCGGCTGGGTCTTCACCGGCTTTCCCTGGCTGATCTCGGGCTATGCCCACACCAGCGGGCCGCTGGCCGGCTTTGCGCCGGTCGCCGGGGTCTACGGCATCGGACTGGCGGCGGCCGTGCTGGCCGGCGCGCTGGCCCTGCTGTGGCAAGGCGCGCGGCACCAGGGCAATGCCGCCGGCGCATGGCGCATCGGTTTGCCACTGGCGGCCATCGCGGCGGTATGCGGCGCCGGCCTGGCCTTGCATCAGGTGCGCTGGACCGCGCCCGCTGGCGCGCCGATCACGGTGCGGCTGCTCCAGGGCAACATCCCGCAGGAAATGAAGTTTTCCAATGACGCGCTGCTCTCCACCCTGGCCATGTACGAGCAGATGATCACCAGCGCCCCGGCCGACCTCATCGCCACGCCCGAGACCGCCATTCCGCTGCTGCCGCAGCAATTGCCGCCCGACTATCTGGACCGCATCCTGCACCAGGCCCAGCGCACCGGCAGCCATCTGGCGCTGGGCATTCCGCTGTCCGATGGGCCGCAGCTCTACGCCAACGCGGTGCTGGGTTTCGGCCCCGATGTGCGCTCGGCCATCTCGCCCTACCGCTACGACAAGCACCATCTGGTGCCCTTCGGCGAATTCATCCCGCCAGGTTTCCGCTGGTTCGTCGACATGATGCAGATCCCGCTGGGCGACATGACGCGCGGCGCGCCGGTGCAGGCGCCCTTTGCGGTGAAAGACCAGTGGGTGCTGCCCAACATCTGCTATGAAGACCTGTTCGGCGAGGAAATCGCCGGCCAGTTGCGCGGCGCCTACCGCGCCGGCACGCCGGAAGCCAGCCTGCTGTTGAATCTCTCCAACATCGCCTGGTTCGGCGACTCGATCGCCCTGCCCCAGCATTTGCAGATCTCGCACATGCGCGCCCTGGAAACCGGCCGGCCGATGCTGCGCGCCACCAATACCGGCGCCACGGCGGTGATCCTGCCGGATGGCAACATCACCGAATTGCAGCCCTTCACCCGTGGCATCCTGGCCGCCACCGTCACAGGCTACAGCGGCCAGACGCCCTACATCCTGCTGGGCAACGCGCTGGTGGTAGGGCTGGCGCTATTGATGCTGCTGCTGGCCTGGGGCCGCAACAAGGCCGCCCGGCTGCATCACTGAGGCGTATTTCCGCCCCTTCTTCGCGGGAATGCGGCGAAGAGGGGCAAAACCGGCCCGATCCGCCCCCATCAACCCATCAGGGACGGATCAAACACCCCAAAAGACGCTAAAATTCAAGGTTTTAGCAATTCCTCGCCGGCCCCTCGGCCGCCACACATGATGCTGACATTTCAACAAATCATCCTCAAGCTGCAAGAATATTGGGACGCTCAGGGCTGCGCGCTGCTGCAACCCTATGACATGGAAGTCGGCGCGGGCACCTCGCACACCGCCACCTTCCTGCGCGCGATCGGCCCGGAACCCTGGCGCGCCGCCTACGTCCAGCCCTCGCGCCGCCCCAAGGATGGCCGCTACGGCGAGAACCCGAACCGCATGCAGCACTATTACCAGTATCAGGTGGTGTTGAAGCCGGCACCGGAAAACATCCTCGACCTGTACCTGGGTTCCCTGCAAGCCCTGGGCCTGGATTTGCAGCAAAATGACGTGCGTTTCGTCGAAGATGACTGGGAAAACCCGACCCTGGGGGCCTGGGGCCTGGGTTGGGCAGTCTGGCTCAACGGCATGGAAGTCTCTTAGTTCACCTATTTCCAGCAAGTCGGCGGCCTCGACTGCAAGCCGGTGCTGGGCGAGATCACCTACGGCATCGAACGCCTGGCCATGTACCTGCAAGGCGTGGAAAACGTCTACGACCTGGTCTGGACCGAATGGGTCGAGAACGGGGAGAAGAAAAAGCTGACCTACGGCGACGTCTTCCACCAGAACGAAGTCGAGCAATCGACCTTCAACTTCGAGTATTCGAACACCGAATTCCTGTTCTCCCTGTTCACCAACCACGAAGCCGAAGCCAAGCGCCTCATGGAAGTGCCGCTGGCGCTGCCGGCCTACGAGCAGGTGCTCAAGGCGGCGCATACCTTCAACATGCTGGACGCGCGCGGCGCCATTTCGGTCACCGAGCGCGCCGCCTACATCGGCCGCATCCGCAACCTGTCGCGCGCGGTGGCGCAAGCCTACTTCGAATCGCGCGAACGCCTGGGCTTCCCGATGCTGGGCACGGCCCCGACCAAGGCCGCCGCCTGAACCCGGCCGCCCACGACAGAACCGGCGCCTGATACCGCGGGCGCACCGAGCAAGACAGCACGATAGACAACATGAACCAAACACTTCTCGTAGAACTCGTCACCGAAGAACTGCCGCCGAAGGCACTGGCCAAACTGGGCGATGCGTTTGCCGCCGGCATCTTCAACGGCTTGCAAAGCCGCGGCTATCTCGACGCCGATGCCGTCGCCACCGCCTATGCCACCCCGCGCCGCCTGGCCGTTTCCATCACCGCCGTGCGCGCCGCCTCGCCCGACAAGGCAATCCGCGAAAAGGTCCTGCCGGTATCGGTGGCGCTGGATGCCGAAGGCCGCCCGACAGCACCGCTGGTCAAGAAGCTGGCCGCGCTGGCGGCCCAGACCGGCGCCACCGTGATCACCCCGGACCAGTTGGAACGCGCCCAGGACGGCAAGGCCGAGAGCTTCTTCTACACCTACACCGCCAAGGGTTCGCCGCTGGCGCAGGGCTTGCAGTCGGCGCTGGAAGACACCATCGCCAAGCTGCCTATCCCCAAGCTCATGAGCTACCAGCGCCAGTCCGGCCGCGCCGCCGGCGAGACCGTGCATTTCGTGCGCCCGGCGCATTACCTGATGGCCCTGTTCGGCAACGAAGTGCTGCCGCTGACCATCCTCGGCCTGGACGCCGGCCGCACCACGCTGGGCCACCGCTTCCTGTCGTCGGGCGCCTTGCAGATCGACGCCCCCGGGCACTACGCCGCCACCCTGGCCGCGCAAGGCAAGGTCATCGCCAGCTTCGGCGAACGCCGCGAGAAGATCCGCGCCGCGCTGCTGGACAAGGCCGGCGCCGACCAGGTGCTGATGCCCGACAGCCTGCTCGATGAAGTCACCGCGCTGGTCGAATGGCCGGTGGTCTATGAATGCCGTTTCGAGGATGAATTCCTGGCCGTGCCGCAGGAATGCCTGATCCTCACCATGCAGACCAACCAGAAATATTTCGCCCTGACCGATGCGGCTGGCAAGCTGCGTTCGCGTTTCCTGATCGTCTCCAACCTGGAGACCGCGCACCCCGAGCACATCATCGGCGGCAACGAGCGCGTGGTGCGCCCGCGCCTGTCGGACGCCAAGTTCTTCTTCGAGCAGGACAAGAAAAAGCCGCTGGCCGACCGTGTGCCGCTGCTGGCCAACGTGGTCTATCACAACAAGCTGGGCAACCAGTTGCAGCGCACCGAGCGCGTCAAGGCGCTGGCCGCGACCGTGGCGCGCCTGCTGGGCGGCGACGTGGCGCTGGCCGAACGCGGCGCGCTGCTGGCCAAGGCCGACCTGCTGACCGACATGGTGGGCGAGTTCCCCGAGCTGCAAGGCATCATGGGGACCTACTACGCACGCCATGACGGCGAACCCGACGAGGTCGCGCGCGCCGCCAGCGAGCACTACCAGCCGCGCTTCGCCGGCGACGCCCTGCCCGCCACCGCGACCGGCACCGCCGTGGCGCTGGCCGACAAGCTGGAAACCCTGGTCGGCATCTGGGCCATCGGCTTGCAGCCCACCGGCGACAAGGACCCCTTCGCGCTGCGCCGCCACGCGCTGGGCGTGTTGCGCATGCTGGTCGAAAAACGCCTGCCGCTGTCACTCTCCGCGCTGGTGGATGCCGCTTTCGCGCTGTTTGCCGGCAACCCCAATGTGAAGGACCCGCGCGCCGACGTGCTGAGCTTCGTCTACGACCGCCTGCGCGGCCTGCTGCGCGAGCGCGGCTTCGCCCAGAATGAAGTCGAAGCCGTGGCGGCCCAGCAGCCCGACGTGCTGGACAACGTGGTCGAGCGCCTGGAAGCGGTCAAGGCCTTTGCCTCCTTGCCCGAAGCCGAAGCCCTGGCCGCGGCCAACAAGCGCATCACCAATATCCTGAAGAAGATCGAAGGCGTGGCCATCGACGGCCACGGCGCGGTGCAACCCGGCCTGCTGCGCGAAGCCGCCGAACAAGGCCTGTATGCGGCCATGGAACACACCCGCCCGCAAGTCGAGGCGGCCTACGCCCAGGGCGACTTCGCCGGCGCGCTCAAGGCGCTGGCCCAGTTGCGCCAGGATGTGGACGCCTTCTTCAATGACGTGATGGTCAACGCCGAGGACGCGCAACTGCGCCAGAACCGCCAGGCCCTGCTGGCCGCGCTGCACCGCATGCTCAACCAGGTGGCCGACATCTCCAAGCTGGCAGCCTGAGCCCCTGACGCAACGGCAGGACAAGAAAAGACCGCCCGGACAGGCTGCCGGGCGGCAGCAACGAGGGAAGCAAGCGCATGAAACTGATCATTCTCGATCGCGACGGCGTGATCAACCATGACTCCGACGCCTTCATCAAGTCGCCGGAGGAATGGATTCCGATCAAGGGTTCGCTGGAAGCCATCGCCCGCCTCAACCAGGCCGGCTACCGCGTGGTGGTGGCAACCAACCAATCGGGCGTGGCGCGCGGGCTGTTCGATATCAAGACGCTCAATGCCATCCACCAGAAGATGCACACCGCGGCCCAGCAGGTCGGCGCCGACATCGACGCCGTCTTCTTCTGCCCGCACGCGGCCGATGACAACTGCGACTGCCGCAAGCCCAAGCCCGGCATGTTCCATGAGATCGGCAAGCGTTTCGACATCAGCCTGCGCGGTGGCGTGGCCACCGTCGGCGATTCGCTGCGCGACCTGCAAGCCGGCTTCGTGGCCGGGTGCGCGCCCTACCTGGTGCTGACCGGCAAGGGCGAAAAGACCCACGCCAAGGGCGGCTTGCCGCCGGGCACGCTGGTCTATCCCGACCTGTCGGCGGTGGTCGATTTCATTCTTAAGTCGCCGCCCAAGCTCGCCACCTGACACCCGCCGCGCGCCAGACCGTGCGCATGACAACAACAATCAGCATCACTCACTGCCCCGCACCGGAGACACCATCTTGCGCCTGAACCTGATCCTGCGTTCCATCCTTTTCCAGCTGGTCATGGCGGTGTGCACCATCGTGTGGTCGTTCGCCTGCATCCTGTTCATGCCGCTGCCCTATCCCAGGCGCTATTACTGGACCTCGCGCTGGTGCGTGGCGGTGATGTGGGCCCTGCGCGTGATCTGCGACATCAGGCCCGAGGTGCGCGGCATGGACAACCTGCCCGACGGCCCGGCGGTGCTGCTCTCCAAGCACCAGTCGGCCTGGGAAACCATTTTCTATGTGATACAGATGCCGCGCCCGCTGGTGTTCGTGTTCAAGAAGGAGTTGATCTATATCCCCTTCTTCGGCTGGGGCATCGGCATGCTGCGCATGATCCCGATCGATCGCAGCAAGGGCCGCGATGCCTTTTCGCAAGTGCTGCAACATGGCCGCCGCCGCCTCGACGACGGCCAGTGGGTCATGATGTTCCCCGAAGGCACGCGCACCGCCGTGGGCAGCCAGGGCCGCTACAAGGCCGGCGGCGCGCGCCTGGCGGTGGAAACCAATACGCCGGTGGTGCCGATCGCGGTGAACTCGGGTCAATACTGGCCGAAGAAGTCGTTCATCAAGATTCCGGGCACCATCATCGTCTCGATCGGCAAGCCGATCTCGCCGGAAGGCCTGAGCCCGGCCGAGTTGAACGAACGCGTCGAAAATTGGATAGAATCCGAAATGCGCGTGATTTCGCCGGAAGCCTACAAGAATACCGCGCCCCGGCAAGGCCTTGGCACTTAGCCAACAGAACCGATCTGGATGCCGTCACTCCCTTGAAACTGCTCCGCAAACCCAAAGCCAATCCCAACCAGCTTTCCTTGCAGCTGGACCTGTTCGCCGCCGATGCCGGGGCCGCACAGGCGCCGGCAGCCACACCGGCAGCGCCGCTGCCCGAACTGGGGCCGGCGCTGCCTTCGCCCACCGTACAACCGCCCTTGATCGTCACGCCCAACCCGGTGGTGCATGCCGCGCCCTTGCCGCCGGCAATCACGCCGACGCCAGCGCCGTCGCCACCGGTTTCCGGCGCCAACCTGCTGGCCCCGCCGAGCGGCCGCCCGGCCGATGGCCACCGCCGCATCCAGTTGGGCGAGCACACCATCGACTACGCCCTGCTGCGCTCCAAGCGCCGCACCATCGGTTTTCTGGTCAGTGACGAAGGCTTGAGGGTAACCGCGCCGAAGTGGGTGACGCTGACCGAAATCGACAATGCCATCCGCGACAAGCAGCGCTGGATCCTGTCCAAGCTCAACGAACGCCGCGAACGCTCGGCGCGCCGCCTGCAACCGCAGATGCAATGGCGCGACGGCGCCACCCTGCCTTACCTGGGCGCGGACATCATCCTGCGCATCCGCGCCGGCCAGCGCGCCGCCGTCTTCCTCGACGAGGCCACACGCGAACTCAATGTGAGCCTGCCGGTGGATGCCGGCGAACAGCAATTGAAGGATCGCGTGCAAGGCTGGTTGCAGGCGCGCGCCGAAGAACTGTTCGGCAAGCGCCTGATCATCTATGCCCAGAAACTGGGCGTGAGCTACCGCTCCTACGCGCTGTCGTCGGCCACCACGCAATGGGGTTCCTGCACCGCCGACGGCCGCATCCGCCTGAACTGGCGCCTGATGCATTTCGCCCTGCCGCTGATCGACTATGTCATCGCCCACGAACTGGCGCACCTGCGCGAGATGAACCACAGCCCGCGTTTCTGGGCCACGGTGCAATCGATCTTCCCCGAATTCGAGGTCGCCAAGAAAGCCTTGCGCGACAGCGCGCCGGAGACGCTGCCGATCTTCTGAGCGGCAGCCATCCTTCCCCTCAGCCGGCCAACCTGGCCCGCTGCGCCTCATACGACTTCAGATGCAGGTAAGCCATGTCCAGCCGCGGCATGGCCAGACCGTGCTGCTGGCCGCGCCGGATCAGGTCGCCGATCACATGGTCGGCCTCGACCCGGGCGCCATTGCAGATGTCGCGATACATCGACGCCGTCAGGGTCGAACCGGTATCGGTCAGCCATGTGCGGCCGCGCGCCAGGAACCACGCCGGCGGGGTCATGTTTTCCGCGCGTGCCACGGCCAGGCATTCTTCCAGCGTGTCGAGGATGAACGGCTCGCCGCCGGCACGCAGGATGTCACCGATGGCCGCGCGCATCGAGGTAGTGACCGCCGCCAGCGAGGCCAGTTGCACCCACTTGCCCCACATCAGCGGCATGATGTCGTCCGACAGCGTGCTATCGAAATTGGCCGTGGCAAAGGCATCGGCGATGCGCTGCGCGCGCGGCGAGATGCCGCCAGCGGCGTCGCCGAAGGTAATGCCGTGCCCGCTGTTGAGATGCAGCACCGTGCCGTTCTCGTCCAGCGTGCTGGCAATGGTGCACAAGCCCGGCACCAGGCTGGCCGCGCCGAACGCCTCGCGCAGGCGGTCCAGGTGCGCCATGCCGTTGAGCAGCGGCAGCACCGCCGTGTGCGGCCCCACCGCCGGCGCGATGGCGGCGATCGAGGCATCGAGGTCGTAAGCCTTGCAACTGAGGATCACCAGATCCGCCGGTGCGCCGATCT
>Ga0154006_1000705_pt1 | contig 11411 bp, 13 predicted proteins | sample TSFL090MetaG_FD_104747 | JGI IMG/M metagenome (GOLD analysis project Ga0154006, IMG submission 104747) | Attine ant fungus gardens microbial communities from Florida, USA - TSFL090 MetaG | ecosystem: Host-associated > Fungi > Mycelium > Unclassified | place: USA: Florida, Wakulla State Forest... | reverse complement strand
TACCGACGCACCGTCCGCGGCCGTCGACTCTTCCGGGAGCAACATATGCATTACCAGCTGATCTACGAACTCGTCGACGATTACCTGACCCGGCGCGAGCAGTATCGCGCCCAGCACCTCGCACTCGCGCGGGCGGCAACCGAACGCGGCGAGCTCGTGCTCGCCGGCGCACTGCAGGATCCGGCCGACCAGGCCGTGCTCGTGTTCGAAGGCGATTCGCCGGAAGCCGCCGAATCGTTCGCGCGCGCCGATCCGTACGTCCAGAACGGCCTCGTCAAATCCTGGCGCGTGCGACCTTGGCGCGTCGTGGTCGGCAAGCACGCACCGAGCTAACCGTGCACGGCGGGGGCTACAGCCACCCCGCCCGCTTGAACCGCCACCACAGCCCGAGATCGGCCGCGAGCATCACCGCGATGCAGCCGTAGAAGCCATACTTCAGGTGCAGCTCGGGCATGTTCGCGAAGTTCATCCCGTAAATGCCGGCGATCATCGTCGGAATCGCGAACAGTGCGGCGAACGAACCGAGCCGCTTGGTCACCTCGCTCTCCGCGAGCGAGATCATTCCGAGGTTCACCTGAATCGCGGTCACGACCATCTCGCGCCGCCCTTCGATCGTCTTCACGATCCGCTGCAGATGGTCGTACACGTCGCGGAAGTAATGCTCCATCCCGTTGCAGACCTGCGGGATGCGGCCGCCGGTGAGCTTCGCGAGCGGCTCGATCAGCGGCGCCGTGTGCTGGTACAGCGTCACGAGCCGGCGTTTCAGCGAATAGAGATCCTCGATGATCGCGCGCGACGAGGCGGGCGTGGCCTTCGTGAAGATGCGGTCCTCGAGTTCCTCGAGCTCGCTGCCAAGCGTCTCCAGAATCGGGAAATAGCGGTCGACGACCTGGTCCATCAATGCATAGAACACGAACGCCGATCCTTCCTCCAGCAGATGCGGTTCGCGCTCGCAGCGCTTGCGCACGTCGCGGAAGTCCTGCTCGGTATGGTTGCGGATCGACAGCACGTAGTTCGGGCCGACGAACACGTTCAGCTCGCCAACCTTGAATTCGTCATCGTCGTCGAGCTCGACCATATGCAGCACGGCGAACAGCGAATCGCCGTATTCCTCGATCTTCGGGCGCTGATGCCCCTTGCGGGCGTCCTCGAGCGCGAGCTCGTGCAGCCCGAACTCCTCGCCCATCAGATCGATCTCGTCCGGCGTCGGATCCTTCAGCGCGACCCACACGAAACACTCGGGCTTCGACACGTAGTCGCTGATGGCGTCGATGTCGATGTCGGCCAGCTTGCGGCCGTCCTGGTATGCAGCACAGTTGATCAGCATGTTGTCCGTGATGTTGCCGTTTTCGCGTCAGTTTACCGGTTTGCCGCACGCGCGGCCCGGCTTGCGCGGCGCGCCGATATTGGTCATGATCGGATTGCATGCGCCGCGGCACGCGCCCGGCATCGCTTCGACAGGTGCACGGCACGGCCGTGCGGCCCAACCGTCAAGGAGGCAAACCCATGTGGTATTTCTCGTGGATACTCGGCATCGGCGTGGCGCTCGGCTTCGGCATCATCAACGCGATGTGGCTGGAGGCGGAAGTGTTCTCGCGCGGCGACCAGCGCACCGACGCATCGCGCGCGGAATCGGGGAGCCGGTATTCGTGACGCACCTGGTGTTCTTCTGCGGCCATGCCGGCACCGGCAAGACCTCGCTCGCGAAACGGCTGATCGGGCCGCTGATGCGCGCGACCGGCGAGGCTTTCTGCCTGCTCGACAAGGACACGCTCTACGGCCGCTACAGCTCGGCTGCGATGGGCGCCCTCACCTCCGACCCGAACGACCGCGACAGCCCGCTCTACCTGAAGCATCTGCGCGATCCCGAATACCAGGGGCTGCTCGACACGGCCCGCGAGAACCTCGCGCTCGGCATCGGCGCGCTCGTGGTCGGCCCGCTGTCGCGCGAAGTGCGTGACCGTCGCATCCTCGATCGCGCGTGGCTCGGCATCGGGCCGGACGTCGCGCTGACGGTCGTCTGGGTCCATACGGCGGAAGACGTCGCGCACGCACGCATCGTCGCGCGCGGCAATCCGAACGATGCGTACAAGCTCGCGCACTGGGACGAATACCGGCAACGCCGCTTCGTGCCGACCGGCCATGAGTGCGACGGCATCGTGATGTTCGACAACACCGCGCCGTCCGACGCGGACATCGATACGCTGCTGTACCGCATCGCACCGCCCGCCCCCCAGGCAACGCTCGTCCCGCCGCTGCCGGCCTGACGAGCGGCGCGCACAGCCCCGCCCTGCTTCACTTCGACAAGCTAAAAAAAACGACGCCGGAAGCGCTGTTGCGCTCCCGGCGTCGCTCGGCCCTCGTGCTGTAGACCGATCGTCAGGCCACTTCGTGCACGCGCTCCATCGTGCCGCCTTCGTACAGCTTGCCGAAGCGGTTCGACAGGAATGCCTTCAGCGATACCTTTTCCTGCGGGATAAAACCGCTCTGCGGCAGCTTCTTTTCGCGGAACAGATCGAGCACCGCGCACATCGCGCCGGCCGTCGTGATCTGGATCGCGCTCATGTGCATCCCGCACACGTCCTTCGCGAAAATCTTGCGCGTGAACACGTCCTGCACGAGCTGGCCGTCCTTCACGCCCGTCACCGTGATGAACACGAGCACGACGTCCTGCTTCGTCGACGGCACCGCGCGGCGCATGATCGACTTCAGCGTGTCGCGGTCGCTCGACAGGCGCAGGTCCTCGAGCAGGAATTGCACGAGATCGCGGTGGCCCGGGTAGCGGACCGACTTGTAGTCGAGCGTCTCGACCTTGCCCGACAGCGTCTCGCACAGCGTGCCGAGACCGCCCGACGTGTTGAACGCTTCGTATTCGGTACCGTCGAGCGAGAAGTGCTCGAGGCCTTCGAGCGGCTGCACCCACTGCTTGCGGCCGTCGCGGATCGCTTCGCACGGCTGGCAGTATTCGTTGATCAGGCCGTCGACGCTCCACGTCAGGTTGTACTTCAGCGCATTGGTCGGATACTCGGGCAGCGCGCCGACGCGCATCTTCACGTCGCGCACTTCGCTGAAGCCGTTCACCAGTTCGTGAGCGGCGAGTCCGATGAAGCCCGGCGCGAGGCCGCACTGCGGCATGAACGCGCGGTCCGAACCGTCGGCCAGTTCGCGGATCGCGTGGGTGGCGCGCACGTCTTCGGTCAGGTCGAAGTAATGGACGCCGGCCGCCTTCGCCGCTGCGGCAACGTTGACCGCGAGGTAGTACGGCAGCGCGTTGACGAGCGCATCGAAGCCCTTCACGGCTTCGCGGATCGCATTGGCGTCGGCCGAATCGACGCGTTGCGTCGCGATGCCTTCACGCGACAGCTTGGCGAGCGCATCCGCGTCACGGTCGAACGCGACGACTTCGTAGTCGCCCGTTTCACGCAGCATGTGAGCAATGGTGTGGCCGATCAGACCTGCGCCGACGATGGCGATTTTCATGCGCTTATCTCCTGATGATGAGTTTGGTGTTGGTGTACGGCGTCGAGCCATGAACACAGTTTAGGGACGCGCAAAATCAGTTCCAAGGCCAAGAATGATGCGAAACGACCGATACATTCGACGAATTGACGACACATTTCGTCACAACGACCAAATCGTCTAAAAATCGCGTATATGACGCGCCGCACACGGGCCGCTGCGGACGTGTCTGGACGAACAGGAAGGAACGCGCAAAACGGGATGGGCGCAGGCGAAGGCATCGCCGTGCATGCTCATGCACGCAATCAATGCGACGACGCGGGAGCGGCGGAGCGGCGATGCGCAAGGCAACGCCCCGCCCTACGGCGCACCGCAGGCGTTAAAGGAAGGTAAAGAAGGAAAAACCGGCGCGACGACTCGAATCGCGAGGCCGCGGCGTCACCCGCGACGCCGCTTGCGATACGTCATCCGCCGATCGTGCCGCGATCGATCTTGCGCGACAGGATGATCGACGTCGTGGTGCGCTCGACACCTTCGAGCGTGCCGATCTGGTCGAGCAGGTCGTTGAGCCGTTCGGGCGAATCGGCACGCAGCCACGCGACATAGTCGTATTCGCCGCTCACCGCGCACAGCAACTGCACCTCGGGCATCCGGTCGAGCTTGCGCAGCACGTCCTTGCCGAACTTCGGCGTGAGGATGATGCCGACATACGCATAAATGCTCGCGTCGAGCACGTCCTGTCCGAGCCGCACGCTGTATCCGGCGATCACGTTCGTCCGCTCGAGCCGCGCGATGCGCGCGACGACCGTCGTGCGCGCGACGTCGAGTTGCCGCGCGAGATCGGCGACGCTTGCGCGCGCATCCGCTTGCAGCAGCGCGACGAGTTGCCGGTCGAGGTCGTCGAGTTGGTCGAGGCGAGGTGGACGCATGAGGCTGGGCCGGCGTGCAGCACGCCGGCGAAATGGGAAGTGACGCGATGATAGCGCCGAACGCCGGCACGCCCAAACGGCATCGCACGTCACGCACGCCCCTGCTCGCGCCATCCGCCTCGTTCACGTGCGACGCCCGCGCACCGGGCGAGCATTGCCGTCCGTCGCTCACCCGCCATGTCCCTTTCAATTTCGATACGTATCGGATGTAAGCAAGTGTCGCTTTCGCTGCTGCGCTGCATGCAACGTGCTACTAATAACGGGCGACGCGAGGTGCGCGCTTGCGGCACTGGCCGCCGCGCCCGCTCGCACGACACCACCCCGGAGAGCCAACCATGAAGAAAATCTCGCTCACCCTCGCTACGCTCGCCGTTGCAGCCAGCGCGTTCGCGCAAACCGCGCAGCAACCGCAAACGCCCGCTCCGGCGACGGCAGCGGCAACGACCGCGTCGGCGCCAAGCGCCGAGCAGCGTGCGGCACGCCACGAAGCGCGCATCGAGCAGCGCATCAAGTACCTGCACGACCAGTTGAAGATCACGTCGGCACAGGAGCCGCAATGGAAGACGTTCGCCGACACGATGCGCGAGAACGGCGACACGATGGGCCGCCTCTATCGTGAACGGATGGAAAGCCACAACGTGTCCGCGGTCGACGACATGAAGCAGTACGCGGAACTCGCGCAGGCCAACGCGGACGGCGCGAAGAAGCTCGCCGACGCATTCGCGCCGCTCTACGAGAGCTTCCCGGCCGACCAGAAGGCGCTGGCCGACACGACGTTCCGCAACTGGCTGCATCACGGCGGCGAACACCGCGTCAAGGGCAAGGCCAAAAAGGAAGGCAAGGCAGCCGCCGCGCCGGCCGCCAGCGCACCGGCCCAACCCTGACGTCCGCCTGGCCGGCGCCGCGCTGCCCGCACGGGCAGAACGGCGTCGCGCATCCCGCGGGCATTCGGCGCGTCACACGGCGCGTCGAATTCGGGATAAGCTCCCGGCTTTTCCCGCACTTCCCCCGCCATGCTCGAACTCAAGCACCTCGATCTGCGTACCGACCCGCAGGCCCGTCGCGTCGTCAAGGACGAAACCGTCACGGTCGCGTTCGCGGCAGCCGACGGCGAACTGATGAGCCTCGAAGGCCCGAACCGCTATGTCGCGGGCGACGCGCTGATCACCGGCTCGACCGGCGACCGCTGGGTCGTGTCGCGCGCACGCTTCGATCCGAAGTACGTGCCCGCCGATCCGGCGCTCGCGCACGGCGCACCGGGCGCGTACCGGAACCGGCCGGCCGTCGTGCTCGCCCGCCGGATGGACGAGCCGTTCACGATCGCCCGCTCGGAAAACGGCGACACGCTGCGCGGCAGCGCCGGCGACTGGGTGATGCAGTACGCACCGGGTGACTACGGCGTCGTGCAGGCGCAGCGTTTCGCGCAGGTCTACCGCGACGCGTAACGCATGACGCGCCGCGCCGGCAGCGCGCCGGCGCGGCACGTCAGCGCTCAGGCGAAATCTTCGTCAAGCACGAGTTCGGCGTCGCGTTCGACCGCCTCGCCAGCCGCGTGCCGCTCCTCGAGCGAGCCCAGCATCGCTTCCGTGTACGCATGCAGCACCGCATGGCTGCGCGCACGCTGCATCGGCCTGAGTGCCAGATAGCGCGCCAGCGCGGCCGGCACGATCCGGATGTCGAGCGTCATCCGCTTCGGCGTCGAGCCGAAACGCATCGCGAGCCACTGCACGGACAGGAACCGCCCGCGTTCGTCGCTGCTTTCGGCAAAACGCGTTTGCTCCGGAAAGAGATCGCAGATCACGCGCGCGAGCGCGTCGAATTCGGCGCTCTGGCATTCGATCAGATAGTCGTCCATGTTCGTCTCTCCCGTCAGGCTGCCGCGCGCGGCGACCGGCACGTCTTCGCCAGCACGACGATCAGGATCGCCGCCAGAACGAAATACACGGCCTCGAGCCATCCGGCCGGCAGCACGCGCACCTGGTACAGCAGCGCCGGCGCGACCGCCAGCGCATGCAGCACGATCGCGAGCGGCAGCACCCCCGCGCGGCCGGCGCGCACGCCGCGCCAGACCAGCACCGACAGCGCAAGCTGCACCACGAATCCCGAGCAGCGCTCGAGCAGCAACAGCAGGATCGACTGCGCCGACAGCGTCGCCAGCATCACGTGCAGCCGTACGACCGTATCGCCCGGCAGGTCCGCGAGCTGCGTCTCGAGTTGCCCGCGGCTCGCGAGCCACGCGAGATACGACCACTGGCCCCACACGAGCACGCCGACGAACCAGGCTTCGGCACCGGCATGACCGATCCCGTAGCCGATGCCGCGCCCGTCGCCGGCCGACGCGCCGTAGCGGCGGTTCAGGAATCGCATCCCGAGATAGCGGCCGAGTTCCTCGAAGACGGCGGTCGCGAGCGCGCTGTACGCGACGAACGCGAGCGGCTGCGTGAGCCAGCCGCCGGCGGGCGTCTGGCTCAGCACGAGGCCATGGAAGGCGCGTTCGACGATCATCGCGAACAGCGTGAAGACGGCGACGCCGACGATGGTGTCGCGGCGGTTGAGCGCAAGCGGCTTGCGCAGGGTACGGAAGAGAACGAACGGCAGTAGCGCGATGATCAGCGTGGCGGCGATCAGCACCGCCAGCGTGACGGGAGCGACAGTCATGTATTTCCTTGTTCGGGGCAGCGCACCTGGCGCGCTGCGTGCCCCGAATGATACTCAGCTTGCGGTCGACGCGCGCACAATCAGCTCGCCCGGCAGCATCGCGACGCGCACGTCGCCGGCCGCGCCGTCGATCCGCTCGTGCACGAATTCGACGGCCTTGTAGCCGATCTCGTAGGTCGGCTGGCGGATCGTCGTGATGCCGATCAGTTCAGCCCACTCCGGATCGTCGATCGACAGCAGTGCGGCCTTGCCCTGCCACGCGGCGCCGAAACGCGCGCGCAGATGGCGCGCGATCGCCAGCGCGACCGGCGCGTTCGCGGCGAACAGCGCGGCACGCACGCCGCGCCGCGCCGCGTCGTCGATGCGCGCGTCGAGGTCGGCGAGCGCCGCCGCGGCTGCCTCGGGTTCGTTCAGGTCGAGCACGACCGTCGGCGGCACCGGCAGCCCGCGCGCGCCAAGCGCCATGCGGAACGCGGCCTCGCGCAAACGCCGCGAGCTGACCTGCTCGAACGGCTGCACGACGAAATGGATCGCATCGAAGCCGCGCGCGATCAGGTGCGCGAGCGCCGTCTCGATCGCATCGGTGTTGTCGAGCCCGATCAGGTCGGCCTCGAAGCCCTCGACCGTGCGGTCGACGAGCACGGCCGGAATGCCGCCGCCGCGCAGCGGGCGCAGCACGTCTTCCTCGGCGCCGAGCGCGTTGACGATCAGCCCTTCGACCCGGTAGGTCGTGAGCAGCTGCAGGAAGCGCCGCTCCATCTCGACTTCATTCGCCGCGTGACAGATGAGCGGCATGTAGCCGAGCGCGTGGCACGCGGCCTCGACGCCCTGCAGCACTTCGACGGTATACGGATTGGTCAGGTCGGCCGCGAGCATGCCGAGCAGCCGGTTGCGGCCGCGCTTCAGCCCGCGCGCCATCTGGTTCGGCCGGTAGTTGAGGCGCGCGATCGCCGTCTCGATCCGCTGGCGCAGATCGGCGGACAGCACGTGCGTCTCGCCGTTCAGATAGCGCGACACGCTGGTCTTGCCCGTGCCGGCTTCGCGTGCGACGTCGCTGATCGTCGCCGGACGCTGCGTGGAAGGTTGCGAATCGCTCAAGTCGTGCCTCGCGACGTACGATCCGCGCCGCTTCGGGTGCGGACGGACCTTTGTTGTTGGATACGAAAGCCGCCCGGCGCGCGCCGCTGTTCCCGCGCTTCGCGGCAAACCGGAGCCGGCGCGTTCGCGCCCGCCCCGGTCGCCTGAAACGAACGGCGAGCGGCCGCACCGGATCTGGCACGGATGCCCGTCGCCGGACGCCGCCGGCCGCGCGGCCGGGTCGTCGATGCGACGAGCGGGCGATCATAACGCAGCCTGCCCTCCCGCACCAAGACCATCGCCTCTAACGGCGCCGGCAGCCCCGCCGGCCGGCCAGCGCCGTTCAGGCGCGCGCGTGCGCGTCCGGATTGACGAGGTTCGTGCGCAGCGTGCCGGCCAGCGCGCCGACCAGGTTTTCCGCGGCGCAGCGCGCCATCGCATGGCGCGTCTCGTGCGTCGCCGAGCCGATGTGCGGCAGCGCGACCACGTTGCGCATCCGCAGCAGCGGCGAATCCGCCGGCAACGGCTCCTTTTCGAACACGTCGAGCCCCGCGCCGCGGATCGTGCCCGCACGCAGCGCGTCGATCAGCGCGGCCTCGTCGACCACCGGGCCGCGCGACGCGTTGATCAGGATCGCGCCGCGCTTCATCTTCGCGAATTCGGCCGCGCCGATCAGGTGATGCGTTTCCGGCGACAGCGGCACCTGCAGGCACACGAAATCCGACTGCGCGAGCAGTTCGTCGAGCGACACGCGGCGGGCGCCGTACTGCGTCTCGGCTTCCGCGTGCGCGGAACGGTTCGTGTACAGCACCTGCATCCGGAACCCGAGCGCCGCGCGGCGCGCGACCGCCCCGCCGATCCGGCCGAGCCCGACGATGCCGAGCGTCTTGCCCTGCACGTCGGTGCCGTACAGGTCGGGGCCGATGCTGCGCTGCCAGTGGCCGGCCTTCACCCACTCCGCCAGCTCGACCACGCGCCGCGCGGACGCGAGGATCAGCGAGAACACGGTGTCGGCGGTCGATTCGGTCAGCACGTCGGGCGTATGCGCGAGCACGATGCCGCGCCGCGTGAGATCCGCGACGTCGAAGTTGTCGTAGCCGACCGAGATCGTCGACCAGGCCTTCAGCCGCGGCGCGCGATCGAGCATCTGCGGCGTGACCTTCAGGCTCGCGCCGATCGCACCGTCCGCGTCGCCGAGCGCATCGGCGAGTGCGTCGGCGCCGTCGGCCTGCACGAGCTCCGCATGCTCGCGCAGGTACGCGAGAACGTCATCGGGCAGCGGCTTGTACGCGACGATACGAGGCTTCATCGTTTTCATTTTCCTTGCAGCGGCGCCGCGAGCGAATGCGCATCGCGCGCCTGGGGTTTGACGGACAGCGTGAGGATCACCGCGGCGACGAGCGCGGCGCTCATGAACGCATACGACGCGAGGGGCGAGCCGGTCACGCCGTTCAGGTAGCCGACGAAATACGAGCCGACGAACGAGCCGAGCGCGCCCATGCTGTTGATCAGCGCCATCGCGCCGCCGGCGACGTTCTTCGGCAGCAGCTCCGGCACGATCGCGAAGAACGGGCCGTACGGGGCATACATCGCGGCGCCCGCGACGACCAGCAGCGCATACGAGATCCAGAAATGCGACGAGCCGAGCGCATACGATGCGGCGAACGCAGCCGCGCCGACCAGCAGGAACGGCCACACGAAGCCGCGGCGCGAGCCGGCCTTGTCGGACGCCCACGACGCGACCAGCATCGCGATCGTCGCCGCGAGGTACGGCAGCGCCGACAGCCAGCCGGTCGCGACCATCCCGAGCGCGGAGCCGTTCTTGACGATCGACGGCAGCCACAGCACGAAACCGTACACGCCGATGCTCCAGCAGAAATACTGTGCGCACAGCTTGATCACGGCCGGCGAACGGAATGCCTCGCCGTAGTTGCGCACCGGCTTGATCGCCGCCTGCTCGGCCGCGAGCGCGGCGTCGAGGTCGCGCTTTTCCTGCGCGTTGAGCCACGGCGAATCCGCCGGCTTGTCCTGCACGAGGAACCACCAGCACACGGCCCAGATCACGGCGGGGATGCCTTCCGCGACGAACATGTGGCGCCAGCCGAATTCGTGGACCAGGTAGCCCGACACGATCGACATCCACAGCACGGTGACCGGGTTGCCCAGGATCAGGAACGTGTTCGCGCGCGAGCGCTCGTTCTTCGTGAACCAGTTGCTGATGTAGATCAGCATCGCCGGCATCACGGCCGCCTCGACCACGCCGAGCACGAAGCGGATCGCCATCAGCGACGGGATGTTGGTGACCACGCCCGTGAGCGCCGCGCACGCGCCCCACAGCACGAGGCTGACGAACACGAGTTTCTTGACGCTGCGGCGCTCCGCATAGATCGCGCCGGGAATCTGGAAGAAGAAGTAGCCGAGGAAGAACAGCGCGCCGATCAGCGACGACAGGCCCTTGCTGATCCCGAGGTCCTGGTTGATGCCGGCGGCTGCCGCGAACCCGTAGTTCGCGCGGTCGAGGTAGGCGAGGCTGTAGGTAATGAAGACGATCGGCATGATCGTCCACCAGCGTCGGGCTGCGAGATTGGCTGCCATCAGATGTGTCTCCTGGGTAGAGCGAAGCAGGCGGATCAACCGCCCGGCTCCGGTCCCGTCCTTGCGGGAATCGACCGGCTTCGACGCGTCGGGCGCCTGGGCCGGCCTCATGCAAAACCGTGCGCGATGCACGAAATGGGTCCGCGGATTGTGCCGTGTCCGGCCTCTCATTGCGCGGTGACGGTTTCCTCCAAGCGATCGGCGCGATTGCTGACGTTTTCGAGCCGATCGAGCGCCGCACGGGTCGGCAATCCTTCCGAATCGCCGATCACCTGGATCGCGAGCGCGCCGATGCGATTGCCGCGCGCGACCGCCTGCTCGACGGAGCGGCCTTCCAGCAACGCGCTGACCACGCCGACCGCGAAGCCGTCGCCGGCGCCGACCGTGTCGACCACGTTCGCGACGCGCTCGCCCGCCACCGTGCCCTCGCGGCCGTCGGCCGTGCGGAAGTATGCCCCTTCGGCGCCCAGCTTGATCACCACGCCGCGCGCGCCTTGTGCCAGGTAGAAGTCCGCGATGCCGGCCGGCGTGTCGTGCCCGGTGAGCTGCTGCCCTTCGGCAAGGCCCGGCAGCACCCAGTCGGCCAGCGTCGCCAGCGCGTTCAGCGTCTTCGCCATCACGTCGGCGGACGGCCACAGCGTCGGGCGCAGGTTCGGATCGAACGAGATCGTCTTGCCGGCCGCGCGCATCTCG
>Ga0154006_1000703_pt1 | contig 11449 bp, 10 predicted proteins | sample TSFL090MetaG_FD_104747 | JGI IMG/M metagenome (GOLD analysis project Ga0154006, IMG submission 104747) | Attine ant fungus gardens microbial communities from Florida, USA - TSFL090 MetaG | ecosystem: Host-associated > Fungi > Mycelium > Unclassified | place: USA: Florida, Wakulla State Forest... | reverse complement strand
GAAAAGATGGGTCGGTGCTTTGAGTTCGTTTTTCATCCGGCTTCCCTGTCTCAGTAAATGGAATGGCTGCCTAGAGACGCTATTCCAGATAAGAAACGTCGATCAATCGGACGAATATGATTCAGTGCCGGTAACTTTTATTACTTGTTCCGTTCTGCTTGCTGCATTGACCGCGCGTGCGCAAATGCGTTAGGTCAGGTGTCGCGGATAGGCAATGGTGCCGTATCCCGCTTTTGGGTTCGCAAGGGGAATATGAGTGTGCGAGCTACAAGTGCGCCGGCTCAATCGCGGATACTCAGTCTCTGCGCACGCGCAGCAGGAACTTCTGCAATTTTCCCGTCGGCGTGCGCGGCAGCGTTTCGGCGAACACGAATTCGCGCGGGATCTTGTACGCGGCGAGCCGCTCGCCGCAGAACGCGCGCAGCGCATCCGCATCGGGCGCGGTGCCCGCACGCAGCACGACGTGCGCGACGACCGTCTCGCCCCAGTCCGGATGCGGGACGCCGACGACGGCCGCCTCCGCGATATCCGGATGCGCGCCGAGCACGTCCTCCACTTCTTTCGAATAGACGTTCTCGCCGCCGGTCACGATCATGTCCTTCAGCCGGTCGACGATGAACAGATAGCCATCCTGATCGATCCGCGCGATGTCGCCGGTGCGATACCAGCCGCCCGGCGCGAACGCGGCGCGCGTCGCGGCGTCGTCGTCGAGATAGCCGAGCATCATGCTGTCGGCCTTCAGCCAGATCTCGCCGGTATCGCCCGGCAGCGCGTCGGCGCCATTGCTTCGCACGACCCGCAGGTCGACACCGGGGCCGCCCTGGCGGCCGATCGAGCCGGCCTTCGCGATCTGCTCGTCCGGATACAGCGTGGTGCCGGCCGGGCCCGTTTCCGTCATCCCGTACACCTGGAAGAACGCGTTGCTGCGATACGCATGCGCGAGCCGCTCGGCCTGCGCGGTGCCGATCGGGCCGCCGCCGTACAGCCACGCGCGCACGCTCGACAGGTCGAACGTCGCGAAGCGGTCGATCGTGTCGAGCGGCAGCGTGTACGACACCGGCGCACCGAAATACAGCGTGATGCGCTCGCGCTCGATCGCCTGCAGGAAGTGCAGCGGATGGTATTCGCGCAGCAGCACGACGGTGCCGCCCGCGTACAGCGTGCCGCCGAACCAGTTGTTGAGCGGCGACGAATGCCAGATCGGCATCGCCATCAGCGTGCGTTCGTTGCGGCCGATGCCGGTCGCGAGCGCCGCCGCCATCGCGGCGAACGTCACCGTGCGGTGGCTGTGCACGCAGCCTTTCGGGCGGCCGGTCGTGCCGGACGTGTAGAGGACCTGCGCGACGTCGCCGTCGGCCGGCTCGATGCCCGCGACGCCGTCCATCGCCGCGCGCATCGTGTCGAAGTCCGGCACGCCGGCGGCATCGCCCTCGGTGACGAGCCGCTGCGCCGGATGGAGCACGCGCGCCAGCACCGGCGCGAGCGCCGCGTCGAACAGGATCACCTTGCTGCGACTGTGCTCGAGCACGTAGTCGACTTCCGGCGCCTGCAGCTTGTGGTTGATCGGCACGAACGCGGCGCCGAGCCGCCATGCGCCGAACATCAGGTCGACGAACGCGGGCGTGTTCAGGCACATCGCGGCGACACGGTCGCCGGCCGCGACGCCGAGCGCGCTCAACACGGCCGCCGCGCGGTGCGAGCGCTCGCGTGCGTCCGCGTAGGTGATCGGCGTGTCGCCGTGGATCAGGAACGGCTGGTCGGGCGTCGCGCGGGCGGCGCGGTCGAGGGCGGCGACGAGGTTCATGGGTGGCTCCGGGCAACGGACGTGACGGTGCGGCGGACCGGCGTCAGGCCGGGTACGCGCGCTGCAGCAGCGCGCCGACGTCGAGCGCGTGCGGATCGAAGCCGCCCACGATGCGGCCCCAATCGGGTGCGGCGAGTCGCGTCGCGATGAACGCATCGGCGACGGCCGCAGGTGCATCGCGCCGCAGCAGGCACGCCTGCGCGACGAGCGCGAGCCGCTGCGCGAACATGCGTGCCGACGCCTCGAGCGTGTCGGCCGGCGCCGCGAGCATCGCGCGCAGCATGTCGAGCGCCGCGCGGATGCGCGGTTCGCCCGCCCCGAGGTCGGCCAGTTCGGCGAACAGCGCGGCGGCCGCGTCGGGCTCGCGCGACACCGCGCGCAGCACGTCGATGCACATCACGTTGCCGGAGCCTTCCCAGATCGAGTTGACCGGCGCTTCGCGGAACAGCCGCGCAATCGGGCCGTCGTCGACGTAGCCGTTGCCGCCGAACACCTCCATCACCTCGCCGGTCAGTTCGACCGCGCGCTTGCAGACCCAGAATTTCGCCGCGGGCGTGACGATCCGCTTCCACGCGCGCTCGCGCGGCGAGTCGTCGCGTTCGAACGCGTCGGCCAGGCGCATCGCGAGCACGAGCGCGGCTTCGCTCTCGAGCGCGAGATCGGCGAGCACGGTGCGCATCAGCGGCTGCTCGGCGAGCGCGCGGCCGAACGCGTGGCGCTGGCGCGTGTACGCGATCGCCTGCACGACGCCCTGGCGCAGCATCGCCGCGCTGCCGAGCACGCAGTTCAGCCGCGTATGGGTGGCCATCTCGATGATGGTCGGAATCCCGCGACCTTCGTCGCCGAGCATGATCCCCCACGCGTCGTTCAGCTCGATCTCGCTGCTCGAATTGCTGCGGTTGCCGACCTTGTTCTTCAGCCGCTGGATTTCGACCGTGTTCTTCGTGCCGTCCGGCCGCCAGCGCGGCACGTAGAAGCACGACGGGCTGCCGGCTTCGGTGCGCGCGACGACCAGGTGCGCGTCGCACATCGGCGCGGAGAAGAACCACTTGTGGCCGCGCAGCCGGTATTCGCCGCCGCGCCCGCCCGCGCCGACCGCGGTCGCGAGCGTCGTGTTCGCGCGCACGTCGGAGCCGCCCTGTTTCTCGGTCATGCCCATGCCGAACCAGATCGAGCGCTTGTCGGCGATGGGTACATCGCGCGGATCGTAGTCGTCGCTGTACAGCTTGTCGCGCAGCAGGCCCCACAGCGCCGGTTCCTTCTGCAGCACCGGAATCGCGGCCTGCGTCATCGTCGCCGGGCACAGCGTGCCGGCCTCGATCTGGCCGTGCAGGTAGAAGCCGGCCGCGGTCGCCGCCCAGCGGCCGGGGCGCGTGTCGCGGAACGCGAGCGACACGAAGCCTTCGTGGCGGTACATACCGAGCAGCGTGTGCCAGGCCGGATGGAACGCGATGCGGTCGATGCGACGGCCGCGCCGGTCGAATGCGTTCAGCTCCGGCGTGTGGCGGTTCGCCTCGTCGGCAAGCCGTGCGGTGTCGGCGCTGCCGAGCCGCGCGCCGTAGGCGTCGAGCTGCGTCACGGCCCAGTCGGCGCCCGCGCGCGCGAGTGCTTCGCGCAGCGCGGCGTCGGTGGCGAAGAGGTTATAGTCGACCAGTTCGTCGAACTGGTTCGTGACGGCATGGGTCGCTTCGGTCATCGGGTTGTCTCCGGTCTCGTGCTTCGCGGTCGGTCGATCAATCGGCCCGTCGGGTGCCGCGCTGCCGGCTCCCGGTCAAACGTGTTTCCGCTGAATTTCAGAGTAGCAAATATGTCGCCGCGACATGTTCAGGTTCCGGCGCCGCCCGGCCAGCCGGCGACGCAACCCGCGCCCGCGTTGCGCCGCCGGCCGCGCCAGTCGCGCGCGCAGGCCACTTCCGAGGCGCTCCAGCAGGCGTTCGTTCAGCTTTTGCTCGAGCGCGGCTACGCGAAGGCGACGATCCGCGAGATCGCGGCCGTCGCCGGCGTGAGCATCGGCACCTTCTACGAATACTTCGGCGACAAGCAGAGTCTTGCCGCGCTGTGCATCCACCGGCGCGTGCTGGCGCTCGCCGACCGGCTGCGCGACGCGGCGCACGCGTTGAGCGGCATGCCGCGCGTCGAACTCGCCGCCGCGCTCGTCGATCTGCAGGTCGATGCGATCAGCGCCCACGCCGCCCTGTGGGGCGCGTTCTTCGCGCTGGAGCGGCAGGTGTCGCCGCTCGCTGCGTACCGCCGGCATTACGACGCGTATGTCGCGCTGTGGCGCGACGCGCTCGCGCAGGCCGCCGATCCGCCGCCGGCCGCGCGGCTCGACGCGATCGCCCGGATGGCGCATGCGGTCTGCTACGGCGGTGTGTCGCAGGCGCTGCTGACGCTCGGGCCCGCGCTCGACTTCGCCGAATTGCGCGGTGAGTTGCAGGCCGCGCTGCGTGCGTATCTGGCGACAGCGGGCGAGTAAGGCGGGCCGCACCGCGCGACCCTAGGGGTAATGCCCGATTCGCATGCACGACCGGCGATGCGATCGTCCCGTCGAGCCTTGCGTGCCGGGGAGCATGAGGAAAATGCATGGCCGCCATGACGAACTTTCGATTGTCCGCCGATATTGGCTCAGGCTAAATCATCCGGCATGAGGCGGGCCGCGCGCGTCGCGCGGGCCGGCCCGAAGGACATCAGGAGGAGAGTCATGCGAAGTGCCACCAGGCCCCGTTCGAAACTGCCGGACGTCGGGACGACGATCTTCACGGTGATCGGCCAGCTCGCCGCGCAGCACGATGCGCTCAACCTGTCGCAGGGTGCGCCGAATTTCGCGCCCGATCCGGCGCTCGTCGAGGGCGTCGCGCGCGCGATGCGCGACGGCCACAACCAGTACGCGCCGATGGCCGGCCTCGCGTCGCTGCGCGAGCGGCTCGCCGAGAAGACGGAGGCGCTGTACGGCGCGCGCTACGACCCGGGCACCGAGATCACGGTGATCGCGAGCGCGAGCGAAGGGCTCTACGCGGCGATCAGCGCGCTCGTGCATCCGGGCGACGAAGTGATCTATTTCGAGCCATCGTTCGACAGCTATGCGCCGATCGTGCGGATGCAGGGTGCGACGCCGGTCGCGATCAAGCTGTCGCCCGAACATTTCCGCGTGAACTGGGACGAAGTGGCCGCGGCGATCACGCCGCGCACGCGCATGATCATCGTCAACACGCCGCACAACCCGACCGCGACCGTGTTCTCTGCCGACGATCTCGACCGGCTCGCGCAACTCACGCGCGACACCGACATCGTGGTGTTGTCCGACGAGGTTTACGAGCACGTGGTGTTCGACGGCGCGCAGCACCAGAGCGTCGCGCGTCACCGCGAGCTGGCCGAGCGCAGCGTGATCGTGTCGTCGTTCGGCAAGTCGTTCCACGTGACGGGCTGGCGGGTCGGCCATTGTCTCGCGCCGGCCGAACTGATGGACGAGATCCGCAAGGTGCACCAGTTCATGGTGTTCTCGGCGGATACGCCGATGCAGGTCGCGTTCGCGGAGATTCTCGCGCGACCGGAAAGCTATCTCGGCCTGTCGGCGTTCTACCAGGCCAAGCGCGACCTGCTCGCCCGCGAGCTGGCCGATTCGCGCTTCGAGCTGCTGCCGAGCGAAGGCTCGTTCTTCATGCTCGCGCGCTTCCGGCACTTCTCGGACGAGCGCGACAGCGACTTCGTGCTGCGCCTGATCCGCGATGCGCGCGTCGCGACGATTCCACTGTCGGCGTTCTACACCGACGGCGTCGATGCCGGCGTGATCCGGCTCAGTTTTTCGAAGGACGACGCGACGCTGATCGAGGGCGCGCGGCGGTTGCGTTCGCTGTAAGCGCGGGCGCGGCCCGCACACAAGCACACGACGCGCAGGTCGCGTCGAAAGCCACGAATGGGGCCGTCGCACGTGCTGACGCACGGCGCCGGTCGACACGTCAGGAGATCACGATGAAGCATGCACACACCCTGAAATTCGCGCTCGCATTCGCGTGCGCGCTCGGCTCGGGCGCGGCATTGGCCGACGGCCAGACGCTGCGTTTCGGCCTCGAGGCGCAATACCCGCCGTTCGAGTCGAAGGCGCCGAACGGCGACCTGCAGGGCTTCGACATCGACGTCGGCAATGCCGTGTGCCAGACCGCGAAGCTGTCGTGCAAGTGGGTCGAGACGTCGTTCGACGGGCTGATTCCCGCACTGAAGGGCCGCAAGTTCGATGCGATCAATTCGGCGATGAACGCGACCGAGCAGCGGCGCCAGGCAATCGACTTCACGACGATCATCTATCGCGTGCCGACGCAGCTGATCGCGCGCACCGGCAGCGGCCTGCTGCCGACACCGGAATCGCTGAAGGGCAAGCGCATCGGCGTGCTGCAGGCATCGATCCAGGAAACCTACGCGAAGGCGCACTGGGAGCCGGCCGGCGTGTCGATCGTCGCGTATCAGGACCAGAACCAGGCGTATGCGGATCTCGTGGCGGGCCGCCTCGACGCGACGCTGGTGCTCGCGCCGGCCGGCCAGCGCGGCTTCCTGTCGCGTCCGGACGGCAAGGGCTTCGCGTTCGTCGGTCAGCCGGTGCGCGATGACAGGATTCTCGGCAGCGGGATCGCGTTCGGCCTGCGCAAGGGCGACGATGCGCTGAAGACGAAGCTCGATGCGGCGATCGACAAGCTGAAGGCGGACGGCACGGTGAAGTCGCTCGGCCAGAAGTACTTCGGGGACATCGACATCTCCACGAAGTAAGCTGAGTGGCTGGCCTGGCGGCGGTGAGGGCCGCCGGCAACGCGTGATCGCGTAAGGGAGCGCGTCAGCCGTCGACCCAGCGCAGCGCGCCGATCTTCAGGTGTTCGACGACGCTGCGCGTCCAGTCGAGCTCCGCGTTCAGCAGCACGAGCGCATGCTCGTTCTGCAGCAGGAACAGGCGCGGTACCTGATCGTTCTGCGCGGCGTTGCGCAGCGACTCGAGACGTTCGCGCTCGGCTTCGAGTGCAGCGATGCGGCGCTCGAGCTGTTGGCGTGCGCCTTCGGCGTCGAGCAGCGGCAGAAATGCGAGGCCGGCGCCGAACGCCGGAAACTCGCGTGCGGGCTCGGCGAGCAATGCATGCAGCCACGTCTGGCCGGCCGTGTGGCCGGCTTCCGTCAACGTGTACAGCGTGCGCTCGGGAAACGCGCCGTCGCGCTCGGTGTCGTGCACGGCGATCAGCCCGTCGCGCAGCAGCCGGTCGATCGTCTGGTAGAGGCTCGTGCGCTGCCGCACGTTGACGACTTCGTCATAGCCGCGCGCCTTCAACTGCTGCAGCATCCCGTACGGATGCATCGGCGATTCGGTGAGCGTCGCGAGGATCGCGAGGGCAAGCGGAGACGGGCGGCTCGCAGTCATGAATAGTTCGTTTATGTCTAGTAAAAATATAACTAGTATTAACTAGACTATCATATTCCACAAGGGTTTCAGCCGAGGTGCGAGCGCTTCGCGGCCGGCGCGACGGTTTCCATCGTCGTGAGGCCGTGCACGATTCCGCAGTCCTCGACCGAATGTTCGCCGACGCACTGGCGGCGCAATTCGGTGAGCTGGTTGCGCAGATGCGTCAGTTCCGCGAGGCGCGCATCGACGTGGCCGATGTGCTCGTCGAGCAGCGAGTTGATCGAATCGCACGGGTCGGCCGGCGTGTCGGTGAGCTGCAGCAGCGCGCGAATTTCGTCGTGCGCCATGTCGAGCGCACGGCAGTTGCGGATGAAGCGCAGCCGTTCGACGTGCACGTCGGTGTAGTTGCGGTAGTTCGAGTCGGTGCGTTCCGCGTCCGGCATCAGCCCCTCTTTTTCGTAGAAGCGGATCGTTTCCGGGGTGCAGCGGGCCGCCTTGGCCAGTTCGCCGATCTTCATGGCTTGCTTGCTCCCTTGTAAGGCTTGACCTTGTAGTGGCTTCAGGGTGTTAACTCTACACCGTCAAGCCATACAAGGAGGTTGTCATGACCGACGCGCAGCGTACCCCCGACCCACGACACCGTCATGCCGACGGCGCCGCGACCTGCTGCGCCGACGCGCGCGACACGCAGGCGGCGACCGTTGTCGACGCGGCGCCGGCGGCCGGCGAGCACGCGCACGGCGACCATGCCGGTCATGCGCACGGCGACGGGCATGTGCATGGTTCGGCGTGCTCGCATGACCACGCGGCACATGACCACGCTGGTCACGACCACGACCACGACCACGACCACGACCACGACCACGCGGCCGGCGACTGCTGCGCGCCTGCCGCGCTGACGCTCGCGCCGCTGCCGGTCGCGCGGGCGACCGCGTCGGGCCACGTGCGTTCCGCGTTCCGGATCATGCAGATGGACTGCCCGACCGAGGAAACGCTGATCCGCAAGAAGCTCGGCGGGATGCAGCAGGTGTCGGCGCTCGAATTCAACCTGATGCAGCGGATGCTGACCGTCGAGCATGTGCCGGGCGCGCAGCCGGCGCTCGAAAGTGCGATCCGCTCGCTCGGGATGACGCCCGAGGCCGCGTCGGCCGATGCGCCGGCAACCTCCGTCGCGCCGCCGCCCGCGAAGCCGTGGTGGCCGCTCGCGCTGGCTGGCGTCGCCGCGATCGCGTCCGAGGTCGTGAGCTGGGCCGGCCTGCCCGTGTGGCTGTCGGCGGCGCTGGCGCTCGCGGCGGTGCTCGCGTGCGGACTGACCACGTACAAGAAGGGCTGGATCGCGATCCGCAACGGCAACCTGAACATCAACGCGCTGATGAGCATCGCGGTGACGGGCGCGATGGCGATCGGCCAGTGGCCGGAAGCCGCGATGGTGATGGTGTTGTTCACGATCGCCGAGCTGATCGAGGCGAAGTCGCTCGATCGCGCACGCAACGCGATCCAGGGCCTGATGCGGCTCGCGCCGGACACGGCGACCGTGCAGGACGCCGACGGCACGTGGCGCACGATCGAGGCCGCGCAGGTCGCGCTCGGCGCAATCGTGCGCGTGAAGCCGGGCGAGCGGATCGGGCTGGACGGCGAAGTCGTCGCGGGCCGCTCGACGGTGAACCAGGCGCCGATCACCGGCGAGAGCCTGCCGGTCGACAAGACGGCCGGCGACGCGGTGTACGCGGGCACGATCAACGAAGCGGGTTCGTTCGACTATCGCGTGACGGCGGTTGCCGCCAATTCGACGCTCGCGCGGATCATTCACGCCGTCGAGGAAGCGCAGGGCGCGAAGGCGCCGACGCAGCGCTTCGTCGACCAGTTCGCGCGCGTCTATACGCCGATCGTGTTCGCGATCGCGCTGCTGGTCGCGGTGGCGCCGCCGCTCGTCATGGGCGGCGCGTGGCACGACTGGATCTACCGTGCGCTGGTGCTGCTCGTGATCGCGTGCCCGTGCGCGCTGGTGATCTCCACGCCGGTGACGATCGTGTCCGGGCTCGCGGCCGCGGCGCGGCGCGGGATTCTCGTGAAGGGCGGCGTGTATCTGGAAGAAGGCCGCAAGCTTGCGTGGCTCGCACTCGACAAGACCGGCACGATCACGCATGGCAAGCCGGTGCAGACGGATTTCGACGTGCATGCGACGGACGTCGACGCCGCACGCGTGCGTCATCTCGGCGCGAGCCTCGCGGCGCGCTCAGATCACCCCGTGTCGCAGGCGATCGCCGCGGCGGCTCGCGATGCGCAAACGGCAGCGTTCGCCAATGTAGAGGACTTCGAAGCACTCGTCGGGCGCGGCGTGCGCGGCACGATCGACGGCGCGCGCTACTGGCTCGGCAACCACCGGCTCGTCGAGGAGCTCGAACGCTGTTCGCCGGCGCTGGAAGCGAAGCTCGACGTGCTCGAGCGGCAGGGCAAGAGCGTCGTGATGCTGATCGACGACACGCGTGTGCTCGGCATCCTTGCGGTGGCCGACACGATCAAGGACACCAGCCGTGCGGCGATCGCCGACCTGCACGCGCTCGGCATCCGCACCGCGATGCTGACCGGCGACAACCCGCACACCGCGCAGGCGATCGCGCAGCAGGCCGGCATCGACGACGCGCGCGGCAACCAGTTGCCCGAGGACAAGCTCGCGGCAGTCGAGGAACTGTCGGCGGGCGGAGCGGGCGCGGTCGGGATGGTCGGCGACGGAATCAACGACGCGCCGGCGCTCGCACGCGCCGACATCGGCTTCGCGATGGGCGCGATGGGCACCGACACCGCGATCGAGACGGCCGACGTCGCGTTGATGGACGACGACCTGCGCAAGATTCCCGCGTTCGTGCGGCTGTCGCGCGCGACGCACCGCGTGCTGGTGCAGAACATCGGCTTCGCGCTCGGCGTGAAGGTCGTGTTCCTCGGGCTCACGGTCGCGGGGCTCGGCACGATGTGGATGGCCGTGTTCGCGGACGCGGGCGCGAGCCTGATCGTCGTCGGCAACGGGTTGCGGCTGCTGTCGAAGGCGGGGGTGTTCGACGGCGCGGCGACGAAGCGATGAGGAGCGGGCGATGAGCTTTCTGAAACGGATCCTGGGCGGCCACGGCGGTGGCCATCACGGCGGGTCGGGTCGCGAAGGTCACGGCGGCCACGATGCGCGCGGCCGTGACCGTCACGGTTGGGGCTGGCAGCCGTCGGCCGATGCGCCGGGCGGCCAGGGCGGTAACGTGCCGCTGCGCCAGCTCGCGTGCGCAGGCTGCGGCGCGCTCAACGCGGCGGATGCGCGATTCTGCGCGCAGTGCGGTTCATCGCAGCGCGCCAAGGCGTGCAGCCGCTGTCACGCGGCGCTGGCTGCTGACGCGCGCTTCTGTCCGGGCTGCGGCACGCAGGCCGTTTAAGGTGCGAGCGCCGGCTGCGTTGCCGGCGTGAGAGCCGATCTCGGCGGCGACATGGTGCCTGCAACGGGCGTCGCGTCGCGCGGTGCGCGGGTTCGTGCCCTTCGCGCCTGAATGCGCTAGCCCGAGCAGCCCTTCAACGCAGCGGCAAATGAATCTCGGTACGCAAGTCAGCCGGCGCCGCGTGCGCGCCGCATAGCGGAGCCACGCTGGCGTTTCGGCTTTCGTGTCGACGGTCATGCGGGTGCCTCCGGCAGGAATCGACGTCACGGTAGCACGCCGCCAATTGATAAATCTTGCGGAGATGCGTAGGGCTCCGATCGGATCCGTAGATCAGTCCCTTTTTATTTCGACGAAATTGGGTCTCGTCCCCGCCGATTCATGTCTAAAGTTAAAAACGGTGAAATTGGATGATCGCGTCATTTTTCTCGGGTAAGTTGCTCGGGCCGGGCAGCACGTTTTTCGAAGTACGCAGGTAGTTCGTCGATGTTCAATCGCAACACCACGTTTTCGGGAGAAGAAGAAATGGATGCAACCAGCTTCATCACGTCGCTGCAGACCACGCTAGGGGGGTATCTGCCCAAGATCGCCGGCGCGATCGGCATCCTGGTGATCGGCTGGCTGATCGCCGTCGTGGTGCGGGCCGGCGCGCTGCGCCTGCTCGGCGCACTGAAGGTCGACCAGCGGATCAACGAAAGCACCGGCCAGGGCACCCAGGTCGAGCGCATCATCGCCGGCGGCCTGTTCTGGCTCGTGCTGCTCGTCACCGCGGTGGGCATCTTCAACGTGCTCAACCTGTACGCGGTCTCCAATCCGTTCTCGCTGCTCGTCACGCACATCGTCAACTACCTGCCG
>Ga0154006_1000702_pt1 | contig 11453 bp, 13 predicted proteins | sample TSFL090MetaG_FD_104747 | JGI IMG/M metagenome (GOLD analysis project Ga0154006, IMG submission 104747) | Attine ant fungus gardens microbial communities from Florida, USA - TSFL090 MetaG | ecosystem: Host-associated > Fungi > Mycelium > Unclassified | place: USA: Florida, Wakulla State Forest... | reverse complement strand
TCAGTGATAGCTCAGTGATAGCATTTGTCAGATTGTTCTGGCGAGGTCCCAGGACGGTGATCTATTTAGTGACACTGTGACTCCTTTCCCCAGCTTTAATCGATTGTCGCAGTCTGAAGTAACTGTTACATCAAATGGAAGCTCTCAGGGCGCTGTGGAAATGATTTGACAATAATGCAAACTTTGTAGCACCAACTCTCAATGTTTGGGGCAGACAGAGACTGAACGGGTGATTTTTGACGACTCTAGATCAGCCACTGGTAGTGAGCGATCCCACAGTCTTTCTCTCAGAGGAGTTCCCATTTTACATGTCCCACAGTACCCTCCACCGAGCCTGAATTTTGCCGCAGCGTCGCATAGCTGACAAATCACCATGATTTTCCCACACCATGATGCCTGTCCTTCACCTTTTCTACTTGACACTTCTCTGAGGGCCAGACTCATGGCAAATACAGTATTAGCGACGCTTACTGGGGAAGCTAATCCAAATGGAAAACCAAAAACAAAGTCCAAGAATCAGCTCCGGCGATTAAAGCAGAAACAGAAGAAGGTAAATGGCTCAACCGTAAGTTCCCAATACATAGTTGATAACTTCAAGCATTTAATGAGTAAACATTTTTTTTATTAGAATAGTGATATCGCTGACGTTGAGCACGTCAAGAACGAGGATGTAGAAGTGCCACTTGCCTCAAGCATCAATTCTGAGTATGCTTCGGAGGAATTAGATGTCAAGGGGAGCGGCTTTGAACAATTTGCGGAAGTGTTCGCACGTTTTCAGCCTCCAGAAGAGGCATCCGTATGTTATTGTTCCGTTCCACTTGAGCCTGACTAATTTGCTCACAGCAGGTCGAATCCTCTGAACCTCTAAAAGGCGAAATTATCTATTCAGACGATGAAATGCAAAGCGCTGAAGATTCTGACTCCGAGATTAATAAACCATTGTCAAAGAAAAAGCAACGTAAAATGAACCGCCTTACAGTAGCAGAGCTCAAACAACTCGTGAAGAAGCCTGAAGTTGTTGAATGGACGGATGTGACTGCAGCGGATCCACGAATATTGCTTCACCTCAAATCATATCGCAACACTGTTCCTATTCCCACCCACTGGTCAGCGAAGCGAGACTATCTGCAAGGGAAGAGAGGTATCGAGAAGCCGCCCTTCCAGCTCCCCTCATATATTGCCGACACTGGGATTGCGACAATGCGTGATGCAGTCAAGGAGAAGGAGGCAAATATGAGCTTGAAAGCTAAGACAAGGGAGAGGGTTCAGCCTAAGATGGGTAAGATTGATATTGACTATCAGAAATTACACGACGCGTTCTTCAAGTTTCAGACAAAACCACCTGTCACTGGCTTTGGAGAGATGTGAGTGTATTGTTCAACATTGGGAACGTTGAGCTTACTCTTTATCACTCAGGTATTATGAAGGGAAAGAATTCGAGACATCGTTGAAGGAAAAACGGCCTGGAGATCTGTCACCGGAGCTTGTCGAAGCCCTGTCTATCCCTCCCCTCGCTCCACCTCCTTGGCTTATCAGCATGCAACGATTTGGTCCTCCGCCAAGCTATCCCACACTTCGAATACCTGGTTTAAATGCTCCAATCCCTGAGGGGTGAGACATTTTTTTCTGCTCATTGATCCGGTTTATAACGTTCATTTTTCTATTCTGTCAGTGCTCAGTGGGGTTTTCATCCTGGTGGTTGGGGCAAACCTCCCCTTGACGAGTATAACCGACCGCTATATGGTGATGTATTCGGCGTGCTGCCGAAAGTGTCTGATACTGGAGTACATCATCGATTCTTTGGTTGCATCAAAGATAGCTAACAAAGATTTTCTAGTTGGGCGAGCCCGTCGATAAGATATCTTGGGGCGAGTTAGAACCTGAGGAAGGTATGTTGGTAGTTGACTGCTGAATCTTCATACTTATCTTTACATGATATATTACAGAGGAAGAAAGCGAAGAAGAAGAGGAAGAGGAAGAAGAGGAAGAGATCGCAGACGTTACGATGGATGGTACACAGACACCATCAGGTCTCGAAACACCCTCCGGGATGGCTAGTGTTGTTTCGACTGTTGCTGGCGGTCTTGAGACGCCAGATTTCCTCGAGTTGCGTAAAAATGCAAGACCGGTAGCAGATGCTGGAGAAGCAGGTCCAAGAGGCTTGTATCATGTGCTGGAGGAAAAGCAGATGAGTGTGCGTGGAATTATGGGAAGCGAACGTGGATACGATGTTTCTAATCTTGGTGGCTCTGCACTCCCTGTACTCGGGGATGAGCGAATCAGCAAGGTGCGTTTTGGCTGAATGATGTAATACCAAAGTCTCACTCGTATAATTTTCCTCGATTTATCATGACAGAAAAAGAATGGCATTGATGTGTCGCTCGATGCGTCAGAGCTTGAAGGAATGAGCGAGGACGAGTTGAGGCGCAAATATGATGCACACGCAAAAAGTAACGCTGGTGTTCCTGGGAGCAAAGAAGACTTCTCAGACATGGTCGCAAAGGAGATGGCAAGGAACAAACAGAAGATAGAACGGGAGAAGGAAAGGAAGAAGGACAAATTCAAGTTTTAGCTTTTCTTCGTTTCATTGCTGTACTAATGTACTAAGGTGTTTACTCCCGATAGTAGAATGTGAACCCTAAGCTAATATGCATATGATATTTTATTCCTGATCTCTTACTGTCATTGGACACGCCTTTGCATGTTCGCTCACAAACCATTGGGTGATATCAGCTTCAACCGTGGCAGCATCACGCCAGCTAATGATACACCCAAATGGAGATGTCGATACATTGGGGCGGCGACTGAAATCCATCAACTAGGCTACAATTATAATGCAAATTTTTTAAAAAATATTCACTCTATGCGGTGCGATGGGATTTTCTACTCCGCCGTTTGTGATTCCTTTCTGGGAGATGGAAAATCCTACATCGGAAGTGATCGAGATTATGATATTGGATCGAATGATTTTTTCCATGACTGAGAATTTAAGGATGTATTGCAATTGATGGGATGGATACGGCACCTCCCTGATCACTTGCCTCATTCCCCTTCCACTATCCATTTTCCCGTCCTCTCCCTCTCTCCCTTCGTTCATGTCCGGTGTTAAACTGTGCGTTTGATTCCATTCTAGCTTTGTTTTTATATATCATTATCTGGCCAACAGCACTCTTCGGCCGCCCCCAAATGTCGATTACGTCCAGGGTGCGTATCTTTTCTGCGTCTGTGACCAGAACATCCATTTGTTGTCTGCAGGTTATCCAGGGATACCTCCGAGTCAAGACAGGCCCCAAGCAGCAGTGAAGGGGGTTTGTCGAGCAATGTGTGAACCATAAAATCAGGTCTAATCCCTGTTCACAGGCCATCGAGGTGCGAACCCCACCGGCAGGCGTCAAGGCACAATGGGTGCGCATCGAGCTGCGCAAAGTGGAAACACTTCCTGGAGGAGGGGACAAAAATACTTTCTATGATTATGTTGGGCCTAGTCCAGTCACACTCTGGACGGCACCCGATGGCTTCAATATCCTGCGTACTGTAAGTCATCTTTAATTAACGTGTAAATATATGCGTTTATCCTTCTGGTAGCAAGACTTCCCCTTCTCAATCCGGATTCCGGAGTCCATACCACCCAGCGTGGCCCTTGAAAACCGGGGTGGGTATTTCAACCGCGTGTGCAGGTGGTGAAATTGATTTCTTCGTGACATCACCAGCTGGGATCCAGTATGAGCTGGTTGCGACCGTATGTACGAAGGGAAAAAGGTCAGTCGAGCCTGTAGCCTTTTGTTCTAGTTTACAGTTAAACACTGCCTATAGAGGATTCTTCCGTAAACGGAAAAACATCGTGACAAAAGAAATTGCACCCATAGTCATCGATAAACACGAGTTACATTCCACTTGGCCCGTGTACTGCCAACCGGAGAAGCGACAACTTGCTCAGGAGGGTGTCACCCTGATAGTGGAGCGACGACACGCTTGCCATGGACCAGGAGATCGCATCACAGTCATGGCAACCCTCAGATCTGATAACCTGCATACGGTCATCCTTCAAGGATTCGAGATGGGACTAAGGGAGACAACCATCTTCCGTGCACAAACATATACTGCGGTTCGCAAAGTTGCTCCATTGGTCAGGGTCGCTAGCATTGGAGAGACAAAACTGACGATTGGTGCAACTCTGTACGGCGGAACAACGCACCAGGCTGAGCTCTCCTGCCAACTGCCTCCCAATCATACGACGACGACTTTGAACGCTGCTCGTCATATCGATGTGACGTATGTGTTGTGTGTCAAGGCTCTAATGGGAACAGGAGTGCAATTATCCATGGAACTCCCTGTCATCATTTCTAATTGGCAAAGGCAAGACTGACAATGATCCTGACTCGCTTAATTACTCATCTCTTACCAGATATGTTTCTCAAGAGGCCGTCAGGTACCATTCCCTCTCTCTTGTTTTTCAAAGCCTTAACTGGTTCCCAGGCGTATTGGTGGCACCTCTGCTCTGTGCCTGACTCCATCACCTGCCCCACCCATAATGTCTATAGAGCCAACGAGTCCAACAAGAGCTCAAAAGCCCGCCATGACCACTACATTACCTTCCGCAACTCATGTGCGGACACCCTCCAATAGTCAATTCAACACTGTTCCAGCCTCAAAAACCTCGGGCAGTCCTGGGGCTGCAGATGTTTCTTTTACGGAAGAATTTGGTTACGGCATTGGCCATCGGAAACTTTCTCAACGACAGACTGCGAACACAAAAGGCTACCCAAACGATTCCACAACTCGCAGGCCCACTGTTACTAACTCTAACTCTTCCATTGCATCGACTGCGAGACGGTCCATTTCAGCTGTGGCATCCAATGCCCCCAGTCGATATACAATTACGAACACTGAGCCAGATCTGCCTGAGGAACAACTACCCAACAAAATGTCGGCGAGTGTTGTTCCTCCTACTCGGACTACATCCACCGGTACCCTTCACAGAATGCCTACAGCAGAGGAGGAAAAGCGGGTTTACGAGTCTGCAAAGTCAAGAGTGGAGAAGACTCAAGGTGTGCTGGCTTCAGTAAGTACTATCAAATTTGGGCCATTTCCCATATCAATCCTTACTGAATGGGGGTTTGCAGTATGCCCCTCCTGTCCCTGTCATCTCTTCGCCACCTTCGGGACATGCTAAGCAGTGGTTGTCAGCGGCCGAGGAGAAAGCGCTATTGTATGACAAGGCCCAGGCTGCTGTTACCCAGGCCCAGCGTCAAGGCCCGGATGTCGTGCGGAGCTCAACATCTGGCCCAGGCAGTCAAAATAGCAAGTCATCAGCCTCAGAGATGTATCGACAAGCAATGGCAAATGTCAGTACAAATAAGAATCAGCCTTCGTCGCCCCATATAATGTCGGATCCATCTCAAAAACAACCTACTTCCCCTTCTCAAATTCCACAATATCTGACGGCGGAACAGGAGAAAGCTGCGTTGAAACGATATGAGGAAGCGAGGTCGGCCGTAGACAGATTGCAAAATCAGCCCATCGCTTACGATTCACTATATCCCAAAGTTGGAGGTGCCTCATCCTCTGTCTCTTCACCTGATGCGCCTCCATCGTTTGAAGCCTCGGTCTCGTCGGTTGCTGTTGCCGTGGGTCCTATGACGGCCGCCCAAGAGAAGGCAGTCTTGGCTGAAAGAATACGGGCAGCTGATAATCAACACTCAACCCAACTATCTAATCTGCCTCCATCGTTCTCTTACGCAACCTTTTTCCCTCCAGCGTCCAGCTCAGGTAATCCATTGCCTCAAAAAGAGTTTATGGAAGCTGCTGCCGAGAAGGAAGCTATGAGAAAAAAGATGGAGGCAAGAGATGCTTCGAGGAAGAAGTCGTCAGGCATGGCGATACCGTCTAGGAATGCATCATTTACCACTGGAACGAGACCGACGCCCACTCCACCACCAATGTCCCCTCCTATTTCCAATGCTACTGCGGTGATGAGCGCTGCCGAAGAGAAAGCGTTACTGAAGGCCAAGCTAGAAGCGAAGGCATCGAAGAGAGAGCCGTTTACCCATCGGCAACAAGCACCACAACCATATAGTTCAGGCATGATGCCTGTGACACTACCTGCTACTGAAGCACCACCGCCACTAATGCCGAGACCGCCAGCTGCATACATCCAGGAGACACGGGAGGAAGATGAGAGGGTAAGTAAGATTGCGATTGATGGTGCGAATTTGAGGTTCGATACGGATGGATCCGAGGGAAGCAGTGTATACACGAATGGGCATGTGCCGGGCCAAGGACAAAGTAGAGTATTGAGAGCTCCAGGGTCGCCTCCCCCTTTGCCGCCTAAGCCTGCTAGTGAATGAAGGTTGGCGGGTAGGGCTGTTGGAAAAGGTGTCAAGTCAGACGATGTGTGACATCCGAATACTTTTTGTTGTTCGTCTTCTTAGTGCATGGACTCCGTTCCATGATCTTTTCTTGTTGTTCCCCAATTCCTTCACTTCCATGCTTATTTTCGAGTATTGATCTATCTTATGCATGATGGTCTTCTTACTTATCTCTCCTTTGATATCAGTTATTTTGGTTAACGATCCTTCTGCTTTTGTCTTCGTATACTTGGAATCCGGATCTGCTAGCGTTTACCAGGAGTACTGACAGTCAACCGTTATTTAACGCTATACCCAATTGACTGCAGGTTAACTTGCTTTTTTTCCCTCTTATCAATATGTATCGTTGTCCCACCTTACATCAGTCATTCGTTACATTCTGCTGTTGCTGCTATAGGCCACTGTCGTGAAATTAAAAAAAATTGATTGAATTTGTTTCTATTTTCCTCTCATATCTCGGGGTAACAAGTGATATCTATTTGGGAAAGATGTGCACATACTGGCACATCAAACAGGTACAAATAGATTTGTAAGGGGTACACACAGGCAAACTCACAGATTTATTTGGAATGTTGTATAAGCATCAGATTTCTACAACCAGGCTACCTGGTTGTGCTCACCCAGGTGCAAGGTGTTATCGATAGACAGTGAATGTCCTTAGCAATCACCCTAGATGGATGTTCAAGAAGAACTCGATGAAGTTCTTCCTTGGATTAGACTACTACTTATACTATTTTACAGTGGCTGTACTACTACTAGTCCATGGTCATATGATCTTCCAGAATGTTCTATAGTCACTTGACCTTGTCATGTGATTTGGTTACCTAAGTTCCCACGTTATTTATACCTTGATCTCATTGTATGACTTGAGATTTTGGATTAAGTGTTTAAATGCATGGAAGACCGTTTCCTTCTTGGGGCTCTCATAACACAAGGGGACCCTACCAATGCCACCTCTGGAACACCAGACTCACATCCTGGAATGACCCTGTATCTAATTAAATATTACATAGTAATATTTAATTCCCCTTAGCTTGACTTGGATACCCCTGACCTTGACTAACAGAACTATAGGCTCAGGGATGTCATGACTTGGTAAAACAGCTAAGTCATTATTTTATTTTATTTTATTTTTTGTTTCTTTTCTTTTCTTTTCTTATTTGGACTTACTACACAAGGAAGGAGTGTGGGAAAGTATCACATGACAATGTTGTATGTCACAAGGTCATGTTACATGAATGATGTCACATGATAAGTATGGGAAAGTAGTATACAGACCAATAAGTAGTATATAGAATCAAATGAGAACTCTATTGAGTTCTCCTTGTCAACTTGGACTTGGAGTATAATTAAGTCATCTTAGGCTAAGTTACTATACTAGAACTCAATTCCACATTTAGAGCACTGTCCACCTTGGACCTTGCTCACCTTTACTCTCATAATCTTTTTGATCCTTAACCAGTGGTTATCATAATCACTAGTTACCTCTATATATAACTAGGCCCTTGGCTTAAGAGAACTTGTTAATCAGTTAGGGATTGATGGTGGAAGTATGGTACTAAGCTTGGATATCAGTACTAAGACCTGATCTTGCTCTTCAAAGCAAATTATGGGCAAGATCCTAGAATGGGGTTTGAAGTAAGGAAGAAAGAAAAGTACAAAGGAGCAGAAAAATTTGTGATGAAAATGAAGGATATTCAGGACAAAGAAAAAGCAGTGCTAGGGAAAGTGCAAGAGGAGATAAAGAAGTATGCAAATAGAAAGAGGGTAGAAGTCAATGAATATAAAGTAGGAGACTTGGTGATGCTCAGCACTAAGGATTTGAAATATCAAATAATTGGTAGAAGAACAGAGAAGTTGATGGAGAGGTTTGTAGACCTTTATAAAGTTAAGAAAATTGTATTGGCAAATGCAGTTGAATTGGAACTACCTAGTACAATCAAGATATACCCAGCAGTAAATGTCAGTAGAATATACAGATACATAGGGCAAGTAGAAGGGCAAAGGAAGGAGCAACTGACTCTAGTAATAATTGAAGGAGAGGAAGAGTGGGAAGTAGAAAGAATATTGAACAAGCAGTGAGTTAGAGAGAAAGACAAATATCTGGTACAATGGAAGGGGTTTACAGCAGAATCAGATACTTGGGAAGAGATAGAAAACCTGGAAAATGCAAAGGAAGCAGTTAAAGAACTTGAGAAGGAATATCAGCAAGACATAGAGGATATTCAAAGACAAGAAAGAGAAAAAGAGATATTCAGGAGAGGAGAATTCAGGAGAGGAGAATTACCAGAAAGGTTTATAGCAAGAAAATTATTTGGATAGTCAGATAAAAGGTATAATAAGGAATACTAGATATTATAAGACAACTCCCAAGAAGGAAACTATTTCTCATGCATTTGTCAACTTGATGGGAAACATCCAAGAATACAATATAGGAAAGATATAAATAGCATAGAAAGGATTATGTAAGATATAAATAGTTCTTAGTAAGGGTCATATGATCATGGAAGATAAGCACATAGACCATTTAATATTTGTATAAGTATCTAGTGGAATCCAATGAGGAACTCTATTGAGTTCTTTCTGAACAACCACCTTGGTTGAGCTCTAAGTCTTCATGGCTTCACACTAACACTGGGCAAGGTTAGAAAGAAATTGGAGATGATGGAAAGGAGAAAGAGCAAGGGAACAAAGAATAATAGAAATAATAAAGAAGGAGGAGAAAGAAATTGAGCAGGAAAACTTAGAACCCAGGGAGTACAGAAGAAAATAATAATGAGATGGAGAACATTTGCAATCCCTACTATGAGTTGTAAAAAAATCCTCAAAACAAGGAATCTTAAGAGGAGAGTATCATGATATAGCCAATTAGTAAAGTCATTATTTATATTTCTTTTCTTTTCTTTTTCATTTAATTAAGTAACTAGTGGATGCATAAGAGAGAGTAACTCAAAAGAGATGTGCAGGACTTTATAAATAGAAGTAAATACAGAATGTATATAAGTAGTATATAGCAATTGAATAAGAACTTTATTGAGTTCTCCTTGTTAACTTGGACTTGGAGTGTGATTAGGTCATCTTAGACTAAGTCGCTATAGTAGGCTTTTTTGAACCAACAGTAATGTTCTTTGGAATAATGAACTCACCAGCTACATTCTAGGCAATGATGAATGAAATTTTGAGAGATCTAATAAATGAAGGAAAAGTTACAGTATTTGTAGATAATATATTGGTAGAAATGGAAATAGAAGAAGGACATAATAAGATTGTAGAAGAATGTTAGTGTGGAGCTGTAAAGACTTAGAGCTCAACCAAGATGGTTGTTCAGGAAAAACTTAATAGAGTTCCTCATTAGATGTTATGAGATAGTTCCTAGAAAGAAAACTATTCTCTGTGCATTCCTCAACTTAGTAGATAACATCTAGAATTACAATGCTAGAGGGATATAAATAGCATAGGAAGACTTATGTAAGATATGTATAGTTATTAGTCAGGATCATGTGATTGTGGGGGATAGGCACACAGACCAATAGACATTTGTATAAATAATAGAATAATCTAGTAAGGAACTCTATCAAGTTCTTTCTGAACAACCATCTTGGTTAAGCCTTAAGTTTTTATGATCTTGTGCTAACATAAAAACTTGATATCCATTGTTGACCCTACATCTTATAGCCTTAACATCTCTATTTCAACTCACTCTCTCATTGCCCTTGCTAGTGAGCACAGTGCTTATAAGCATCTTGGATAGTAGGCTCTAGCTGTAAAGGGGACTTTATTGTCAGTTAGGGATAGTAGATAGATGGCCTGGACAAAGCTCATGTTTCTGTCCAAGACCTAACCTCCATATTGAGTGGGCTCATGCTTAGTCTTTTACTATCAGCTCTGTGCTACTGGTCTATTGTGATCAGTCTATGTAGGGGAACAATAGTAACCTCCTAAAGGTCCATCTAGCTTAGGAATTCTCTTCTTAGGGATAGTATCATTTTACCCTTCTTAGTTGGTAACTAGCCATAAGTACAGACAAAGAAGATTGCTCGTTCTCTTACGAGAAATCATCATTATCATCATTACCATTACCATTACCACCACTGCCACTGTATATGTCTTGCCAACAATAACAGCAATCTATAGGGCAATTTGCAGCCCCTGTACCATAGGCTCCATCTACAAGGGAGGAGCAACTTCTTACTCTGATCACTGGCTTACAACAGCAGATGATCACCCTATTGCAATAAAACAGAGGAGCCAGAGTGGAGGTGGCCAAGCTTTCTTTATTCAGTAGAAAAATAGAGAAAGCATATTCATTAACATGGCTCATTTGTATCTGAGTATGAAGATGATAGGGGAGTCAGAAGTAACAAAGATGGCTTGAGTACTGTCCTATGTACAAGAAGGAGTAGCAGAGGTCTAGAAGGACAATTTGCTAGATAAGTTATCAAAAGGAGAATCAGATGTGGAAATAGCAGAAGAATTATTCTGTAAAATGAGAAATGAGTTTGGAGAGATAGAGAAGAAAGAAAGAAAGATAGAGCAGTTGAGGATGATTGAACAGGGGAGGAGGACCTATAATGAGTATGTCCAAGAGTTTAAAAAGGTAGCAAGAGGAAGCGGTTACAAGGGGCAGTCCATCATCAAGGAATTCAAGAGGGGATTAAGTAGAGCACTAAGGAGGAAGTTAGTAGAGGCAGAGACCCCTCCAGTATAATAGAGGAATAGCAGGAGAGAGTAGTAAGGTTAGATAGAAATCAGAGGTAGAGTAGAGCAGAGAAAAGGATGTTAGAGAGAAATATAATGTGCCCACAGGGGAATGCACAGTCCAGGGAAAATTTTGGAAGGGGATCATATAAAGGTTATCACAAACTTCATTCAGACTATAACTCCAGAAATACTTGACCGATTTCAACGATCTGAATGGCTACCAAAAGCCCTTAAGAAAACCTTTCAAAAGGTACCAAAAACGTCTCAAAGTGATTAGTATTCACCAAGTTATCAGCAGATCAGTCAGTGATCACCAAATCACCAGACACTAAATCACCAATATCTCAGGAACTGCTTAACATAACCATTTGCTTCAATGACCAT
>Ga0154006_1000694_pt1 | contig 11480 bp, 8 predicted proteins | sample TSFL090MetaG_FD_104747 | JGI IMG/M metagenome (GOLD analysis project Ga0154006, IMG submission 104747) | Attine ant fungus gardens microbial communities from Florida, USA - TSFL090 MetaG | ecosystem: Host-associated > Fungi > Mycelium > Unclassified | place: USA: Florida, Wakulla State Forest... | reverse complement strand
CTTAGTTTATATTAGTATGGGTAAGTAAAGTCTAGCTTGCTTCAAGATCTGTGTAATCACCTTTCCTATATCTCTTCTTTGTAAGGGCAACTAGAGTAGAGTGACTCTAGGAGAAACCTCAGTATATAAATAGAGCCTGGAGTATATTACAACTCACCTCCAGGAGAAATCTCAGAGAATAGGATAAGGCTCCTAGAGGGATAATCTACACTATATATACAAGTCCCCTAGTTACTAAATGTCTCAGCAGTCAGGGTCAGGAGTGCAGGAGAAAGGGCAACTAATTAAATATTGAGTAATTGTTATTTAATTAGTGCAGGGTTGCTCTGGTGTACTACCACTAGTATATCAGGAGTGGACTTTGGTATAGTTCTCTTACATTCTCCCTTGTTTATATCTCCTATTAGTACTAGGCAGTCTTATAGGGTAGCATAGTTATTAATGTGTGAGTCATGTGATTGCTTGGCAATATACACAGACTGTCTAGCATAGTATATATACTAGTGGATATACAGTAGAATACCTTACTCTAACATTGATTGGAACTCCTGGGCAATTTACTGTTCTATCTTAAGTCTGCTTTTATTACTAATACTTAAAGTAGTTAGGTAATTGTCTGATACCCTTACAGAAACTCCATTGAGGTCTTCTCTTTCAATCCTCATTGATTGGGTAGTGACTTATTTAAGTCCATATCTTAATATAGAATTTGCTAGGCCTATAGGTCTGTGTGATTTTGTTAGGACAAGCTAAACTAGAAATAGTAAAAGCCATTACATAATTCCAGAAATTCAGTTATTGGAACCTCAAATATACATTACATAATAAATTGCTGAATATACATATCAGAACCTTGGCCTAGCACCTGCAAAATCAGCTATAATGCCAACTGTAATATTGAGTACAGCACTAATTACAATATTTTATATAGTCTAGTTATAGTACTATCTGAATAGCATGCCCTGGCTATAAGGGGACTACACTAAAGTCCACTCCTGATACACTAGTGGTAGTTGTAAGGGCAGCATCAGATAGAAGACCAGAAGTCACACTGGAAAGCTAAGTAAGGGTCCTGGAAGCTAGAGTAATATTTGAGTAAGGGTAAATCTACCAATACAAGCTTCTATATATACCATAAGAGATGGTCTGTGTACAGTCATGTGAGCTACAGTCCAATAATAGCACTTCCTAATTAGAATAGATAGAATGATCAAAATAGCATATAGACAGAGAAGTAAAGGAGTAGATGGGTATGTATTATAAGATAAGATCTATTTGATAGATTGCAAATCAGATACTTAGCTAAGCTCTACCCTAGGGTGACTGCTGTCCCTTTACAACTGGGCTCTTGCTTGTACTCATCATTAGGAGTGAGCTTTGAGCCACTTGGTTTGCAGGTACTGTATCATGAGTCACTTCAACTATGACCAAGGAATATCTATTTATAGAATGATAGACAAGGGAATTGAACCAGCAGCCTCTTGGCTGGTTGTAGAATACCATTAATGTAAATGAGAGCAAATAGCATACTTGTATAAGTAGATAGCACAATTGATCAAGAACTCTATCAAGTTCTCTTTGTAACCCTCATAGACTTAGCTGCTGAGTTAACTCAACTTGAGCCACACAATACACTAGGCCAAAATTTTGATTTTCTTTGTCTAATTCAGCAATTTATTATGTAATATACATAAACAGTCTATCAGAGGTTATTATAACTGAATTTTGGGGATTATGTAATTATTTTTCCATTTTTAGTTTAGCTTGTTCTGACATAATCATATGGACCCATAGGCCTAGTAGATCCCTCTTAACATGCTGTTATTGTTGCTCCAATTGTACCCAGATTGCTCCAATTGCCAACTAAAGTCACTTGTTATTATTGTTACTATTGTTGTTGCTATTGAACTCAAACTTGTTACTTGTGGTTGCATTACCTCATTCTTAGTTACTCTTCCTTCTACTCAAGATTCACTTGTTGGAATCTCTTTAGGCAGAAACCATTGGATAGAAAATAGTTGTTTGGAGAGTTGTGGAATTGAAAGAGTGCATTTTCAAGACTTGATTGATGTTTCTTGATACACTGTTTGGCTTGAGGGAGTATATTGGAATTTGGATCTCATGTAAGTCTACAATACATGTGATTCTTTATTGTTTCACATACTATTGTTCTAGAAAGATATATAAGTAGAATAAGTAGTTTGTACTCACTATATGTTTATACCCTCCCCTGTTTGTCTTTTAACATTCCCTTTCTTTCTTTACTCTTAACTTACTCTCAAGTCTTTATTGAGTGTTGCAACCTAAGTTACTCCTTAAGGTTGTAATACTTAGCCAGCATTCCTGTATCTGATTTGAAGTACATAAAAGCTGTTATTACTAACTATTAACTATGAGCTCTACTGCAGAACAAGAATTGGAGTAAGTGGGTTTAGGTAGATCAATCAAGAATATGTTTTCAATTCCAGGATGTCATGTTAGATGGAGTAAGGGATCTTATGTTGGAAATAGCTACAGTAGGGCTAGGCCTTGGCAAACAGTCATATACTGATTTTTTTTACTGTATATATAGTAGTTACAGTACAATAGCTATGATGTTCATTGTCTTAATACAATAAAAAACATGATCACCAAAAAAAATGAACTTATTTTAGTGCATTTCTTACCATTTCAACATCTTGAGCCTTGGTGCAGCATTGGATGTTGCATGGGTGCTACTAGAAGATATTGTCACAAGATGTCTAGATATTATTGAAGATATTCTTCTTTCATGTAGCAGATAGTAAGTCTACTACTCAATCAAAATGTTATATTCTTTTAAAGAACAATAAACACTGCAGACTTGCTTTGAAGCTCCAGATAAAGGGATGGAAAGCCTTAGAAAGAACAAGATAAAGGACTTACTGGAATATAAAATGCTATACTAAAGTTGGTTTCTGTTTCATGTCTTGATGTTTCATGTAAATCAAAAGTTTCACTTTTATTGTCTGTAGATCGGTATAAATAAGGAGAATTGAGACAAGACTCACTGCATGTTTGCTAATGAGTTTCCCTTCTTTTTGCATTGTTCATTTTTAACTCAACAGGACTGATAGTCTATGATACATATAACTGGTTCCTACCTGCCAAGCTGCTAGGAGATTGTCAATATAATACTCCATAGCTTTCTCAACATAGCCAACAGATAGAAATAGGCAACTCTCGATAGGACAGATGTTTCTGCACCGTCAAGGAGATCAAGTGCCATCAAGAGCTTAACAAGCTTCTGATTGATGCAGTTCTCCTGGCAGAGAATTGTTTGTGCTTGTTGAATTCTGATAGGTAAGTTAATGTCTGACACTCTGCTCGTTCTTCACATGGAGCCCGAGCAGCTCGTACGCTGGACCCGCTTTGCTGCAAAGGGTGGCATTGGAACATGTACAGCTGTAAACGACTACATCGCACAACACTCAGATGATCTCATGTTCCTACAGGTGCGCTGCCGGGTGCAGCTTCCTTCTGCCTTGCTCATAATAGTCTAGGGTGACGAGATCGTCGTGCTGTGGCGAATACCCAATGAAGAGGATATATATCTCGTGCGAAGTATCTATCTTTCATAAACCAATATCTGACTTGGGTATAGGGACTTTGCGAGGGCATTATCGGGAGATTTCATGGCCAGAACGTTCGGTTTCATGGTAAACTCAAACGCCCCATAATCACTAAACGGTCTTTTTTTTCTACTGGAAAGTCGAAAATTCCGAATTCTACCGTTGAACAGCTAGCTCCCTCTCCTTCTCATGCCAATCTTCAGGACGACAATTCGTTGTCTACCCCTCCTGATACCATTCATTTGACAGAGGATGATAGACTGAGTTCTCCATCCTCAAATTTTTCTGCTTCCGCGATACCTTCTGACTCCTCCGTCGAGACACTCAAATCCCATGATAGACTAAGATATTCTCGGGATTCGACGGCACAACAGCGAGACACTCCCCGTCTCCTTGTCGAATCAGTATCTGCTATTCCATCCGCTATTTCACCTGTTAATGTCTCTCCATTGAACATTGTCAAAAAGTCTCCCACGGCTTCACCACTTCATCAAACAACTTTTAACCAAGAGGACCAGTCGCTTGATATCCACGCTTCAGCGTCCTCTTCTGTTCCCTTTGATATCCCGACGACCCCCTCAGTTAAATTACCAGCTCGTGCCAACAGCCACGATTCGGATGGAAAAACTGGAATTGGGCTTTCACTCTTGCAAAATCTAGAGTCAGGAGAGTCAGATGATGGATCAATCAATGAATACACGAGCGCCTGCCAACGCGAGGGTCAGAATGATGGGAGCACCGTCGCAGGTTTGTTATATCATAACATCACTGATGATTCAAATGTTCCTAGGCCACAGACACCAACTATTGTACCATATAGTTCGAGCCAAGACGTCATTTCCCCTAATGAGAACCTGTCCCAGATGGTTCGAATACCTTCTCAATCCTCCTCACCTTTGTCTACTACTCCACCACGCTCACTTTCCCCATTATCTCCTCCTGCCAGCTTTCAGACCCTTTTTACGCACTCACCCAAATCCTCTCTTCGGTCTCAACGATCTCAGCAATCTCTGAGCTCATGGGAAGGCGCTGGAGATATTTACGATGATTATCGATACTCGAGAGCCTCTATGGCCACTGGTGGGACCTTGACAACAAGAGGACGTCGGTCATCAGTTGCCGGCTCCAAGACATCTCAAAGAGAAGCCTGGGATAGTTATGGGTACGATCAGCCACCACCACCCATTCCTGTAGTCAGTCACCGGCCTAGTGTAGACTCCTTACCGGCTACCAAGAGTAGTGATACTGTCCTTTTCGGCAGAAGTGTAGATTCTAAAAAGGGTGGCGAAGTTAGGAAGAGCGATGGTTCACGCAAATCAGCTGAATCCCAAGTGCATTCGGCAGTTCGCTGGTCGTGTCAAGAACTTCTACCTTCTCACCGTTCCCCAATTCACCTCGAACTTCCGGATCAAGCGATAAGAGACTCTCTTCGCCGAATGTCAGAAGCATCCAGAATGCTTACACCAGTCAGCTTTCAACATTCCATCGTAGCGGGGGCTTCCGCCTGTAGTCGCCTATCTGTCCGCCTATCTGTCGTGCAACAAGAAATTCATAGCACAACGGGATTAGATACATCATCGCCTCCTCCAGCTTCACCCGATTCCCCTGTAAAATTTGATACAGATATACCATCAGGATGTCGCTCGCAGCCGACACCACTTCAGCTTCCTGAAAGTCAACCTTTTCTCCATCGCACCAACTGGATAGCATCAACCTCTTCATCTTGCGATCAAGAGGTCTTGCCGATTTTTGGTACGTCTCCGACGTTCAGTTCTCCGACAGTCTCGTCCTTTACAGCCGCGATAGCTTCAGCCTCGAGGGAAAAAGTAGAGGATAGAAAGAATCCTGAGGAACCAGAGAAGAAGCAGACACAAGAGCAGGCCGATGGTCCAGATGCGGGAAAGTATACATTAGCAGTAAAAGATGATATGGACGCCGATGAGAAAGACGATCCATTAGATGTCATGCAGGAATCCACATTCGAAACGGAACATGCTCATGATCTGTCATTGAACATTACCCAAACATCCGCTCACCTCCCTGAGTCTAGTCAAGCCGCTATGAAAGGAGACAGCCTTATTTGCACGCCACCGCCTGCCTCACTCGTTGGAAATCATGTCTACCCTCATTCGCTTGATGATTCCTTAGTGCTTTCCCAACTACCTCGAATGCAAACCCCGTTAAGAAAAACAGATATAGCAGAGTCTCTATCTCCATTTTCGGCAGTCTCACCGACATCGCATGTGCACCCTGCATGTCATCAACTAACTCTTGCTGATTTGCGTGAAGGTGGCGGAACTCCTATACCAGGTACAAATCAAAGGCGCACAATCTTTCTTCCTCACCCGAATGCACCTAAATCACCACCCATCGAGACGCGAGGGCCTTTATTCATTGTATCTCAACAACATTCTTCACCCTGTGGTGATATAAATCCTGTAATTCCGGAAGTAATGTCAAAGACCGCGATGCGCTCTCTGTCTCTACTTGCTTCGAAGCCAAGGATAATGTCGACAATCTATGGGGAGTGTGATGTTGAGCTAAGTGCAGCGCTAGGACCTGTGCCGATCACGTTCTCGATAGAGCCGCTATCTCTGACATCTTCGCAGCATCATGTGGTGCCTCAGCCTCCTAGCAATCAGGTGTCTGTTTCCTCGATGCCCTTGTCTCCTCTTCCACCTTTACCAAGATCGGCAGCGAGTTCACCTCTGTTGAGTGGGCATTTACGTAGGTGTGAAAGCGTGATGGGTATCAATGTGAACGTGACTGCGGATGGCAGTGGAAGTCGCATAAGTAAGGGAGTAGTGCCAAGAGCGAACTTCTTTCCGAGTAGTCCTAGCCAGCGACCAAGGAGTAGGAGTTATTCTGCACTCAGTTCATATTCATTTCGATCTAGTCAAGAGGAGGGCGAAGTTCAGTTCACCGGACGGGCATTGGCCAGTGATGTTCGACAGACCTTGAAGAATAGCCAGGGATTGAGCACATCATTTTTCCAAAGTCAAATAGAGGCTACATCTCCGCGTTCTTCTCCACCCAGTTCTGGAGCCCTGATCAAACAAACATCATCAAAGCCGCTTTTGAGTCCACTTTCTCAATCGTTTCATCCATCATCGGTGCCTGATTTGAGACAGCTCTCGTTATCTCCTACGCCATTGCACTTGAGGGAAGCTACACCATACCCGAATTGGAACAATTTGCCACTGTCAAAGCCCACGGTAGATGTTAGTGATAAATCTGTGCCGTCACCCTTCCCGGGTGCGAGACCTCTGCCAGAGACCAGCATTTATGATCAGGCTATAGATGAAGCTGGGCTAATTTCCGTTTCAAGTGACAGTCACTCCCATTCCCACTCCAATCCTCCATCTCCTGCTCATCATCGTCAACCTTCGCTTCGTAGCAGACTCTCACTACCCAGTCTTCGCAGACATCGGAGTAGACATGATGACATGCCCTCACCAACCTTCACTGACCACAACCTCGACGATAGAGTTCAGGTTCAAGACTTGGATTTCAAGCTTGTGAAGCCGACGACTCAGTTACAAGTGACGTCCAGTGAAGATCTGTTCGCATCAAATGGACAAGACCATGCAAGTATGGGCATGTCACACCCGCAGGCGATTCCCTTTCGCTGTGCCACCGGTCCCCCAGCGCTACAGAGTGATCTGCGATCTCCTGCAGGTGAAGATTTCAGTGATATTAGGTCATGTCCATCGCGGTTAGCCATCTCTACCCATCCCATCACGCGTTCTGGTGTAGATGCAGAGATCAGCGTGGAAGCTCATCGACATCGTGAGCTGAAATGGATGTCCCTTATGAGCTCACTTGCTCCGCCACAATGGAGGAAAAGCAAAAAAGTCAGGAAACTAATTTACGAGGGTGTGCCGTCGTCTGTGAGGTATCTCATCTGGCAGCATTTGACGGATGGAAAGGCAAAAGTGGTTCCTGGGGTCTACATGAAACTTGGGAAGAGGGAGAGGATAGCCGTGGCAGATAAGATTGAGGAGGATATAAGAAAGTGTTTCCTGGGTCAGCCGCACTTACAGGGAAAAACGGGACCAGTATTGGCCCTGTTACAGGCGTATTTGACGATGGTTCCGGATGTGCAGTATACTAGGGGTACTTTACCTGCCAGGCTTGACGCGCTAGTGCTAATATGTTATTTCACACAGGTTTAACGCTCATTGCTGGACAGTTATTATCACACGCTCCAGAAGAAGACGCATTCTGGATATTTGTGTCGATTATGGATTCGCATCTTCGACCTTATTTCTCGACAACCACAGTCCAGATGGATATTGATGCAAATTTGTTCAGTCGAATCGTAGAACAGAATGATGGTCAACTAGCGAAGAAGATATACATTGATTTCGGTATCAGACCAAGGGATGTCTGTGCTGTTTGGTTGGTTTTTGTACTGGTGCTTCTTTTGTATCATTGTCTCATTATTTTGTTAGGTTCTCCACTCTCTTCGTTAGCACGTTGCCGCCTGATTATGTCAATCGTATCTGGGATGCGTTCCTCTTCGAGGGTAAGTTAAGGCCTGTATTCTGACGATGAAATGCTTTTTTCAACTTGTCTTATCAGGAGTTCCCTTCCTTTTTCGCGTGGGTGTCTTCATTGTGACGTTTTGTCGTCGTCAAATTCTTAATGCGATATCACCCGAAGCTGCACTGGAGCACCTTCATCATCCTTCGTCTGTCTGGCTTCTCTCAACTCCCGACAGCTTCTTGTCTCTTGTTCATGCTGTCAAGATGAAGGATGATGATATTCGTAAGAGTCGCATCAAGATGGAGGCTCTAGTCAAGAAACAAGTTCAGTCTCAAGCATCACGACATGTTCCTATCGCAAGTACAATTTCGCTCCCTCTTACTTAGTTCCTCAGCATCATTTACCATCTTTATCATCTAACCTCATGTTTTGTGAACTCTAAAATTATTCATAGATGTCTTGGGTGCTATCAAACCTCATGTAAATAAGTAATTCGGTGTGTTGTCTGTAATAGTACAGCAACTTCCTTATTTAAATTGTATATTGGGGCTGCTTCGTCGATGTTATAATCAAAACCAATGATGATAGTTGCAACTACTACTGGCTGTTACTATTTAGTCTGTCGTACGATAATTCTTCTGTCAGTATCCGAGGAAAAGCACCGAGTCATAGATCTTGTGTAGAGGGAAGCCAGCGAACTTCATTAACGACTGAGGTACGGACGGATTTTAGTTCCTTATGCCTTGGACTAGAGTTATAGCATGGGAATATGATGCGTAATTTGATGATGGATAGGAGATGGACTGGGCAAAGATTCCAAGCTTATAGAAAAGTGGTCAGAGCCGTTTGGCGGACACGCTTGATCCGGCAATCGATCTGCTCATTGCGTCTAAAGTAGCTCAACAGCCGAGATATACAGAACTGAATGAGGGTAGGGTGGGTCACAGACATAGCAAGAAAAAAGATAGATACCGTTATTCCCTCTAATGGATGCATCCCCGATTTGTCGTTATTCCGTTGACATATTCCTCCGTCTACTCTAGTGCGATGTTCATATAACCGTCAAGATATCCCTGTTGACACAAGCTAGTGAGTGCAAGCTGCTACTAATTAGTTGAACGCTGTATGTTTCGCACTGATCAACACCGAAAGGGAGACAAACTATGACTCTTTTTCCAATGACGTTCTTGAGGAAATAAGTAGGAGAGCCAGTGTGGTTTGAAAGGGGAGGTGTAGGGAGAGAGGGAGGAGATTGTCCTATAGATTGGGGAGGCGATTCATCCATGATAAAGATAGTTTGACTTCGTATTACTTACAATGGGTGACTTCCCATCAGCAATCTGAGAAAATCTGAGGTCCTAGACTTTCCCAAATGTTGTGATCTGAAACGCCCCTCTCTTAGACTTCCCTAGATACCTATTGTCCTTTTTAAGTTAGAGGTATCAGAGTGCTATACCATATACAGATATCCACTACAGATCAAGGTCACATACTATATATAGATGTTGTCTCGAATGAAGCTGAATTGAACATGCAAATTTTTTCTTATTTCTCCTCTATGAGCTGCCAAAGGTCGTGTGATGAAGATTATTTTTGAGGGAATAGCAGTACTCTGTCTTCAGGGGGGATAAAGACATGATATGTCGCATCGCGTGTAATGCGTTGAACATGGTGTGACATCACACCTGGAGACTCATTACAGAAATCAGATTCATCAATTTTCTCAGACTCCTGTTGAGGGGACCATGTTTGGGAGCGTCGCAACAACCGTTATGTCCCCTAAAAATTTTCTCGATCACCTGCTTACACTTTTTCGGTCTTCCCTAGCTATGAGTACTCCACTGCGTTGGAGTTTTTACATTCTACAACAAATATGTGCATACTTACAATCTGGTATCTAGGTAGCTACTCTGTATCCCTGAGATTCAGTCTTCATCTCTGGATCTCAGGTGCACATTCTATTCTTCACCTTCTCAATATACTGAATCTTCGTCCCTGGATCTCAGTTCCAGCTGCATAGCATCTTGAGTGACACACTGCGCAATATATTCTCCTATAACTCCTCAGAATTCTTACGAGAAGCCACTCAATTTTAGACGGCTGAGGGAAGAATACAATAAAAAAGCCATACATACACGCACCCAGCCCGTCCGTTCCGCTCTGCAGATGCAATCGCAAGTGGGTCCATGTCGATGGGATGGATGCGGTGACAGGTTGATAACTCGTGACTTCGAGTGCCTTTCCATGTCACAAGTTGTGAATATAGTGTTGTTCTTCGTCCGTTTTAAAACTGTCTTGAGTGTGTTTGTCAAGATCCGTGAATCATGGACGTTAATAATGTAACTACTGTCTTGTTGGTTCCTTTGCTGTAGTATATCGTGGTGCCTAGTCAGTGATGGGGTCAGTGATGGGTGCTTGGCACATAAAAACTTTGAAAAGCATCGAACTCTTAATAGTCTTCCCATCAATCGGCAGAGCGCTCGAGATCCTGGGACTGTCATGACCAATCCTTTCACTCCAGATGAACCCCCAGGAGCCCTGTGGTACGAGCAAACAGACCTTGCTGCTATTTTCATTGGAGGGATTGCATACGGTTCGTATGCTCAGTGCCCATTAACCGCTCAGATCTTCATTGACCGTTAGGCGTACATATATCCGTATATATGACATGCTCATATTACCTCTTGAAATCAAGGACTAAGCGCCTTAAAATGTGGTTGATCTTTGTTTTTGTACTTTTTGCACTCGGAACTGTCAACATCTGTTTCAATATGCACTTTGGTCAAATGGTTTGGATCGACAACCGCAACTATCCAGGCGGTCCTTATGCATATCTTGTGCAGCAGGAAGGAAACACGCTGCTCACAGCTGGTGATGCCGAATCTATCCTGGTCTCGCTCCTCGCGGATGGATTGTTGGTAGGTGGTAACCATTATTATCCTTGAAAATGAGAAGCAATCCTCGCCCTGACAGATTTGGCGCTGTTATGTTCTATATCGTTTGTGGTGGTTGCTTATAATCCCAATTTTGGCATGGCTTGCATCCTTTGGTAAGTATCCTTACCCTAGAATGTCCGCTGGAAGCTTACACTGTCCCTGCAGCGTGTGGGGTCCTACTCACTTTCCAAGCGTCTCATCCACAGTCAAGCTTATTCACAAAGAATACCCTCGCTTTCTCAGTACCTTATTTTGCCCTATCGATGAGCCTCAACATCCTGCTTACAATACTTCTCATATGGAAATTGATATACATGAGAAATCAGTTGCGGGAGAGCTTTGGCAGTGAACATGCCCGTCTCTACACAACTATGGCTACAATGATATTAGAGTCAGCCTTGCCATATGGCTTGATCTCTTTCATCTTCATTGTGCTTTATGGAACCAAGAATACGGCTGCAGATCT
>Ga0154006_1000692_pt1 | contig 11494 bp, 6 predicted proteins | sample TSFL090MetaG_FD_104747 | JGI IMG/M metagenome (GOLD analysis project Ga0154006, IMG submission 104747) | Attine ant fungus gardens microbial communities from Florida, USA - TSFL090 MetaG | ecosystem: Host-associated > Fungi > Mycelium > Unclassified | place: USA: Florida, Wakulla State Forest... | reverse complement strand
TGCACTATAATGGGCTTCTTCTACCAGGTACTGAGAAGTAGTGGCAGTGGCTTGGAGTTTCTCAACAGGAGGGTCTAGTAGTAATTGCATTATAAACAACCTGTCTCCAAGCTCTTAACCTTGTTCATTAGTCTTAGTCAGAGATTCTTCCTCATTAGCATCTTTTGCTAGCATGGGCAACTCTCCATTCTGACAGATGTTTACTGCTTGGACTTCTTGCCTTTTTTGTATAGTATATTCCTTCTGCATTGTTCAACACCCTTCACACCAGGGCAGACAGTGAGTCATTAGTACTTTACCTCTCTGCCAATCAACCTCTAGGTTGTGATCCTTAAGCCAGGAGTACTCCAGTATCAGGTCTTTTTTCCCTAGACTAGAGACCATGAAGAGTATCCACTTCAAGTGGGTGTTGTACCAAAGCATGATATCTATAACTTTGGAGATCTGTCCAGCTTTGTTGGGGGTACCATTTACATTGAACATAGGTATTGGATATGAGATACTCTGGGTGTTGATTCCTTTGTTGTAGACAAAATCCCTGTCAAAGAAACTTCCAGTTACTCCACAGTCTAGAAATGCCTTGTTGGAGTGGACCTTACTGGTGTCAGTGGTGCAGAGCTCTATAGTTAGGATTAGAGAGGCTCTATGTATATCAAGTGCACTTACGGAGAGTTGCTTTGGGAGTCTCTTTTCCCATTTTAGTCTCCAAGTTGCTGGTGTTGTGGCAGGAGAGAAAGGAGGAGAGGGAGGGGGGGAGAAGAATATGACTATAGGTTCACATACACTTGTATTGGATTTTTCTATGTCAAGTATACAGAATCTATTTACTAGGGGCAACTGGAGCATACTATTTGCCAGCTACATTATGCAAAATTCTCTTCTGCTGGAGGGTTCTCTTCTTCCAAAACCATATCTTTCAAGGCCAAGAGATCTTCTATCAGCTCCTTCTATTGCTCTACCATTAACAGCCTTATGTCCATCTGGTAGGGACAGTCTTTTACCAGGTAGTTTGCATCTCTGTACCTGTAGCAGCCTTTTGGAGGCATGGGGTAGAGTTTCCAAGCAACATTGACATCCATAGCCATAAATAGAGTTGGAGGGGGAAAATAGGGAGACAGAGGAGTTGGAACTGGCAGGGGGCAGGCCATAGGAGGAGAGAAGTGGATAACTGACAAGGGGGGTAGATAGACTGGAGTAGAGCAGAAAGGAAGTTGCTATTGGTTGGACTAGAAAGCCTCATTTACCAGGTGAGCTTGGTCAATCCTTTTGGTAGCTTTGTACCATGCCTTCAGGTCTGTATTGCTAGGGCATCCAACCAGCATGGTTATGATCTGGTTTTGGATGTCTATCTATAACCCTCTCTGGAATTTAATGACAAGGGTTCTCAGATCAGAATAGCTAGTATCTGAGACCAGGGTTTGGAAAGAGTCCAGGTAGTTTTCTACTGTCTGACTGTTTTGGTAATAGAAAAACCCTTCCAGAGTGTTGGTAGCATCCACTTCCACATTGACAGGAAAGAACTGGGCCCAGAACTGTTGTTAAAAGACCAACCAAGACTAAAAAGAGAAAACACCAGTATCCATTTCCTGGTGGAAGAGGTTCTTGGACTACTTTGCTGTACATCCACTTTTGAAAAATGTCAGGGCCTAGAAAATCCATTTCTAGTCCAAGTCAAATTGCTCTGGAATCAACTGCATATAAAGGGTACAGGAGTTTAAGAAAGTTCAACTGTAATTCCACTCTCCATTAAAGTCTGGTAGAGAAGGGAGTTTTAGCTATACCCATGAGCAAGAGGGGGCAAAGATGACAGCTGAGGTACTGGAGGGGGTAAAGGTGACAGCTGAGGTACCAGAGACAGAGGGGTATTTATGACCAGGGTGAGAGAGAAGTATAAGACTAGCTGGGTGAGTTGCTGGAGCTGGGTTGTTAGAAAGGCAATGTTAGGGCAACCAGAGTGGAGTAACTCTAGGAGATTCCTTAGAGAATAGGATGAGGCTCCTGGAGGGCAATCTACACTATATATACAAGTTCCTCTAGCTATAGAATGTCTCAGCAGTCAGGAACAGGAATGTAGGAGAAGGCAACTATAAGGGGACCCTACCAATACTAACCCTGATGCCAGACCAACTTCCTAGAGTAACCCTGTAATATACTAAATATTACATAGTAATATTTAATTACTCTTAGCTTGCTCCTAAAACTCTAGACCCTAACAACTAGGACTGTAGGGACAGGGATGCACTAGTGCCAAGATGTATATATAGTATAGAGTATCTCTCCAAGAGCCTTATCCTAATCTCTGAGGATTCTTCTGGAGATAAGTATAACTTATATTTTTGGACTGTAATTTAGCTAAGGATTCTTCTGGAGAGTTACTCCACTCCAGTTACCCTTACAGTAGATTAGAATCTCTTAAGTGGAGTCTTGAGCAAATGCAATGGGGCTGTCCATTGTGTTTGCTCAAGGCTCTATATAACTCTGCTCCCTAAGTATGTTGGTACCAGTGAAGAACCCCTAGGGTCTATTTAATGCTCTGAGCTATCTCCAACACCATCTACAGGAGCTTACCAAAAGACAAAATGTTTCAGAAAACAATACCAATACTGCCCTTGCTTTCCTGACAACCCAGCTTCAGCAACTTACCTAGCTGATCTCGCACTCTTCTCTTATCCTGGTCATAAATACCCCTCTATCTCTAGTACCTCAGCTGTCACCTTCACCCCCTCCAGTATCTCAGCTGTTACTTTTGTCCCCTCCAGTACCAGCTCTCTCTTGCTTATGGATATGGCCAAAACTCTCTTCCCTATCAGACTTTAATGGAGAGTGGAATTATAGTTGAACTTTCTTAAACTCCTGTACCCTCTACATGTAGTTGGCTCTAGAGCAATTTGACTTGGACTAGAAATGGATTTTCTAGGCCCTGATATTTTTCAAGAGTGGATATATAGCAAAGTGGTCCAAAAATCTCTTCTGCCAGGAAATGGACACTGGTATTTATTCCTTGCAGTCCTGGTTGGTCTTTTAACAACAGTTCTGGGCTCAATTCTTTCCTGTCAATGTGGAGACAGACACCATCAACACTCTAGAAGGGTCCTCCTACTACCAGAACAATCAGATGGTGGAAGACTACTTGGACTCCTTCCAGTCTCTGGTCTCTGATGCTAGTTACTCCAATCCAAGGATGCTTATTGTCAAGTTCCAGAGAGGGCTGCAGACAGGTATCCAGAACCAGATCATAACTATACTAGTAGGATGCTCTAGTGATATAGATCTAGAGGCTTGGTATGAAGCTACCAGAAGAATTGACCAAGCTTGCCTAGCAAATAAGGCCTTCTAGTCCAACTAATGGCAACTTCCCCTCTATTCCATATCTGTATGTCCACTCTCTCTGTTAGTTATCTGCTCCTCTCCTCCTGTAGCTTATTTCTTGTCAGTTCCAACCTCTCTGCCTCCCAAACCTTCCCCCCTGACTCTATTAATGGCCATGGACATTGATGCCACTCAGAAGACTCTCCCCATGCCCCCAAGAGGCTACTACCAGTGTAGAGATACAAACTACCTGGTAAAGAACTGCCTTTACTAAATGGACATGAGGCTGCTAACATTGGAGTAATGAAAGGAGCTGATAGAAGATCTCTTGGCTTTGAAAGATGTGGTTTTGGAAGAAAAGAACTATAAGGGAACCCTACCAATACTGCCCCTGAAACACCAGACTCATAGCCCAGAGCAACCTTATACTTAATTAAATATTACTATGTAATATTTAATTCCCCTTAGCTTGACTCAGAGACCCTTGACCTTAACTAACAGGACTATAGACTCAGGGATGTCTCAGCAGTAGGAGTATATTGTAGAAGTACACCCCAGGAGCCTTATCCTAATCTCTAAGGATTCTCCTGGAGGTGAGTTGTGACATACTTAGGACTTGTAATATTACTAAGGATTTTCCTGGAGTCCACTCTACTCAAGTTACCCTTACAAGAACTCTCTGGTAGAGGAGGATTTTGCATAGTACAACCAGCAAATAGTATGCTCTGGTTATCCCCAGTAAATATGTTCTGTGTACTTCATGTAGAAAAATCCAATACAAGTACATGTAAACCTATAGCTACACTTCTCCCCTCCTCCCCTGCTACAACACTGGTAACCTAGAAACCAAAATGGGAAAAGAGACTCCTAAAACAACTCTCTGTTAGTACCCTAGACACACATAGAGCCTCCTTAATCCTAACTATTGAGCTCTGTACCACAGACACTAGTAAGGTCCACTCCATCAAGGCACTCCTGGATTGCAGAACAACTGGAAGTTTCATTGATAAGGATTTTGTCTGCAATAAGGGGATTAACATCCAGAGTATCTTGCATCTGATATCCATATTCAATGTAGATGGTACTCCCAACAAAGCCAGACAGATCTCTGAGGTTGTAGATGTTGTGCTCTTGTCACAAACTTCATTTGTACTATAACTCTGGGAATACTCAACTGATTTCAACAATATAAATGACTACTGAAAGCCCTTAAGAAGACCTTTCAAAAAATACCAAAAATGTCTCAAGGCAATCAGTATTCACCAAGTTATCAACAGATCAGTTGACAATCACCAAGTTACCAAACACTAAATTACTGATATCTCAGAAACTGCTTGACATAATCATTTGCTTCAATAACTATTATGAAGCTCTCTTCAATGCTCTTCTTTTGGCCATAAATAGACCCAGAGGCAATAAGATTCCATAGAGATACAAGGTCCTCAATTTTTGCACATGACACTAATCTTTATCTATAGATTATCATCTGTCCTTGAATAGAACAAAGAACTGCTCTAAGACAGTTAGGTTATCTTTATTTCAAGAACAATAGCACTCCTATATGTAGAACAATAGATAGTAATCATGTGGTAGACTGTCCTGGTGCACAGACCACCACAATTATGTATTTAAGGACTGTATATCTGAGGATAAACCTCAGACTTAACAATATCTTTTGCTACTATCTAAAATTTACTTTTTTGAGCCTTTTGATTATTAAATCATCAACTTACAAATCAGTAAGTGGCCATTTGTGATAGCTCCAGTACAACACCCACTTAGAGTAGATGCTCCTCGTGGTCTCTAGTCTAGGGAAAAAAGACCTGATACTGGGCTACCTCTGGCTTAAGGACCATAACCTGGAGGTTGACTAAAAAAGAGGTGAAGTACTGATGACCTGTTGTCTACCTCATTGCAAGAGGTGTCAAATGCTGTGAAGGGAATGCACTGCACAAAAGAAGCAAGAAGTCCAAGCAGTAAATGCCTACTAGAATGGAGAGTTGCCTGTGCTGGTGGAAAACACCAACAAGAAAGAGTCCCCAATTGGAACCAATAGTTAAGACTGGGAGCTCAGAGACAGGTTGTTTATAATATAGCTACTACTAGACCCTCTGACCAAGGAACTCTGAGCTATAGCTACAGCTTCTCAATGCTTAGCAGAAGGAGCTTGTGGTAGTGCAGAAGCCCAAGCCACCCACAGTCCACTGCCTAACTATGTCTTGGGATTCAAAGCCATGTTCACTAAGGAAGACTTCAACACTCTTCCAGAGCATTACCATTGGGACTATACAATAGAGCTCCTCCTGGGCTCAGAACCCAAGTCATTTAAGATAGATCCCTTATTTCTGGTAGAACAGAAGGAGCTCAATGTCTTCCTGGAAGAGAATCTATGGACCAGATGTATTAGGCCTTCTAACTCCCCTATGGCAGCTCTAGTGTTCTTTATCAAGAAAAGGGATAATTCTCTCTGTTTTGTTCAGAACCACTGAGCACTTAATTCTATAACAATTAAGAACAAGTACTCTCTTTTCCTGATTTCTGAGCTTGTTTCTCAACTTCACAGAGCCAAGTACTTCACCAAACTTAACATTGGATAGAGATTTAACAATGTGTGTATCAAGCCCAGAGATAAGTGAAAGGCAGCCTTCCATACTAACTATGGTCTGTTTAAGCCCCTTATAATGTTTGCTGATATGACCAACAGTCCAGCCACCTTCTGGACGATGATGAATGACATCTTCCAGAATCTCATTATGGAGGGTATAGTAGTTGTCTACCTAGACAACATTTTCATCTTTACTAGATCTATGGAAGAATATGCATGAGCTGTCTAGAGAGTACTAGAGATCCTAGCTGAGTATAAGCTGTTTCTGTATCCCAAAAAGTACAAACTCCAAAAGAAATAGATTAAATATCTAGAACTTGTCATCTTAGAGAATAAAGTCTCTATGAACTCCATCAAGATTACTAGAATCTACAAATGGCCAACTCCAGAGAACTGGATGGACATCAAAGCCTTCCTCAGGTTTATCAACTTCTATAGGAGGTTTATCCAAGGCTTTTCTATGATAACATACTCTCTCTTTAACCTCACCTGTTCTGGCTAGGCCTGGACATGGACCAATAAGGAGCAGTAGGCCTATGATGACCTCAAGATGGTGGTGACCTCTGCTCTAGTACTGGTGTTACCTCAGGACTTGGACCTCTTTAGGATTGATAAGGCCAATAGCTCTGACTTTGCTATGGAAGCAGTCTTATCTCAGCAGTCTCTAGTGGATGGAAAATAGTACCTGGTGGCCTTTTACAGCAAGTTCCTGTCTTTGGTAGAGCATAATTACAAGATCTACAATAAGGAGATGCTGGCCATTATCCATGTCCTGGAAGAGTAGAGGCATTTTCTTGAAGAAGTAGTTCATCTGGTAGAGATATGGATAGACCACAAGAACCTAGAGTACTGTATGATAGTCAAGAAACTTAATAGAGTTTCTCTTAGATATGGGCTGCTACTTATACCTTTTACACATGGTCTGTGCTACTAACCCTAACCTACTAATAATCTACTGGAATCTACTAGAATGTTCTTTGATATGTGACCTATGTGATATGACTAATCTTGTAACCAAATTGTCATAGGGAAAAAATGTGATGGATTGTGACAGATGTGATAGGTCATGTGATCCTGATCATGTGACTCCCCTTTTATCTAATTAAAAGAAAAGAAAAGTAAAAGATAAAGGACTAAAAGAATAAAAGTTATTATGGCCAAGATGGCTTATAACACTTCTGCCCTTCTACCTGAGGCTTGTACTATTGTACTCTACTTACATTAACTACAGGGTATATTTTAATAGAACTTGGTAATTCTAATTCTATAGCATTGGTTGAGATAATTTCTTTTACTTTGTATGGGCCTACAAACTATTCTATTAGCTTCTCTGATCTCCTTCCTATCATCTGCCCTTTTAGGTCCTTTGTACTCAACAGCACTAAGTCCCTGACTTTACACTCCTTCCCTTCTCCTCACTTCCTGTCTGTGTACTTCTTTATTTCCTCCTATACTTTTCCTAATGCTACTTTTGCTTTTTCCTAAATTTTCTTCATTCTTTCCACAAACTTTCCTGCTACTACAAACTTCCCCTTTCTTCTTTCTTCAAATCCCATTCTTGGATCCTGACCATAATTCATTTTGAAAGGGGATGCTTTTGTAGCCAAATGAAATTTGTTATTATATGCAAATTTGGCAGTTCCTAACCAGTCTAGCCATTGCTCCTGTTTATGATCAATAAAGACCCTCAGGTATTGTTCTAGCTTCTGATTGATCCTCTCCATTTGCCCATCCATTTGAGGGTAATAGGCTATTGACAGTTTTGTCTGGATCCCTAACAACTTGCTCAATTCCCTCATCATTCCTGCTACAAACTGTACCTCTCTATCCAATATGATACTTCCTAGAAGGCCATGCAATTTCCAGATATGATCCCTGAATAACCTAATAAGTCCCTCTGCCAATGTTTTCTCCATAGTTGCTATGAAATGTACTATTTTACTGGATTGGTTGCAAATTACTAGAATTATATTGTAATCCTGAGCTAAAGGTAGTTTTGTAATGAAGTCTGCTGAAATGTAGCTCTATGGTTTCTCTGGGATTGCATTGGACATTAGCTTTCCTGCTGGAGCCTTGCTTCTGTTCTTTTAATGTTGACAAGCATCATATCTATCCATATACTTTCCCACTTCCTTTGTAACTCCTAGCCACCAATAATTTCTCATGACCAGTTTGGTTGTCTTCTATCTTCCTCTATGTTCTCCTATTGGCATATTGTGATGTAACCATATCACTTCCCCCTTCAGTTCCTCTTCTGGTATATAGATTTGTCTCTCCTTTATAACTATTCCCTCCTCTATTGTCTATTCTTTATCCCTTAGCATTTTCATCTCTGCTTTCTTTAGTTCTTCTACTGCTTTAACTTATCACAAATGGCCACTTACTGATTTGTGATTAGTTGATTTGATAATCAAAGTGCTCAAAAAAGAAAAGTTAGACAAGCAGCAAAAGATGTTGTTAAGTCTGAGGTTTATCCTCAGACATACAGTTCTTAAATACATGATTGTGGTGGTCTGTGCACCAGGACAGTCTACTACATGATTACTACCTATTGTTCTACATATAGGAGTGCTATTGTTCTTGAAATAAAGATAACCTAACTGTCTTAGGGCAGTCCTTTGTTCTATTCAAGGACAGATGATAATCTATGGGTAAAGATCAGTGTCATGTGCAAACATTGAGGATCTTGTATCTCTATGGGATCTATTTATAGCTGAAAGAAGTGCATTGAAGAGAACTTCATGATGGTTGTTGAAGCAAACAATTATATTAAGTAGTTCCCGAGATATCAGTAATTTAGTGTCTGGTAACTTAGTGATTGCCAACTGATCTGCTGATAACTCAGTGAATACTAATTGCCTTGAGACATTTTTGGTACTGTTTGAAAGGTCTTCTTAAGGGCTTTTAGTGGCCATTTAGATCGTCAAAATTGGTCAAGTATTCCCAAAGTTATGATCTGAATGAAGTTTGTGACATAACTACTCTTTTATTCCCTTTCTGTGCTTTTCTAATCCTATCTCTTAGATTGTCTTCTTCTACCAGTATTTCCATTCTCTTTATCTATTCTGGCTTTATTAATGTTTGATCCTTATTATCATTCTCTATCCCTTCTTGCCAATCCAGTCTCCTGCTCAATCCATCTGCCTTTTCCATACTCTTTTCTGGAATGTGCTTCAAGGTAAAGTCAAATTGTGAAAGGCATAATGTTCATCTAGCTTGTCTTTGGTTTAACTTCTGGCTAGTCATAAAGTACTAGAGATTTTTGTAGTCTGTCCAGATTTTGAACTTTACTTTTGCTCCCTATGACATGTGATATGTGACACAACATGTGATTCTTTCCCACACTCCTTCCTTATGTAGTAAGTCCAAATAAGAAAATTAAATTAAATTAAATTAAATTAAATAATGACTTAGCTGTTTTGCCAAGTCATAATATCTATCTTCTACTTTTTTTCTCTGTTAATGTATTACAAACTTCATTCAGACCTAACTTCAGGAATACTTGACTAATTTTGACGATCTCAATAGCCACTGAAAGCCCTTGAGAAGACCTTTCCAACAATGCCAAAAACATCTCAAAGCAATCAGGCAACCATCAAGATACCAAACACTAAATTACTGATATCTTAGGAACCACTGGACATAATCATTTGCTTTAATGTTTACTGTGAATTTCTTCTCAATATGCTTCTTTTGTCCATAAATAGACCCTAAGACAATAAGATCCCATAGAGATAAAAGGTTCTCAACATTTGCATATACACTGATCTATTATCCATAGATTATTATCTGTCCTTGAATAAACTAGAAGTAACAGTAAGTCTCAGTTGTCACCCAATGTAGTATATGGCTGAGGTACAAAGGTGCACAAAAAACTAATTATATGGAAATGGGATCATAATATAGATAGGAAAGAAAGAGACATCATCAACTTATTGGTTCACTTCAATACTCCCCCTGGACTATTGTAGTCAGTGAATTGTCATACTTGAGATACATAGTTAACTTCTGAATAGTGTTACATGGCAATAGCTTTGTGAATATATCTGTGAGGTTATCTGATAATAGAATGTACTTAAACAAAACTTCCCCTTGAGCAGTATGTTCTTTGACAAAATGGTACTTTATATTGATGTACTTGGTATGTCTGTGGTTTTTATCATTAATACTGTTTGAGATTGATCTATTATTATCTACCCTGATTTCAATTGGAGATTTGATAGGTAAACTAATTTCATTGAAGAACTTTGTTAACCATAGCACTTGGGTTGTTGCTCTAGTAAATGCTACATACTCTGCCTTAATGGTTGATAGTGTTACAATCTCTTGTCATTTGCTCTCCCATGAAACAGGACCTTCAGCCACTATGAAAATATTTCCTTTCATTGATTGGCACATATTCTTGCAACCAGCATAGTCTGAGTTGACATACCCAACAGGATTCAAGTTTCCTCTACTTTGATATACCACCTCATAGTATGTTGTTCCTCTAACATAAGCAAGAGTATGTTTAAGAGCCAACTAGTGCTGTTTCCCTAGGTTGTTGTCACAATTGTGACCCATAGCATAGCCACTTCCTAGACAACCACCATGGCTGACATAGTCATTCCATGGATTATTAGTATAAGTAGAGCTGGTAGTAGTCCCCTTCCTTAGTTTGTTCTCAACTTAGTATTCTAAGTCCTTGTCAATCAATTCCTCTTATCCTTAATCCCCTTTCACCTACTAAGTGGAGTACACTGGTTTATGTAAGGGCAACATCAGACTCAAGGCCAGAGGTTACACTGGAAAGCTAGTAAGAGTCTCAGAAGCTAGGGTAATATTCAAGTAAAGGTAGATCTACTGATACAGGCTCCTATATATACTACTGGAGGCAGTCTGTGTACAACTACATGAGCACTAACACAACAATACCAAGTATTCCTAATATAGTTACAGGCTATAGACCAAGTACAAACCAGACTGAAGGGAGACAGAGAAGAGTAAACATGTGCTAAGAGATCCAGACTCCAGATAAGAATAGATCCATCAACACTTACTAAGCACACTCCTAGAGTGTTCCCTTACAGTTCAGGTGCTGCTCAGGTTGGGAATCAGACTTGATTGGTAGTCCAGGCTTGACAATTGTGAGTGAAACAAGAAAGAATGTTAACAGTATAAAAGAGATCTAGCCAAGTAGCTACCTGTAGCCACATTAGTGATCCCAAAGCCTTGTAATAAGGGATGTTTTTCATCTCCTTGGCTTCTTGGGTTATAGTGGGACAATTGTCAGATGATAACATAAGTTCTGGTAGAAGTATAGTCAAAACTGGTATACATTTAGACATATTGAATCTATCAAGCATTTGTTTACAGTATGCCTTTTGAGATAATATAATATTGCCAGTAGCTGGGTCCCTATCAACATGTATTCCTAATATGAGTTTCACTTTCCCAAGGTCTTTTATCTCACAGCTGGTCCCAAGTTGATTTTTAGCTAGAGTTTTGCCCTCCAAAGTAAATGAAACCCCTAGTATATCATCAGTCTAGGTAGATGTTAACATGAATTCATTTTCAAAGACACATGAGTGGATTTGAGGA
>Ga0154006_1000690_pt1 | contig 11505 bp, 13 predicted proteins | sample TSFL090MetaG_FD_104747 | JGI IMG/M metagenome (GOLD analysis project Ga0154006, IMG submission 104747) | Attine ant fungus gardens microbial communities from Florida, USA - TSFL090 MetaG | ecosystem: Host-associated > Fungi > Mycelium > Unclassified | place: USA: Florida, Wakulla State Forest... | reverse complement strand
GGGGCTGCTCGCGGCCGGCGCCGACCTGTCCGCGCCGCGTCTGCTGGAGGCTTACCGGCAGGGCATCTTTCCCTGGTTTTCCGAAGGGCAGCCGATCCTCTGGTGGAGCACCGATCCGCGCATGGTCTTGCGCACCGATGATTTCGTGGTGTCGGACAGCCTCAGGAAGACCTTGCGCCGTGTCGAACGTAGCCGTCACGGCGACGGTGTGTGGCGCGTGAGCTTCGACCAGGCGTTCGCCGAGGTCATGCGCGGCTGCGCCGGGCCGCGCCGTCACGAGCAGGGCACCTGGATTTCGCCCGACATCATGGAAGGTTATGGCGGCCTGCATCGCGCCGGCTATGCGCATTCGGTCGAAGTGTGGCGCGACGGTGAACTGGTCGGCGGCGCCTATGGCGTGTCGATCGGCAGGATGTTCTACGGCGAGTCGATGTTTGCGCGGGTGAGCGATGCGTCCAAGGTGGCGCTGGCGCATCTGGTGTTTTTCCTGCGCGGGCAGGGGGTGGAATTGATCGACTGCCAGCAGGAAACCGCCCATCTGGCTTCATTGGGTGCGCGGCCGATGTCGCGCGAAGCCTTTTTGCGCCATCTGCGCGAAGCCATCCGCGCGCCGCAGATCACCGGCTGGCAGCCGCTCGATCTGCTGGAAACGGGTATTGCGCCCGCCGGCCCGTGTTGATGGCCGGACATCACTTCCGGGGCCAAAGTAGTGTAAATTAACAGGGATGGTTTTTCGCCCGCCGGCCGTCTTTCTCCCGCCGCCGGGCTTCCTTCCGACAAACCGGCGCACAGGACGCACATGACGCATCTCAAGGATTTGCCGTTCTCGACCTTGCAGTTCTATGCAACCGCGCCCTATCCGTGCAGCTATCTCGACCAGCAGCAGGCCCGCTCGCAGGTGGCCACGCCGTCGCACCTGATCAATGCCGATGTCTATTCCGAACTGGTCAAGACCGGCTTTCGCCGCAGCGGCATCTTCACCTACCGGCCGTATTGCGACGGCTGCAACGCCTGCACGCCGGTGCGCATCCGCGTCGCCGATTTCACCGCCAACCGCAGCCAGCGGCGCGCCTGGAACCGCAACCGGGATCTGGTGGCGCTGGTCACCAACCTGACCTATGCCCAGGAGCATTACGAGCTGTACCTGCGCTACCAGACCGCGCGCCACGCCGGCGGCGGCATGGACCAGGACAGCCGCGACCAGTATGCGCAATTCCTCCTGCAAAGCAAGGTCAACACGAGGCTGGTGGAGTTTCGCGCGCCCGACGGCGCCTTGCGCATGGTCAGCATCATCGATGTGCTCAATGACGGGCTGTCGTCGGTCTACACGTTTTTCGATCCCGATCTGCCCGCGGCATCGCTGGGCACCTTCAACATCCTCTGGCAGATCGCCCAGGCGCAGCAGTTGAATATGCCTTATGTATATCTCGGCTACTGGATCAAGGAAAGCCCGAAGATGGCCTACAAGACCAACTTCCAGCCGCTGGAAGCCTTGCGCAAGGGGCGCTGGGCCGCGCTGGAAGAGTGAAGCCGCGGATCCGCTGGCGGCCGTGCTAGCATGTCGTTCCCTCAAGAGGAGCCTCATATGGACCAGGACAAGACGAGCAACACGGACGACGCGGACAAGATGAACGACACGTCCGATCCGTGGATCGCGCGCGCCGATGCGCTCAAGGCGCGCATGGAACAATTGCTGGAAGTGCAGTTGCATGAATATGAAGTCATGCACGCCAAATTGCAGCAATGGAAAGAGCATCCGGAACAACCCTGGTTGACGGCCGACGACTATGCCCCGTGGCAGAAGGCCTTGGCGGATCTCGACGCCGCACACCGCGATTTCGACGCCCACATCAGCACGCGCGTCAAGAAGTAAGCAGGTCAGCTGGCGGTGTTCGTCTTGCCGGAAAAGACAAACGGCGCAATGTCGATCCAGACATTGCGCCGTTTTTTTCCGCCCGCCCGGAGCGGATGGCCCGGAACGATTTATGCCGCGGCTGCCGTCCGTGCGCGCCGTTCCAGGGTGGCGGCCAGGCCCACCGTACCTGCGCCGAGTACGGCCACGACCGCGCCGATCAGGGGCAGGTCGGTCAGCGGCAGGCCGGTGGCGATGGCGACGCCGCCCAGCCAGGCGCCGGTGGCATTGCCCAGGTTGAAGGCGCCCTGGTTCAGGGTCGAAGCCAGGTTGGGCGCGCCGCGCGCGGTATCGAGCACGCGCACCTGCGCGCCGGGCACCACGGCGAAGGTGAAGGCGCCCCACACGAACATGGTCACCAGGGTCGGCCACTTGTAGTGGCTGGTCCAGGAGAACAGGGTCAGTACCACGGCGATGCAGATGAACACGCCGGCCAGCACCGGCATGAGCTTCCAGTCGGCCAGCTTGCCGCCGACCAGGCCGCCTACCGTGATGCCGGCGCCGAACAGCAGCAGCACCCAGCTCTCTTGCTGCGCGGTGAAGCCGGTCACGTCCAGCAGGATGTAGGCGATGTAGGTGATCACCGTGAACATGCTGATCGAGGCCAGGGTCGAGATCAGCAGCGACAGTTGCACCTGGGTGGCGAGGATGGAGCGGAATTCCTGGAAGATGTCACCGCCCTGCACCTTGAGGGTCTTGGGCAGCATGGTGTAGAGCATGGCGGCCGCGAGCACGCCGATGACGGCAATCACCGCGAAGGTCGAGCGCCAGCCCGCCGCATGGCCCAGCGCGGTGCCGAACGGCACGCCCAGGATGTTGGATACCGTCAGGCCGGTAAACATCAGCGCCACGGCCTGGGCCCGCTTGTCGGGCGCCACCAGTTCGGCCGCCACCACCGAGCCGATGCCGAAGAAGGCCGCATGGCAGAAGGCGGTGACCACGCGCGCGCCCATCAGCAGCGCGTAGGTGGGCGCCACGGCGCACAGGATGTTGCCAAGGATGAACAGGCACATCAGGCCGACCAGCGCCTGCTTGCGCGGCCATTTGGCGGTGGCGATGGCCAGGATCGGTGCGCCGGCGGCCACGCCCAGCGCGTAGCCCGAAACCAGCAGGCCGGCGGCGGGGGCGGACACGCCCAGGTCGCGGGCGACATCGGGCAGCAAGCCCATGATGACGAATTCGGTGGTGCCGATGCCGAAAGCGGCAACGGCCAGTGCAAACAGAGGCCAGTTCATGTGGGTTCCAGGTGGAAGGGCGACGGGACGTCGGATTCAACCCGCCAGTGTACCGGTTGCCGGGAAATGTTGCAGCCGTTGCAGCCCGAGACTATTGTTGCGCCGCCGCGCGCCAGGGCCGGGGCTCACACCGATGCCGGCAGGCGCGGGCGCGCCAGCAGCCGGCCCAGCATGGCCAGCATCGCGCCATAGGCCGGCAGGAAGAACAGCAGGCTGATGATGATCTTGAAGCCGTAGTCCACCAGCGCGATCTCGACCCAGTGCTGGGCCATGAAGGGATCGCTGCTGTGCCAGAAGGCGATGAAGAAGAAGGCCAGCGTGTCGCTCAGGTTGCCCAGCACCATCGAGGCCGCCGGCGCCAGCCACCATTGCGGTCGGGCGCGCAGGCGGTTGAACACATGCACGTCCAGTAACTGGCCCAGCGCATAGGCCATGAAGCTGGCTGCCGCGATGCGCGCCACGAACAGGTTGAACTGGCCCAGCGCCGGCCAGCCCTGCCATTGGCCCTGGTAGAACAGTGCCGAGACGCCATAAGAGATAAACAGCGCCGGCACCATGGCCGCCAGGATGATACGCCGCGCCAGCGGCGCGCCGAAGAAGCGCACCGTGAGGTCGGTGGCCAGGAAGATGAAGGGGAAGCTGAAGGCGCCCCAGGTCGTGTGCAGGCCGGCAATCCGTACCGGCAGTTGCACCAGGTAATTGCTGGAGGTGATCACCACCAGGTGAAACAGGGAAAGCCAAAGCAGCATCTGCACGCGTTGGCGCGGATCGGGTGTGTTCATGCGAACCTTTTTGAGAATGGGGTGAGGGAACCCATGGACCGTCGACCGATGAGGGCATCGGGCGCGCGGCGGAGACTGGAAAGGGCGCTACTTTATCACAGCCGCGCCGGCCGGCCCGAAGCCGGGGACGGCAACCCGCAGCGGCGCAATTGATGCACATCAAGGCGCGGCGGCGGTACGGCGGCTACCCTGCATGCTTCATCCCATCCTGTCTGCCCGATGCCAGGCGCCCCGTGACGCCACCGCATGCCGGGCGGTGTTCCGGAGCATGCCATGCCAGTCAGCCCATCCTCGTCCCTTGCCTCGCCCGCCGCGTTTGCCGGCATGAGCCGGCAGGTCTTGCGCAAGATGGAGCAGCGCGGGCCGCGTTACACCTCCTATCCCACGGCCGACCGCTTCTCGCCCGATTTCTCGCCCGATTTCGCGGCGCGCGATTACCGGCGCGCGGTGGCTGATCGCCGTGGTGCGGGCGCCAGCCGGGCCTTGTCGCTGTACCTGCATATTCCGTTTTGCGACACCATCCGCTACTACTGCGCCTGCAACAAGATCGTCACCCGGAACCGCGCCAAGGCGGCGCTCTATCTGAGCTATCTCAAACGCGAGATCAACATGCAGGCGGCGCTGTTTGCCGGCATGAACCAGGTCGAACAACTGCATGTCGGCGGCGGCACGCCGACCTATCTGTCGGATGCGCAGATGGATGACCTGATGGCTCACATCCGCCAGTGCTTCAAGCTGGCGCCCGACGAGGCAGGCGCATACGCCATCGAGGTCGATCCGCGCACGCTGTCCGTCATCGAGGCGGCGCGCGCGGCCGGGTTCCGCTCGATTTCCATCGACCTGATCCACGGCTTGCCCCGGCAGAATGTGATGTCGATGTCGCGCACCTTGTCCAAGGTGATCGCCGCCGGCCCCGACCGCATCGCCGTCTACAGCTACCCGATCGTCTTTACCGATCTTCGATACGCGGCTGGCGCCGCTACTCGGGACGAACGGTTTGGGTTGGATGTATATCGGATGGTTGTTCAAACCGCCTGCGCTTGCGTTTTGTCGCCGACCGCCGTCCCGGCCGCCAGCCGCTTGAGCGCCGGCAGGTCCACCACCTCGACTTCGCGCTGCTGCACCGTCAGCAGGCCCAGCGTGCGGAAGCGGGAAATCAGTCGGCTGATGCTTTCGATGGTCAGGCCGAGGTAGTTGCCCATGTCCTGGCGCGTCATGCGCAGCTGGAAGCGGGTCGAGGAATAGCCGCGCGCGGCGTAGCGCGACGACAGGTTCAGCAGGAAGGCGACGAAGCGCTGTTCGGCGCGCATGTTCCCCAGCAGCATGATGACGCTTTGTTCGTTGGTGATTTCCTGGCTCATCATGCGGTGGAAATGGCGCAGCAGCACCGGCATCTGGCTGAACAACTGCTCCAGCCGCGCGAACGGGATCTCGCACACTTCACTGTCCTGCAGCGCCACGGCGTCGCATTGCTGGCGCTCGGTGCCGATGGCATCCATGCCCATCAATTCGCCGGGCATCTGGAAGCCGGTGACCTGGCGGTCGCCGTCCAGGCTTTCCTGGTAGGTCTTGAAATGGCCGACGCGCACGGCATACAGCGAGGTGAAGCGGTCGCCGATGCGGTACAGGAAGTCGTCGCGCGCCACCTTGCGGCGGCCGATGATCTTGTCCAGGCGCTTCACGTCGGCGGCATCCAGACCCATCGGCAGACACAGCCGGTGCATGCCGCAGGCGGCGCAACTGCGCAGTGCTGCGCCGCCGGCCGTTTCGCGCGCGGCCTGGAGCGATGCGGCCGGTTGCAGCGGTACGGCCTGGTGGGCGGAAGACGAGGAAGAGGCCGCGCTGGCGGCATGACACGACTGGTTCATTCGGGATTCTCTGCTGACGCGCTGGCGCGCGGATCATCGATGCCCCGATTGTAAGAGCGGGGATGGCCGCGCGGCGGCGGCGAGGGACGCAATGCGACGCCAATGCTTGTCCCAGATCAAGTCTGGTGCAAATAAGGCCGGCGGACGGGCTGTGTCCACCGGCAAGGGGAAGGGAAATCAGGAAAGGGCGGTGGCGTTTTCCGCATTCTTCGGCGCGCCGTTCATGTCTGGCAGCGGCAAGGGCCGGTTGGTCGGACAGCCGCGGAAATCGGTCCAGCACAGGCGCTTGAAGTCGTACAGCTTGCAGCGGCGCGCGGTGTCGAAATAAATAGCTGGTGATGACGCACCTGGCCTTGACCCGGATCAAGACTGCCGTCAGCGTCCGGATCACGGCCTGGGGTGGCCGGCATTGATGTTGCTTTTTTATCCGGAGATGAAGATGAGAAACTCACTTGCGTCGAAGAGCCGTCGATCGTTGTTGCATGTAACGGAAAAGCCGTGTAGCCTCGTTGCATGTAACACAGTTGATTTTCAGGAGGCCGATATGGCACACGTCAATTCGCGCGTTCAAAAGCACCGTGACGCGCTGCGCATGGCCGGGCTGCGCCCGGTGCAGATATGGGTGCCGGATACCCGGCGGGCGGACTTCGCCGAGGAATGCCGCCGTCAGACCCGTCTGGCCGCGCAGGCGGATCTGGCCGATACCGGCATGCAGCACTTCATGGATGAGGCGCTGGCCGATGTGGATGGCCGGACGGCATGAGACGCGGCGATCTGGTCACCATCGCCATGCAGGGCGACGTCGGCAAACCGAGGCCGGCTCTGGTGCTCCAGGCCGACCAGTTCGGCGAACATGCTTCCGTCACCGTGGCGCCGGTCAGCGCGACGCTGGTGGGTGCGCCGTTGCTGCGCATTACCGTGCAGCCCAGCGAACGCAACGGGTTGAGGAAACCTTCGCAGGTCATGATCGACAAACTCATGACCGTCAGACGCGACAAGCTCGGCCAGGCGTTCGGGCGTATCGATGCCAGTGCGCTGGTGGACATCGAGCGTTGCCTGGCCGTGTTCCTGGGGATCGCCAAATGACGAGAAACATCCATTTTTAATTATTTTTAATGATTTCAGCCGGAGCCCGCACCGATGACCGCCGTTTTTTCTTCTCCCGACGCCGACACCACCCCGCGCACGCTGTATCCCCCCATCGAGCCGCATGACCACGGCCTGCTGGATGTGGGTGACGGCCATCGCGTGTACTGGGAAGTCTGCGGCAATCCGCGCGGCAAGCCGGTGGTGTTCCTGCATGGCGGGCCGGGCGGCGGTTGCGGACCGTCGCACCGGCGCCTGTTCAATCCGGAGAAATACCGCATCGTGCTGTTCGACCAGCGCGGCTGCGGGCGCTCGCTGCCGCATGCCGAGCTGGAAGGCAATACCACCTGGGATCTGGTGGCCGATATCGAACGGCTGCGCGAGATGCTCAAGATCGACAAGTGGCAGGTCTTCGGCGGTTCCTGGGGTAGCACGCTGGCGCTGGCCTATGCGCAGACGCATCCCGAGCGCGTGAGCGAACTGGTCTTGCGCGGCATCTTCCTGCTGCGCCAGGCGGAACTGGATTGGTACTATCAGGAAGGTGCTTCCTGGATGGCGCCGGAGCGCTGGGATGAGTTCCTTGCGCCGATTCCCGAAGCCGAGCGCGGCAACCTGATCCATGCCTACCGCCAGCGCCTGACTGGCGCCGACGAGGCCGCCAAGCTGGAAGCCGCGCGCGCCTGGAGCCGCTGGGAAGCCAGCACCATCACCCTGGTGCCCAATGCGCAACTGATCGATTCCTTCAATGACGCGCTGTTCGCGCTGGCTTTTGCCCGCATCGAGAATCACTACTTCTTCCACCGCGGCTTCATGGAAGAGGGCCAGTTGCTGGCCAATGCCGGACGCTTGAAGGGCATTCCCGGCGTCATCGTGCAGGGCCGCTACGACCTCGCCACGCCCGCCAAGTCGGCCTGGGATCTGCGCAAGGCCTGGCCGGACGCCACCCTGCACCTGATCGACAGCGCCGGCCACGCTTACAACGAACCGGGCATCCTCGACCAGTTGATCCGCGCTACCGATGGGTTTGCCGATCGCTGAAGTGTGAGGGGCGGGGTGGCCTGGTGCCACACCGCCACTGATTTCCGTACCGCCTGATCTACTTTTCTGCCCTCGCGCCGGGTTTCTCGCGCGTCGGCGCATCTTCCTCTGCCAGCGTTTCTTCCAGCGCGGACAAGCGTCCATTGAGCTTGCCCAGCAGGTTCGCCAGTTGCGCGATCTCCTGCTGTTCCAGTACATCGAACAGTTTCTCCCCGAATTGCTTGCGCACCGGCTCGGTCGAGGCGAGCACTTCCTTGCCGGCTTCGGTCAACGCAATCCGCTTGACGCGGCGGTCATGCTCGTCGGCCGTGCGCCGCACCAGGCCGTCACGCTCCAGCCCATCCACCGCCTCGGTGATGGTACGCGGCGCGAAACCGAAGGCCGACGCCAGGTCGGTCGAGCGCACCGGGCCGTAGAGATCGATGTAACGCATCATCTTGGTGCGCGAAAAGGAAGCGCCGTGCGCCGCCATCAGCTTGTCCATGAAACGGTGCGAGCGCAGATAGAAATCGCGCAGGGCGTCGGCGGCCTGGGTGTAGTCGGGAGGCGTCAAGGGAGTAGACTTTCTTTGTAATATAGCCATATCATATGGTACCTCATTAATTGTGTTTCACACAGATCGATAGATCGACCGCATCCGGCTGCCACGGCATGGATGCTTCCACAGGATAATTCAAATGACAGACGCCACCGCCCCCGATCATCCGCAGCACCAGGCCGCCCAGGCGCCCGAGGGCAATGCCGGCCAGAACGGCAATGGAAATGGCGGCAAGCCGCCCAAGCGCATCAGTCCGCGCGCCCGCTTCATTCTGCGCGCGCTGTTGGGGCTGGCGGTGCTGGTCATCCTCATCTGGGTGCTGTATTACCAGTTTTGCGGCAAGTACCTGGAGAGCACCAATGACGCCTTTGTCTATGCCGACAGCGTGACGGTGGCGCCGAAGGTGTCCGGTTATGTCGAACAGGTGCTGGTGGCCGACAACCAGAGTGTGAAGGCCGGTCAGCCACTGGTGAAGATCGACCCGCGCGACTATGCGGCGCAGACCGCGCAATTCCAGGCCCAGATCGATGCCGCCGCCGCCAGTGTGGATGCCGCCCGTGCCCAGCAGGCCGAACAGAAGGCCGCCATCGCCCAGGCTCGGGCCCAACTGAGCGCGGCCGAGGAAGACGCGCGTTTCGCCCGTGCCGAAGTCGAGCGCTACACGCCGTTGGCCGCCAGCGGCGCCGAGACCCGCGAACGCCTGACCACCTTGCGCAACCAGTCGGCCCAGGCCAATGCCACCTTGCTGTCGCGTCGCGCGGCGCTGGAAGCGGCGCAATTGCGGGTGCAGTCGATCCAGGCCCAGGTCCGCCAGGCGCAAGCCCAGGGCGAGACCGCGCGCGCCCAGTTCGACGCCGCCAGCGTCAACCTGAATTCGACTGAAATACGCGCCAGCATGGACGGCCGCATCGGCGACAAGCAGGTGCGCGTGGGGCAGTTCGTCTCGGCTGGCACGCGCATGATGACGGTGGTGCCAACCGATTTCTACATCACCGCCAACTTCAAGGAAACCCAGATCGGCCTGATGCGCGCCGGCCAGCCCGCCGTGATCAAGGTCGATGCCTTGTCGGGCACGACGTTCAAGGGCCATGTCGAGAGCATCTCGCCGGGCACCGGCGCGCAGTTTTCCCTGCTGCCGCCGCAGAACGCCACCGGTAACTTCACCAAGATCGTCCAGCGCGTGCCGGTGCGCATCGCCGTGGATGCCGCGCCGGAAGACCGCAAGGTGTTCGTCGCCGGTCTGTCGGTGACGGTGGAAGTCGATACCAAGGCGGCCGGGAAATCAACCGGGGAAGTACATTGAGCACCGCTCGCTCCGCTGCCACCGTCCCCGGCGGCGTCCCGCAAAAGGCCGATGCCGCCGCCTGGCTGGCGGTCGCGGCCGGTACGCTGGGCGCGCTGATGGCGACGCTGGATATTTCCATCGTCAACTCGTCGCTACCGACCATCCAGGGCGAGATCGGCGCCTCTGGCACCGAAGGCACCTGGATCGCCACTGCTTACCTGGTGGCTGAAATCGTCATCATTCCCATGTCGGCCTGGCTGGAGCGGTTGCTCGGCTTGCGCATCCTGTTGCTGTCGGCGGCCAGTCTGTTCACCCTGTTCTCGATCCTGTGCGGTCTCTCGACCACCTTGCCGATGATGATCATCGGCCGCGTCGGGCAGGGTTTTACCGGTGGCGCGCTGATCCCCACGGCCATGACCATCATCGCCACGCGCCTGCCGCGCTCGCAGCAGCCGGTGGGCAATGCCATGTTCGGCGCCACCGCCATCCTGGGGCCGGTGATCGGGCCGGTGCTGGGCGGCTGGCTGACCGAGAATGTCAGCTGGCATTATTCCTTCTTCATCAACGTGCCGGTCGGCGCGGCGCTGATCACCTTGCTGCTGGTGGCGATTCCCTATGAACGGCCGCGCCTGGAACAACTGCTGGAGGCAGACTGGATGGGCATCCTCGGCCTGGCGCTGGGGCTGGGCGGGCTGACCGTGGTGCTGGAAGAGGGCGAGCGCGAGCAATGGTTTTCCTCGCCCGACATCCGCTGGCTGGCGGCCACTTCCGTGGTCGGCTTCCTGCTGTTGGGGCTGGGACAGGTGCGCGCCAAGCATCCGGTGATCCAGTTGCGGCTGCTGCGCGACCGCCAGTTCGGCTCGGTGGTGATGATGGCCATGGCCGTCGGCGTGGCGTTGTACGGCACGGCCTATGTGATCCCGCAATTCCTGGCGGGCATTGCCGGCTACAACTCCTTGCAGTCGGGTGTGATCGTGCTGCTTTCGGGCGTGCCGATGATCCTGATGATGCCGTTCACGCCGCTGCTCATGCGGCTGGTGGATATCCGTCTGGCGGTGGGCTTCGGCCTGTTGCTGCTGGCGATCTCGGCCTTCCTCGAAACCGATCTCAGCCCCTTGTCCTACGGCGGTTCTTTCGTGGCCTCGCAATTGATGCGCGGCGTCGGCACGGTGCTGGCGATGCTGTTTTTGAACCAGGCCGCGATTCGCTCGGTGCCGCCGTCGCAGGCCGGCGACGCTTCGGGGTTGTACAGCGCCGCGCGCAACCTGGGCGGCTCGCTGGCGCTGGCCAGCATCGCCGTGATCCAGGACCAGCGCCTGTGGCTGCATAGCCGCCGCCTGGAGGAAAGCCTGTCCGCCAATGCCGATCTGGTGCAGTCCAGCCTGGCCGCGCAGGCGCACCTGGCCGGCGGCCAGGACGCCGCCATGCGCCTGCTGGGCAGTTCGATCCAGGTCCAGGCCCTGACCATGACTTATGCCGACCTGTTCTGGCTGCTCGGCGTGGCCATTCTTTGCATCATGCCGCTGGTGCTGTTCCTGCGCCCGCTGCCGACCGACGCCGCACCGGTGGCGTCCCACTGAACACGATCATGACCAACACGACTTACTTCGCTCCCGCCCTGCGTCTCATCGCCCTGGCTGCCGCCGCTGTCCTCGGCGGTTGCGCGCTGGGTCCCGACTATGCCGGCCCGCCCGAGGCGGCGCCGCAGGTTACGCAATCTCACCGTTTCGTGCGGGGTGGCGATGCCGCCACGCCTGCCAT
>Ga0154006_1000689_pt1 | contig 11514 bp, 10 predicted proteins | sample TSFL090MetaG_FD_104747 | JGI IMG/M metagenome (GOLD analysis project Ga0154006, IMG submission 104747) | Attine ant fungus gardens microbial communities from Florida, USA - TSFL090 MetaG | ecosystem: Host-associated > Fungi > Mycelium > Unclassified | place: USA: Florida, Wakulla State Forest... | reverse complement strand
GCGTACAGCGTGTGGATCTGCACCTGCTCGGGCTTCAGGCCCGCGACCTTGGCCGCATTGCCCTGGTCGACCGTCTGGAACTGGTCGCCGGCCCAGATCTCGCAACTGTTTGCCGTCAGCTTGACGACCGCGTCGAGCGGTTCCATCGGCGCGTGCGCGAGATACGGGAATTCATAGGTCGCGCTGACCTTGCGCGCGGCGCCCGCGATCGCCGCGTCGGCATCGCCGTCCTTGCGTGCCGACGCGCCGGGCTTCGCGGCGAGCTGCCGGTATTCGCGCATGATCTCGTCCGAGCCGCGCTTTTCGGCGTTCGTTTCGTCCCAGTCGACCTTCAGCGCGTCGCGGCCCTGTTTCGCGGCCCAGAAGCCGGTTCCGACGACCGCGACGCCGCGCGGCACCTGCACGACTGCCACCACGCCGGGCACGGCCTTGGCCGCTGTCGCGTCGAACGATTTCACCTTCGCGCCGAAGCGCGGCGGGCGCTGCAGCAGCGCGACGCGCATGCCGGGGAAGGTGGTGTCGAGCGTGAAATGCGCGGTGCCGTTCGATTTCGCCGAGGCGTCGACCCGCGGAATCCGATGCCCGATCAGCTTGAAATCGGCCGGCTGCTTCAGCACGACCTTGTCGGGCACCGGCAGCTTGGACGCATCGGCGACGAGCGTGCCGTAGGCGGCCGTCTTGCCGCTCTTCGCATGCGTGACGACGCCGCCCGCGGTGGTCAGCTCGCCGGCCGGCACCTTCCAGCGCGCGGCCGCGGCCGACACGAGCATCGCGCGCGCCTTGCCGCCCGCTTCGCGCAACTGCTGCCACGAGTTCGACATCGCCGAGCTGCCGCCCGTGCCCTGCATCGTGCCGAACGCGAGGTTCGCATAGCGCTTCGCGTCGGCCGGCGCGCTTTCGACGCGCACGCTCGACCAGTCGGCATCGAGCTCCTCGGCGACGATCGTCGCGATGCCCGTGTAGGCGCCCTGGCCCAGTTCGACGTGCTTGGCGATCACGGTGACCGCACCGTCGGGCGTGATGCGCAGAAACGCGTTCGGCGCGAAATCGGCGGCGGGTGCCGTCGCGGCGAGCGCGCGGCGGCCGAGGCCGGCCCATTCGAAGCCGATCGTCAGGCTGACGGCGGCCGCGGCGCCCGCGGCCTTCAGGAACGTGCGACGCGACGGCTGCACCGCATCGCGCTTGTCGAGATCGATCGTCATGGTCAGGCTCCCAGCGTCGCGGCCGCGTCGTGGATCGCGGCCCGGATCCGGGCGTAGGTCGCACAGCGGCAGATGTTGCCGTTCATCGCGGCGTCGATGTCCGCGTCGGTCGGTTTCGGGTTTTGCTCCAGCAGTGCGGTGGCCGACATGATCTGGCCGGACTGGCAATAGCCGCACTGCGGCACCTGCAGCTTCACCCAGGCGGCCTGCACGGCCTGCGCGGGCTTGCTCTGCACGCCTTCGATCGTGGTCACGTGCTTGCCTGCGATGCCGGCGAGCGGCAGCACGCACGAGCGCACGGCCTGGCCTTCGAGATGGACCGTGCACGCGCCGCACTGCGCCATGCCGCAGCCGAATTTCGTGCCGGTCAGCCCCGCGTGTTCGCGGATCGCCCAGAGGACGGGCATCGACGGATCGGCGTCGAGCGTGACACTCTTGCCGTTCAGGACAAACGTGGTGGGCATTTTTTGTCTCCGTGGGGAAAACCCGGCATGCGCCGGGGCAGGTGGCAGTGTGCGCGAGCAGCCGATTTTTACGTCTACCCAATCCTGCAAATTTATTGAACAATCCTGCAAATCCCCGGCACGGCGCCGGGCGTTTCGCTATGCTCCCGCGATTCAGGGAAATGAAGCGAGGACTCCGTCATGGACATGACCGATATCGCGGCGTCGCGCGAATCCGGGCGGCGCGAACTGGCGTCGCTGATCGGCCGTTTCGCGCCGACGGACGGCTCCCACTCGACCGCCGTGCCGGCGCTGATGCTGCACCGGCACGGGCATCCGGTCGATCTCGGCTGCGGCGTGTCGCGCGCCGCGCTCGTGATTGCCGCGCAGGGCGCGAAGCGCGTGATCGTGGCCGGCCACGCTTACGAATATGACACGCAGAATTGCCTGATCACGTCGATCGACTTGCCGATCCTCTCGCGCGTCACGCAGGCGTCGCCGGGTGCGCCGTACCTGTGCCTGTCGCTGACGCTCGATCCGCAGCGCATCGTCGAACTCGCGGCCGAGATGCGGCTGCCGGAGCCCGATGCGGGCCCCGAAGGCGAGGGCATCGCGCTCGCCGAGCTGACGCCGCCGCTGCTCGATGCCGCGCTGCGGCTGTTGCGGCTGCTCGATACGCCGGCCGACATTCCGGTCGTCGCGCCGCTGATCGAAAAGGAATTGCTGTACCGGCTGATGACGAGCGGGCAGGGCACGCGGCTGCGGCACATGGCCATCGCGGGCAGCCAGACGCACCGGATCGCGCGCGCGATCGAATGGATCCGCGATCACTACGCGGAACCGATGCGGGTCGACACGCTCGCGCAGGCGGTCAACATGAGCGTGTCGTCGCTGCACCATCACTTCAAGCACGTGACCACGCTGAGCCCGCTGCAGTACCAGAAGCAGTTGCGGCTGCACGAGGCGCGGCGGTTGCTGCTGCGGCAGGGCGGCGATGTCGGCTCGGTGGCCGCGACCGTCGGCTACGAGAGCGCGTCGCAGTTCAGCCGCGAATACAGCCGGCTGTTCGGCGCGCCACCGATGCGCGACGTCGTGCATCTGCGCAAGAAGGAACTGCTCGGCACCTGACGGCGATGTTGCCCGCGCGTATCGTGTAGCGCCAGCCCGCCATTGAACGCGATGGCAATCGGCATTGAATGCAGGCCAATTGAATGAAGGTCGTCAATCTCGATCAAGTGCGTTGAGGGATTCGTGCGGCCGCGTGTCGTCGCTTTTTCGATATGCAGACCAGGTGACAGCCTTCGGCCGGTGCCGCATTTGCCGCCATTTACCGCGCGTTCGCGTTGTCGGTCGACGTGTGATCCCGTGGGTATTTTTCACGGATGAATCAATTGCGTTTCGCCGCGATCGGTGCGCGCGTCCTGCGAACGCCGCGCCGGGCCCGGGAAGCCGGTTGCCGGACAATCCGCTGCCATGGGAGTTGGGGCGCCGCACGCCCGTCGAGCGGCGCGCAACCCGCGATTGGTCGGCTCGGACGCGGTGCGGGCCCGCTCGCCGCGCGGCGCGCTTCTCAAGCATGAAACACCCGTTCGCATCCGCGCTCCAGCGCACGCTGGAGCCCGCATTCGTCCGTCTTTTCGGCGATTGCTTCGCGACACTCAATGATCGCCGCATGCTGGCGCCAGTCGTTGCGATACATTCCTGAAACAAAAAATATCATTTCTGGCGGCAGGGCCGGGCATGGTGGGCGGTGCGCGCCGCGCAACGGTCGGTGGCATAACGCATGGCATGTTGCTTGCGACATTGAGTGCATCGGCGAGCGGTCGACATGATGCAATCAAGATGTGGGGCGACCACCTCGCCAAAGTGCCAGTCGGGGAAACGGCAATGAAGACCATAAGCAGCAGCGTAATCCGCGCGTGGTTGGCGCAACAGTGGGGTAGTCGGACAGATGGGGGAATGACTCGCGGCGCAGTGCCAGCTTCGCGGGTTCCTCGTTGCGGGTTTGGCGGCTTCCGCGCGGTGCACGCGCTGGAACGCCTGTCGCTCCGCACGTCGACCGCCCGACAGCGGTGTCCGCCTTCATTCAGTTCACCCGGATGGACCAGACTGTTCGTGCCGGACAGCCTGGCGCCGATTCGTCTTCGACCGTGCAGGGCCGTATCGATTGCGCCGGGTATATACCGGCGCTGGCTGGACTAGCTCGAACGCCCATCGGCCGGATTGCCCGGAAGATCGTCGATCGGTAGATCAGGGAGAAGCGATGCCGCCTGACTGTCATGCAGGCCCGTAATCGCCGCAATAACGCGTATTTTTACAGCGGCACTGCATCGACAGTGGGCAACACCAGTCACGCATTTTCGATCGCTGAAGCGGATGCCACGTGCCGGCATGCCGCAAGGCCGAGTATCGAAAACGAATAATCCGGAAGGGTGGATTCCCTTTTGCGGATGCGTGGAGTGATTTGCTTTCTGGTTGTTAAAAATACAGATATGCCTTATCGAAAGTACCTATAAAAAAGTTCGGAAAACTAAAAAAGACGAACATAAACTTCGACTGGCAAAAAAATTGCGGGGTATCGGATTCGAGATGAATCGATTCTTTGTAATTAGATAGTGATCCTTACTGTCAAGGGTTGCTCATGGCAGGGAAGTTGAAGGCGTGCAGCTTTCCTCGCTTGTTTCGTCCACGCCGTTATGGAGTCGACCATGAAGAAGCTTCTGATTGCAGCAGCAGTTATGGCGGTTTCGAGTGCAGCGTTCGCAGCGAGCGGCACGACATCGACCAGCAACTCGTCGAGCGGCGGCCAAACGATGGCCGGGGTCGTCGGGTACGGTTCATTCACGGCCACGGACTCCGGTGCAGCACTCGGCGCAGCCGGTGCAACGGCCGGTGGCGGTGCCAGCAGCTCGATCTCGTACACGAACCACACCAACACGTCGACGGTGAACGGCTTCGGCTGGGGCGGTGCGCAAGCCGGCGGCTCGAGCGGCGCAAACGCCGGCTCGACCGGCTGGACGATGTATCACTACTAAGCCGCGGCGCATAGCGTTCGTCATTGGCTGGCAGTACCGATGCCGGGCTTCGCCCGTGCGACGAGCCCGGTACCGGACTGCTGAACTTCCTCACAGCAAGGAATTGCTATGAAAGCCAACGTCTTTTTAGCGGCAGCGCTCACCGCCTTATCGTCAGCCGTATTGGCCGCCGGTCCGTCGACATTCAACCAGACGCAATCCGTTGCAGCAGGCGTGTCCGGTTCGGTGCTGGTCGGGTCCGGCAGCTATACGAGCAACTCGACTTCGGTTGCGGGCGCAAACGCTGGAAGTACCGTTACACCCGCCGGATCCGCCGGCACGGCATCCGCCTTTCACGACTCGACTTCGACGGCCAGCGGCTTTGGCTCGAACGGAGGCGCGTTCGCAGCAGGCGGCGGTATCGGTGCCGCAGGCTCGTTCGGCGGAACCGGCAACACGAGCGAGAACGCGAATGCGCTGTCGGGAGGGGTGACCGCCACGATCGTACTGGGCGCGAACCACTACACGGCAACGGGTGCGAACGACAACGGCAATGCCACGGGCGGTGCAGCCGCCTTGACGGGTGCTGGCGGGTCGAGCGCGATCGCGGGCTCGGGTCACTTCAACTCGTCGACTGTGTGGGGCAGCGGCCCGGCCGGGTCGCCATCCGCATCGGGCGGCAGCCAAGGCAGTTCTGGCGCAACCGCAAGTAGTCCTTAATGGGGTGTTGGGGGGGACCAGTTTCCCTGAGATGCTGGTCTCTTGCTTCGCCTTGTTGACACCGTAAGGAGTTGGCATGAAGCAGAAACTGATTGCCGCCGCTCTGATGCTCGCGTCTCTGACGGCATATGGCGCTGACCGTGCTGCCGAGGACGTGCAATCAAATTTGCAGACGTCAAACCCTACAACCAACCCGTCACAACAACAAACGCTTTCGTCGGGCAGTGCCATCGGCACACCGGACTCCCGGCCCTGGCCGGGCATGTCGGGGGGCTCGTGGTCCCAGCTGGGTAGCGGCTGGAAGCAGTTCGGGGAAGCGGGCAAAGCTGAAGGAATTCAGGGGAATTAATACGGTTGCCTGGGTGGGAGGTCAAACCTCGTCCGGAGATTGAAATGAACAGCAACAAGATCAGGGTGGCATGTGCGGCCATGTTCGCGATGGCCACGATCGGTGCCCAAGCGCAAACCGCCGACTCGACTTCCAGCGCGCAATCCTCGACCTCGTCCACGGCGATCAGCCAGGGCGGCGGCTCGAGCATGAACACGAACGTCACCAGTTCGCGCGGCGGCAACGCCAACAGCACGAGCACGAGCGGCGTGCGCGGCAGCGGCAATTCGAACGTGCAGGTCAACGTGACGATGCCGTCTGCCGCGAGCGGCGGCTCGAACGTGACGCCGCAGAGCACGAGTTCGCTCGCGGCCGGCGCGCCCGGCACCAGCCCGTACAACACCCAGGCGGCGGAAAACGTCAACTACTCGGGTACCCAGACGATCAAGACCAACCCGGCGATCCAGGCGCCCGGCCTCACGACCACGCTGTCCGATACCTGCATGGGCTCGGTGAGCGTCGGCGTGTCGTTCCCGGGGTTCGGCGCGACGGGCGGCACGACGCTGGTCGACCAGGCGTGCGTGCGCCGTCTCGATGCGCGTGAATTCCGCGCGATGGGGCTGACCGACGTCGCACTCGCGCTGTTGTGCCAGAGCGATGCGAACCGGCGCGCGGTGGAAGCGACCGGGCACCTGTGCCCCGGCACCACCGCGCCGCTCGCGCGCTCGAACGTGGCGCCCGCCGTCGAAGCGACCGTGGCCGACGACGTGAAGTATCGCGATCCGCTCGTGCGCAACCGCATGGGCCTGCCGCCGCTCGACGCCGCCGCACCGGCACCCGCGCAGACGCGTCCGGTGGCGACGACCGCGGTCCAGGCCGCGCCGATCGCGGCGCCGGTGCCGGCGCCCGCGCCGTCGATCGCCGCGCCTGCCGTCGGCGCGGTGCCTGCCGCGACGCAAGCCGCCGCCAGGGCATCGCAAGCGGCTGCCGTCGTGCCGGCTGCCGCAGCAGCAGCCGTCGCACCGGTTGCCGCCGCGGCGCCGGCGGTGAGTGCCGCGCCTGCCGTCGCACCGGCCGCGGTGAGTGCGGTGCCTGCTGCCGCCATCGTGGCCGCGCCGGCGGTTGCCGACAAGGCGCCGGAGCAACCTGCGCCGGTGGTGGCCGACAAGGCGCCGGAACCTGCGCCCGCCGCAACCGATACCGCAGCGCAAGCCGCGGCGGCGCCGGCGGTCGACACGAAGGCGCCGGAACCCGTGCCGGCCGTTGCCGACAAGGCCCCGGAACCGGCACCGGCGGCGGCCGACACCGCAGCGCAAGCCGCGGCAGCACCGGCCGCCGACGTGAAGGCGCCGGATACCGCGCAAGCCGCGCCGGCCGCGACCGACGCCGCGCCGCAAGCCGCCGAAGCCGCGGCACCGGCTGCCGCGGTCGATGCGAAGGCGGCCGAGCCGGCCCCGCAGGCAGCGGCCGAAGCGCCTGCACCGGAAGCGGCTCAGCCCGCCGCGGCGGCGGCCGCGGCCGACACGCCGGCCGTCGATGCGAAGGCGACCGATGCGGTCGAGTCCGCTGCCGCGCCGGCGCCGTCCGCCGATCTGCCGGCCGCGACCGATCCGGTGCCCGCCACGGTCGACCAGCAGGCTGCCCCGGCCGCTCCCGCGATGCCGGCTCCGGCCGTCATCTCGACGAGCACGTCGTCGTAAGCGTGCGGGCCCGGCTCCCGCGCGACCGGCACGCCGGCCGCGCGCGGGAGCCGGGATCCGCTGCGCGACGCGCGTCGCAAGTTTGACGGGTGTTGGTCCCATCCCCGAGGTCAACACCTCTTTTTGCCTGACGAGGGTACAAGGAGGCCTCAATCATGAGGATCTTTTTGGTCGCTCTGCTGCTGGTCGGCACACAAGCCGCCGCGCAGTCGGTTTTCCAGAACCCTGCGGTCTTTGTCATCCTGAGCGAGCAGACCCTCGCGAACGCCACGAGCGTCCAGCAGGCGCTGACGACGCTCGGCCGCCCGGACAACACGGCCTGCGTGCCGATGATGATGGTCGGCGATCCGCAGATGATTTACATGATGCCGGAGGAAGGGCACGCACCGTCGTGGCAGTCGCCGGTGTACGGTCGCGGTGCGCCGTTCGAAGCGCAGAACGGACCGCACCCGACCGGCAAGACGGTCGGCGCGATGCAGCATGCGGACGACATGCAGACGCAGCCGTGGAGCGACAGCAGCGCCATCACGCAGAAGATTGCCGGCGAGTCGAGCCTGTCCGCGTCGGCGAGCGTCAGCGGCTGGCAACGCAACGGGCTGAACACGATCGAGACGGCGCCGGCGACGGAAGTGACGGTCAACGGCAAGACCTACCGTACCTATCGCGAGGACCTAAACCAGGTCGCACGGCCCGTCGTCGAACCGCAGATCTATACGCAACGGGTCGTGTTCTGCCGATGACGAAACTTTCCCGAGCGGACCCGCCGGCTGTGCCGCGCGGGCATGACGGCCCGCCGCGCATCGTTGCGCGCCGCCCGGTCCGCCCGACAACCCCATGCGGCGAGGCGATCGTGAACCATTGCTGCCCGATCAGAATTTCAGGCCCGCAGGAGTGCGAACGGGCCGCAAGCACGCCGCCGTTCGTCGCGGTCCGGCGCCCCCATGCCGCGCTGTCGCGGCCGCTCGTGTATCTGTCGCAGCACCCCGATGCCGGGCTCGTCGATTGCCTCGTGTCGCGCGGCTGGGACGTGTGGCGCGCGAAATCCGTTGCGGACGCACTGAATCTCGTCAAGGCGAACCGCCTGCATGCGGGCATCGTCGATTTCGGCGACGTCGCGTCGCCGGACGTCGTGTCGTTCGAGGCGCTGCTGCGCGATCCGCGCATCGGCTGGGTCGCGCTCGCCGACGACGAGCGATTGCGCGACGTGGCCCTCGCGCGCCTGATTCGCCAGTGCTGCTTCGACTACGTGCGCAATGCGACGGCCTATACGACGATCGGCTATCTCGTCGGCCACGCGTACGGGATGCTGAAGCTGGCGGAAAGCGATCCGGCCGTCGACGCCGCGGCGCCCGGCGACGCGATGATCGGCGCGTGCGACGCGATGCGCCGCCTGTTTTCAGCGATCCGCAAGATCGCGAACACCGAGGCCAGCGTGTTCATCGCCGGCGAATCGGGCACCGGCAAGGAACTGACCGCGGCGGCGATCCACCAGCATTCGTCGCGCGCCGACGCGCCGTTCGTCGCGGTGAATTGCGCGGCCATTCCGCCGACGCTGATGCAGGCCGAGCTGTTCGGTCATGAACGCGGCGCGTTCACCGGCGCGCATCAGCGCAAGATCGGCCGCATCGAGGCCGCGCACGGCGGCACGCTGTTTCTCGACGAAATCGGCGACATGCCGTTCGAGAGCCAGGCGAGCCTGCTGCGGTTCCTGCAGGAAGGAAAGATCGAGCGGCTCGGCGGGCGCGTGTCGATTCCGGTGGACGTGCGGATCGTATCCGCGACCCACGTCGATCTCGAGGCCGCGATGCAGGCGGGGCGGTTCCGCGCCGACCTGTATTACCGCCTGTGCGTGCTGCGCATCGACGAACCGCCGCTGCGCGTGCGCGGTCGCGACATCATGCTGCTCGCCGACCACATGCTGCGACGCTATCGCGGCGACAGCTCGCACCGGATCCGCGGCTTCATGCCGTGCGCGATCGAGGCGATCCACAACTATGCATGGCCCGGCAACGTGCGCGAGCTGATCAACCGGATCCGCTTCGCGGTCGTGATGACGAACGGCCCGCTGATCTCGGCCGTCGATCTCGAACTGAAGCAGTACACGTCGCACCGGCCGCCGACGCTCGCCGAAGCGCGCCGACAGGCCGAGCGGCGCACGATCGAGGAAACGCTGCTGCGGCATCGGCACCAGCATGCCGACGTCGCGGCGGAACTCGGGATCTCGCGCGCGACGCTGTACCGCCTGATGATCGCGCACGGGCTGCATGGGTGACGCCGGTCGCGCTCGCGCGTCCGCCCGCTGGGCGGGCGGCCTCAGGCCGGCCGTTCGAAGCCCGATTCGACCCAGCGTGCGGCGCTGGCCTGGTTGAGCTTGAAGCCGGGGGACACCTTCGCGTCGGCCAGCAGCTCGCCGTACGGGTCGAACGCCTTCAGCTCCGCATACGGCTCGAACTCGTCCGGCACGATGTCGAGCGTGACCGACACATCCTGCCCGTCGTCGCCCTGGACCGTCACCTCCTTGTGCAGCATCGCGCGGCGCTGCTGTTCGTGGCGCATCAGCACTTCGGTCGCGGTCTTGACCAGCGTGCGGAACGCGTTCGCGTCCATCGGCTTCGGGTTCTTCTTGTCGCGGCCCATCGTCCACGGGCCGACGAGCGCGGGCTCGGCCTCGCCGTCCTTGATCATCTCGACGGCCCAGCCGTCGTCGTCTTCGTTCTTGATGATGCGCGCCGTCCAGCCGTTGTCGCGCCAGAGGCCGGCTTCGTGGAGGGTGGTGTCGTCGGATTGCAGGTCGGATTCGGTCATGGAGAAGGCGGGGAGTACGGGCTACGGGCATACCGGCTGCCGGCATACGGGCAGCCGGCGAGCGGGCGGGGCGCGCGGCCAGATGGGCGCGCTGCCGCCGGCCGGTCGCCCGGTGTGGCATGCAAAGGCCGCAATTTTACCGCGCTGGCCGTTCTCGCGGCCCGCGCGGCCCGCAACGTCGGCCGTCCGGTCGATCTCCGCCACTGCCGAACGGTCGAATTGGCGCAAATATCAAACTCGTATTACGTTCCTGCGGGCCAATCTATATGGCGTCCGATAGTACGGTCGCGCGCGGCTTCCTAGAATAACGGTCGGGATAAAAATATCCCGACCGTCGATTCAACGCCGATCCCGCCGTGCACGCATTCCGCGCCGCGCGGCCCGGCGAACTTTCTGGAATTGCGCATGGGGAAATTCAGTATTCGCACCGTTTTCGCGTACGACTGGCCGTTGACGCTCGCGGGCATGGAGCACATTGCCGGCGACGCGTGCGCGATCGATCTCGTCGGCGTCTATCGGACTCCGGGCGAACTGATCGCGGCGCTCGGCAGCATCGACTGCGACATCGCGCTGGTCGACTATTCGATCCGCGGCGACGCGCAGATGGACGGCCTCGCGCTGTTCGAATGGCTGCGGCGCACGCACCCGAAGGTCGGGATCGTCGCGCTGGTCGGGAACGAGACGCCCGTGATCTTCCGCTCGATCCTCGCGCAAGGCGGCGCGAGCCTCGTCAGCAAGTTCGACGAGGTTGGCCATATCGTCACCGCGATTCATTCGAGTTACAGCGGCGGGCGCTATCTGTCGCCGCTCGTCCGGCGCGCGCTCGAGGCGCTCGCCGAACACGACCAGCCGCCCGTGAAGCTGTCGACGCGCGAAATCGAAGTGATCCGCCTCTATCTGGCCGGCGTGCCGATCAAGACGATCGCGCAGCGGCTGAACAAGGGCAAGCAGACGGTCAGCGCGCAGAAGATCAGCGCGATGAAGAAGCTCGGCGTCACCAACGACATCGAGCTGGTCCAGCGGGCGGCCGGCCTGGGGTTCGGCGGCGCCCAGGCCGTGAGCCTGCCGGGCGGCGAGGGGTAGACGCGAAGCGGGTACGAAGCAGGTACGAAAGCACGCTCAAGGCAGGCGCTGGCCGGGTATGGCCCGGCACCGCGCGGCGCCGGCCCGTCGGGCGGGAGCCAGCGCGATCCGGCGGTGTCAGGCCGGCAACGCGAAGCGTGTGACCGCGTCGCGCAGCGTTTCGGCCTGGTCGCGCAGCGAATGCGCGGCGGCCGCGGCTTCCTCGACGAGTGCCGCGTT
>Ga0154006_1000688_pt1 | contig 11515 bp, 11 predicted proteins | sample TSFL090MetaG_FD_104747 | JGI IMG/M metagenome (GOLD analysis project Ga0154006, IMG submission 104747) | Attine ant fungus gardens microbial communities from Florida, USA - TSFL090 MetaG | ecosystem: Host-associated > Fungi > Mycelium > Unclassified | place: USA: Florida, Wakulla State Forest... | reverse complement strand
CCACCGCCCTGGACGTCACCATCCAGGGGCAGATCCTCTACCGCATGCAGAAGATCTGCCGCGAGAACGGCACGGCGCTCATCTGGATCACGCACGACCTCGGCGTGGTGGCCGAGCTCGCCGACCGCGTGGCCGTGATGTATGCCGGACGCATCGTCGAAACCGGCCCGGTGAACCAGGTGCTGGATGCGCCGCGCCACCCCTATACGCGCGGCCTGCTCGAATCCATGCCGGCCCGCACGCAGCCGGGCGACCGCCTGCCGCAGATCGAGGGCATGGCGCCCAGCCTGGCCGCGCGCCCGGTGGGCTGCGCCTTCCGCCCGCGCTGTCCCAACGCCATCACGCGCTGCGCGGAACAGGCGCCGTCCCTCGTGCAAGAAGGCGATCGCAGCCATCGCTGCTACGCCCCGATCCCGATTGCCCATCACACTGCATGACTGAAAATCAAAGCCCCCACGCTGCGCCCTCCGTCATCGAACTGCGCGACGTCCACAAGCGCTTCGAACGCCGACCCGACATCGCGCAGCGCCTGCTGGCCCTGACCGGCAAAGCCATCGACCGCCGCACCGTGCATGCCGTCAACGGCGTGTCGCTGTCCCTTTCCCGCGGCGAAGTCGTCGGACTGGTGGGCGAATCGGGCTGCGGCAAGTCCACGCTGGGCCGGGTCGTCGCCGGCCTGCACCCGCAGAGCTCGGGCGAAGTGCTCTACCAGGGCCGATCCGTGCGCCAGCTGCATGGCCAGGACCGCCTGGACTACACGCTGGGTGTGCAGATGGTCTTCCAGGATCCGCAGGCCTCGCTCAACCCGCGCCAGCGCCTGAAACAGATCCTGGGCGAGCCGCTCAAGGTGCACAAGCTCGCCCCCGCCTCCGAAGTCGACGCGCGCATCGACCGCGCGCTGGGCGAAGTGGGCCTGGCCCAGGACTACCGCGACCGCTATCCGCACCAGATCTCGGGCGGCCAGCGCCAGCGCATCGGCATCGCCCGCGCCCTGATGGTCGCGCCGCGCTTCCTGGTGTGCGACGAACCCGTGGCCGCGCTGGACGTATCCATCCAGGCGCAGGTGATCAACCTGTTCATGGATCTGCGCGCCAAGCATGACCTGACCATGCTGTTCATCAGCCACGACCTGGGCGTGGTGCGGCACATCTCCGACCGCGTGGCCATCATGTACCTGGGCAAGATCGTCGAGCAGGCCCCGGCCGCCGAGATCTTCGCGCGCGCCAATCACCCCTACACCCAGGCGCTCATGGCCGAGATGCCCGATGTCGCGCGGCGCGGCCGGCAATTCACGCCCATCCGCGGCGAGATCCCTTCGCCGCTCAACCCGCCGTCGGGCTGCACCTTCCATCCGCGCTGCCCGCACGCCCAGCCGCGCTGCCGCGAGCAGGCGCCCGAACTCAAACCCATTGCGACAGGCCACTTGTCGGCCTGCCACCTGAACGACTCACACTGATTCCCCTGATCGCAACATGAAACCTTCCGACCTCAGCAACGCCGACCGCCTGATCATGGAACTGGGCCACGCCGGCCGCAATGCCTTCATCTACATCGACGAAGACCGCAACGCCGACCGTCCCGTCACGCTCAACACCTACCGCCCCGCCGGCTACGCGCCCGACCGTCCGGTGGTGATCGTGCAGCACGGCGTGCTGCGCAACGGCGACGACTACCGCGACTTCTGGATTCCCGCGGCCGACAAGCACAAGCTGCTGATCGTGGCGCCCACCTTCACCAACGACGTGTGGCCCGGCGTGCAAAGCTACAACAACGGCCTGGTCTATACCGCCATGGGCAACCCGCGGCACGTCGACGGCTGGGCCTACGCCCTGCCCGCCCGCATCGTGGCCGACATGGTCGAGGCCGAGCTCATCGACGGCCGGAACGCCTACCTGTTCGGCCACTCGGCCGGCGGCCAGTTCGTGCATCGCCTGATGAGCAGCCAACCGCATGCTCCCTGGAAGGCCGTGTCCGTCGGCAACCCCGGCTGGTACACCCTGCCCACCATGGACCGCAAGTTCCCCGAAGGCCTGGGCGAGGTCGGCCTGACCGAGCAACACCTGGAACGCCTGCTGGCCTATCCCATGACCATCCTGGCGGGCGACAAGGACATCGAGACCAGCGGCGAGCACCTGCCCTCCGATCCGCCGGCCGTGGCCCAGGGACCGCACCGCTACGCGCGGGCGCACAACTACCTCGAAGCCGGCCGCGCCGAGGCGCAGCGCCGCGGCATCGCCTGCAACTGGACGCTGCAGAGCGTGCCCGGCATCGGCCACGATGGCCGCGCCATGTCGGCCGTCTGCGCCAGCCTGTGGTTCGAGGGCAAGATGCCCGATGCCGAGGCCATGGCCGCGCTGGCCAGCGGCCACGCGGCCTGAGCCTTCAGTCTTTTCGACACGTATCCATCGCACATTCTTTCGAGGTCATCATGAGCAAGCTACCCAATACTGAACAATTGGTCGCCGGCATCACTGCCTGGATGCAATGCGAGTCCCCCACCAGCGAGCCCGCCCGCGTGGCCGCCATGGCCGAGATCACCGCCGACTACGCCCGCAAGCAAGGCCTGAAGGCGACCGTCGCCGCGCTGGGCGAGCATGTCGGCCCCATGGTCTACGCCACCAACCGCGCGGCGGACGACACCCGCCCGGGCCTGCTGGTGCTGGCGCACATGGACACCGTGCATCCGGTCGGCACGCTCAACGACAACCCCATCCGCATCGAAGGCGACAAGCTCTACGGCCCCGGCGGCTACGACATGAAGGCCGGCACCTACATCGCCCTGTCGGCCATGGCCGGTCTGGGCGAGCCCGGCGCCACGGCCCTGCCCATCGACTTCCTGATGGTGCCCGACGAGGAAACCGGCAGCCACGCCTCCCGCCCGCAGATCGAAAAGTTCGCGGCCAAGGCCAAGTACTGCCTGGTCTGCGAACCCGCCCGCGCCGAAAAAGGCATGTGCGTCACCGCCCGCAAAGGCACCGGCATGCTGCGCCTGGGCGTCAAGGGCATGCCCTCGCACGCCGGCGTGGCCCACCAGAAGGGCCGCAGCGCCATCAAGGAAATGGCGCATCAGGTGCTGGCCCTGGAAGGCATCACCGACTACGAACGCGGCATCACCGTGAGCGTGGGCACGATCGCGGGCGGCACCGCCACCAACACCGTGCCCGAACGCTGCCGCTGCGTGGTCGACTTCCGCGTGCCCGACATGGCCTCGGCCGACTACGTGCTGCGCCGCATGCGCGAACTGTGCGCCGTGGGACCCGACACCGAACTGGACATCGACGTCGAGCTCAACCGCCCGCCCATGGTCAAGACCGCCGCCAGCGCCGCGCTCCTGGACCACGTGCGCGTGTTCGCCCAGGAAGCCGGCTTCGAACTCAACGATGCGCCCATGACCGGCGGCGGCAGCGACGCCAACTTCACCTCGGCCATGGGCGTACCCACGCTCGACGGCCTGGGCGCCGACGGCGACGGCGCGCACACGCTCAAGGAACACATCCTCGTGTCCACGCTCGAGACGCGCGTGAAGTTCTGGCACTACCTGCTGAAGTCGCTGGGCTGAACGGAGGGCTGGACCGCTTGAGGCCTCCGAAGCAAACACATATAATTGAACATATATGTGTGCTGTGGCTGGAGGCCGATCATGGCTCAGATCACCCTTTACCTCGACGAAGATACGGAAAGCCTGCTTGCCCAGGCAGCCAAAGCCCAGGGCATGTCCAAAAGCCGCTGGGTAGCGGAAGCCATCCGCCAATACGCGCATAGCGCCTGGCCCCAGGAATGCCTGGCGCTGGCAGGCGCCTTCCCGGAATTTCCCTTGCGCGAAGAGTCGCCCGCCCTGGACAAAGACTTGCCTCGGATCGGATTCTGATTATGCTGATACTCGACAGCAACACTATCAGCTACTACTTCCGGGGCGATGCAAACGTCGTTCCCCGCCTTCAGGCCCTTGCTCCGGAAGATCTGGGCGTTCCAGCGATCGTCGTCTACGAATTGCGCTATGGACTGCGGCGCCTACCCGCCGAAGCCGCGCAAGCCCGCATGGATGCGCTGGAAAAACTGCTGCGTCCAATGCAAGTCTTGCCGTTCGATGCGAATTGCGCCGAACATGCCGCCTCGATACGCCAGGAACTCGAAAAAAACGGCACCCCCATCGGTCCGCACGACGTGCTGATAGCCGCTACCGCGCTGCGGCATCACGCACGGCTGATCACGCGCAACGAGCGTGAATTCAGCCGCGTGCCTGGGCTGCAAGTGATCAACTGGCACGCGGCCGAATAAGCGCGGCAAACATCAGCTTTCCTGGTTGCGCGTCAACACGCGCATCCGCGCTTCCAACTGCCCGATATCCGCAGCCTCGGCCAGGTAGGCCTCGTCGCGGGATACGCCGTGCCTGGCCCGCAGATGGAACAGACGATAGAAAAAAAGCGAAAACATGATCCCCTCCCAGTCCGGAAACGGACGAGATCCTCTACCACGATCAAGAAAACGCCGCCGCGCCGCAGGCACGGCGGCGCGGGTTACACGGCCGGCGTCTCGATGAAGACGGGCAGCCGCTCGCAATGCGCCGAGAAGGCCTGCAGCGCCGGATAGGCTGCTGCGGGCACGACCTCCGGCGTCATCATCTGCGTGAAACTCCAGCTCACGGCCACTGCAACAGCCTCATGGCTCAGGGGCTGGCCCACCGAGTGCAGGGGCTTGTCACGCAATATCTTTTCCAACTCGTCATAGGCCGCCAACAACTGCCCTCGGACGCGATCCAGCCACGGCTGGTGCTGTTTCTCTGCCGGCCGCAGCTTGCGCTCATAGACGATCTGCACCGTCTTCTCGCAGGCAGCCAGGGCCAGGCCGGTCAAGCGTATGGCATGCGCGCGCGCAACCAGATCGCTCGGATAGATCGCAGCCGGCGGCCGGGCCAGGCGCTCGGCATAGTCGAGAATGAGCGTCGAATCCATCAGCACCTGGCCATCGTCGAGGATCAGCGTGGGCGCCTTGACCACCGGGTTCAGCGCCTGGAAAGCCTCGAAGGTGCTGAACACCGAAACCGACCGGTGCTCGAAGGGAATGCCAAGCAGCTTCAAGCTGATCGCCACGCGACGGACATAGGGCGAATCGAGCATGCCGATGAGTTGCATGATGGGCCTTTCGTTAGAATTTCTAAAAATCAAACCGTGGACTCAAGATTACAGGGCTGAATTCCGTCGGAAAAGCGGTAAATTTCAACGTTCACCGTTAGGTTTTCTAACATGAAAGATCTTCCTCCCCTGCCCGCCCTGCGCTACTTCGAAGCCGTCGCCCGGCTTGGCAGCGTCACATTGGCCGCGCGCGAGCTGCATGTAACGCACTCGGCCGTCAGCCAGCAGATCAAGCTGCTGGAAGACATGATGGAAATTCCGCTGTTTGTGCGCGCGGCACGCGGGCTCGCGCTGACCGACGAAGGGCGGATCTATGCGCGCGATATCCGTGCCGCCCTGCGCGACATCGAATCCGCCACCCGCAAGACCCGGGCCCGTCCCCAGGAAGACGAGCTGGTGATCGCCACGCTGCAATCCTTCGCGCGGCACTGGCTGATCGCGCGGCTGCCCGGCTTCCAGCGCAGCCATCCGAATTACCGCATCCGCCTGCAGACCGGGCTCGAGCTCAGCGAAATCCAGCAAGGCATGGTGGATATTGCCATCCGCATGGGCCTGGGGCCTTGGCCCGGCCTGTCGCAGCAATTGCTGTTCGAAGACGAATTGCTCATCGTCGCCGCGCCGGATTTTGCCGGAGGAAAACTGCCCCGCACGCCCAAGGACGTGGCCCGCTATCCCCTGATCAACGAAGACGACAATGTCTGGGAGATATGGTTTACCGCGATGGGCCTGCCCGAACCCGAGCAGCCGGCCCACATCGTCGCCAACGACTCGAATATCTCGATAGCCTGCGCGGAGCTGGGCCAGGGCCTGCTGCTGACCCGCCGCAGCATCGTGGCCGATCTGCTCAAGGAAGGCCGCCTGGTGCAGGTGACCAAGGCGACCTGCCCTTATCCCTACCCTTACTGGCTGGTCTGGCCGCAGCGTACCGTGATGCCGGAAAAGGTGCGGCACTTCATCGCGTGGATGACGGCAGAGGGCGAGAAGTATTCGGGAGTCAAAAGCGCCTAACCCTCTGCTTCGACCACCACGCAGCGCAATCCCTCGGCGACGGACGCCGCGTCGACGGCAGCCTCCAGCCGACTGAACGAATAAGGCTCGATGTCCATCGCGGCAAGCGGCAGCTGCCCGGCACCCACCAGCGCGATCAATGCCCGGTAATCCGCTGCGCCATACATGAAATTGCCGATTACTTCCCAACCATTGAGCACCATGTCCCGGTAGCTCAGCGGCAAATCGCACGCCATGCTGCCCATCAGCACCAGACGTCCGTTGCGACGCAGGCTACGCAGGCATGCAAGCGTCGACCCAGGGTCGCGGGCATCGCCCACCATGTCGAACACAAGGTCCGCGCCGCCGCCGCTGAGGACGACGCTCACGACCCGGCTGCCCGCTCGCCCGACGCGCGCCGCCCCACGCGGTAGCCGCCGTAGACCCCCTCGCCCACAGCTTCCACACGCCCGACGCCATTGGTGCCCGGCGTGAAAGGGCCAGGCGGATAGGCATAAGGCATGCCTTGCAAGTACTGACGCATATAGCTCAGCAGCGGAGCGGCTTCCATGCGCACGAGCAGCGCGCCGCGCCGCGGTTCGGGTTGCGCCACCTCGCGCAATGCTATCGGCCGTCCAGGGGCATCAAGCATCCAGGCTTTCATATCGACCTCCCTCAAGAATCCACGGAATGTATGGATTGCATTGTGGGCGCTCGTCACCTATTCTTGAGATCAATTCCTGATATTCCATCCATAACCATGATTGATATCTCGGGAATCGACCTCAATTTGCTTGTCACCCTCGACGCCCTGCTTGCCGAATCAAACGTGACACGCGCTGCGACGAGGCTGAATCTCACCCAGCCGGCTGTCTCGGCGCAGCTTTCGCGGCTGCGCCAGGTATTTGACGACCCGCTCCTGCTCCCGGCTGCCAATGGCCGCGGCATGACGCCCACGCCCCGCACGCTGGAATTGGCCGAACCGTTGCAAGCTGCGCTGCAGGCACTCGAAGCGGTGGTCCGCCGGCAACCGGCGTTCGACCCGCGCACCGACGCGCGTCGCTTTGTCATCGCCGCCAGCGACCAGTCCGTCGCGACACTGGGCCTGGCGCTCATGCGGGCATGGCCGCGACACGCCGGACCACGCGTTGAACTGGCCTTTGTCTCTTCCGGGGTGGTCGGCCTGGCGCAACGCATGGAGCGCGGCCAGATCGATCTGCTGCTCGGCTCCGAGCGCATGATGCTGCCCACGCTCAAGGCGCGCCGGATGTACGAGGAGCGCTTCATGGTCGCACAGCGCAAGGCACACCCTCGCGGTACCGCGCCCCACACGCTCGACGAGTATTGCGCCCTGGAACATGTGCTCGTTTCGACCTCGGGCGGAAGCTTCTTCGGCTTCATGGACGAGCACCTGGAAGCGCTCGGGCGGACGCGCCATGTCGCCCTGTCGCTGCAACACTTCACGCTCGCGCCCGAAATCCTCGCAGGCACGGACTACATTTCCACCCTGCCCCGGCGGCTGCTCATGCGCTGCCGTGACCGTCTCGATCTCTTCGACCTGCCGTTCGAAGCACGCGGCTTCACCCTGTATGCGGGCTGGCATGGGCGCAACCAGAACGATCCGGCCCACATCTGGCTGCGAGAGACAATCTCGGCAATCGCCAACATGCCGGAGTGACCGGCCGGCAGCACTCAAGAACCCTTGTTCAACAGCGCCTTGAGCATATCGAGCCGCTGCTTGGGACTCATGGCCTTGGTGGCCTCGTCCTCGGCGATCTTTCCATCGCCCAGGCCCATCTCTTCGATAAAGCGCGAAGGTTCGCGCACGATGTCCTCGCGCGCGCGGCGGCGCTTCTTGCACCAGGACAGATGCAGGGTGCGCTGGGCGCGCGTGATGCCCACGTACATCAGGCGCCGCTCTTCCTGGATACGGGTGGCCAATAGTTCGGCCATCGACGCCGCGTCGCCCGTGTCCTCGTCGTCCTTGCCCAGGTGCGGCAGCAGGCCCTCTTCCACACCCACCAGGTATACATGCGGGTACTCCAGTCCCTTGGACGCATGCAGCGTGGACAGTTTCACCGCGTCGGGCTCTTCTTCCTCGCCGCGCTCGAGCATCGTCACCAGGGCCACGTGCTGCACCAGGTCGAAGAGCGTATAGCCGTCCTCTTCCGCCTTGCGCTTGAGCCAGCCGATGAGCTCCAGCACGTTCTGCCAGCGGCTCTGCGCGGGACGCTCTTCGAGCGTGTCGTACAGGTAGCGTTCGTACTGGATGGCGCCCAGCAGGTCGTCGAGAATCACGCCGGCCGGCTCCGACGATTTCACATCGTCGGCTTTTTCCTTGCCTCGTCCGGCGCGCCATTGCGTGCGGCGAATGAATTCGGTGAAAGTGCGCAGCGGTTCCAGCTGCCGCGCCTGCAGCTGGCTTTCCAGGCCGGTCTCGTCCACTGCCGCCAGCATCGACAAACCGCGCGAGGCCGCATACTGGCCCAGCGTCTGCAGGGTGCTCTGGCCGATGCCGCGCTTGGGCGTGGTGGCCGCGCGGATGAAGGCCGGATCGTCCTCGTCGTTGGCGATCAGGCGCAGATAGGCCAGGATGTCGCGCACCTCGGCCTTGTCGAAAAAACTCTGCCCGCCCGAGATGGTGTAGGGAATCTTGAGATTGCGCAGCGCCTGTTCGAGGATGCGCGACTGCTGGTTGCTGCGATAGAGAATCGCATAGTCTTTCCACTGCGCGCGCCGCTCGAAACGCGAGGCCGATATCTTCATGGCCACGTTCTCGGCTTCCTGCTCGTCGCCGTCCATGGCCGTGATGGTGATGGGTTCGCCCGCGCCCAGGTCCGACCACAGCTTCTTCTCGAACAGCTTGGGATTTTTCTCGATCACATTGTTGGCCGCGGCCAGAATGCGCTGCACCGAACGATAGTTCTGCTCGAGCTTGATGAGCTTGAGCTTGGGATAGTCGGTCGTGAGCTTGGCCAGGTTTTCCACCGTGGCGCCGCGCCAGGCATAAATGGCCTGGTCATCGTCGCCCACGGCGGTCAGCATGGCGCGCGTGCCTATCAGCAGCTGCACCAGCCGATACTGGCAGGCGTTGGTGTCCTGGTACTCGTCCACCAGCAGGTAGCGGATGCGGTTCTGCCAGCGCGTGCGCACTTCTTCGTTGTTCTCCAGCACCTCCGTGGGCACACGGATCAGATCATCGAAGTCGACAGCCTGGTAGGCCGCCAGGGTGGCCGCATAGCTGCGATACACCTGCACGGCCTCCACTTCGGAAGGCGTCCTGGCGACCTTCGCGGCCGCATCGGGCGAGAGCAGCTGGTTCTTCCACAGCGAGATGATGGACTGCACCTCGCGCAAGCGGCCTCGGTCGGTGGTGGCGAGCAGGTCCTGGATGATGCCCATGGCGTCGTCCGAATCCAGGATGGAAAACTGCGGCTTCAAGCCCGCATGCACCGCCTCTTCGCGCAGAAAGCGCACGCCCAGCGCATGGAAGGTGCTGATGGTGAGCCCGCGGGCAAGCTTGGGGTCGACCAGCGCCTTGAGCCGCTCGGCCATCTCGCGCGCGGCCTTGTTGGTAAAGGTGAGCGCCGCGACGTTGCGGCCCATGTAGCCGCACTCGCGCAGCAGATAGGCGATCTTTTGCGTGATCACGCGCGTCTTGCCGCTGCCCGCGCCGGCCAGCACCAGGCAGGGGCCGTCGAGATACAGCGCCGCTTCTTTCTGGGGGGGGTTGAGGCCGTGGCCGATGGACGTATCGCTTGTGGACATCATATTTCCAGAGGATCGACTTCGAGCTGCCAGCGCACGCGCAGTTCATGGGCCAACTGCGGCAGCCATGCCGACCAGGCCGTGAGAAAACCCTGCAGGGCCGGGCGATGCGTGCTTTCCACGAGCAATTGAGCGCGCTCCACGTGCGCCACGCGCACCACGCGCAAAGGCACCGGGTCGTAGCGCGTCACGGAATCGAGCGCCGGCAACCCCGCCTGGTCCGCCACGTCGCGGGCGCGCTGCAAAAAGGCCAGGGCCTGCCGCAGCTCGCGCGCCTCGGCGGTCAGCAAGGCCTGGTAGGCAAAGGGCGGCAGCCCCGTGGCCTCGCGCTCTTCCAGCGTGTGCCGGGCAAAGCCTGCGTAATCGTGACGCTTCAAGGCCTGGTACACGGGCTGCTCGGGATAGCCGGTCTGGATGATGACTTCGCCATTGGCCGTATGGCGCCCCGCGCGGCCCGCCACCTGCATCAATTGCGCGAAGAGGCGTTCGGGCGCGCGGAAATCATGGGCGAACAACATGGCGTCGGCGTTGAGCACGCCCACCAGCCCCAGCCGCGTGAAATCGTGCCCCTTGGACACCATCTGCGTGCCCACCAGAATGTCGACCTCACCCGCGTGCACCGAGGCGAACAGCGCCTGCGCGCTGCCTTTCTTGCGCGTGCTGTCCGCGTCGATGCGCGCGATCCGCGCCTGCGGGAACAGCTCGGCCAGGTGCTCTTCCACGCGCTGCGTGCCGCGCCCCATGGGCAGCAAATCCTGGTCGCCGCATTCGGGGCAGGCGCGCGGCACCATGGCCTGGTAACCGCAGTGGTGGCAATGCAGGCGGTAGGCCGATCCGCCGCGTTGGCCCTCGGCGCGATGCAGCACGGTAAACGTCGAGCAACGCGGACAGTGGCTCACCCAGCCGCACGAACCGCAATGCAGCACCGGCGCATAACCGCGCCGATTCAGGAACACCAGCGACTGCTCGCCGCGCGCCAGACGCTCGCCGATGGCGTCGGTCAAGTGCGGCGACAGGCCTTCTTTCATTTGCAGGCGGCGCGTATCCACCAGCCGCACGGCGGGCAGGCTGCTGGTGCGCGCCCGGTTCTGCAAGGTCAGGCGCAGGTAGCGCCCGCGCTCGGCATGCTGCCAGGATTCCAGCGACGGCGTGGCCGAACCCAGCACCACCGGGATGTCCAGGTCATGCGCGCGCCACACGGCCAGGTCGCGCGCCGAATAACGCAAGCCCTCTTGCTGCTTGTAGGACGAATCATGTTCTTCGTCGACCACGATCAGCCCCAGTTCCGGCAGGGGCGCGAAGATGGACATGCGCGTACCCAGGAGCAGGCGCGCCTGGCCGCGCTGCACGCGCGACCACGATTCGATGCGTTCGCCGTCGGCCAGGCCGCTGTGCAGCACGGCCAGGCCCTTGGCGCCGATGACAGGCTCGAAACGCGCGCGCAGGGCCGCTTCGAGCTGCGGCGTGAGATTGATCTCGGGCACCATCAGCAGCACCTGCCGGCCCGCGGCCAGCACGCGCTGCGCGGCGTGCAGGTAAACCTCGGTCTTGCCGCTACCCGTCACGCCATGCAGCAGCACGGGCTTGAAAGCCGTGAGGGCGGCGATGGCGTCGACGGCGGCCTGCTG
>Ga0154006_1000687_pt1 | contig 11520 bp, 8 predicted proteins | sample TSFL090MetaG_FD_104747 | JGI IMG/M metagenome (GOLD analysis project Ga0154006, IMG submission 104747) | Attine ant fungus gardens microbial communities from Florida, USA - TSFL090 MetaG | ecosystem: Host-associated > Fungi > Mycelium > Unclassified | place: USA: Florida, Wakulla State Forest... | reverse complement strand
CAGCACGCAGGCCTGGCAAGTCGAGGCGACGGAATCCGTGTGGTCCATCATGCGGCGCTTTATCGCCCTGGACCGTCCTTCCGTTGCCCAATGCATTGCCACGGCAGGGCAGGGCTTGTCCCCCTGGAAATGCGGATGGCTGTTATACCGCGCAACGCCAGCCCTGGATCGCTATGAGCCGCTGCGCCAGGCACTCAAACTCAGCAACCTGCAGATCCACGTCGCCACGCTGCCGCTTTTACCGCTGACGCGTGGCGGCCGCACGATCCGATTCTGCCGACTTTGCCTGGAGCAAGGCTTTCACTCGTCGTTATTTCAGATCCCATCGATCCAGCACTGCCCGCTGCATGGCCGCGAGCTTCAGCACACGTGTTGGATGTGTCAGCGCCCTTTGGAGCTCGCCTGGGACGCGTTTTTTATTCACGATCCCTACGCTTGCCGTGTGTGTTTTGCAACGCTAGGCGATCCGCTCGGCACCGCGCGCTGGCCCCTGGAACGCGCGCAGCGCAGGCATCTGTACCGACTACATCGCCATTACGACAGAACCCAGCAAAGCATCCAGGCCTTTACCTTTCGCCGGGACCAATCGTTCTGGTCGAATTGGGACACGATGGCGCTCGCGCTGAGCCACCAAGAACATGAAACCCTCCCTTCGCCGCACACGATCTGGGAAAAAGTGCATTGCGCCCAAGGCAAGAAGACACCTAGCCCCGTGAGTAGCCAGAGGGCTTTCAATCGGATGAGCGAGATCACACGCGCATTTCAGGAGCGCGCCATCCTCATCGCGACATGGAAATCTTTTCGTCGCCATCTCGAGAAGCACATTCCCCACTGCTACCGAATGCAGGTCGATGTGGAAAAGAAATACTTTGGAAGCAAAATATCACCGCACGCGGACCAGGAAGGCTTACGCACTTTTCTTACCTGGAAACTCCTCTGGCGGTTCGCGGCTAGTGTGCGCGTGGATTTTCATGGCAATCGTGTCACGAGACCCGCTTTCTATGAAAGCGTCCCCGAGAATCAGGACAGGTACGAGCTCTGGATGTCACCTTGTCTTCAACACTATGAAATGTGGTTTCAAGGTGCCGTCCGAGCCTCGGCATCGCCTCAGCGGCGTGTGATAGGGCGAGTGTTCCTCTCCGACCCGCTGACGTCCCGCTGGGTCAATCAGCATGCGTTTGCGGCCTATCTATGCGCCCTGCAGGAGGAGGCACGCGCCATGTCGCAAGCGCTGTTGGATTACGGCGTGGACTGGCAATACGCCGATAGCCCACTGCAGGGCCGCCTTGCGGCTTTCCTGTGCACAGCAAGAATTACCGAGGATGACACGCTGACATTTTTCCGCTTGGCGTGCCTCAAATACCGCGCAAGACATCAATTCCTCCTGCTATGAACAGGTTTGGCAAGCGAAACAGGCAACTGAAAGAGTGCGCCAGGCGATTGAGCATCTGCGCAGTTAACGCGCCGCTTAACACACTTACGGGATCTCCCATCACTGCGTCAGCAAATCGACGTAGGCTTGGTAGCTGTAGCTGCGATTCTTCTTCTGGCCCGTCACTTCGGCCACGATGCCCAACTGCACCAGCGTTTGTACGGCTGCATTCGCGGTCGGAAACGTGGTTTCCAATTGCTGCCGCACCCGCTCCACGGTGAAGCGCGGCATCATCGGCAGCAGCTCGAACAGCCGGTAGGTGGCCGGGCTGGCCTTGGGCGATTGCAGCAGCTTGCGGCGGTCGGTGGCGATCAAGGAGGCAACGGCGATGATGTTTTTCTCGGCCTGCGCCGCCGAGACGGCCACACCTTCCACAAAGAACGACACCCACGACTCCCAATCGCCCTCGGTGCGGATGACCGACAGACGGCGGTAATACTCCGCCTGGTGCTGTTTCAGGTAGCCGCTGAGGTACATCAGCGGTTCGGCGAGCAGGTTCCAGTGCTCCAGCAATGCCGCGATCAGCAGGCGGCCGATGCGCCCGTTGCCGTCCAGAAACGGGTGGATGGTCTCGAACTGCGCATGGATCAACGCGATCTTGACCAGGGGCGGTAGAGCGTCCGATTCCTCATGGATGAACCGCTCCAGGTTGGCCAGCAGTTCCGGCACATTCTCCGGCGGTGGCGGCACAAACACCGCGTTGCCAGGCCGCGTGCCGCCGATCCAGTTCTGCGAATGCCGCAGTTCCCCCGGCTGCTTGCCCGCGCCGCGCGCCCCATCGAGCAGCAGACGGTGCGCGTCGCACAGCAGGCGCACGCTGATGGGTAGCCCCTTCGGGTCGCGCAGTTGTTCCTGGACCAGGCGGAATGCCCGCAGGTAGTTGGTCACTTCGGCCACGTCGTCGGTATTGCTGATCTTAACGCCGGCTTCCTCGTCGAACAGGTCGGTCAGCGTGGCCTGCGTGCCCTCGATCTGCGAGGTGAGCAGCGCTTCCTTGCGCACGGCGCTGTAGAGCAGCCAGTCCACCGACGGCACCAGTCCGGTCACGCCCGACAGCCGGGCCAGCGCCAGTTCCGCCTGCCGGTTCAGATCGACGAAGGACGCCGCCGCCAAGGGCGGCGCGGCGGGTGGCAGCGGGTGCGGCACGAAGGCCCGCACCGGCTCGCCCAGCGTGGTGGAGGTGGCGTAGGTGCCTGTGATGCGGTTCATTTAAAGCCTGCTTTCGTTGGCACTCCTGTTATTAAAGCACTTTTTAATGTGATTTTGTTGAATGAAAGAAGGTCTTGATACCGGCGCCTGGTGACAGGCGGTTTCGTGGGTACCTCTCGAAAAAACCGGCAACCCGAATTCCCATTCTTGACTGACCGCGTAGCCGCGCACGGCAAGGCCGAGAGCGAGGCGGTTGATCATCAATCGCCAACCATGCCGACAACCTTCGCCGTCGTGCATCCTCTTTGATGGCATCGGCGCGTGAGGAAACCATCATGACTTCCATGACGCCAACAAAACGGGGGGCCAGCGGACCGAGGAGTTTCTTCAAAGTGTCGTCGTCGACGACTAGGCGCCAGTCGGAACTAACTACGATCTGGATGCTCGGGAATGGTTTGAGCAGTTCATCAAGGATCGGCACGCCGGAAAAAAGGTCAGGATGGGGAACAAATTCCCCGTACCGATTGATGGCCTGGATTTCTACCGAATGTAGCGGACCGTCGAAATCCAGGAATAGGGTAGGCGCCGGGTTTTTCAGGTCGGCTTTAGTAGGTGTCACCATGGAGGCTCGCTATCAGTCGGTGCCCTCGGTCGGTTTTGGATGCTCTTGCCGGCTCGTCGTGAGAGTCTCCCGCGGCTGCTACGACACTGTAGCAACAGAGGAAGGCCTGTGTACTAATAGGATATGTCTGTCAGCAAGGCTTTGGCTGAGGGAACAAAATTCTGCACAAAACCAGGAACAAAATTGTGCAAACCAACGGAATCTAAACGCGATGCTTTTCGGTTTGCCATTAACTTTACATAATATACATTATGCGTAAAGAAGGTAAATCCAATAGTGTTGCATTTACTGCGGATTCACGTCTTTCTTCATGCAACGCCTGATTCAACATAAGGTCATTTCATCATTGCTGGTTGAGTGCTGTGGGCAGCACCAAGGCTGCCAGCGTGTGTTGGAGCTAGTCGCTTATGTTGGTTCATCGCTGGAATCCTGTCGTACCACCGGTTCTTCGTGAGCCGTCCCTGTTTGACAGTTTCGGTCTACCCCGGTTCTGGGCAACGGTTTGGTCGCTATACCAGACTGCAGATCTCGCCTCAGCCACCAAGCGCAAGCAGCTCGGTTATGTGGAAGCCTTTTATCTGTTCTCCGAGGAGCTGGTTGGGTTTGGTGCCCTAGATGATTCGATCGCTCGGGTCGATATGGATCTGCTGGGAGAGGTCCTAGAGGCCTATTTCATTTCACTTAGAAACCAGCCAGATGTCGCGGCATCAACACAGATGAGATGGCGTACAGCCTTCCAATTTGTACGGGAAATTCTGCTGTGGCTGAGCAAAAGTAACTTTTCGATCTCGCGACTGCAGTCGATCCAGGCTCGATTGGAACGACTCGACCAGTTGTACGCCCAATTGCAAATTGGGCGGAAACGTACCCAGGACATCTTGCGAGCGTTGCCGGCAACAGTTGTGCAGGCGCTCTACCAGATGCTCGACCCGGCATCGTCAGCAAACCCATTTCGGAATCTTCGATCGAAATGGCGTGCGTTCATCATCTTTGTGCTGTTACTGCATCAGGGGCTGCGCCGTGGGGAGCTCCTGGCTCTTAGCGCAGATGCAATCAAGCAGAGTCACGACCTACACGGGCGTGAACGATATTGGTTATCTGTCGTTGAACATCCTGATGAGGAAACCGATCAGAGACACAGCATGCCTAGCATCAAGACGGTGCACTCTATAAGGCAACTTCCAGTCAGTGAATTGACAGCCAACCTGGTTCGAGAATATGTCGTGAATTATCGAGGGAAGCCTGCCCATGCCTTTTTGATCAACTCTCAGAAGGGAACCCCTCTATCAGCCGAGTCGATCACAAAGCTTTTCCAGAAGATATCCACTGCCCTGCCCGCTGAAGTTTTAAAGGCACTACAGGATCGCACAGGAAAAACGACCATCTCAGCACATGACCTCCGTCATACCTGCGCAGTAATCCGGCTAAATCAACTGCTAAGCCAAGATGACTCCATGGACCTCGCATTGCAGAAAATGCGAGTCTTTTTTGGCTGGTCGCGTACATCTGATATGCCGAGAAAGTACGCAAGGGCTGTTTTCGAGGATCGACTAGCCTCAGTTTGGAACAATGCTTTTGATGATCGAGTAGCCATTTTGCGCTCGATCCCGGAGGGGATATGAATCAAGCTCACAATATGCAGGCGGATTTCTTTGAGCAACCTAACTGGGAAGTTCCCGATTTCCCCTCTGTGATCCGCTATCACGATGAGTTTCTGGATAAAGTATGCACGATTCACAGCCCAGCCAAGAGTGATGTTTGGAAAATCTCACACAATGGAAGGGCCGAGTATCTTGATTTTCGTTTTTTGGGAGTTGAAATTAGGCCACTTCTAAAGCATTGGTGCTGCAACCAATTACAAAGCCTTTCAGTGGGTTCTGCAAGAACGAATATGCAGCGGCTACAGGAAATATCGCAAGTTGATCTAGTTGAAATTCTCAAATCAACCCCAAAGTCAGTTCGAACTATTTGGAACTCAACTTTGGCGAAAGAATATTCGATAAGAATTTTTAGTGCTTTAAAGAACATACTTTACTACTTCTGCAAATTTTCCATGAATGGATGGTCAAATCAATACGAAGAATTCCTTTCTACTCTACCCCTCCCTTTCTCTGACAAATATGCCAACTTGAGAACAGGAGACGTCTTCTTGGCCGTGGAGGAAGAAGCGGTTCTGGTATCGCATTTTGATCGCCTAAGTCAAAAAATCACTGATACCCATCTACTGGTACACGAAGAGGACCTGAGAGACACTGCTGTCCTCATCTGCTCGTTCCAGTTCGGATTACGGCCAATGCAGATTGGCATGCTAAGGCTCAGAGACGTACGGATCTGGAAAGAAGTTGATGATGAAATTCCTGCTGTGCATCTGACTTTCAAGATGATAAAGCAAAGGTCATCAGCTAAAGCGCTACCCCTACCCAGGCGCGTGAAAAGGGAGTGGGCGCCAATTTTTGTCGCGTTGTACGAACGAGCGAAAAATTCTGACATGAAGGCGACAGATCATTTTTTCTCTGTTACTAGTGCCCAGGAAACATCCCAAATTATCTTAAGAATTACAGGGAGGCTGTTACCTGAACCCAGAAGCGCAACGGATCTCAGGCACACAGCAGCTCAGAGATTGGTCGATGCAGGTGCCAACCAGGAAGAACTTGCTGAATTTATGGGGCATAGCGATGTCGAGACCGGGTTGATCTATTTCCAGACGTCAGCCAATCAAGCGGAACGGGTCAATAAGGCGCTAGGCATATCTCAGGTCTATACCCAAGTCGCGAAGATCGCGCACGATCGGTTCATTGGACAAGAGGAACTAGACACATTGAAGGGAGACCAGCAGATCGGGGCTGTCCCACATGGAATACCCATTGCCGGGATAGGCGCCTGTTCTACCGGACAGCCCTCTTGCCCATCCAACCCTGTGATGGCCTGTTACGGGTGCTTCAAATTCATGCCTCTGAATGATCCAGAAATTCATAAACAAGTTCTGGCCGATTTTCGATCGGTAGTGAAATTCTTCTCTGACTCGTCAAAGGAGGAAAGAAATTCACCTGCGCACATGCAACTACAGAGAACGATATCGAACGTTCAATCTGTTATTGCTGAACTGGAGGAGGATTCCAATGAATGAACATTTCTGTGAGTTCATCAACTTTGGGCATCGAATTGCTATCGAGCGAGGAGTCAACTGGCATTTGCGACTAAAAGAGAATGGCATAGCCATTTCAGAAGATGCATGGAACCTCACAAAGTTTGTAGGCGACTCCCCTCCTCCTACACACTGGATGCGTGATTTTGGAAGCGACGATAAGACGCTTGCCGAATTGAATAACAGGCGGCTGCATCAAAATCTTCCTCCCCTGGGAAAAGTACCTTTTTCCCAGCATTGGATAGACTTCTTGAAGTCAGTCGTCTCTGTACAGTTGTTTTTCAAGAAAAATACGACGCAACACGTCGTTAGCAACGTACTGCGCCCTATACGAGTCTTGGCGACCTCCTCTTCAGGAAAAGAGCCTTGGGAGCTTAAGGCCGAGGATGTTGAGTTGGCCTATGAATTAGCCAGGGAAATTCAACCATCTGGAAAATTGGCGAACGACATCATAGGGGTCGTGAAAACCCAGTTTGATGCCAACCATATTCCAGATATTGGGCCGATCTCCCCTGCTCTTTCCATTAACAGACTTAGCATTAGAAATAAGCGTGCTCGGTTCACTAAATCTACTGAAGAACTCAGAAAAGAACTTGAGGAGAGAAAACACGCAGAAAAATTGCCAGAAAGACGAGCATTCTGGGAGCTTTGCAGGATTGTTTTCACGGAGAATCCGAGAAGCTTTCTCGATCACCTCCGGTTCGCTCAAATTAAGGTCATGTTGCTATGTGGATTGCGTGTTGGTGAGGCCAGTCTATTGCCAGCAGATTGGAAGCGAGTCCGTACGTATTACGATGCTTCTGGTCGACAAGCCGGGGAACTAGGTGGCTACTCGAAATCCATTCTGCTAAGGCACTTTGCCGAGAAGCAGCAAAGTGAAAATTATGACAGCGCTGCACTTTTTGAGACAACGCAGTACATCCCAGAAATTTTTAGGGAAATTCTGGAAGAAACACTCGACAACATCGTGCGATTGACGCAGCCCTTGCGTGAAACATTGCAGCGCCAAGTTCAGGAGAATCGGATCCTCCCTTGGTTCGCTCGGGATCAGTTGGTGCTTGCTGCTGAACTTTACCCATATCTAACGGGGAATCCGAATTTGCTTTCCTACAGTGAAGAACAAGAGATATGGAAAGAAAGATATCGAACCAACTTTGAAAACTCAATATTTGATGACTTGCATGAAAAGCAAATTGGTAAGCTAAAAAACGAGTATCAATCCCCTACCCTAAATACGGCGGTGTATGTCTACTACAATCGATTGAAGGGCAAAATTCCGTTGCGAAAGAAAAACGGTCTTCCTTGGTCGGATGGCAAAGTGGTTTGGTCCAAGGCGTATTTCCGTATCGATGAGATGGAAGATTATCTGACTAGTTTGCCAACAAAACTGTCAGACAAAACGCCCTTTCGTCTATCGCCAAAAGGGGAGATAAATCCTTGGGATCTCATGTTTCTGATGCCAAAACGCGCTCTTTCTGAAGGTCGAAATGACGGACTTTGCGATATAAATAGATATTATTCAGTCGGCAGGTTCGATTCTGGCATGATAATGAAATCCTTAAGTACATCAAGTCCATCAACCCCTTCTTTATTTGAAAATTATGGACATACAGAGGAGGATAGAAGTCTTTCTCTTAATAGTCATGCTTTACGTCACCTGCAAAACACGGAACTCTTCAGGCTTGGAATAGCCGACACCATTATCACGAAGCGATTCAATCGCAAAAGTGTTGTGCAAAGCCATGAATATGACCATCGCAGTCTGGCAGAAGAGCTTGAGCATATCGACATTCCGCCAGAAGTCGAGGTCACCTTAGGCAGTAACGCTGCCACAGTTGCTCGCATGATCAAGGCAGGGAAAGCCAGCGGCCCTGTTGTTGAAACCTTCAAACGCATCCAGAAAACCCAGGGGGACGAGGCTGCATTCGCGTTTCTCAAAGTCGAAGCCGACGGATTTCATTCGACCCCCTACGGCCACTGCATTAACAGTTTTACAGTAGATCCCTGCCCTAAGCACTTGGAGTGTTTTTCTGGGTGCCGCCACCTATCCGCGACGAGTCTTCCAAATCATAGAGCAGGCCTTGTGAATCTAGAGGAAAAATTCAAGGTGGCCATAGAAATCATAGCGGCAAGGCCTAGTCAAACAGTCGGAAAAGGCAATCAACTCGCCCATGCTCAGTCTCGTCTCGACGCAGTAAGGAAGATTCTTGCAACGCCAGCCGGGGAAGCGGTCTTTCCGAATGGTAATGATCTTTCTGAGATGGTTCAGATCAGGAGTATTTTAGATGACAAATAACCATTCGAAGAGAAAGGCGCACAGCGATACGGTATTGATCGGAATTTTGGAGGACATGTTAGAACGGAATGAAACCATTACGGCTCGCGCAGCAGCTCGAAAGCATCCCGATATCAAGCATGCCTCTACGATTACACGCAGCTCAACTAGAACGGCGCTGCTAGCCTCATTCCAGGAAAAGCAACGGGACTTTCGATCTCACATCGATCGAATGCAAAAACGGTCAAAGGAAAAAGCAGCGTCCCAACTCACAGAAAAAGATCAAAAGATTGCGGAACTTGAAAAGCAGGTAAATTTACTTCGCGCATCACACATAGCCATGATTCGGGCGGTCGGTGAATTAGGTGGCATGAGAAGCTGGATGAAGCTGTTTGAGGATTTCAAAGCTGCTCGAGATGATTTGTATGAGAGAGAAGAAATACTTGCCTTTAGGGCGAGATGAGGCAAACGTGCTTCACCAAATGACAATCATCAACGTCCGGTTTTAGGCAGCTATCTTAGGACCCGTCGATGCCCCTTTGATCTCACATACTTCGGCTACGCACCGCGCGTTCTTTCTGCTTTTGGACTTTATACTTACCTGCAAAATCCAGGGAAGGACAGAGATGCAAGTGACGTCGATTATCGAAGGCGACTACAAGTATGCAATCGTTCAGGTCCTCTGCTTGCTATACGAGGAGAAGTACCATCTTGTGTTCGCGTCGGCCGAGTTGTGGCCAGCCGAACTTGCATCACCGCCCCAAGAAGAAATGCTCTCAGAGCCCGCGAGACGGCTCGGAGGTAGAGGCCGCATCTTCTATGCACGGTACGTATTGAGCGCACAGGAGGCACTGGATTGGTACGAGCGTTGCAGGCAAGGGAAATTCGAGCTTCTGCAATGCGAAGCGAGTAATTCAACCATAAACGAACCGCTCCTTGAGGAGCCCTCGTGGCCTCAGCTAGTGGTAGGTACGAAATTCCCGGTTTCGGGGGACGTACCATCCTCGGTGCGTGCGCATCACCTATACCCCGAACAGGTACCACCCTTGATTCAAGGATTTTTCGAGATACATCCGGAGCTTCGCGACTGGGCGTCGGACCGTATTCTCACAAACTTTGAACGGTATCCCGAGCTGGCGGGATCTGTTCACTTGCTTGCGCCGAACCCCGTGTTCCGCAGCCTCCACGTCCGGCTGCACGTCGCTGCAGATGGTAGTGAAAGTACGGCTATCGAAATCACACCTAGGGCGGGCATGACTTCCGAAGGTCTGCAGGCCACAGTCATAGAGCACCGCCCTACAGGTATTAGCGCCTACACGACCACAACTTTCACGGCGAACCCCTACCTGCTTGTAAAACATGTTGGCGCTGTTGAGGAAGTCGAGTTGTACATCCACTGCCCTCGCCGCGGCCTTTTGGAATGGCAAGCTCCTTCGAGCTATATCAGGCAGGCAACGATAGGGCTGAGCGTCGTCAGTGCACGTAAGCGAGTTCAAGTTCCTCAGCCTTCTGGTGCCCCCCCTGAAGAGTACGAGGTTCCTCTTTCTGAGGTGGCCTCGACAAGCACACACCGCGAGCCAGGCGGCCCCACTGTACTGCCTGCCGTATTGCGTAAATGGGAGTTCGAGCGAAAGCGTTCAGACGAGGCAGAAAGATTAGGACAGAAGTGGTTTCACCGCTCAAGAACCGAGGCCACTGAGTTTGTTCGCTCTCTCATCGGAAACGCGCGTGCACGCGTTTGGATTGTGGACCCCTATTTCGCGACTCCCGAGCTGTTTAGCTTTGCGCTTGCTACCACCCACGCGGCTGCGAAGGTCGTGATTCTTACGGGCGCGAGCACCGCTATGCAAACACCCGACTCCATCGACAGCACCTTAGAGGCAGGTGAGCTACTACTTCGCACACTTTCGCGAACAGAGATGGCTCATATCGAAGTCAAGGTGATGACCGGCGACATGCCCACCGTGCATGACCGCTTTCTTGTCATCGACGAAGCGGTCTGGTTCACTGGGAACTCACTCAACAACCTGGGTGAGCGAGCAGGCATGATGATTAGTGCTCCCGCTCCAGATGTGGTCATCGCGAAACTTCAGGACATTCTGAATGACCCCATGCGCACCAAGGCGCTTGCCGACTGGGTTGCAGCCCGGAAGGCGAACAAAACAACATGAGTGTCGGGACCAAAGGTAGAGCTCGAGTCAAAGAGCTTCCAGCGGACGACGATGAGACTGTCTCTGCTCTCGTAATTGATTGGCGACCGCTTCAAAACTTCAATGGAACGGTGCAGCCTACTTTACTGTGGGCAACAGTACCCCACGAAAAGCAGCTCGTTGAGACAGACAGTACGCGCATTCCCGGCTTCGAAGCCATCAGCGCTCGACACGCTGAAAACCGCATGCGAAGGGAACGTGGTTTGCTCTTGGGTAGTAAGGTGTTTTGGGACGTCTTTCGCCGCTCTCGACTTGTCATCCTGTTCGACCGCCATTCGGACCGTAAGCTCCTGCATCGGCTTCGTGATGAACTTGAGCCCGGTCGTGCGCTCAGCCTCCAGACACTCATCGTTTTTGCGGGCAAGGACGACAAGAGCTACTGCACGTCCCTTGCTAAAAACATTCAGGAAGTGCTTTTGAAGGGTAGTCCTCTGAAGTTCCACTACATCGAGGGCATGGAGTCATCCAAGTCCCCGTTCCCGCATGACCGATTTGCCGTGACCGATGGCGAATTCTGGCACTTTGGAGGCTCGGTGGGTAGTGTCGAGCAGTGCCTTACAGGGTTCAGTCGGGGCTGGAAGGCCAAGGACTTGGGTGTCAAAGAGTTTATCGAAGCGACCCTGATGGTCGCAGCGAAGTGGGACAACATATGATTGATAAGCGACTTCTCCAGCTTAACCACTGGAT
>Ga0154006_1000683_pt1 | contig 11558 bp, 9 predicted proteins | sample TSFL090MetaG_FD_104747 | JGI IMG/M metagenome (GOLD analysis project Ga0154006, IMG submission 104747) | Attine ant fungus gardens microbial communities from Florida, USA - TSFL090 MetaG | ecosystem: Host-associated > Fungi > Mycelium > Unclassified | place: USA: Florida, Wakulla State Forest... | reverse complement strand
TCGCGGCGTGATCGGCGAAACGAGCTTCACGCCGCAGGGCGACCTGAAGCACGGCGCGATCTCGGTGTTCACGTACAGGAGCGGCAAGAAGGCGCTGCTCGATATCGTGAAGATGTGACGCAGGCGGGGCGGGCGGCCGCGCGGCGTCGCGGTCGTGTGCCCCGTTGCCGTTTGCCGTTACGACGCCTGAACGCGGCGCGACTCGGCCTGCCGGGGCGGCTGTTCGGTGTCGTGCACGATATGCAGCTCGCGCGTGCGGATCGGCAGCGCACAGTTCGCATCGGCGAGCGTCTTGCGCACCTGGCGCGCGAGGCGCCAGCGCATCGCCCAGAACGTGTCGGTGTGCGTCCATACGCGCATGTTCGCGATTGCCGTGCTGTCGTCGAAGCGCATCACCATCACGTCCGGCGCCGGATCCTTCAGCACGTCGGGATCGGCCTGCGCCAGCGCGCGCAGCGCGTCGAGCGCGCGATCGATGTCGTCGTGCACGGACACTTCCACTTCAAGGTCGAGACGGCGCGTCGGATTGCGCGTGTAGTTGCGGATCGCGCTGCCCCACAGCGCGCTGTTCGGCACGTATTCGCAGATGCCGTCCGGCTTCGTCAGCCGCGTCATGAAGAGTCCGACTTCGTCCACCGTCCCCGCGACACCCGTGCCGCCGTCGATGTAGTCGCCCACCTTGAACGGCCGCAGCAGCAACAGCATGATGCCGGCCGCGATGTTCTGCATCGTGCCTTGCAGCGCGAGCCCGATCGCGAGGCCGGCCGCGCCGAGCACCGCGACGATGCTCGCGGTCTGGATGCCGAGTTGCGACAGCGCGCCGACGATCGCGACGATGCGGATGCCCCATACGGCAACGTCGCAGAGGATCGGCCGCAGCGTGTCGTCGACGCGCTCCTGGTTCGAGAGCAGGCGGCCCAGCCAGTTGCCGACGCGCTTGGACAGCCACCAGCCGGCCACGAGCAGCGCAAGGGCGGCGCCGAGACGGAGGGAGAGGCTGGACAGCGCATTCCAGAGGAAGGTCCAGCGCTCCGGATGAAGTTGATCGAACATGACGGGATTCCGGTTCGTGTTGCGTGATACATCGGGCGACCCTCGACTGTACACGGCGTGCGGGCGCATCGATCTCGAAATGCATGGCGGTTCCCGCGACGATGGCGTACGCCGCATGCCGCGCGTTGACCGGATCGGACCCCTCTCCGCGGCATGGGCTCGATTAGGATTTATTCGTAACGATTTCTAATGCGTTTCGGACTTGTCTTATTCAGTGCTCGTTACCCCGCCGATACACTTGATTTCGAATTGCCGGACGGCCGCCACACCTCCCAGCGCCGTCCGGTTTCTTTCCGATTTCATTGATAGCGAGTGATGACGCCATGCGGTTAGACCTGCGTTCCCGTCTCGCACGCGAACAAGGTCGATCCGCACGATGCTTCCCGCTTCGCCGCGCGCTGCTCTGCAGCGTCGTGGCGGCGGCCTGCGTGGCCGGCGCGGCGCACGCGTCTCACGACATCGTGCCGCTCGCCCCCGCTCCCGTGACGGCGGGCGCCGCCGATCTTGTCGACGTGCCTTTCTTCGATTCCACCCGGACCGCGTGGGGCGGTTTGCGTGCGTCGGCCGCAACCGCGTCCTACGTTGCACGCGAGTCCGATCCGGCAAACGGGAATGGGCTCGCGGGCGCCGGCGTCGCCGGTTTTGGCGCATGCACGGCCTACCGCGTGCTGTGTGACGCGGCACGCGATGCCGTCGAGCGCCAATACGCCGCCCGATTCGAGTACGGTCTCGCATCGCCGCTTCCGTCGATCGTTGCGCCCGCAACGGTTGAGGATCGTCCGGTCGATCTCGCGTCCGCCGAACCGTTCATGCTCGCGCAGCCGGACGACGGCACGCGGATCGGCGCGATCACCGACAGCCTGCGCGCGTCGCTGGCGCGCGCCGATTTGCCGGCCGGCGTGCCGGCGCAGATCACCCGCATGCTGGCGGAGCGGGTCGACCCGAAGCAGCGCGGCTGGACCGGCGACTATTTCCGCGTGGCATTCGAAGCGGACGACACCGGCGCGCATCCGCGAGGCCCGCGCGTGACGGCGCTCGAAATCCGCTTTCGCGGCCAGGATATCGTCGGCGTGTGGTTTGCCGCCGATGCCCGATCGCGCGGCGACTACTACGATCTCGACGGCGTGCCGCTCGCCGGTTCGCGGTTCGCGATGCCGGTCGCCGCGAAGCGGATCAGTTCGCACTTCGGTGCGCGCGTGCATCCGGTGACGGGCGTGCGTCACGGTCATTCCGGCGTCGATCTGGCCGCGCCGGCGGGGCGCGCCGTCCATGCGTCGGAGCGCGGCACCGTGTCGTTCATCGGCACCGAGCCGAACGGCTATGGCAAGTATGTGGTGGTTCGCCATGACGGCGGCTACGCGTCGTATTACGCGCACCTGTCGGCATTCGAGCCGTCGCTGCGCGTCGGCACGCGCGTCGCGCGCGGCCATCGCGTTGGAGAGGTCGGCAGCACCGGCACCGCGACCGGCCCGCATCTGCACTTCGAAGTCCGGCGGCACAATCGCCCGGTCGATCCGGTCGCGCTGCTGCACTCGGCAAGCGCGGCCAAGCTGAAAGGCGAACGGCGCGTGGCGTTCGACCGGGTGGCCAGCGAGGCGCGCACGCGTCTGGCCGCGGCGTCGTGGTCGCCGCATCTCGCCGCGTCCGGTTTTGGCGCGCCTTCGGCCGGTTGATGCGAAGACGGCCGGCGATCCGGTTCAGTCAATCGGATCAGTCAATTTTTCCAGGCCGCTTCGGGTGAAATAATTTCGGCTTTCAAGGCCTTCACGCGAATCGGCAAATTCAACCGATTGACCCCACCATGCTCGCGTTCAAGCGTCAAACGTCCGTTTGATGCCTTGTGCAGCGGGCTTTTCCCATTATTCCCCAATCCGAAATTAATCCAGGCCTGATTGCCGATATCACGCTATCGGTGCTTGCGATTATTTCAAGATAGGTGATATAACCGGAATCACGCACGAATTGGCAGCAATAACATAGCAATATTGCGAGCATACAATGAGAAGAAACGCGTGGAACCTGGGCTTGGGTGGAGTAGCGATCCTGACCGGCGCGATGCCGATGGGTGCCTATGCGGCATGCACGGCCACCGCGCCAGGTAGTGGGGCGACGGTCACGTGTTCCGGCGCCGGCATCCCGTCGGTCGTGGCCGCGACCGGCAGCACCAACGTCACGATCAACATCGATTCGACCGCGACCGGCAGTTATGTCGTGACATCCACGCCGACACCGTTTTCCGTCGATACCCAGAGCGCGATCACCAACAACGGCAACCTGTCGATGTCCGGCAACGGCACGGGCGTCGCGAACCGCGGTGCGGTGCTGATCGGCGTGAACGACACCACGATCACCAACGGCGCGAGCGGCACGATCTCGACCAGCGGCGCCTACAACGACGGGATGGCCGCGAACGGCAACAACAACACGCTCGTCAACAACGGCACGATCACGACCACCGGCAACAACTCGTACGGGATGACGGCCGCATGGGGTCAAAGCAACCCTGGCGCGTCGGGCAACCAGATCGTCAACACCGGTACCGTGACGACCTCGGGCAACAACGCGCGCGCGGCGTCGCTGCTGGGCGGCAACGGCACGATCACCAACAGCGGCACGCTGACGTCGAACGGCCGCGATGCACCGGCCGTGTACATGCAGGGCAACAACGACACGCTGGTCAACAGCGGCACGATCCAGACCACCGGCACCGCGACGAGCGGCGGCAGCGTCGACGCGGTCGTGTCGAATACGCTCGGCAGCTCGTTCACCGCGACGATCACGAACCAGGCCGGCGGCAGGATCATCAGCAACAACGGGATCGGCGTGCGCTCGACCAACGGCGCGACGACGATCACCAACGCGGGGCTGATCCAGGGCGGCGGCGGCACCGCGATCCAGGGCGGCAACGGCAACGTGACGCTGATCCTGCAGACCGGGTCGCAGATCGACGGCACGGCCAACGGCGGCGCCGGCACGAACACCGTGACGCTGCAGGGCACGGGCACCGCGTCGAATGCGTTCACGAACTTCCAGAGCCTGACGATGGCCGGCACCGACTGGACGTGGGCCGGCACCGGCACGTTCTCGACCGCGCTCGTGCAGAGCGGCACGCTGAACCTCACCGGCACGCTCGGCACGACGACGGCGTCGGTCGTGGCCACGGTCAACGCGGGCGCGACGCTGCAGGCGAATGCGTCGAATCTGCCTTTGTCGGTGACGGACAACGGGCTCGTGCGGTTCCAGCAGGATAGTGCCGGCACGTACACGGGCACGATCGGCGGCAGCGGCGCGGTGGAGAAGACCGGCGCCGGCACGCTGACGCTGAACGGCACGAACGGCTACAGCGGCGGCACGAACGTGAAAGCGGGGACGGTCGTGGTCGGCGACGGGTCAAGCGCGTCGGCTGCGTTGAGCGGCGGCGGCCCCGTGGCGGTCGCATCCGGCGCGACGCTGGGCGGCTACGGCAGCGTGACCGGCAACGTGACGAACAACGGCACGATCTCGGTGGCGAATGCGCTTGCGAGCGTGGCGAGCGGGCCGACCGGCAATTTTCAGATCAACGGCAACTTGACCAACGCGGGTCTCGTGCAGCTCGGCGGCAGCGGCGTGGGCAACACGCTGACGGTGGCCGGCAACTACGTCGGCCAGAACGCGACGATCGCGCTGAACACGACGCTCGCCGGCGACGGCGCGCCGTCGGACAAGCTGATCGTCAGCGGCGGCGCGGCGAGCGGATCGAGCACGCTGAAGGTGACGAACGTTGGCGGCACGGGCGCACAGACGGTGGCCGACGGCATCCAGGTCGTGCAGGCGACCAACGGCGCGACGACGGGTGCCGGTGCGTTCTCGCTGTCGGGTGGCTCGGTCAGCGCGGGCGCGTACACGTACTTCCTCGCGAAGGGCGGTGCGGCCAACGGCAGCGGCGACAGCTGGTACCTGCGCAACACGGTGCCGCCGAAACCGCAGCCGCCGGCCGTCGAGCCCGGCCAACCGACACCGCCGACCGAGCCGCCGATCACACCGGCCGAAGGCACGCCGGAATCGATCGTCGACGCGGTCGACAACGCGGGAACGGACGGCAACCCGGAGCCCGTCTACCGTCCGGAAGTGCCGCTGTACGCCGAAGCGCCGGCGGTTGCGCGCCAGCTCGGGCTGCTGCAGATCGATACCTTCCACGACCGGCAGGGCGAACAGGGATTGCTGACCGAGAACGGATCGATCCCCGCGTCATGGGCACGTGTATGGGGCGGGCACAGCGACATCAAGCAGAAGGGCGACGTGACGCCGTCGTACGACGGCACGGTATGGGGGATGCAGGTCGGCCAGGATCTGTACGCCGATACGACCGCCAGCGGTCATCGCAATCACTACGGTTTCTTCGTCGGTTTCTCGCGCGCGGTGGGCGACGTGAGCGGTTTCGCGCTCGCGCAGCAGGACCTGGGCGTGGGCTCGCTGCAAGTCAACGCGTACAACCTCGGCGGCTACTGGACGCATATCGGCCCGGGCGGCTGGTACACGGATGCGGTCGTGATGGGCAGCGCACTCACGGTTCGCACGCATTCGAACGACAACGTGAACGGCTCGACGGACGGCAACGCATTCACGGGTTCGGTTGAAGCGGGTTTCCCGATCGCGCTTGGTTACGGCCTGACGCTGGAGCCGCAGGCGCAACTGGTGTGGCAATACCTGTCGCTGGACAAGTTCAACGACGGCGTGTCGGACGTCACGTGGAATAACGGCAACACGTTCCTCGGCCGGATCGGCGCGCGGCTGCAATATGCGTTCGACGCGAACGGCGTGAACTGGAAGCCGTACCTGCGGCTGAACGTGCTGCGTTCGTTCGGTTCGGACGACAAGACGACGTTCGGCGGCACGACGACGATCGGCACGCAGGTCGGTCAGACGGCCGGGCAGATCGGCGCGGGGCTCGTCGCGCAGCTGACGAAGCGCGGCAGCGTGTATGCGACGGTCAGCTACCTGACGAACCTCGGCGGCGAACATCAGCGCACGATTACCGGGAATGCAGGCGTGCGGTGGATGTGGTGATGCGGTGATCGATCGGTCGCGTGGGTATCGCGGCACAGCCGATCGATCCGCTCCACCGCTCGTCACGTGCACTCCGGCGTCGATTTCGCCGCGCCGACGGGCCGGGCGGTCCATGCATCGGAGCGCGGTGTCGTGTCGTTCATCGGCACCGAGCCGGGCGGCTACGGCAAGTACGTCGTGGTGCGTCATGCCGGCGGCTATGCGTCGTATTACGCGCATCTGTCCGCGTTCGAACCGTCGCTGCGCACCGGCTGCGGATCGCGCACGGCCAGCGGGTTGGCGCGGTCGGCAGCACCGGGACGGCCACCGGTCCGCACCTGCACTTCGAGGTGCGGCGGAACAATCGCCCGATCGATCCGGTCGCGCTGGTGCACGCGACGAATGCCGCCGTGCTGAAGGGGCTGCAGCGCGTGGCGTTCAACCGCGTGGCGCGTGACGCGACCACGCGACTCGCATCGGCCGCTGGGTCGCAGCCGGTGGCGATGTCGAAGCCGATGGTGGCGCAGGCAGGCTGACCGGCGCGTATTGACGAGGCCGGCTGTGCCGGCCGGCATCGTTGTGTGCGCGCATTGGTACATGCACGATTCGCAAAGCTTGTCGCTTGCCGTTTGCTGCGCGCGATAGCCCCCGTCACCTGCCGATTGCAACCGCGATCGGCGAGCGTCTTCCGGTGGCGAGGTGGTGCCGCAGGCTCTCCCGGGCCGCCAGATACCGATGCCCGGTAATCGCGGCAAGTTGATGGTCGTGAATCAGCAGGATGCGTCCGACCGCTTCGGGCTCGTGGTCGACCAGCCGGCAGCAGGCACCGCTGTCCACGCGCGCGACGCAGGCATGCAGCGCGTGTTCCGCACGTCGGAACGGCTCGGCAGTCGCATCGGCCGGCGTCGTATCGCGCAGGAAGAACGCCAGATAGACGACGCGCACCAGGCTGCCGACCTGATCGAGACTGCCGCTGCCCGTCGTCACGGTCTCCAGCGCCAGATGATGGGCCAGCGACAAGGTCCGCACCTTGTCGGGCGGCAGCGGCATCAACAGGTGCCGGGTCTCCCCGCGACGGCCCAACCACTGCATCAGTGCCTTGCCTGCCGGCATCGTTTCCTCGCCAATTTCGTCAACCTCGGGGCAACAACGGAAATCGCCGGGTGAGTCGACACCCGGCGATTTCGTTCCTGGAGACCGTTAAACCCTCAACCGAGCGGCCAGTTCAGGATCGCGATGCCGTCGTTGTAGTCGTCATCGGTGCCGTCTTCCGAGCCCACCAGCCCGAAGTAGGTCTTCTTGAAGATGTCGACCTGGCGCGACCCGATCTTCGACGGCTTGCCGTTCGCGGTCACGACCACGCGCACCTTGCCCTTGCCGGAGTTCACGATCTGCGTGTTCAGGTTCGCGTCCTGCGTGCCGGCGCCCTGGAACGTCGCGGCCGGTTTCGTGTTGTCGTCGACAAAGACTTCGATCGTCTGCTGCGCGGACGAATTGACGAGCGCCGTCACGCCGAACGGGATGTTCGGCGGCAGGTTGAAGATACCGTCGCGTTCGCCGCCACCGGTCGGCACGGGTTCCGGTTGAACGGGCTGCGGCGTCGCCTTCGAGAAGTAGTTCACCACCGCGCCGACGCCGAACTTCGCGGCCGCGCCGGGCAGCACGCCGGGGGCGCCGGCCCACGTCACCGTGCAGGCGACGACCTGCCCGGCCGCGTCGGCCTTCACCTTGTTCTGCCAGCTGCCGACGTCGAAGCTGTACGGGATCGTCGCGATGTCGACGAACACGTCGAACTGCGGCAGCTTTTCCACGAGCTGCGCGGTCATGAACTGGCGCATCCGGTCGAGCACCGCCTGATCGCCGTTCGCCTGCACGGCGGTCGCGTCGTTGCCGGCAAGTTGCAGAAGTGCGTACAGATCGCTATGGGTAAACGGTTGTGACATGTCGTCCTCGTCTGATGGAAGGTCTCGCGTTGCATGGCCGGTGAACGGATTTCACCTTGGCGCATACGGAGCACGGCGTGGAACAGCAAATAACCGGCTGCTCGAATGATTCGATTCGCAATGTGTGATGGCCCCGTTGCCATCGCGGGTTCTGCGGCGGCGCGCAAGCCCTGCCGCGCCGCGTATCGCCGGCTTCAGCCGATCGGCCATTGCAGCACGACGATGCCGTCGTTGTAGTCGCTGTCGTGACCGTCTTCCGACACGACGATCCCGAAGTTGACCGTGTACGGCGAGCCGTCCGACTTCTTGCCGTTGATCGGCGCGAGGCGCGCATCGGTGGCCGATGTCTTGCCGTTGACCGTCACTTCGAAGCGGAGCTTGCCGTTGCCGGAATTCAGCGTGGCTTCGCGCGGGCCGTCGCGCGTGGTCAGCTTGTGATAAGCGGCCGGTTCCTTGCTGTCGCCGATGAACAATTTGATGTGCTGCTGTTCGGCGGCATTCGCAAAGAAAATCGCGCGGAAATCGGTGTTCGGCGGAATCGAGAACTCGCCGGCGCGATTCGAGGACGTTTGAGAGTCGGCCACGCTTTCCTCCTGGAGGTCGATGGGTAAGGTGCTTCACCGTGTCACGCAAACGTTTGCCGTTTCAAACACGGTTCGACCAGCATGGCGAAAAATAAATAAAAAAATATTCGAATGGGAATGAAAATTGTTCAGTAAATCGGAGATTGAAATGATCTTGTCAATTATCTCTGGTTATAAGAGTTGTCATTCGAGATATTCGAGAAACGATATCGGAGTGTGTCGCGCCTTTTTGAATAATGGCCGGGGGCGCGGGCAGGTGTGGCGGAGGAGGAACCGGCTTCGGCGCGGACGCTCGGCATTCGCATATGGCAGCGTGTTGTTTCAACATCAGTGTCTCTGTCGTGGCCGCGCCCACTGGCCACCACCGAACGCCCACGCCGAAGCCGGATCGCAACGGAGGGGGCGGCGCCGGCGAAGCATGTTGACCGGCTCACTCCGAACTTGAACAGGGCACTTCACCGGCACCGCACCCGAAGAAGCATATCGACCGGCTGTCGCCGCGCCTATCGGACGAGGCTGATTTTTGCGCGCGATATTGCGATGTGCCGGCCTGATTCACCTGAAGGGGGGCCGGGCCCCACCGCCACCATGCGGTTTCTTTGATAGCACTGGGTCCTGACACTGCGTCATGCCAACGCCGACGCGCTTCCGGCTGCCACACACTTTCTTTTCGTGGCGCCGCTGATCGTCAGACCGAAGCCGTAATACCCGCAGAACGTGCCTGACCCGCAGGCCGCACGACAATTTCCACATGCTGATCAAATGACACCAGCGTCCGCATCAGCAGATCCAGCGAAACGTTCCGAAGCCGCTCGCGTTGCTCGGGGGTGACCGCCGGCCGGGTCATCTCGGCGAGCGCCGCAACATCGGCTTCGCTCAGGCCGTGCGACACGATCAATGCGTTGAGCTTCAGCACGAGCGTCGATTTGGCCGTCAGTTCTCCTGCGTCGTCGAATTCAGCTTCGATCGGCGCGTCAGCCATGCGTTGATACGAGTCGTTGCGATTCATTGTGCCTCTCCGGTCATCGCCGCAAATTGCCGCAGTTGTTGCCCTGTCGCGGGATCGACGTCGGGGTACGCGTCGTTCTCGAAATGGTCGCAGTTCGCATCGTCGATCGGCGTGATCACAAGCCGCTTGTGCGCGACCTCGATCTGCAAGCGCTGCTCGGGCCCGAAACCCGCCTCCTCGATCCACCGGCCCGATAGCTTCACCCACAGATGGAAAACGGGCGGCGCCTTGTCGGCGAACCGCAGCTGCGGAAAGATGCGGCGGGATTGAAAAGAATCTTGTGTATTGACGAAACAGTCTTGGAAAAACGTCGGTGCGATATGATTCGCGTCAGCCATGACTAACTCCCTTGTAGAGTTGGTTGTGGTCAGCGGCTCGCAGGTGCTCCATACACTTGCGGGCCGCGCTCGTTTACGCCGTGGATTTCGATCGTCACTTCGTCACATGCTTGGCATGTCGAAATGACGTGGAGCTCCATGCGAAAACGTTCAACCACTCTAGCCGAGTTCGGCTGGCGTCAGGTGATGGTTGTGTGCGTTTTCATCGACACTGGTCATCAGGCCTATGTCGTGCATGCTTGCCAGTCAATGAATCCGGGGCATTCGAGCGAGTCGGCCGCATCTTCGCTTGATGACCGATGTGTGAGAAAGCGTGTCAGACGACGATTTCGATGCATCCGCCGCACGACGCACGAGAGTCTCGTTCGTCCCGTGACCATAGCGGTCGAACTCACGCGCGAAAGCCGCCGAGTCACCCGCGCCGGCGCTTCGAATCGACGCGCACAGTCCCGAGATTTCTCGTTTCCCGATCAACGCAAACGCGCCGCGCATGATGTGAATCTCCGAGCGCGCGACCTTCGGATCGCCGAGGATCACGGCGGCCGCTCGCCGGCTGGTATCACTCCCCGAAGTGTTGCGCGATGGTGTCCTTCAACCGCGCGGCAGTAATCTCGCCCATGTGCGATTCGACGAGTTCGCCTTTCGCATTGAAGAACAGCGTCGTGGGCAGCCCGCGCGAACCGTACGCCTGCATCGCGCGCAGCGAAGGATCGAGCAGCACGTGGTCGAAGCGCAGCCCCTGTTGTTCGAGGAACGAGCGCACCGCCTGCGTGTTTTCTCCCTGGTTGAGCATCAGCACCGTGATGCCCGGATGATCGCGCTGTGCCTGTTTGAGGATCGGCATCTCGCGGCGGCAGGGCGGGCACCACGTCGCCCACAGGTTCACGACGACCGGCTTGCCGGCGAAGCGCTGCGGCAACACGGGCGTCGCATCGAGTGCTTCGAGCTGCATCGCGGCGAACGGCGGCGCGGTGCGCTGCAGCGTCGCCAGCGTGCCCTGCGCGATGCCCCAGGCCGCGAGACCCGCGGCGATGCCGGCCGCCACCGGTTTGCGCAGCGCGGGCAGGCGGCGCAGCCGCCAAACCGTGAACACGAGCGCGGCCGAGAGGCCGATGCGCCAGTCGAAGCCGCCGTCGCCGAGCGCGACGATCGAGCGCGGTGCGGCTGCATAGTCGCGCCACCATTGCGCGACATAGCCAATGCGTGCGGCGATCAATCCGAGCAGCAGCACGTCGAGGATCAGGCTCGAGGCGGTCTTGTGCTGGCCATCCGGCGGGCGGCGCTGGATCAAACGGGCGACGAGCCACGCCAGCAGCGCGGCGGCGGCTACAGCGACGACGCGGATCGAGAAGGGACCGATGCTCAACATGGGAACGAGGGGATGGGGAGGGGGATCGACCGGTGAAAGCGACGCCGTCGACGGTCAGGTCGCGTTTCGACCCGACATCGGGTGCGGGGTTCCCGCTGCGGCGGTAACGGCGCGTTTCAACGCCGACGATATGACGGATGCACTTCGCGCGGATGGCTGGGCGGTAATCAGGACACCACCGTTTCGATGCGGACGGCGCGTGAGTCGAGCTGGGTTGATGGTCGGTGCGATGCCGGT